>Ga0068854_100001860_pt1 | contig 12859 bp, 11 predicted proteins | sample KBSCornC42_FD_66590 | JGI IMG/M metagenome (GOLD analysis project Ga0068854, IMG submission 66590) | Corn rhizosphere microbial communities from Kellogg Biological Station, Michigan, USA - KBS Corn C4-2 | ecosystem: Host-associated > Plants > Roots > Rhizosphere > Soil ... | reverse complement strand
GCTGCTGAAGTCGCGCGTCCTCCAGCAGCGGCCGGACGTGGTTGCGATCGGCTTCGGCATGAACGACTCCGAGGTTGCCGGCTACCGCGATCGCGACATGATCGCGACCGCGCCGCCGGGCGTCGGCAGGCGCACGCTCGAAGCGGCGAAGGATCTCGAGCTCTACAAGCTGCTCAACTACCTGGCGCTGACGCTGCGTTTCCACCCCAGGTCGATCGGCGAGTACGTCCGTGAGCAATCGAAGGATCGCGGATCCGGCACCGTCGACTACAGCACGATCGAACCGTGGACGCGCGTGTCGCCGCGCGATTTCGAGGCGAACCTGCGGGAAATGATCGGGCTCTCGCGCGCGAGCGGCGCCGCGGTGGTGCTGCTCGATAACGAGCTGTGGCCTGAGAGCCCGTACCGCGCGGTGCTCAGGACGATTGCCGCTGACGCGCACGTGCCGCTCGTCGACAGCCTGCAAATCGTCGCGGACGCACGCGCAGCGGTCGAGCGCAGCATGGAGTCGCGCTTCGGCCTTGGCCGCGCCACCGCAGCAGTGACAGCCAGCCCTCAGCCCCCAGTCCCGACGACCAGAGTCGTATTCCGCGTCTCGCACGGCCACTACGCGGTCCCGCGCGCGATCGCGATCGCGGGTACGAATCGGCAGCTCGGCGATGTCGCGCCGAACACGGTCTGGATGCACGACGATGGGCGCGATGGTGACGAGCGGGCGGGCGACGGCGTGTGGAGCCTGGCGGCGGCGTTCGACAGCGGCACGCGGCTCTCGTACGTCTACACCAACAGCGGCGCCGCCGGACGCTGGGAAGGGCTCGACGTGCCGCACATCCGCAGCGTCACCATCCCGGCGTCACCCGACGGTGCGCCCGTCTACCTGCCGATCGAGACGTTCGGCGAGGTCTACATGCAGGCCGACGATTGGCACACCAACGCCGCCGGGTACGATCTCATCGCCCGCGCTGTCGCAGAGGCGATTCGGACGCGGAGCCTCAAGCCACAAGCCACAAGCCACAAGCCACAGCCTCAAGCCTTCGCCCTTCCTTGAGGCTTGAGGCTTGCGGCTTGTGGCTCCAACCGTCCTTCCCGCAAACGCACGATTCGCGTCGCGAATTCCTCCGCGAAATCGTCGTCGTGGGTGGCAATCACGAGGGTGCGGCCCTGCTCGCGCAGGCCGGCGAGCAGCGTGCCGAGCTCGGCGCGCCGCTCGGGATCGAGCGATGCCGTCGGTTCGTCCATCAGCAGCACGGGCGGGTCGACGGCGAGCGCCCGCGCGATGGCGACCCGCTGCGCCTCGCCGCCCGACAACTGGCGCGGCAGCGCGTCGGCGCGGTGCTGCACGCCGAACGTCGTCAACAGATCGTGCGCACGCCGCTTCGCGTCCGCGGCCGCGATGCCGTACGCGTGGACCGGCGCGAGGCAGATGTTGGCGACGGCGGTGAGGTGTTCGAACAGGCAATGAAACTGAAACACCATGCCGACCTTGCGATGCAGCTGATGGCGGGTCGCCGCGGTCGCATCCGAGCCGCCGCTCAGCGTCACGCCGTCGACCACGATCCGCCCGGCATCGAACCGTTCGAGTCCGGCGACCGCCCGCAGGATCGTCGTCTTGCCCGATCCCGACGGCCCCATCAGCGCCACCAGTTCGCCGCGGTCGACCGTCAGGCTCACCCGGTCGAGAATCGTTCTGGTGCCGCGCGTCAACTGCAGATCGCCAATCTCGAGGACCGTCACTGCGGGCCGACTCTCCATTGCCGTTCCAGGCGCCGCGCCAGCGCGGCGAGCGGCAGCGACATCGCCAGGTAAAGCGCGCCGCACAGCAGCCCGGGGATGAACCAGCTGCCGAGATTGGTGGCGAAGATCTGCGTTTGCTTGGTGAGCTCGAGCACCGTCAGCACCGACACCAGCGACGAGTCCTTGAGCATCGCGACGAAGTCGTTGGTCATCGGCGCGAGCGCCAGGCGGAACGCCTGCGGCGCACGGACCAGCGTGAGCACCTGGCGTTCGCTGAGGCCGAGCGTCCGTGCCGCCTCGAGCTGGCCGACCGGAATCGCCTCGAGCGCCGACCGGTAGATCTCGCTCTCGTAGGCGGCGTAGTTCAGCGCCAGGCCGAGCAGCGCCGCGGCGAAGGCCGGCAACCGGATCGCGGCGGCGAGACCGTAATAGAGCACGAACAACTGCAGGAGAATCGGCGTGCCGCGAATCAGCTCGACGTACGCGGTCAACGCCAGCTGCGCCGGGCGGCCGCCGTAGACACGGCCGGTTGCGATCATCACGCCGACGATCACCGCGAGACCCATCGACAGGCACGACAGCACGATCGTCACCGCCGAGGCGCGGAAGAGCGACGGCAGATAGCGCTTCGTGGCCTCCCATTTCGAAATCGTCGCCGCGCTCGCCGACGTGTCGAATCCGATCACCGGCGGCACCGGCTCGCCGGCGAGCACGCGCGCGTAGAGTTTCGGTTGATCGTCGTTCCACACCAGCCACTTCCGGAAAATCCGCTCGAGGGTGCCGTCGCGCATCGCGCCGCGCAGCGTTTCGTTCAGCGTGTCGCGCAGCGGTCCGTTCTGTGGCGCCAGCACCGCGATGTAGTGGCCGATGGCAATCGTCTCCGGCAGCACCGTGAAGCCGCCCATCGCGCGATGACGCCGCTCGGCGAGCACGTTGTCGAGCAGGACGGCGTCGACCCGGCCGAGCACCAGATCGGTGAACGGATGGACGTCGTCTTCGTAGGAGAGCGGCTCGAGGCCGTGCTCCTGCTGCGCGCGCAGGAGGATCTCATAGGCGATCGTGCCGCCGAGCGTCGCGACCTTGCGGCCGCGCAAATCGGCCAGCGAATGCACCCGGCCGGCGTCGGCGTCGCGGACGCTGAGGACTTCGCGGAACTCGTAGTACGGCATCGACACCGCCAGCGTTGCGCGGCGGGCCGGCGTGTCCTCGATGCCGCTCATGCCGACGTCGGCGTCGCCGCGGACGATGCTCTGGTCGATCGATTCGAAGCGGATGTTGACGAACTCGGGACGTCGGCCGAGCGCGCGCGCGAACAACTCCGCGATCTCGACGTCGAACCCGACCAGCCGATCCGGATGCGAGGGATCGGCTTCGACAAACGGCGCGCCACCCTCAGGGTCTCCAGCCCATTTCAGCGGCGGCTGCGCAGACGCGGATGCCGCAGACAAGGCAACGCCAGCGGAAATGGCAACGACAATGCTCCACACCACACCGCGCGCGGACACTGAGGTAGATTCTACGCGGAGGCGTTTCGATGGCGACTGTCGCTTTTCTGGGAACCGGGCTGCTCGGCAGCGGCATGGTCGAGCGGATGCTGCAGCAGGGCAACACAGTGGTGGTGTGGAACCGTACGGCGTCGAAGGCGCGCGCGCTCGAGGCGCACGGCGCCAGGGTCGCGGCGACGCCCGCCGACGCCGTCGCCGACGCGGAGCGCGTCCACATGACAATGCCCGACGATGCGGTCGTCGATCAGATCGTCGACGGCGTCCGCGGCCGGCTGCGGGACGACGCGATCGTGATCGATCACTCGACGACCTCGCCGCGCGGCACGGCGGCGCGGATCCCGCGGCTGAATGGCGCCGGCGTCAAGTTTCTGCACGCGCCGGTGTTCATGTCGCCGCAGATGGCGCGCGACGGCGTCGGCATTGTGCTCGCCTCCGGACCGCGCGCCGTGTTCGATGCCGCACGCTCCGCGCTCGAGAGCATGACCGGCGAAGTCTGGTACGTCGGCGAGGAGCCCGATCGCGCCGCCGCCTACAAGATCTTCGGCAACTCGATGCTGTTCGTGATTGCCGCCGGCGTCGCCGACGTGTTCGCGATGGCGAAGGGGCTGGGCATCCCGGCCACCGACGCGCTCGCGGTGTTCTCGAAGTTTCAGCCCGCCGGCGTGATCAAGGCGCGCGGCGAGAAGATGGCGCGCGGCGACTTCAGCGCGAGCTTCGAGCTGACGATGGCGCGGAAGGACATGCGGCTGATGCTCGAAGCGGCCGATGGTCAGCCCATGGCCGTGCTTCCGGCGATTGCGAAACGGATGGACGAGGCGATCACGAAGGGACACGGCCGCGACGATCTGGGCGCCATCGCGGCGGCGGTCGTTCGGTGACGCCGCCGCTGGGTCGGGCAGGTCAGGCAGGTCGGGCAGGGGCAGGTCGGGCAGGTCTGGCAGGTCGGGCGGGTCGGACTCGTCGCGCGATCGGCGCAGCGGTGTTGCTGTTCGTCGGAGCGCGAGCCTTTCAGGCGCGCGTGACTACGCAGGCGCCGAATCCCAACGCGCCGGCGAACTTCATCAAGGTCCAGGCGCCGGTCGTCGCAATCGCGCACGCTCGCGTCATCGACGGCACCGGCGCGCCGGCGCGCGACGATCAGACGATCGTGATCCGCGACGGCAACATCGCCGAGGTCGGCCCCGCGGCGTCGACGACCGTTCCTCCGGGCGCGACGACGATCGATGCCGCCGGCAAGACCGTGATGCCCGGGCTCGTAATGATGCACGAGCATCTCTACTACACGACCGGCCCCGGCGTGTACGGGCAGCTCGGCGCCAGTTTCTCGCGGCTCTATCTCGCCGGCGGCGTGACCACGATGCGGACCGCCGGCAACGTCAACGGGATCATGGACATCAACCTGGCGCGGCGCATCGCCGCCGGCGAACTGCCGGGCCCGGCGATCGACGCGACGGCGCCATACGTCAACGGGCCGAACACGTTCCTGCAGATGCAGGCCGTGACGACGGCGGACGAGGCGCGCCGCCACGTCGCCTACTGGGCAGACCAGGGCGCGACGTCGCTGAAAGCGTACATGCAGATCTCGCGTGCCGCGCTCAAAGCAGCCATCGATGAGGGCCATCGCCGCGGGATGAAGACGACCGGTCATTTGTGCTCGGTGACGTTCGCTGAGGCGGCCGATCTCGGCATCGACAACCTCGAGCACGGATTTTTTCCGGCGACCGACTTCGTGGCCGACAAGCAGCCGGACGTCTGCCCGGGGCAGGCGCGCGGGCAGCAGACGATCGCCGCCCTCGACGAAAACGGCGCGCCGTTCACGGCCCTGGTCAGGAAGCTCGTCGACAAACATGTCGCGCTGACCTCGACGCTCACGGTGTTCGAGACATTCACTCCCGGGCGGCCGATGCCGCCGGGGCTCGACGTCCTCGCGCCGCAACTGAAAGAGAGCTTCCAGCGCGCGTTCGATCGGGCGCAGCAGAACCAGCAGTCGGTGTACGCGTCGCTCTTTCCGAAGGCGATGCGCATGGAACGCGCGTTCGTCCGCGCCGGTGGGCTGCTGATCGCCGGCACCGATCCGACCGGCGCCGGCGGCGTCGTCGCCGGCTACTCGGATCAGCGCCAGGTGGAGTTGCTGGTCGAAGCGGGCTTCACACCGGTCGAAGCGATTACCATCGCGACGCTCAACGGCGCGAAGTTCATGGGCCGCGACGCGCGCATCGGCAGCATCGCGCGAGGGAAGCAGGCGGATCTGGTCCTCGTCGCCGGCAATCCCGCGGCGGCGATTGCCGACATCCGCAAAGTCGATACGGTGTTCAAGAACGGCGTCGGCTACGATCCCGACAAACTGATCGCGTCTGTTCGCGGCCAGGTCGGAATCTGGTAGGTCGGGCGGGTCGGGCAGGTCGGGCGGGTCGAATATTGGGTTGACCACCGTCTGGGTTAACCCCGATCGGGTTAACTCACACGCTCTGGAGTTTGTGGCCGTTCGACCCGCCAGACCCGCCCGACCTGCCAGACTCGCCAGACCTACTGGCCGGCGGTCGAGCTCTTCGCGGCAGCCGGCCGCAGTGTCAGTTTCTGCACGCGCCAGTTCAGGAGCTCGGCAACGTAGATCTCGTTCTCGCTCGGGCAGGCGATCTCGTGAATCCAGCCGAACTGCTTCAGCTGGTGGCCGGCCTTGCCGAAGTAGCCGAGCACCTTGCCATCGAGCGACAGCTTGTAGACGCGGCCCGGATAGGCATCGCTGCTGTAGATGAACTGCTGGCCCTGCGCGTTCGGGGCCGACACGCAGATCGCCCACGGCGCGCCGGGCGCCATCGTGCCCGCGCCGGGAGGCGCGTCGGCGGCGAGCAGCTGCGCGACGTTCGGCTTGGCGCCCATCCACGGCATCGCGTCGGGCGGCGCCGGGACGTCGATCTTGATCTCGCGCACGAACTGGTTGGTCTTGGGGTCGATCACCTGGATGCGGCGGTTGCCGCGATCGCCGACGTAGATATTGCCCTTCGCGTCGTAGGAGATCGTGTGCGGCGTGTTCAGGTTGCCGAGCTTGCCGCCGCCCGGTTCGCCGAGCGACGCGACCCAGTCGCCGTCCTTCGTGAACTTGGCGACGCGCGAGTTGATGTAGCCGTCGCTGATGTAGATGTTGCCCTCGGTGTCCCACGCGACGTCGGTCGGCTGGCGGAACTGGCCGGGCACCGGCGGCCGCGGCGGGTTGACGCGCGTCCAGGGCTCGGCTTCGTCGGACGCTTCCTTCTTGCGCCCGAACACCATCGTGACGTGGCCTTCAGGGTTGAAGCGAACGATCATGTCGGAGCCCTTGTCGATGGCCCAGAGGTTGTCGTCCTTGTCGTAGCGGATGGCGTGCGCGTACGACCACGCGTAGACGCCTTTGCCGATCTCGCGGACGAACTTGCCGGTCTTGTCGAACAGGAGGATCTGCGACGCGGTCGCGCCGTAGGCCGGGCCGCCGGCGCTGTTGGACCGCGTGTAAACGGCGACGTCGCCTTTCGAATTCACCGCCACGCCCGACGCTTCGCCGAAGTTCATGTCGGGCGGCAGCTTGAAGAAGTTGGCCGCGGAATCGAACGGGATTTCAGGAACCGACGGCTGTTGAGCAAGGAGCGTCGGCGTCACGACGACGAGAAGAGCCAGCACCCACTTTTTCACGGTCGCCTCACTTTCGCGTTGCCGTAGAACGTGCATGAAGCCGGCAGTATAGTCTCGGCCGCCACCGGTAGCGCAGCCCTTCAGGGCTGCCGGCGCGGCTGCCGCAGGCCTGAAGGCCTGCGCTACGCGAGGCTGCGGCAGGCCTGAAGGCCTGCGCTACGCGAGGCTGCGGCAGGCCTGAAGGCCTGCGCTACGCGAGGCCGCGAAATGCCGAGCTGGTTGCGGTTCGGCGCTTGAGGCTTGAGGCTTCAGCTTGAGGCTTGAGGCTTCAGCTTGAGGCTTGAGGCTTGAGGCTTGAGGCTGAGGTCAGCCGCGGGCACGACGCGCACGGGCGAGCGTCTCGAGCAGCGGCTCGGTCTGCTCGAGCGACAGGCACGCGTCGGTGATGCTCTGACCGTACACCGCCGGCTTGCCGGGCACGTAGTCCTGTCGTCCTTCGACGAGATGGCTCTCGATCATCGCGCCGAAGATCTGGCGCGATCCGGACGCGATCTGCCCGGCGATCGCGTCGGCGACTTCGGGCTGGCGCAGATGATCCTTGTGGCTGTTGCCGTGCGAGCAGTCGACCATCACCGCGTCGCACAGGCCTTTGGCGGTCAGCCGGCCGCACACCTTGGCGATGTGCTCGGCGTCGTAGTTGGGGCCGGTGCGCGTGCCGCCGCGCAGGATCACGTGGCACGAGTCGTTGCCCGAGGTCTGGAAGATCGCCGACACGCCCTGCTTGGTGACCGACGGGAACCAGTGCGGCGAGCGCGCCGTCATCACCGCGTCGACGGCGATCTGCGTGCTGCCGTCGGTGCTGTTCTTGAAGCCGACCGGCATCGACAGGCCCGAGGCGAGCTCGCGATGCACCTGGCTCTCCGCGGTCCGTGCGCCGATCGCGACCCACGACGTGAGATCGGCGATGTGCTGCGGAATCTGCGTGTCGAGAAACTCCGATCCGGTCGGCAGCCCGAGGTTGTTGATGTCGAGCAGCAGCTGCCGCGCGAGCCGCAGCCCCTTGTTGATGTGGAAGCTCTCGTCGAGGTCGGGGTCGTTGATCAGCCCCTTCCAGCCGACCACGGTGCGCGGCTTCTCGAAGTAGGTGCGCATGACGATCAGCAGATCGTCGGCCAGCCGATCGGCGATCACCTTGAGCCGCTGCGCGTAGTCGAGCGCCGCCCGCGGGTCGTGAATCGAGCACGGGCCGGCGACGACGACCAGCCGCGAATCGCCGCCGGCGATGACGCTGGCAATCGCCGCGCGCGCGTCGGAAACGACGTTCGAGGCGCGCTCGCCGATCGGGATCTCCTCCAGCAGGATCGCCGGGGGAATCAGCGGGCGCACGTCCCGGATGCGCAGGTCGTCGGTTCGTCGAATCATGGATGGATGGCCGCGTAGCCTGCAGGCCTGATACCGAGAATAATACCGGAATGCGGTTCCTTGTCCGACTGCTGGTGAACGCGGCGGCGCTGTGGGTCGCCACGGCCATCGTGCCGGGGGTGACCTACACGGGCGGAGCCCTGCCGCTGCTCGGCGTGGCGCTCGTGTTCGGCGTGATCAACGCGACCCTGCGCCCCCTGACCAAGATTCTCACCTTCCCGCTCATCATCCTGACGCTCGGCATCTTCGCCCTGGTGATCAACGGGCTGATGTTGTGGCTGACGAGCTCGTTGTCCGAGGCGCTCGGCCTCGGCTTTCACGTCCGCGGCTTCTGGCCCGCCTTCTGGGGCGCGCTCGTCGTCAGCATCGTCAGCATGGCGCTGTCATTCGCGATCGGCGACTCGCGCCGCCGGCGCGAGTGATCCTATTAACCACCGAGGCACCGAGGCACCGAGGCGACGCGCGCTGCGACGCCGGACCTCTCTGTAGCGCACCGCACGGCGGCATTTGGCTGCTCGGTGGCTCCGCGTCTCTGTGGTTCTTCTTCGTGCGTCTTCGTGCCTTCGTGGCTTCGTGGTTCCTGCGGATGTGGCCGTGGCGTGGGCGAGCCGCCAGCGACGCGAGTCACTTACAAAATTTGCGAGGTGTTCGAAAGCTGGGGGTGGCGCGTTCACTACTTCCGAGGCGCCTGAATCGTCCCAATGGCCCTCAGAGAAAGGACCGTGTATGAGTGAACAGCCCCGTGGGTCGTCCAAGCTTGGCGAACTGTCGCACGAGGAACTCCACCTCGCGATCGACGCCGCCCGCGCATCGTACAAGATCGAGCGCTGGTGGAAGTACGGCCAGCCGGCCATCGATCGGATCTCGGCAGTGCTCGACATCACTGACGTGCGGCAGGCGCCGTCGGTGCTGGGCGGCCTGACCAACCTGCACAGCGCGCAGCGGCAGGTCTCGTTCGACGTGTTTCCGTATGGCATTCCGGTGATCGACGGCGTTCGCGTGCAGCTGCGGATCGATCAGGTCACGGGAAAGTAGTCATTTCAGTCCAGTCCCGGACGTGGCGCCGGGGCTGGACGAGTTACACCTATGCCGCAGATCTCAGGGCCGACGCGCGCGTACCGCGTCGTGCAGATTCATCCGCTCCTCAAGTGCAACCTGCGTTGCCTGCACTGCTACTCGGAATCGAGCCCGACGCAGTTGCCGTCGCTCCGCGTCGATCGGCTGTGTGACGCGCTCGACGTCCTGCAGCGCGAGGGCTTCAACGGCGTCGGCCTGTCCGGCGGCGAACCGCTGCTCTATGCCGATCTGCCGCGGCTGCTCGCGCACGTGCGCGGGCTGGGCATGCTCGCCACCGTCACGACCAACGCGATGCTCATCGACGACGCGAAGGCGGCGATGCTGCACGAGTTGACCGATCTGGTGGCGATCAGCGTCGACGGCGGGCGAGAGTCGCACAACCGCCTCCGCGGCCACCCGCGCGCCTTCGAGATGATGCGCGACGGGGCGGCGCGCCTGCGGCGCGCCGGCGTGCCGTTCGGCTTCATCTTCACGCTCACCCTCGAGAACCTGCACGAGCTCCAATCGGTGGCCGAGTTCGCGATCGCCGAAGGGGCGACCTTGCTGCAGGTCCATCCGCTGGAGGAAGTCGGCCGCGCCACCGCCGCGCTGCGCGGCGCGGCGCCTGATGCGCTGGAGCTGGCCCGCGCCTTCGTCGAAGTGGCGCGCCTGCAGGAGGAATACTCGGGGCGTCTCGTGATTCAGTACGACGTCGCCGACGTCGACGTGCTCGCGGCCCACCCGGAGCGTGGATACGCGATGGCGCCGGGCGAGGCGTGTTCGCTCGCGGCCGCCGACGGCACACCGCTCGCCGACCTCATCGCGCCGATCGTGATCGAAGCGGACGGCGCGGTAGTGCCGCTGCAGTACAACTTCGCGCGCGCGTTTCAGATCGCCGATCTCAACGCCGGCCCGCTCGACGCGCAGTTCGACGCCTGGAAGAGCGCGCGCTTCGAGCCGTTCCTCGCGCTCTGCCGTGCAACCTATCAGCGGCTCGTCGGCGACGGCGCGCGTCAGTATCCGTTCGTGAATTGGTACGGAGAAGTACTCGCGGCAGCGGGTTCGGGGTTCGGCGTTCGGGGTTCGGGGGTTCTCGTTCTCCGTTCCTAGGAACCAGAACCCAGAACCAGAACCCAGAACCCCGAACCGCGAACCCCGAACCCCGAACCCCGAACCCGACGGACGCTTACCAGGGCAGCTCGCGCTTGGTGTACTTCCTGCCGATCTCGGCGGCCTTTTCGCTGGCCGGGCCGATCATCACGCCTTCCTTGATCATGTCGACGACGTTGTCGGCGTTCATCGTGTTGAGGAAGAAGATCTTCGCCGACTTGGTCGCGGCCAGCACCTTGGCGCGCGCGGCCTGCATCTGCGGAGCGAGCGCGCCGCCCGGAGGGTTCTTCACGCCGAGCGAGAACGCCATGTCGCCGGGTCCCCACTCTGCGAACGCAACGCCGGGAATCTTGGCGTTGGCCTCGGCGTTCTCCAGCGCGTACTTGTCTTCCAGCTTGAGGCCGAGCAAGAGCTCGCCTTTCGGATTGATCGGCCACGCGTCGGCCTTCTCGGCGTACTCGTCGGGCGTGATGCCCCAGATCCGCGCAGCGGTCGAATTGCCGTGGACACCGCGGCGGCCGCCATAGGCGGGGAAGCGCACCGCTTCGATGAAGGCGCGAACGGCGCCGGGCGTGTCGGCATGGCACAACAGGACACCGTGCACGCCGGTCGCGAGCACCTGGTCGAACATCCACGCGTTGGCGCGTACGGTTGCCTCGTCGGTGCCGTTGACCGGCACGTTGACGATCACCGCCGGCGTCTTGTGGCCGCTCTTGGTCGGACCGCCTTTGGCCAGGCCCTTCATGTAGTCGGAGAGGCCCTTCACGTCGAACGGCGCATGCTCCATGTCGTAGCTGATGTAGTCGGCGTAGGTCTGCGCGTCTTTCACGCCCTGTTCGAAATTGCCCTCGGTGCCCTCGTGTGATCCCGTGTAGTAAATCGGTTGTCCCTGCGCGAGCAGATCGATCGCCCGGTTGATACGTGTCGCTTTGGCGCCGTCGCCGGCGAGCGAGACGAGGAAGACGGAGACCGACAGACAGGCCATCCAGCACAGACGCTTCGCGGTATGCTTCACGGCAATCACCTCCAGTAGCGGGGGTAGTATGCGCCCGATCCCGACGCTCGTTGCGATCTTCTTGCTGGCCGGCGCCGCCGGCGTTGTCCCGCGCGCGGCCGACGACGCCCGCATCACGCCGTTCGCGATCCACGTGCCCGATGCCGACCTCGCCGACTTGAAAGCCCGGCTCGCGCGGGCGCGCTTTCCCGACGAGATTCCCGGGTCGGATTGGACCTACGGCACGAGCCGCGCCTATCTCGAGTCGCTCGTCCGCTACTGGCGCGACGGCTTCGACTGGCGCGCGCAGGAACGCGCGCTGAACCGCTTCGAGCAGTTCACCACGACGATCGACGGCATCTCGCTGCACTTCATCCACCGCCGTTCGAAGGAGCGCAACGCGCTGCCGCTGCTGGTCACGCACGGCTGGCCGGGATCGGTCGTCGAGTTCTCGAAAGTGATCGAACCGTTGACCGATCCCGTCCACCACGGCGGCCGCGCCGAGGATGCCTTCGACGTTGTCGCGCCATCGCTGCCCGGTTTTGGATTTTCCGGCAAGCCGCGCGAGCCCGGGTTCGATCCGGCGCGCATGGCCGCGATCGAAGCGGCGCTGATGGCGCGGCTCGGCTACACCCGCTACGGCGTGCAGGGCGGCGACTGGGGATCGATCGTCAGCACGCGGATCGCGCTCAACGACGCGCCGCACGTTGCCGGCCTGCACCTGAACATGTGCCGCAGCGGTCCGCCGCCCGGCGGCACGCCGAACGACGGCCTCACGGCGGCGGAAATCGAGCGGGTCAAGCGCGTCGAAACCTGGCAGAACGAGGAGACCGGCTACCAGCGCATCCAGGGCACGAAGCCGCAGACGCTCGGCTACGCCTTGAACGATTCGCCGCTCGGCCTGGCGGCATGGATCGTCGAGAAGTTCCGCTCGTGGTGCGACTGCGCCGGCGATCCGGAGAAGGTCTTCACGAAGGACGAACTGCTCACCAACATCACGCTCTACTGGCTCACCCAGACAGCCACCTCGTCGGCGCGGATCTATTACGAGAACGCGCATGGCAGCGCGCCGATTGGCGCGCGGCGGATCGACGTGCCGACCGCGTGCGCCGATTTTCCGCAGGAACCGATCTGGTCGCCGCGCAAGTGGATGGAGGCCCGCTACAACATCACCCGCTGGACCGAGATGCCGCGCGGCGGCCACTTCGCCGCCTTCGAGCAGCCGTCGCTGTTTGTCGACGACGTGCGCGCGTTCTTTCGCAGCGTGCGATCGGCGCCGGCCCGATAGACTAACGGCGCATGGCGACGCACGCGCTGCTCGTGACCGTGGAGGACCGGCCGGGGATGCTGTTCAGGGTCACGGAGGCGGTGGCGGCCGCATCCGGCGACATTCGTTATGTCGATCTCCTGCACCTGCAGCAGGAGACGGAAA
>Ga0068854_100001858_pt1 | contig 12866 bp, 8 predicted proteins | sample KBSCornC42_FD_66590 | JGI IMG/M metagenome (GOLD analysis project Ga0068854, IMG submission 66590) | Corn rhizosphere microbial communities from Kellogg Biological Station, Michigan, USA - KBS Corn C4-2 | ecosystem: Host-associated > Plants > Roots > Rhizosphere > Soil ... | reverse complement strand
GCGGTGTAGTCGCCCCAGCGGAACTTCTGCAGCGGCGAGTTCTCCGTGTCCAGGGCAGTGTCCTCGGGCGTACTGGCGAAGGTGATGCTGTTCGGCAGAAACCGCATCGCCGGCGTGCCGGTGTCCGACCGCTGCAGCGTGAATCCGAGGCAGCCGGCGCGCTTGGCGGGATCGAGATCGATCCCGATCAGAACGTTGTTCGACCCCGCAATCGCCCGAACCGTAAGTCCGCCGCTCTTCGCAGTTTTGCGCATCGAAGCCTCCTGTGCCGTGGATGGAATAACGCTAACACGGAACGGCGGCTCGCGGGCGCAAACACGCCGCGCCGCTTCGCCCTCCACCCCTCCGTAACTCCGGTCGCCACCGCCGCCCGCGTCGGGTAAGGTGCGCCACTCACCAATTTTGGGAGGTCGTACTGACGTGCTGTTCCGAGACGCGGCGTCCGCATTCATCCGTCACTGCCAGTCGATCCGGAAGCTCTCCCCTCACACGACGCGCGCCTACGAGCTCGACCTGGGCGGCTTCGTCCAATTCCTTGGCAAGCGCGCCGCGGTCGCCGCCTGCGACAAGACCGTGATCCACAACTACGTCCGCCATCTCTTCGACGTGCGCTCGCTGAAGGAGTCGAGCGTGAAGCGACACCTGGCCACGCTCCGCTCGATGTTCCGTTGGCTCGAGGAGGACGGCCAGGTGGCCGAGGATCCATTCCGAAGTGCGCGCATCCGCATCCGGATGCCGAAGCGGCTTCCGCGCGTGATCGCCCGCGCCGACCTGCGACGCCTCCTTCTTCACGAGCAGCCGCCGTCGTTCGCCGATCTCACCGCCTACGTGGCCACGGAGCTCCTCTTCGCCACCGGCATGCGCGTCAGCGAGCTGGCCAGCCTGCTCGACGCGGCCGTGGACGTCGACGACGGCACGATCACGATCATCGGCAAAGGCAACCGCCAGCGCCGCGTCTTCGTCCCCGACGACATCAAGTCCCTCCTCCGCGACTACCGCACCGCCCGCGACCGCTCCCCCTCGACCGCCGACACCTTCCTGGTCAACTCCCGCGGCGACGCCGCCAGCCCCCAGATGATCCGCCGCCTGGTCCGCCTCCACGGCGAGCGCAGCGAAGTCCGCGACCGCGTAACCCCGCACATGTTCCGCCACTCGGTCGCGACCTATCTCCTCGAGGAAGGCGTAGACATCCGCTACGTCCAACGCCTCCTCGGCCACCGCAGCATCTCGACGACGGAGATGTACACGGCGGTCGCCGACAGCGCGCTGAAGGTGAGGATCAACGAGAAGCATCCGAGGAGGGGGATTGTGAGTGAATAAGTAGACGCAACTCCAACATCGACCATGGATAACTCGAAATTATCCATGACACGACCGACGACTTGTCTCGGCCTGCATATAGGGCACGACCGTGCGATCACGATTACGCAGGCCGGCCAAATCACGTTTCATACAGCAGTCGAACGGCTCGACCGCCGCAAGCACTCGGACTCGCCCGATCTTCCAATTACCCAGATCCGGCAAGTTTTGGATCGTCTCGGGATTGCCGTTCGCACGATTGACGGCGTGTGTGTCACCTACCACGCAGTGGACGCGTCCCGAATCGCCCGAACACTTGCCGCTGATTTTAGAGAGGCCTTCCCGGAGTTTGAGGGCGACTTTTCGGCGCTCGACCATCATCTTGCGCATGCGCTCGCCGCATTGGCATGCAGTCCATTCGACGAGGCACTGGTTCTAGTCGCCGACGGCGCTGGCGATGCAAGGCTCTGGGGGTCACAATCGGAGACGCTCTTCCATGTCTCGCGCCGCCATTTCTACGTCGTCGAGGAACGGGTTCAGGATCGTCCGCTATCGACTGTCTACCGTCCGGAGTTCTTTCTTCCCGATTTTTTTGGAACTGCCGAGCAGAAACACCAGATCAGCCTGGGTCTGAAGTATGAACAGATCACATATCTCTGCGGTTTTCGGCCTGGCCAAGCCGGACAAACGATGGCTCTCGCGTCTTATGGAAGACCACTGTTCGACGTCGGACCGCTCGTCCCGCGCAACTTCGGCTTCTCGCTCAGATACATCGACCTCCTCGACCGAATGGACGAGATCGCGCGCGCCAGATCGTTGACACTGCGACAATTTGCGGCTCGGGAACGGGCCGACATAGCGGCTACTGGCCAGGTTTTCCTCAAACGCGCCATCACCAGCCTAGTCGACTACATCGTCGAAACCTACGATCAGGCCAATTTGTGTTTTGCAGGAGGCGTGTTTCTCAATTGTTCGACCAACCGAGCCATTCTCGATGGGCATCAGGACCGCCACCTCTATTTTCTTCCAGCCTGTCATGATGAGGGACAGTCGATCGGAGCGGCAGCATACGCGCACTGGCAGATCTCGGGGACGCTGCCGTCCGCCGTGTCGGCATTTCCTTATCTCGGCCTCGAATACTCCGACGAAGAATGCTCGGCCGCTCTCGGTGAAGCCGGGCTCGATTTCGAGCGTGTCGACGATGGCATACTAGCGAACCGGCTCGCCAGGCTAGTCGCAAAAGGCGGAATCTGCGGAGTGCTCCGCGGACGCTCTGAGGCGGGGCCCAGAGCCTTGGGACATAGAAGCATCCTGGCGGATCCACGTACGCGAGCGAGCAAGGACCGCCTCGACGCGGGCATCAAACGCCGGGCGGAGTTCCGACCATATGCTCCGATGGTGCACGCCTTGCGTACGGGAACGTACTTCGATCCTATGACAATCTCGCCATACATGCTTCTTACCGCGAGCGTTCGCCCTGAATTTCGCGACCGCCTTCAAGCCATCACTCACGTTGACAACACAGCGCGCATTCAGACGGTGGAACCGGAACGCTCGCCGTTTCTCGCCGAATTGTTGCTCCGTTTCGAGGAGGAAGCCGGAGTCGCGGTCCTGCTCAATACCTCGTTCAACGACGAACGCGAACCAATCGTCGATAGCCCAGCCGACGCGGTGCGGACGTACATGACGACTGACATCGACGCGCTGGTTTTGGGCAATTACCTGCACATCAAACGAGAATCGTAAAGTAACCGGCTCGGTCTGTCATGACGGCAGCAGGGTCGTAGCGGCGCGCGAGTAAGCCGCCATCGAAAACCGCTTGGATACGTTGTTCGCGGTCATCAGCTCCAGAGCAGATCAGCGGTGAGAACTGCACCTTCTCCGATACTAGCCAAGCACGCTGTTCGTCTCCGAAGATATATAGCGCACGCAGCGCGTTCGACAACACGACAACGTTTTGGAAACAGAGATACTCGCCTGCGATGAATGCCAGTCCGTCGCGAGCGAGGTCGTCGATCAGCCTAGTTGCTTTGTTTACGATCTCAGGCGCTGGAGCGGACCAATGGATCGCCGTCAACAATCGAAGATTATCCGCCAACCAGACATACTCGCCGTATCCGAACCGCAGCGCCGATCGATGTACCGCCGTGATTCTCGTCGTGACCTCTTCCGCGGTGCACTGGCCACGCAAGTGCCTCCTGTACGAGTCCAGGGCTAGGAGATAATCCAGACGGGGCACTAAATGTCCATACCCGCGGCGTCGGCTCGTTGTCTGGGCCGCCTCGAGCGTTTTCACGATCGCCGGCGGTGCAACATCACTTTCGATCGACCATTGCGCGACTGCCTCGTTGACGTCAGCATGAAGTTCAGACCGCGGCGGTGCATGTTCTTTCGCATGGCGGCGCTGCCGGAGAGCGAGACGCAATGCTTCGGTGGTGTCGAGATATCGGTGTAAGTGAAACTCGGCGGAAAGGCTGATGTTGATCAACGCTTCATCCCCGGCTCGATACGCCTGCCGGCGGCCCCGCAGAAGAAAACTTCGGGCGAGATCGAACGAGGACTGTTGTGTGTAATAAGCCTGCAACCGGTCGCACATATCGAATTCGACTGCATACATGAGCCGCGAAGGAGGAATCATCCTGAGCGAATTCTCGACTTCGTGCATCAGGCTGAGGGCGGTCCGCAGATCGCCGCTATTCAAGAGGCCATGGGCCATCAGTTGTCTCACAGCTAGGCGCGTCAGTCCACTGCGCGGTTTTTTTTGAGCGTCGTCTAAAAGGGTCAGCAGCCCGAGGCAGTCGAGCAACCCGCTCACGAATTCTTGGTGGTGCATATTGAGATAAGCGCGCGCGATCAGTGTGCGGCATACGATCGCTTCGAGTCGACGGTCGTGTTGCCCGAGGAAGAAAATTAGTGCGCCAATCTCCTCGTACAGAGCATGTTCAAGTGAGAGAGAAGATACATTTCGTACGCGTTTCAGCTTCCGTGCAACAGCAGTCATCGCCGGCTCAGCGGCTCCAAAATCGCGCTCGTGAAGATGAACGACAGCCAGTTGGAACTCCGTCAGATGATCGCGGATCTCCGAGAATCGCCGCATGGTTGCCGCGAGACGAAGCTGCTGACGGAAGTTGTAACCGCGCTTCATCAGGCGTTCGGCAATCGTGTCGTGCGCGAGAAATGCAATCGAAGCTGACGGGTCCTGTCGAAACCAATACGACAGCAGTTCCGGTGATACTTCCGCCGCCATTCGAACGTTCTGCAGTATCTCGAACGTCAAGGCGGGATTGTCTGCAATCGCAAGCAGGACAAATAGCTCCAACAGCGTGAAGTCATCGAACGGCTGCGATGCGAGAAATTTGAGTCTAGCGTCGAGCACCGAGATCGTCACTAACGAGTCCGCGGCGGTCCGGAGCAACTCCACTTCCTCACGATTCACACCGAGTCGGTTCTCATCTGCCCAGTAGACAAACCGCCGTTCGAGAAGGGAATGAACGTACTGCACGATCTCGACCGGTCTCACGTCCGACGTTTCAGACAGCGCCGCGGCGAAGTTAAGAGAGTCGTCCGGTAGAAGCTGTTGAAGCACGGCGGCGACTTCTGCGCCGCTCACGTTCGACAGGGTCAGATACTGTAGATGTGAGTCATTCTCCGGACTGTTGTCCTGCACCAGATGAGCGAATGCTTCATACCGCGGCTTGCGCGATGCAGGATCGCTGCGGCCGGAAAGGAGTAGGCGCGGTTTCTCACGCCACTCAAGAACGAGCGACTCGATCGCATCGAGGACATCCGGATGAGCCAGATGCAGGTCGTCGATGAGGATCACGCGAGGCGCCTGCCGCGCCTCGGCTGCCGACTTTAGATGGCGTAGCAGGTCACGCTGTTTCACAGACTCGGTCTTTCTAGACGGACGCGGACCGGTAGCGGGATTCTTGACGAAGGCCGTTTCGTCCTCGCGCATGACGAACCATTCGACGCGATCGAGACCAGCACGCCGCGCGACCTCTGCGAGAAACCGTGTTTTTCCCGTGCCGCTCGGCGCGTGCAGAAAAAGCACATCGGGGGCCTTCCCGCTCCGGAAGTGGGAGTCGTAAATGGCCACCGACTCGGCGAGGCTACCGAACAACGGCAGGTCCACGAAGTACTCCGCCGGCGAAAGATTGACTTCGAAGAGCTCGGGAATGCCGTTGAGGGTCAGCATCACCTTGACCGAGTCCTTCGCGCGCGCTCCGCGCGGTCGTAGGCAGAGGGTGAAACACGCGACGCCATCGCCGAACAGCGCGCGCGACGCGGCGGACTCGCTGGTATTGATCCAATTCCGCGTGGAATGGAGTTGGACGCCGACGTCGCGTCGACCATTGAACGAACGAACGATGATGTGAATGGTATAACCGGGACCTTCTGGGTAGATGTTCGGAAGTACCTGATAGCTAACTTGCAGGGGAGCGGTGCCGAACTCCGGTTCGGCGAATTCGGGGAAATGATGACCAAAGTTGTAGGCGTCGATCAGCTGGAATGACGCGCCGACTCGATCGCACTGTCCCTGAATGAGTGCCAGGGCGCGCGGTGTCAAGCTGGCGTTTGTCACGAGCAGAAAAACGGCGTTCGGCTGTTCCTGAAGCTGCAGGAGATTCGCAGCCACGTGCTCGAAGCCGAGACGCTGCTTACTAACGAGTTTACATTCCGCGACCACGGTCGCAGGCGGCGCAGAATATCGGAAGCCGAGAAGAGTATCGCCAGCGAAACTCGTGACCACCACGTCACGTCCGCGATCTGCGGAGCGTGGCGTAAGGTCCACATGACACCTAGCCGCTACTTTGGGCGGCTGCGCCGCGACGCTACGCAGCACTTCATCAAAAACGAAATGCTCGAAGCCGCGCTCCGAGAACCCAGTCAGGTTCAGGTGCCCACTACGTTGAGCTTCATACTTTGGGTGGAAAACCTCACGCATTGTGGGTCATTTGATAATTTCGAGTTATCTTCGATTGCTATCTTAGGAGTGACAAAACTACAGATTTCCCTACCCTCCCGCCCCCTTCGGCAACGTAACAGCCCGAAAAACCGGTTCGGCCGCCCCCCGATCCCTTCCACACCCACCTCCCCCGCCCGGATGGCATCGGTGAGCTTGCGGCCGGCGTAGGCGATCGCGGCGAGCGTGTTCGGCTCAGCCGAAATGATCGCGGAAGCATCGGCGGCGAGCGAGGGAGCGGTCCTTGCCGCGTGAAACTGGTACTCGCCGGGGCGAAGCTTGATTGAGGCCTTCAGGTCGCCGGCGGCGTCGGAGGAGAACAGCGTGCGGAAGCAGAGAGATCAGGGCGTCGGTGCTGGGCTTGCATCAGCGAGGGGGAAGGGCCTAGCGGCCGAGGGCCATGGTCACGTGTTCGCGGGCGCTCGCCGTTTCAGGTACAGCGTATCCACTGTGGCGCATCGCATTCGTAGCTGCGCTACATTGCGCTCACAGGAAAGGAACCACCCATGACCCAACTGAATGCCTATCTCTCTTTCGACGGCAACTGCGCGGAGGCGATGCGGTTTTATGAGAAGACGCTGGACGGGAAGCTGGAGGTGCTGCTGACCTTCGCCGAGACTCCGGCTGCCGGGCAGACGGCGGCGGAGGATGCGGGCAAGATCATGCATTCGCATCTCGTCATCGACGGTCAGAGCTTGATGGCGGCGGATGCGCCGAGCGGGATGACGTACGAGCCGATGAAGGGGTGTGCGCTGGCGCTTACCTACGACACCGCGGACGAGGCGAAACGCGTGTTCGATGCGCTCGGCGAGGGCGGAAAGATCACCATGCCCTTTGGGCCGTCGTTTTGGGCGGACGGGTTCGGGATGGTGGACGACCGCTTCGGCACCCACTGGATCGTCAACGGCGGCATGAAACCGATGGATTGAGGGAGGACGACATGCGGGTGATGGTGATCGTCAAAGCGAACAACGATTCTGAGGCCGGCGGCGTGCCGGACGAAGCGATGCTGACGGAGATGGGGCGGTATAACGAAGAGCTGGTGAAGGCCGGCATCATGCAGGACGGCGAAGGATTGCATCCGACTTTGAAAGGTGTGCGCGTCCGCCTCGGCGGCGGAACGAAGAGCGTCGTCAACGGTCCGTTCACGCCGGTGGGCGAGCAGATGGCCGGCTTCTGGCTGTGGAAGGTGGCGTCGATGGACGAGGCCATCGATTGGGCCAAGCGCTGTCCCAATCCCTCCGGCGGCGACTTCGATCTCGAAATCCGTCCGATCATGGAGATGGAGGACTTTGGCGACGCACTCACGCCGGAAGTGCGGGCGCAGGACAGAGGCTTCGCGACGAGCTCGCCGCGAAACCCTGATTCGCTACTTCGCGCGCGCCGCATCCTGCACGGCCGTCAGTACGCGAAGCATGCCGCGATCGACGATGTCGGTCGCGGCATCGTCGACGCGTTCGTCGAGCGTCTCGTCGTGCATCGGATGAAGGACGGCGATTCCCTCCAGCGGCTCGTCGATTCCGAGCGCTTTCAGACATTCGTTCAATCGCGCGCGCTGCATCCATTCGTCGTGACCTCCGCGGCCGATGTGGAGCAGATGAAAGAGCACCGTCTGCATCGGCGTCGACGCGATCTGATTCGTTTCGGCGCGATGCCACGCCACTACCTCGGCGATCGGCATCGACGAACCGCCGCACGCGAACGGCGCCGCGTCGAACGACAGATCGTTCACGCGAAACTCGCCGCCGGTCACCGTGATCGCGCCGCCGAACGAGCCGGGATGGGCGATGTTGAAGAGGAGAAAGGCGTCGTGGAAGTACAGCTCGACGTAGGCGGGAACGTCGCTCTCTGCGACGTCACCGATCACGGTCACGTCGATGCGAACGACGTCCCCCTCGGACGCAAGCGGCGTCCAATCGGCCTGCACGAGGATGTCGCCGTACGCGCGGTCGCGAAGGGCGGCCGCAGCCTCACGAAAGAAATCGACAGCGTTCGGTACCCGCGTTTGACGTGCAACCTCGGCGGAAAAATTGTGTTTGTTCATGGTCGTCATCTCCGCCGTCAGAATGGCACCGCCTCGAGTTGCGATCGCACTTTTGTCGACCGAATCACGCCTTTCCGAGGGGCGGCCTCGGCGCGCGACATCGGATCCCCTTGTTTTGTCTACGACTCGTGGAAATCACCCGAGGTCTTCGAGGCGGCGACTTCGACGATGGCCGCGGCAAACGTGCAGTAAACGGCGGCTCGCGTCCATGGGCGATACAAGTGTGCGTACAGCGGCTCGCGGACGAACGCGGCGACGAAGAAGGCCGACGCCGCGATCGCGAGAAACGCGGCCAGGCGGTCGGCGGCGATCGCGAACCGCGACGCATTTCGCGCGCGGCGGGATGCAGCAATGTTCAGGGCTCCAATCAACAGCATGTTGATGTGCGACGCGCGATAAACCATCCGTTGCGCGTCGGGCGTCTGGTGAAGATGGTGAAGCCGAAGGTGCATGTAGGCGCCGCTGGCCAGAAATGCCAACACCATGGCCACACCGACGACGAACTGAGCCCTGCGCATGGCGAATGCTACCAAGCAGTCGATCAGGAATCGCGCGCCACCTGTTCGTCTACAAATCATCGAGCGCTCGGGTAGGGATCACCCCATCGCGAGACTCTCCCATTCATCGGAGACAAACGAATGGCCTTGATCGATGACGTGAAGGCGGTCTGCGACGACCTTGCGCCGCACGGATGGAGTGAGCTGCTGGCGAAGCACGGCCTGGACATCACCGTGGCCGCGAACAAACTGGCGGCGGAGTTGGACAAGCCGCTGACGGTCGATCGCACTCTGCCCGGCTTCGAAGATTTCGTCGACGCCGGCGTCGGCGGCGGCACCAACCGCGGAGTCGAGCCTGGGCGGCCGACCTTCAGCCTGCTTTATCACGCGCTCGCGTCGCCGAACGTCCTGCATCGGCTGGACGGGTCAAAGCTCGGCAAGTTTCCGACGCTCAAGCAGATCGAAACCGTCGAGGACTATGTCTTCGCCGCGGCGAAGGAATCGCTGGCCAAACTCCGCGCCATGGCCGCGCAGAACAACGTTACGCTCGGCGTGGCCGTCTTCGCTTACGAATACCGCGGCGCCGCCGACACCTGCCACCGCCGCTACGCCGATCTCGTTTTCTCGCGCACCGGCGTTTCGCGCGTCGGCACTGCGCCGCCGCTTTACGACGGCACCACGCGCGGCTTCCTTCCCTTCGATGCCTCCGACGCCTTCGCCATCCGCGTCCTCCCCGCCCGCTACGCCGCCTTCATCGCAGCGAAGCAGAAAGGCAGCAGCGCGAACTTCTGCCCGATGCGCTTTCGCGAAAGCACGGACGAAGACGATGGCGATTCCAACAAAGACTTCTGGCTGCCGCTGCACAAGCTCTTCCCGGGGGACGAATGCCTGAGCGATGTGAAGGGGCTCAACGTCACGCTGACCGCGCGCCACGTCAACGAGAAGATTGGCCGGATCCACAAAGTCCTCGGCAACACCAGCGGCCTCCCGGCGTCGGCGCTGACGAAGCCGCCGTTCGTCTTCACGAGCGGGATCGCCGAATTCTCGACCGACCCTTCGGACTGCCGCGGCTTTCTCGTCCCCTCCGTCCATCCACGTCTCGTCGAGCCGGCCACTACGCCCGACGGCAAGGCGGTGTCGTTCAAAGTGCCTGCGAAGGCTGACAACTTCTCCAGCACGGTGCAGATCGACACCGGCGACGCGCAGTCGGCGCCGGAGTACGTGAACGCGCGACACGTCATTCAACCCAACAAACCCGACCTCAATCTCAACGAACTGCCGCTGACGACCGATCAGCTCATTGCTCGCGTCACGACACACCAGGACCGCGCGCGCCACTTCGTCGATTTTTCGGGCGACGGCGCGATCACCGTCACGCTTCCGGCGGCGGTGAAGACGCTGGCCGGCAAGAACGTCCTGGCCGCGTACTCGCTGGTTACGCCGCCGGATTTTTTCCCGAGCTGCGATCAACGCGAGCTCTCCGAATGGGCCAACAGCCCCGCCGTACCGGTTGCGCTGCGCAAGCGCATCTGGTTCACGCAGCCGGATGTTCTCTCCGATCAGCGCATCGCGCCGAACCTGCAGTTGCCCGGTGCGCCCTTTGCGAAAAACGACATCACCGCCACGGCGGTCGTGTCGATGTTCGGCACGATCTCGGGATTTCGTTCCGAGGCCCACGACGTCGATCCGTTGCGCCACTCCCATCTTCCCGACGATTCCGCCGGCGTCTTCGCGCCAGGCTGGGACGTCGGTCTTGATCAATTCAGAGGCACGCAGCATCTCGCCGGCTACAGCCTCGGCAGCCCATTCCCCGAGGATGCAAAACTCTGCGCGGCGCTCGGCACCTTCTGGCCGGCCGTCGCGCCGGACGGAACGCGTTCGATGGATCCGCCGGATTCGAACCCCAGCGCCTTTACCGTCAGCCCGCTCACGGACGAGGAGATCGGACAGATTGGCTCGCGGCCATGGGACGGCGTCATGGGTCCGGTCGTGGTGAAAGAAGGGTCCCAGGAGTTCGTCGAATACAACAGCTTCGCGCACGTCGATTACGTCGACAACGCGTTGGCCGGTAAGTTCAGCCTGTCAGTCCTCGGCCGCATCGACTCGACCGAGTACAAGAACCGCGTGCTGTCCGCGGCGTTCGTTCATGCAGTGCTTGAGCGCGAGCTGGGCGGCAAACCGAGGACGTGGGTGGTGCTGTCGTTCCGGCGCCTCAATCCCGGCGATCCGGAACAGCGCGACGCTGAAGATGCCGCGGGCGCCATGCTCCTCGGCCAAAGCTATCGCTACGAATTTTTCCGAAAGAACGATCCATTCGACGCTCCGCTGGCTCCGCGCAAACGCCGCATGGAGCTTCGCGACCGCACCATCGCCTTTGTCGATCCGTTCCACTTGCATTTGCTGCTCAAGCCGACGGTCGGTAAGTGGCGATCGCTCACGTTGTGACCGACGTCGTCATCGTCGGTGCCGGCCCGGCCGGCTGCGCCGCGGCCATTCGCTGCGCGCAGCGCGGTTTGTCGACGGTGATGGTCGATCCGAACGCCGGCGCCGGCGATCGTCCCGGCGAGACGCTGCATCCCGGCGCCGAGGTGATCTTCGAAACGCTCGGCATCGCGGATCGGCTCGAGGCCGCGGGCATCATTCGCCACTCCGGACAATGGATCGAGTCGGAGTTCCAGCCATTTGGCGCAGATGCCTCGGGGCCCTGGCTCGGCTATCAGATTCCCGCATCGGTGCTCGATCCGATCCTCCTCGATCGCGCTCTCGAATGCGGCGCGCAGTTGGTCAGGCAACTCGCCGAGAAGCCGATCGTCATCGATGACCGCGTCGTCGGAATCGTCATGCCGTCCGGCAATCTCCACGCATCGATCGTCATCGACGCTTCCGGCCGCCGCCAATGGCTCGCCACGTCGCTCGCTCTCGATCGCGACGTCCGATCCACGCCGTTGCTCGCTTTCTACGGCTACCTTTCGCATGCGAATGTCGCCGAACCCCGCTTTCGCGCGCTCGACGACGGATGGGAGTGGATCGCACCGATCTCCAACAACCGCAGCGCGTGGGTTCGCCTCGCCTGCGCCTCGGATGCCGCAACGGTTCTCGCGAACGCGCCCGCGCTCGACGCCGCACCGCGCGCCGCCGACGTCACGTGGCGCATTTGCCGCCCCACCGCGGCCCGCGGCTACTTCCTCGCCGGCGACGCCACCTTCGTCCTCGATCCCGCCTCCAGCCACGGCGTACTGAAAGCACTCCTGACCGCTACGAACGCCGCCGTCTGCGCCGCGGACATCCTGCAAGGAGTCGCTCCGGCTGACGAGATCTACCGCGCGTACGACAAGTGGATCGTGGAGATGTTCGAGCACGATGTCAGCGGACTGACAGCGGCATACGAACGCATGGGGATTTCGCTGCTGCGTTTGGCACAGAACTCGTAGTTTGCTCCTCCGTGAATCGAGATCATCTGCACGACCGCTTCGTCCACGTGCGCGGGGCGCGCGAGCACAACCTCAAGAATATCGACGTCGACATTCCGCGCGACTCGCTCGTGGTGTTCACCGGCGTGTCGGGATCGGGGAAGTCGTCGCTGGCGTTCGGGACGTTGTATGCCGAGGCGCAGCGGCGGTATCTGGAATCCGTTTCGCCCTATGCGAGGCGGCTCTTTCATCAGATGGCGGTACCCGAGGTCGACGACATCATCGGACTGCCGCCGGCGGTCGCGCTGCAACAGCAGCGCGGATCGCCGACCACGCGTTCCTCGGTCGGCAGCGTGACGACGCTTTCGAATCTGCTGCGGATGCTCTACTCGCGCGCCGGCGACTATCCGCGCAATCAGCCGTTGCTGTACGCGGAGTCGTTCTCGCCGAATACGCCCGAGGGCGCGTGTCCGGAGTGCCATGGACTCGGGCGCGTGTACACGGTGACGGAGCAGTCGATGGTGCCGGACGATTCGCTCACGATTCGCGAGCGCGCCGTCGCGGCGTGGCCGCCGGCGTGGCACGGCCAGAACCTGCGCGACATCCTCGTCACGCTCGGCTACGACGTCGATCGTCCGTGGCGCGACCTG
>Ga0068854_100001852_pt1 | contig 12886 bp, 17 predicted proteins | sample KBSCornC42_FD_66590 | JGI IMG/M metagenome (GOLD analysis project Ga0068854, IMG submission 66590) | Corn rhizosphere microbial communities from Kellogg Biological Station, Michigan, USA - KBS Corn C4-2 | ecosystem: Host-associated > Plants > Roots > Rhizosphere > Soil ... | reverse complement strand
GCCGCGGCCCGGCAGCCCCAGCGGATCGCCGGCGTGCTCGCCGTCGGCGGCGTGCCGGGAGGTACCTTCGAAGCCTTGCTCCATCCCCTGCCGGGTTTTCTGCGCCCGCGGGCGGGGCGGGTGGGAGCACACCTGATGCGCTACCTCGGGCCGGTGCTCAACCGACTGGGCGACGCATTGCCCGGCTCGCCGGAACATGGATTCGACCCGCGCGGCGTAGCAACGTTGGGCCTCGACGTCATTCACGGCCAAACCCTCGTTAAGGTCCTGCGACGATTCGCCGACCACGATTGGCCGTGGTATTCGCGCCTTGCCCGTGCGGTCGGCGATCACCCGCCCATGGACCTGAGCGCGATTGACATACCCGTCACTTATCTGGCCGGTACGTGGGACGCGATCACCTCGGCGAAACTGATGCGGGCCGCCAGCGAGCAGACGCCACACAGTCGATATGTCGAACTTGCCGCCACGCACTTTGTGCCGTTGCAGTTTCCGAGCCGTGTGTCAGCCGAGCTCGGCGACCTCGTTGATCGCTGTACCCTCTAGCGAGCCCAGGAAGGCCGAGACCACGGGGCCCACCTCCGCCGCCCGGTCCAACAGGCACAGGTGCCCGCCCCCGTGGACACGGTGAATCTGGGCTCGAGGCATTCTGGACGCCAGGATGCTCGCATTCGCGGCGGGCACCAACGCGTCAGCGGTGCCGGTGATCACCAGCGTCTCCTGAGTTAGCCCCGGCAACCAGCCCAAACTGGACCACAGTGATGCGGCAGCGATCTGCTCGGCCAACCCGCCCAGCCGCGGACTGGTGGCCCATCCGGCGCCGAGTTCACGCTGGATCACCCGCGACCATCGGCGCACCAGCCGCTGCGGACCCTGCCCGCCAGAGGGGGGCCACACGCCCGACAGCATTGCATTGCCCCAACTCGCCGGGTTACTGGGCACCCCTCCCAGCCCGCATAACGTCGAGACCAGCACCAGCCCACGGACTCGGGTGGGCGCGTCGTGGGCCAGTTGCTGGGCGACCAATCCACCAAAAGACAGGCCCAGCACGTCGGCACGGGCGATGTCGAGTCGGTCAAGCAGTTCACGGGCCAGCGCCGCGAATTTCGGCATCGTCAGCACCGGCTTTCGAGCAACAGTTGCTGCGCTGCCCGGCACGGCCACCTCGATGCACTCGAACCCCCGAAGATGCCGCAGAAACGGCCTCCACGCGGCTAACGACATCCCCATCCCGGTGAGCAGCAGAATCGGCCGTCCCGCGCCGCTGCGTCGTACCCACAGTTTGCGTCCGCCCACCTCAATGAGTTGCTCGGACTTCACCCACACCTCGAGTGCGCCACTGCCTGGGAACTTAAGCGCTCGTGCGGGCATCGCGGCGTTACCGCGGGCGTGTGGTGGGCGACCCGCAAACGCCCCCGTGTCGAATCGGTCTGGGTCCACGTCGGCTCCAATCCTCACCGTTGAGTCTGCAGACGCTCGTTGAAAGAGGGCATTTCGTGGCGGCCAGCTCCTAAGAGTGCAGCCAGCTTGGCTCGGTAGGATTCGCGTGCTTCCTCGAGCGTGCTGGCACCGCCGACGAGGTCCTTGCATGGTGGGGGGACCGAAGCGCGGGTCCTCGGGTCGAGGTGTGACGTCGCGGGGCCGGGTCGGTCGTATTCACGCCCGAAGGATGGGCTCGGCCGGCGCGGGTTCGGGAAGGGCTCCGGCGCCGAGAGATGGCGAGCGAACGCCGTCGCGGTGTAGGAACCAGAAGACAGCGGAATACCCACGAACGAACCTCATGGGAAGACAAGCCATGTCACGTACTGGGCGGTGCGGCTCGCGCTGACAGGTCCACGACCGTAAAGGTGGCGAATCCGGCCCCAGACCGGCTACTTTCTAACACTCGCTACCCAACACTTGCAGAGACGTGACTGTCAACCACTCCATCTTCGACGCCACCTGCGAGATCGACAAACCGTCCCTGATCACCGCTAACACGACCTGGTGCCCGCTGCTCGGCCACGCTCAACTCCCTCCAGGGAGTGCCAAGGATCAGCCGAAACAACTGTCAAGCAGCAGCCGAAACACTGTCAGGCATCACCCGAAGCAAAAACGTCACGCATCAGCCGAGGTCATACAAAACGTGAGTGCCGCCGGCAGGATTCCATCCTGCGACACCGGCTTTAGGAGAGCCTGCAAGCCCTCCTAGTGGTCGCTCTGAAAGGTGCTCTGAACTGGTGTTATAGCGCCATCCGGCACCATGCGGAACCACGGCGTGTCGCGGATTCACCGACCAAGCACCGACCACGGATCGGAGATGGTTTCCGGGCGATCAGAACGAGTGAAGCTTCGGGCGGTCTCACGTTCCGCTGCCACGTGGCCGTCGGACGGCTGCGTCCGCGGGGAGGCCAACCTGAAGCGGGTGCGGATCTCTTCTTCGCCCGAGGTGCGGCCCGTGGCGTAGTCAGCTTCCGCTTCAATGAGCGAGTTACCGAAACCAGGAATCGTCAACCAGAAGTCGGTGTCGTCGTCGGGATCGCCGTTGGCCAACTGGATCGGCCTTATCGGGCTTATCTGCTGGGCGAGGGGCCCCAGGAGCACGACCCGTTCGGGGACCTCCGTGGCAGCCTCGGACTCGCGCAGTGTGCCCGCGGTGCCGCCGGCGCCCGGCGGGCGCACCCAAGTCGGCGGCGACGCCGTAGCATCGCGCGCCCGACTGTCACGGGGCGTTGGGCTTTTTCCGTTCGCCACGCGGGCTGACCAGTACTTGAACATCTCGCCGTTGCGATCGCGTTTCACTCGTCCGTCGGCGAGTAGCGTTGCAGCTGCGGTTCGTCGACCCGGCTGAAGACGTCTCTCGCCCATCCGCGGACCGACGTGAGCGTTGGCATAGTCCTAGCAGTTCTGCTCGGTGGTCGCGTCGAGCGGTACCTGGTGGTCTATGAGGCGGGCCCGACCGGCTTTGGTCTGGCTTGTTACTTGATCGATGCGGGGATCGAGTGTGCGGTGGCCGCGCCGTCGAAGCTGCAGCGGCCCTCGGGAGATCGGGTCAAGACCGACGCGCGTGATGCCCGGCATTTGGCGCGGCTACTGCATCTGGGTGAGATCGTGGCGGTGGCCATTCCTACCGTGGAGCAGGAAGCCGCCCGTGACATGGTGCGTGCACGCGAGGATTGCCGCGGTGACTTGATGACTGCACGGCACCGCGTGTCGAAACTGCTGCTGCGGCAGGGGATCGTCTATTACGGCGGCAGAGCTTGGACGGGCAAGCATGAACTGTGGCTGCGCACGCAGCGGTTCGACACCCCGGGCCTGCAGCAGGCCTACGACGCCGCCTTTGACGCGATGCTGACGGCCCTGGATCGCCGCGATCGGTTGGACCGCGAGATTGAGGCGCTGGCCGCCAACTCGATGTTCACCCCAGTCGTGAGGCGGCTGGGCTGCCTGCGTGGTGTCTCCACGCTGACCGCGTTCGGATTGGCCGCCGAAATCGGCGACTGGACACGGCTTAGCGGCCGCTCTATCGGCGCCTACCTGGGACTGGTGCCCACTGAATACTCCTCGGGATCGACCCGGGTGCAGGGCGGAGTCACCAAAACCGGCAACAGTCATGCCCGCCGGCTGTTGGCCGAAGCCGCCTGGCATCACCGACCCCGGTATCGGCCCGGCCAGGATCTGCGCCGACGCTGGGACGCGGCCTCACCGGCGGCACGAGCACGCGGCCAAGCCGCCAATGCGCGCCTGCACGCCCGTTGGGTGCGCTTCGATGCGCGCAAGAAATGCCCTGTGGTCGCCAACGCGGCGATCGCCCGCGAGCTCGCCGGCTGGTGCTGGTCACTGGCAGTACTCGACGAGTAGGGCCCACATTTGTCCGGATGAACATCCGCTGGTGTCGGTAAGCGTCTGGGAGTGACACGCGAGGATGTCTATGAGCAAATATGTTGCACCGCAGCTATTTATGCTCGATCGCTAGACCCGCGATCCACTCCCATCCGAAAAACCGTCATGCGGTACCCAGCCCGCGCATTTCAGAGTGGACACGCGTCGATATGACACGCTCGACACTTTCGCGGACTCATTCGGTCACCGAAGCGGCGGCTCCAACGACGGTTTCGAGGGTACTGCTATCCGAGGGCGTCGGCGTCAGCGTCTTCTGCGATCATCGCTAACCGCCACGTGCACTCGCTGTTACGGGGTGCTACCCCCGTCAGTTGCACGCTGTCGGGTACCCAGCGCAGCGGCGCCGACACGGCGACCTCGCTCATGGCGACGCGGCATCCGCCGGGAATGTCGCTGAGCTGCATGGTGATCCGCGCCTCGGCCGCTGGCCTGATCTTCGCCAGCCGCACGAGTTCCTCGCCGGTGATGCAGCTCTCGACGACGGTCTCATCGTCGATCACCGCTGGCCAGGTCCCGATGGAGTGCAGGATGCGCGCACCAGGCGCAGGCCAGTCGGCGCCGACAGCACGGATTCGGCTGTTCCCGACAACCCATCCTGAGTAGGTCCATCCGTCGGCCAATACATCCCACACACGCTGCCGCGTGCCAGCGACATCCCGAGTCACGGTCATTCCCTTCGTCCTAACTTTCGAAGTTGACTTCCGCGAGTTGATGCAGCGATGGTCAGGCGGCGGGTTGGACGGCCGATGACATGACTTTGGCGGCCCCGGTCCCAGGCCCGATGCAGACCCAGCGCCGCCGCCAGATTCGCAGTGAAGGCCTTGTCCATCTCCTCGGCCACCTCCACGCCCGGATCTCTGCTGGAGATACGCGCAGACTTGAGTACGGCGCCGCCATCGCCCCATGCGGCCATGGCCGTGCCACCGCACACCGCCGGGGTCGCTCAAATGCGCAAGCGCGATCTCTGACCGTTATTGGCGTCGCGACCTTCGCGGCTACGCCGATAGGCGGCGCGTCGAACATCGCCCAGCCAGCCCGGAGCCAGCTCGACCTCGGGGTCGCTGTGCAGGGTCGGATCGAATGCGATGTCGTCACAGGTTGGGTTGACGTGTCGTAGTGTCAGCCGGGCCAGTGGCAGGAAGTCGCCTGTGCCTGCGGCCTGTTCGATGTCGAAATCGATTCCGCCGGAAGCGATTTGGTCTGCAACGGTTGCTAACGACAGTCCCGGTCTGTCGATGACGGTGGACAGCCGGGCCCGCACCCACCACACGCCACCCTGGTAGCGCAACGGCATCAGGCTCGAGAATGTGGTGCCCGACCACGAAAAGGCCGGGCGGAGGATGAGGCGGCCGACGCTGCTACCGACGGTGGACGCCAGCAGTACGTCCCAGGGCGTGCAACTACGCCAATTTGGCATGCGCCACGCCAAGCCCGCGACGTCGGGCAACGCGCCTCGAAGGCCGATGCCCTTGGACACCCTGCCGATCACATCACACGACGCGATTGGCAGTCCCTCGTTGGATGGCGCCACCCGCTCAAGGATGCCGTCGGCGACAACACCGACAGGGTGAAACAGCCGGCGGTTACGGATGGCGGCGCCCAGGCGGACGGGCGCGGTCACGATGTCGGAGGCTCGCACCCCTCCGGTGTGCCCCGCGCAGTCGTTGAGCAAACACGGGTTTTAACGGCCCTAAGACAGGGCATTAATCAGCACTCCGATTCAGACCACCGCCGTTGAAGGGCCGATATGACAAGCGTCTACACCGACCTGGATCCCATATTCGTTCCCTCGGACGTGTACGTCCCGCGGGAAGACTCGCAGCTTCTGATCGACGTCATGGAGAAGACCGGGCTCGCCCGGGGCAGCCGGGTGGCCGACCTGTGCACCGGTACCGGCATCCTGGCTATCGCGGCATGCGAGCAGGGCGCCTCGCAGGTCACCGCGTTCGACATCTGCCCGCGTGCGGTGCACTGTGCTCGGACCGACGTCGCGGCTGCCGGCTTCGATGTTTCGGTGCATCTCGGCTCGTGGGCGCGGGCGGTCGAGTTCGGCCCGTACGACCTGGTGATCTGCAATCCGCCCTACGTGCCCCATGACTCCAGCGTGGACGCCGCGCAACTGCCGCCCTGCATCGGACCCGCACGGGCGTGGGATGCCGGAAATGACGGGCGTCTTGTCCTTGACCCGCTGTGCGCGACGGCGCCGCAGCTGCTCGCCGGCGGCGGCACGCTGCTGGTGGTGCAATCCGAGTTCGCCGGACCGCGTTCGACCTTGGCTGCGCTGGCCAGCGCCAGGCTGGACGCTGAAGTCGTTGCTTACCAATGGATTCCGTTCGGACCCGTGCTGACGTCGAGAGCGGAGTGGCTGGAGGAGACCGGCCGCCTCGAACCCGGCCGGCGGGAAGAGGAGCTCTTGGTGATCAGGGCGGACAAACCGTGACCGACAACGACTCCCGCATCGTGCGGGTCGTCCCCTCGGGGCCGGTGATGGTGCAGGGGCCGGTCCGCATAGAGATGCCCGACGGCAGCGTGGTGGAATCCGATCGATTCATGGTGGCGATCTGCACGTGTCGGCGCAGCAAGGCATATCCCTTGTGCGACACCAGCCATCGGTGCCGACGACGCAGCGATCCGTCAGGGCAAAGCTCGGCGTAACGACGAGCGGTCCTGCGTCCAGCACTCCATGACGTGGGCCGCGAGGCGGTCTTCGACCACGTCGCGAGCCCTGATACCGAACACGACGTCGCGATCCAGCTGCGGTTCCCGTGCGACCAGGTCGCCGACCACATCGGTCCGCACCACCTGCTCGTGTACGGCATCGGCCACGACATGCTCGCGGTAGAACGCCACGCACGGTTCGGGCGCACCCATCCGCTCAAGCGCCTCCATCAGCCGTCGCGAACCCGGTGAGGACGTGATCTCCGTCGACGCGAAATGGCCGACCGCGGCGCCTCGCAATTCCCGGTGCAGCCCAAACAGCGACATCAGGTTGACCGACGCCAGCGCGTCGGCCGAAACATCGTCGAGGTAGCCCAGGTATGTCGAATCCAGCCCAGCGGCGTCCATCAGCTCGGCGAACAGGTGCTGATGCACGCGCTCGCCGCGGCCGCCGCCGTACTCGTCGAACTCGACGGCGACAAAGGACGCCTTGGCCTGTCCCGTCAGGCGGGGAATCGCCCACGCGTGCGGATCGCCCTCCTTGAGGTGATACAGCGAGCGATGCACGAAGTACTCGCGCATCTGCTCCCAGGTGCCCTTGTCTCGAAGGAAGTACGACGGGCCCTCGCCGTCGATCGGCTCGACCGACAGCGCGTCCATCTCCGTCGCGGCCGTGGCGTCCGGCGCGATGCCCCCGACGTCATGACGCACCGCGCTCAGGAACGCCTCTTCAAGCCGCGCCCGTACCTGCAGCAGGGCAGGATTCCACTCCCAACGCGGGTTGACCCCGGCGAATCCGCGATAGTGCAGCTCATAGCAGGCGTAGAGGGCGAGTTGCAGGTCAAGCGCGTACGGATCTGCTTCGCACACCGGAACATCGGTCGGCCGGAGCTGCAACCCCGGACGACCGTGGTGTAGCAGGTCCAGAATTGTCGCCGACAGCGGACCGACAGCTTGGGGCAATGCAGGTTCGACGGTTGTCGATGGCAACGTCACTCGCGACTGATTCCCTGCATCCCACCGGGTCAAACACTGCCCGCCTGGTGCTTTCCACAAGCACCCGACGATTACGCATAGCTCGCGGCGACACTTGACGACATCCGCCCGTCTCAGAAGCCGTTAAGCACCCGCCACCGCATCGTCACCACACACGCTCGGCGCCCGACCGGTACTGCTCACCACCCAACAGCGCGATAGCGACCCTTGAGTCCGGAGGGGCGGCCACGTAGCCTCCGCGCGGGCCGACGGCGACATGGAGGAAGGCATCACCACCAGATCAGCCTCGAACCAGACGAGCCTTGCATTTCATCCCGGCAAGGTCGGGTCAGAAGTTGGCGGTAAGTCGTTCTTCGCGGTCACCGTCTACGCAACGGCGACCTAGTGCCGCGCTCCGCCTTGAACACTTGCTACTGACAGCCCATCAACGCGTCAGGGCTAAGCTGCCCAAAGGGTCACAACACGACTCCCGACGACGCATGAAACGGGCTTGCCGGGCGCATGCGATCGGCGGCGGCCATAGGCCCGATTGCGGAATCCATCCGGTGACCTCGTGGCGGATTTCGAAGCCCGGAGGCGTTAGCTTTCCACGGGGCGCTCTGCGAAAAGTTCGACCTGTCCTACACCACTGGTTCGGTGCTGAGCGGGTACCTATCAACGGTGCGGATCATCATCCATATGCTGGCAGGGCCGGACCGGTTCCTGACCGACAACTCCGAGGATGCGCGTGAAACATCGTCCGCCGCAGTCCGTATCAGGACCGCCGCCGCTATCCCGGCTGGTAATCCTGACGCCCTGTCGCTCACTGCAACAATGCACCCAGTCTTCTGCGGGAAGTCGGGCGCCGTGGTTCCACCTCAGCGTGCCTGTCGACGCGCCGATCGACGGATGAGGCATTGTCCATGCCATTGATGGGGGTTGAGGAGGAGTACTTTCTTGTTGACCTGCAGACCCGGACGCCGCAACCTGCCGGGGCCCGTGTTGTCCGGGTCGCGCGCGAGACCTTGGGCGATCTGGTCTGCGGTGAGTTCACCCAGTATCAAGTCGAGGTGAAGACGCCGCCATGCGCGGATGCCATGCGGCTGCGGGAGCAACTGTTGCGCCTGCGGGTCGGCGCTGCGGCGGCGGCTGCTGCTGAAGGGCTGCGGATCTACGCCTCGGGCACGCCGGTCGTTGCCGGCTGCGCGCCCGGGGCCGTCGGGGACCATCCGCGTTATCGGGCCGGCGTGCAGCAGTACCGCGGGATGCTTGAGGATTTCGCGATCTGTGCCGTGCATGTGCACGTTCACCTGCCTGACGCCGAAGTTGCCGTGCTGGTCGGCAACCACCTCAGGCCTTGGCTGCCGTTGCTGGTGGCGTTGAGCGCCAATTCGCCGTTCCACCACGGCCGTGACACCGGGTTTGCCGACTGGCGCGCCGTGATCAGGAGCCGGTTTCCGTGTTTGGGCCCGCCCCCGTATGTCGAATCACTGCGCCATCACCGCGAACTCGCTACCGCCATGGCTGAATCCGAAGCAATGTTGGACACGGATACCCCGTATTGGGATATCCGAGTGAATCCGAAGTTGTCGACTTTGGAGATCCGGTCGATGGACGTCAACCCCGACGTCGATGACACGGTGGCGCTGGCTGTTCTGGTGAGGGCCATGGTGACAACTTCGGCGGCGCAGGTGCTAGCGGGTGATCCCGGACCGCGCGCCTGTAGTGAGTTGTTGCGCGCCGCGTACTGGCGCGCCGCGCGGGATGGCTGGTCGGGCAGCGGTGTCGACGCGGTGAGTGGACACATCCTTCCCGCCGCCGTCCAGGCGGCCCGGCTTGTGGAATTCGTCAGGCCTGCCCTGGAGGACTACGGGGACACAGAGGTAGTTACGGCGTTTCTGGAGCGCCTCATCGCGCGCGGTGGCGGCGCCGAAGGCCAGCGGGCCTCCGCTAGTCGGCACGGCACGCTTGCCGGCGTGGTCGACGAGCTTGTCGCTCGGACGGCGGCTGCCCCGCACGAACCAACAAGCAGCCGATAACTGCTTGACGACGCTAGTCTCGGGCTTGCGTCTGGGCACCCCAGCCGCCGAGTCTGTGTCAGTCCCGTTGTGAAGCAGCTGTCATGAGCCGCGCTCTTGTGTCATTCAGTTTGGCGGCGATGCATTTCAGCGCACGGAGCGGCGGCGGCCGGTGAGCCGAGGTAGCTGGCGATCAGTATGACGGCGACGATGATGCCGACCAGGAACGGAATGACATTGAAGCCGCCGCTTTCGTTGCTGTAGCCCAGTTTGTAGCTCAGCCACGTGCCGATGAGTGAGCCCGCAGCGCCGAGCACGGTGGTCATGATGACGCCGATGCTCTGCTTACCCGGCATCACCAGCCGTGCCAGCGCGCCGATGATTAATCCGATCAACACGGCGCCGATGATTAATCCGATCGCTGCGTAATCCTCTGTTCGGGCGTCGGTGTGACGCCGTCGTTGATTTGGTGTTCTCCGCCACCGAAGGCCGCCAACCGCGGACGGCGGACGAATTTGTTCAGCGCAGCGGTTGGCGGGTCAGCTCACGGCCACCTTTGATGCTCAGTGGCGCATGACCGGCGGCGTGGGCGATGTGCTCGCAGGCGTCGATGATCGCGGTGATCACCGCGGCGAGTTCGTCGGGATGGGCTGCGGTGACGGCTAATTCGATGGTGCGGGTGCCGCGGTGGGTGATGGCCTTGCCCTTGGCGGTGCGCACCGGCGGGTGTCGTCGCAGGGTGTCTGCGGCCGCGGTGGTCACCGCGGCCGGGTCGATCGTGATGGTGCCGACGTCCCCGGCCTCGTGCAGCCGTATCGGGGCGGCCTTGCCAATCGGCCGGTGTGCCACCAGCCAGCGCAATGCCAGTCCGACGCACAGCAAGCCGACGCCGGCGATGGCCACCGCCACCACCACGTGTCCATCGCGTCGACGAGGCCCGGGACGGTGACCGACTGCGGGAGCCCGGTGAACAGGCCGGCGTGTCAGATCAGCGCCCCGACACCGACCACGACGAGGACCACGCCGACGATGAGGGCCACGACGCGGTCCAGTGCCGCCGCTGTGCGCGTCATGCTGTGAGGCCTTCAGTGATGTGGACGGTAGGTTTGGGTGGGTCGAGGAACTGGATCGCCGAGCGCACGGCGGCGTCGATCTTCACAAGAATCTGCCAACACGTCTCAGCTCGGGGATTCGTGGGCGGCGTTTTCGGCCGCTTGTTCGGAACCGGTTTGGTGGTCGGTGTCGCGGGGGTCGCTACTATCGGTTTCGCTGGTGTCGGTGATTGCGGGGCCGTGTTCGTCGTGCTCGTTGGGGGGCATTCGATTGCCTTTCTTAATAAATCGGATCGGCGGCAACGGCTGAGCGGCGGCGTCGACGCCGTCCCACCCCTGCGCCAGTTACTTGGTTGCGCCGTTGGTCGAGGCGGTTTCGGCCTCGGCGGTGGCTTGGATGAGCGCCAATAGCTCTTTGTCCAAACCAGGGGCGAATTCTTCGCGTCGTTCCGGGGCGATGGTCATCGGGAACCCCTCGGGCATGACCGCGGTGCTGAGTTGGGTCCCGTCGTTCGACGGTGAGGCGCCGCGATACAGCTTGTCCGCCTGACTCTGGTCGTCAGCGCTGAAGGTGTACTGGATGCTCTGCAGGCCCAGGTCGAGAAGCTTCTTGACCTCGGGGAATCGCTCGGCGTTGGTCTTGGGGATCGGCAGTGCCGCGCCCCAATTGACGCCCAAGCTTTCCAACGCCTTGGCGAAAGCGTTCTCGTGAGCCTGGTCGCGAACGATCAGATAGGCGATCGTGGAACGGGCCGTCTTGTTGTCCGTCATCTCATAGATCCGGCACTTCTGCAGCCGGCCAGTCGATTCCAACATCAGGTTGTACAACAGGTCGAGCACCAGGTTCCCACTGTTGTACACATACGACCCGCTCCAGGGGTTGCCGGCCGCGTCCACCGGCAGCGCACCCTGGGCCCCGACGAGATAGTGGTGAATGTTGCTGGTATCCAACGCAATCGTCAACGGCGTCGCACCCTCGGCGCCTGGCTGATCAACCGGGTCGGTCTGACGGCCCGTGTACTCCGGGGAGCCGTCCAACAGCCGCGAGATGGTCGTTCCGATCAATTCGACATGGCTGATCTCTTCGGTGCCGACGCCCTGCAAGAGATCCTTATAGGGCTTGGATGCCGCGTCGCCCCGAAAGTTCATGCTCTGGAACAGATACTGCATCATCGTCCGCATCTCACCGAACTGGCCACCGAGGCCTTCCTGAAGGGCGTTGGCAGCGGCGGGATCTGGTTGGTCGACGGCGATCTCGTTGATGAATTGTTGGGTGTGTAAGTACATGATGCTCCTTGAAAGTTTTGGCTTGTCCGCACGCCGGCGATCGACGCACAGGTTGGAGTCGTTTGTCAGAGGGCAGGGCCGATAGGTGTGCTGCGCTGCGCCGGGCCGCCGGTACCCACCGGCTGGCCAGTGTCATCGCGAGTGCGGCCCACCGCCACGCCGCGGGCGATCATGGCGACCGCCGGCCCCAGGTGCAGCAGGCCGTGCACCACCGACACGTTGACGATTCCCCGCAGTGCCGCACCGAAGTGACGCCCGGCGAAGGTCAGCCGGCCATGATGCGTGGTGATGCCCGGAACAAGGCCCAGCACGCCGACGGCCAGAAACACCGCGCCGACTGCCAGCGCAACTCTCTGCACTGGCGAGCTGAATTTGGACATGGGTGCAGCCGCCCAGGCAGGCTCAAATACAGACATCAAGCGGCTTCCAGTAGTGAGTCACCGACGGTGCTCCACGTGCTGGAAGCGAACGGCTCAGCTGTGATACCCGTGCTGTGGACATGCAAACATCGGTGCACGAAGCGGGTGTTGCATCGGCGACCTCGCCACAAAGCGCTTACCCGGTGCGCCGCACGGTTAGTCGACAACTACGGTGCACCTCGCGCCGACCCAGAGATGTCAACGCCGAAGAGGCGAACCCTAAGAATGACTATGAATCACACCAGTGCTGTGCTGGCGCAGCTTCGCACTGCGCTCGATTTGACCGACGCCGAGATGCAGGTCGCAGAGACCCGGGTGCAGGCCCGCACTGATGCGGTCCGCAGCCGGTTGGGCAGGTGACGGACGTAGACATGAGGCGCTGGCACCGAAGCCACTTGCGACACTTTCACTCCTAACTGGCCGCACGACCGACAGGCACTCGCCTCGCAAGGTCGGCAACAGCCCTCCTCCGGGCGACGCCTGCGGCAAGTCCCCGCGATCGCTGGAGGTACTGCGTGTGAAGTAGCCCGTGCCGTGCCGGGACACGCGAATGCCAGAGGATCAAAACACCAGAATCGAAGCTTTTCGCGGCACT
>Ga0068854_100001847_pt1 | contig 12900 bp, 6 predicted proteins | sample KBSCornC42_FD_66590 | JGI IMG/M metagenome (GOLD analysis project Ga0068854, IMG submission 66590) | Corn rhizosphere microbial communities from Kellogg Biological Station, Michigan, USA - KBS Corn C4-2 | ecosystem: Host-associated > Plants > Roots > Rhizosphere > Soil ... | reverse complement strand
AAGTTGGCGACCGACGAATACATGTCGACCACAGTCGCGAAGCTGTCCTTCTTGGCCTCGATGAACGAGGCGAGATCCTCGCGCTCGCCGATCGAAACCTTGGCCTTTGCGAAAAACTGGGGCTTGGCCTCAAGCAGGCGAAGGAAGGCCGCGCCATCGAGCTTGATCACCTCGGACTTGACCGCGGCGCGCACGGTCTGCTTGCGGACGCCATTGTCGAACAGCTCCAACTCGCCGACATAATTGCCGGCAGGGATATAGGAGAGGAACACCGGCTTGCCGCCGATCGACTTCTCGACAACGACCGAGCCCGAGCGGATCACGAAGACGTCATTGCCTTCCTCGCCCTCGCGGAAGATCACCTCGCCGGCGCGCACCGCCTTGATCTCGGCGGTTTCCAGGACCTCGGCGAGATCGGCGGACTGCAGGCCGGACTGCCACATCTGGAGCAGCTGGCGCTCAGTCGAGATGCGGGTCACGGCGCGCTTCACACCGGGCACCGAAGCCATCAGCTTGAGGATCGCGTTGCGCGGAATCTCGACCACGATCGTGTCGGCGATCGAGCGGATCGTCGAACCGCGGCGGCGGCCCGACACCAGGCCGACCTCCCCGAAGATCGAGCCTTCGGGAATTACGATGCCGGTCGAACGGCCATCGGGCAGCGGGATATCGACCGAGCCCTCGACGATGCAGAACAGCGACGATCCCGGCGCGTTCTTTTCGAAGATCGTCTGGTTCTTGCCATAGGCCCGCACATCGGAGTCGAGCATGAACTCGCGCATCTGCAGCGGCGACAGATCGTTTAGGATGGTGACGTTGGTGCGGATCAGCTCGAGCCACTCGTCGACCGACTTCTTCTTCGGGAGATTGACGAACTTGCCTTCCAGGATCGGCTCGTCGGCCGGCTTCAGGTCGAGATTGCCGTTGATGAACTCGACGATGTCATAGCCCTGGTTCATGCAGTGCTTGATCAGCGGATAGCCGGCCAGCGCACCGATCACGAAGATGCCGGGGTTGGTCGTCTCGAACTGGGGCGACAGCTTTGGGAAGGCCTCGCGGTCGGCGCTGGTGAACTCGATCCCGCATTCCTCGATGAACTTGCGCGGCGCCGCGGAGCCCATGCGAGCGATGACCCGGTCGCAGCGGATGCGCGCCTCACCGTCGCGGGTGTCGAGAATGATGTGGCCCGGCTCGATGCGGTTGGGCGACGTATCGGTGACGATGTTCATCCGGCCTTCGTCACGCGCCTGCATCAGCAGCTTGACGTTGGCGCTCTTCGCCCGGCTGAAATCCGCCGTGCGGTTGATGATCGTGACGACATTGCCCTGCGCCACGTCCTGCGCGAGGCCGAGCGCATTTTCGATGCCGGCATCGCCCGCGCCGACCACCATGATATGCTCGTCGACATATTCGCCGGGGTCGTCGAGCTGATATTGGAGCTGAAGATAGTTCTGGTCCGCGCCGGGCACCCGCAAAAGGTTGGGGTTGCCCTGGGTGCCGATCGCCAGAATGATGTTCTCGGCCTTGATCTCGGTCTTGTCGGTCAGGGTGATCGTGAAATCACCCTTGGCGCCGGTGATCGTCTTCACCTCGCTCTTGAGGCGGACATTCACCTTGGCGGCGGCGATCTGCTCATCCCAGAGGCCGAGGATCTTCTCGCGCTTGCCGGCATCGAAATCCACGTCCGAGCGCAGCACGAGCTGGCTCGGCGTCGCCATGACGTGCTTGCCCTTTTGATATTTGTAGATGGTATCGGAAAGATGGTCGGTCTTTTCGAGAAGGATGTGCGGGATGCCGAGCTGCGCGGCATGGGCTGCCGCGCTAAGCCCCGCCGGCCCCGAGCCAACGATGGCAATCCGGTAGGTATCCGCCACTGGTTCCCCCTGCCCCGTCATCATCACCGCCACGCCCGCGGCCTGTTTGTAACGGCGAAAACGCCTCGCCGGCCCCTAAGACCAATGAGATTTCGCCGTCTACCCCGAACCCACTCTACCAGCTTCGACGCGTTCCGCTAGACTTTCGTTACATTTGGAGATCAAAGCCTATTACGCTCAATTCCGGAGAGAAATGTGACGAAGGACGGTGCCGTAGACAAGGGGTTTTCACTGCCATTTGCGCGCATCGCGCTCGTGCTGGCAGCGCTGATCGCCATCGCCGCCATAGCCATCGCGGTCCTCCGCTCGCGCGGTGACACCGGCGCATCCGCGCCGCCCGCGGCGACGCAGCCGGTCGGCGACATCGCCTCGATGATCGGCGGGCTCGAGAAGAAGCTGCGCGACAATCCCGGCGATCCCAAGGGCTGGAACCTGCTCGGCCTCGCTTATTACAATGTCGGCCGCTACGCCGACAGCGTGCAGGCCTATGCGAAAGCGGCCGCCCTCGATCCCGACAATGCCCAGACATGGTCGGCGCTCGGCGAGGTTCAGCTGCTCTCCGGCCCGGGCGGAATCACCCCCGAGGCAGAAGCTTCATTCCGCAAGGCCCTCGCGATCGACCCCGGCGATTTCCGCGCCCGCTATTTCATGGCGGTGAAGAAGAACGAGGGCGGCAATCACAAGGGCGCCGTCGACGACCTGATCGGCATATTGCGCGACAGCCCGCCCGATGCGCCATGGGCCCAGCCGGTGCGCGAGTTGATCTCGAGCATATCCACCAAGCACAAGATCGACATCTCCGGCCGCGTTCCGGCACCCGCCGCCCCTGCCCCTGCCGAGGACAGCGTCGTCACCGGCGGCATCCCTGGCCCGACCGCCACCGACCTGAAGGCGGCGACTGCGATGACGCCGTCGCAGCAGGACGAGATGGCGCGCGGCATGGTTGCCCGGCTCGCCGCCCGACTGGAGGCCAACCCGCGCGACGCCGACCGCTGGATCATGTTGATGCGATCGCGGATGCAGCTCAAGGATCCGGCCGGTGCCCAATCGGCGCTGGCCGGAGCGAAGGCCGCCTTCAAGGACGATGCCGCACAGCGCGCGCGGTTTGACGCGGCGGCGAAGGTGCTGGGCCTGCCCGAGCGCTGAGCTGGCGCGCCCTATCGCTGACTTCATGAAAGGTTCGGCTCTCTCGCACCCCATGCTCGGCGACAGATCGAAAGAATATCCATCACGCCGAAACTGGAAAGGGCCGCCCGGTGCCCGGACGGCCCTTTCAGCTTATCTGGCGCGCGGGATCAGGCGGCGTCGCCGCCAGCCTTTTCCTTGCTCTTCTTCGCGAAGACACGAACCGGGTCCTTGCGGCCTTCGACCACGTCCTTGTCGACGATGATCTCGTCCACGCCGTCCATCGACGGCAGGTCGAACATGGTGTCGAGCAGCAGCCCCTCGAGGATCGAGCGCAGGCCGCGCGCACCGGTCTTGCGGGTGATCGCCTTGCGGGCGACCGCGATCAGCGCGTCGTCGGTGAAACCAAGCTTCACGCCCTCCATCTCGAACAGCTTCTGATATTGTTTGACCAGCGCGTTCTTCGGCGTCGAGAGGATCTCGACCAAGGCGGGCTCGTCCAGGTCCATCAGGGTCGCGATCACCGGGAGACGGCCGACGAATTCGGGGATCAGGCCGAACTTCAGCAGATCCTCGGGCTCGCACTGCTGAAGCGTCTCGCCGGTGCGGCGCTCGTCGGGCGCCGCGACATAGGCGCCGAAGCCGATCGACTTGCCCTGCAGGCGATCACCGATGATCTTCTCGAGCCCGGCGAACGCCCCGCCGCAAATGAACAGGATATTGGTCGTGTCGACCTGCAGGAACTCCTGCTGCGGATGCTTGCGGCCGCCCTGTGGCGGCACCGAGGCGGTGGTGCCCTCCATCAGCTTGAGCAGCGCCTGCTGGACGCCCTCGCCCGATACGTCGCGGGTGATCGAGGGATTGTCGGCCTTGCGGCTGATCTTGTCGATCTCGTCGATATAGACGATGCCGCGCTGCGCCCGCTCGACATTATAGTCGGAGGCCTGGAGCAGCTTCAGGATGATGTTCTCGACATCCTCGCCGACGTAGCCGGCTTCGGTGAGCGTCGTCGCGTCGGCCATCGTGAAGGGCACGTCGAGCAGCCGCGCCATCGTCTGGGCGAGCAGCGTCTTGCCCGAGCCGGTCGGCCCGACCAGCAGGATGTTCGACTTCGCCAGCTCGACATCGGCACCCTTGGCGCCATGGTTGAGCCGCTTGTAATGGTTGTGGACCGCCACGGAGAGCACGCGCTTGGCCTTGGACTGGCCAATCACATATTGGTCGAGATGCTCGCAGATCTCATGCGGCGTCGGAACGCCGCCGTCCTTCTTGCTGACGAGCGCACCCTTGGTCTCTTCCCGGATGATATCGTTGCAGAGTTCGACGCACTCGTCGCAGATGAACACCGTCGGGCCAGCGATCAGTTTGCGGACCTCGTGCTGCGACTTGCCGCAAAACGAGCAGTACAGGGTGCTCTTCGAGTCGCCGCCGGTCAACTTGGTCATAAACTAGATCCTGACTCCACTGGGGATCGCCCATATCCTAAACATGTCCCCCCCGATCCCACAACCTTCTTAAGAAGCCATGAGCGATATCGGGGTCCCCCGGAATATGGGGAGGGCTCTGCGGCGAACAAGCCGCCCGCGGCCATAACGGGCGGCTGACCGATCAGGCTGCCATCGCCTCGTCAGCGGGGCTTGGCCGCTTGTCGAACACCTCGTCAATCAGCCCGAACGCCTTGGCTTCGTCGGCCTCGAGGAACTTGTCGCGATCCATCGCATGCTCGATCGCCTCGATCGGCTGCTTGGTGTATTTCGCGTAGAGCGAGTTGAGCCGGTGCCGCATCCGCAGGATCTCGCGGGCCTGGATCTCGATATCGGCGGCCATGCCCTGGGCACCGCCCGACGGCTGGTGGATCATGATCCGGCTGTTGGTCAGCGCCACGCGCATGCCGGGTTCGCCGGCAGCCAGCAGGAAGCTTCCCATCGAGGCTGCCTGGCCGATGCACACGGTGCCAACCCGGGGGCGGATATATTGCATCGTATCGTGGATCGCGAGACCCGCCGTCACGACGCCGCCCGGCGAGTTGATGTACATGAACACGTCCTTCTTCGGATTTTCCGATTCGAGGAACAGCAGCTGGGCAGTAATCAGCGAGGCCATGTGGTCCTCGACCTGGCCGGTCACGAAGATGATTCGCTCGCGAAGCAGGCGCGAATAGATGTCGAAGCTGCGCTCGCCGCGGTTCGACTGCTCGATCACCATAGGCACGAGAGCGCCCGTCTCCGGATTGAGGAATTGGCCGGTTTCAAACGGATTGTGCATGGGAGGTCTCGGTCCTTCGTGCTTTGCCTTGAGATGCCAACATCGGCCTTTGCCGCGGGGGTTTCAAGGGCCCATCGCGCGCATGGCCATCAGCCAGCGCTGCTTCGAAATTGTCTGGCGCGCGCTCCGTCGATCGGCAAGATGGTCCGATGGGGGATATGCATCGATGCTCAAGACGGCCGACATCCGCTCGCTAGCCTGCCGCGGCGGGCTCGGCGCGATCATCGCGCTGCCGATCGCGGCGCTTCTGTTCGCGCTCTTCTGTCTCGCCAACCTTCATGGCCTCGGCCGCGATCTTCCGGCAGCGGAGGCAAATGTGCGGGCCGCCTATGCGTCCGGGGTCCTGCAGGATGTCGACTGGCTGCCCGGCAACACGGACATCGGCCGGCACCAGTATAACGACTGCCTGATTCTCTACATGGCGCTCGACCAGCAGGCAGCGGCTGCGCAGCTCATGGCCAGCCCGATCAAGCCGGTGCAACGCGGCACCGAGACGATGTGCGGGGCGCTGCGCGCCTTTGCCGCAGGCGACAAGGAGGCGGGCCGGACCGGCCTCTGGTATCACCAATATATCCACGGCCACACTATGCTCGCGCGCTATCTGCTGCCGCTCATGCCGGTCGAGGCGATCCGCAACCTCTATCACAGCATCGAAACCCTGCTGGTGCTGGCAGGGATCATGATCACCACGCTCGCACTCGCCGGCAGGCGCCGGCCGACCGAAAGCCTGTTCTGGCTGATCCTGTTCCTTGCTTTCTCGCGGTGGTTCGGGCTCGAATCCTATGGCCAGTCATTGTCACACGCGCCATCGGACGCGATCATCCTGGGCTATCTGCTGTTCCTGGCGATGGCGGCGGCGCGTGGCGGGCTCGGCCGGTGGAGCGCGACCATCAGCGCAGCTGTGTTCGGAAGCCTCGTCGCGATCTTTGAGTTCCTCACCGGCGGAATCCCGCTCGGCCTCGCCATTGTGGTAGGCGGCCTGCCCTTTGCGCTGCGCGACGGTGATCCGCGGAAAGTGCTCGACCAGATCGTCGAAGCCGCCGCAGCCTTCTGCACCGCGATCATAGCCTGCCTTGCGCTGAAGATCCTGCTCGCCCTCTGGGTGTTCGGGATCGAGTCTTTCCGCGAAAGTGCGGCGCAACTCGGCGTGCGGATGGGCATGGGAGGCGATCAGCCCGATCTCGGGCCAATGCACATGGCGAAGTCCCTGGCCAAAGGTCTCAATTCGCTCGCGGCGGGCATGCATCTGATGGCCGGGGCGATCCTGCTGATAGCCGTGGTGATCGGCGCCTGGGGTGCGCGAACCTTGCTGCGGACACAGGATTCGGTGCTGCGCGCGCGGGCCCTGCACCTGCTGGTCTCGAACGGCGTAATCGTCGGCATGCTGATGCTGCTATGGCAGCACACGATCATCCACGCCTGGTTCATGGATCGGATCTTCGTCTGGACAATCGGCACGGGCTTCGCGCTGTTCGCCCTCGGCGTGACGGCTCGGGGCTCGCCCGCGACCTGATCGCGCCGCACTACGCCCAGCCGTAATTTGCGCGGAAGCCGGATGGCACGCAGGGGAGCTGGCTCGAGCGGAAAACAAAAGGGCCAGGCATTACTGCCCGGCCCTCTATATCCCGATGCAAACCGGCAGGTTACTCGGCGGCGGTCGCCTTTTTCTTGGCAGGCGCCTTCTTGGCAGGTGCCGGCGCAGCCTCGCCTTGGGCCGCAGCGGCCGCAGCCTTCTTCGTCGGCGCTTTCTTGGGCGCGGGTGCCTCGACGGGCTTCTCGGCTACCGCCTCTTCAGCCGCAGGCTTGGAAGCCTTCTTGGCCGCCGGCTTCTTGGCAGGCTTGGCCGGCGCATGATCATGGTCGTGATCGTGGTGGTCATGGCCACAGTCAGGACCATGGACATGCCCCTTGCCGATCGTGTCGTCATCGGCTTCGATCGCGGCTTCCAGCTCCTCGCGGGTCACTTCGCGGTCGCTGATCTCGGCCTTGCCGAACAGGAAGTCGACGACCTTGTCCTCGTACAGCGGCGCGCGAAGCTGGGCGGCAGCCATCGGGTCCTGCTGGACATATTGGATGAACCGCTCGCGATCCTTGGGGCCATATTGCTGCGCAGCCTGCATGATCAGACGCTGCATTTCCTGCTGGCCGACCTCGACGCCATTCTGCTGGCCGATCTCGGAGAGGAGCAGGCCCAGGCGCACGCGGCGCTCGGCGATCGCCTGATAATCGGCGCGATCATTCTCCATCTCGGCGCGGGCGGCCTCGGGATCCTCCTCATGGCCCGCCTCATGCTCGAGCTGTGCCCAGATCTGCTGGAACTCGGCCTCGACCATCGAAGGCGGAACCGGGAAATCATGGCTGGCAGCGAGCTGGTCGAGCAGCTTGCGCTTCATATGGGTGCGGGTGAGGCCGTTGAGCTCCTGTTCGATCTGGCCCTTGAGAAGTTCACGCAGCTGGTCGAGCCCCTGCAGGCCCAGCGACTTGGCGAACTCGTCGTCGACCGTCGCTTCGCGCGGCACGCGAACGTCGGTGACGGTGACTTCGAACACGGCGTCCTTGCCGGCCAGCGACGCCTCGCCATAATCCTTCGGAAAGGTGACGTTGAGGCTGCGTGCCTCGCCCTTCTTGACGCCTTCGAGCTGCTCTTCGAAGCCCGGGATCAGCCGGCCCGAGCCGAGCTCGACCGACATGCCCTCGCCGGTGCCGCCCTCGAACGGAACACCATCGACCGAGCCGGCGAAATCCATGACGACCAGGTCGCCTTCGACCGCCGGATGGCCTTCCATCGCGTCGTCATATTGTTTTTGCTGGCCGGCGATGCGCTTCAGCTGCTCGTCGATCACATCTTCCGCAGCCGGAACAGTGAGCCGCTCGAGCTTCAGGCCTTCGATCGAAGGCGCCGGAACGTCGGGCAGCACTTCGAGCTCGACCTTGAGCGCAACGTCCTTGCCGGGCTCATAACCTTCGTCGAGCTCGACCGAGGGCTGCATCGCGGGACGGAGCTTCTGTTCGGCGAGCAGCTGCTGGATGCCATCCTGCACGGTCTTGTTGAGAACGTCCTGCTCGATCGCCGGGCCGTGCATCTTCTTGACGAGGTTGGTCGGCACCTTGCCGGGGCGGAAGCCAGGCATCTTGATCTGGGGCGCGATCGACTTGATCTCCGCCTCGACTCGCTTGGCGACGTCGTTCGCCGGAATCGTCACGGAATAGGCGCGCTTCAGGCCCTCATTGAGCGTTTCGACAGTCTGCATGGGTCGTCACAACCTCTATCTCGAGAAAGCTTTTTCGGGTCCCGCCTCGCGCACTGGGAGCGAAGCTGGTGCGGGCGAAGGGACTCGAACCCCCACATCTTGCGATACCAGAACCTAAATCTGGCGCGTCTACCAGTTCCGCCACGCCCGCAAATAAGGACCGCCGGTCGGCGGGCTCTATAACAGCATCGGGATCGAGTACAACCCGCGCGATTTCACCGTGCCGCGTTTGGGGAAAGCCTAAGAGGCGTATCTCAGCCTTGAACGGCTTTAGCGGGATTGTTCGTCGCCTGAAGATAGACGAACCACCCGGTTCCGGCCGCATCGCCCTTTGCAAGTTCCCCGGCCTTTTTCTGCTCCCGCCAGTCGTTGGCCAGCGTCTGTGCAGCAACAAGATCGTCCCCGGTCTGGCCCAGCATGTAGCGCAACAACGAGGGCCCCGCGATAAGCTGGTCGAGCGCTTGCCCGTCTCGGCTGATCGTCCCACCATTGCCTTCATAGCTATCCCAGCCCCGGCTCCTGCCCCACAGCTCCACCAGCCCCGCATAGCTTCGCGGCAAACGCGTGACGTCTCCCGCAGCATGGGCGATATGCTCCGCGCTCCATATGCCCACGGTATAGTTGGAGCCGTCCATCGTCTGGAGGTTCGCGCCTTCCAGGATGCGGCCGACGATCCTTTTGCGGTGCATGGCGACGAGCCAGTCGAGCACGGCACCGGCCTTGGCCGATCCCCTGCGCACGGCCGCGTTGAACCCCATCTTTTCGGCCGCCGCCAGGGCGCTGAGCCAATAGCCGATGCTGAATTCATGCTGGAACAGACTGGAATCATTGCTGCTCACAACGCCGAAATATTGGGCCGCGGCATAGGTCGCCAGGCGCAGGTCGGGTCGACCGTCACGCAGCAGGTTGGCCGGCGGGTTCAGGAAACCCGGGCTGCTGGCATAATAGCGGTCGTGAAACAGTTCGAAATCGAACAGCGTGAATTCGAGCACTTCGGCTCGGCTATAGAGCCGGGGCGATCCCGCGCTTGCGGTCTTCCAGGCGAGCGCCGCGTGTAGGAAAGCCCAGGCGCCTTCGCGGCTAGACCATAGGCTGAGCCACTGATCGCCGATGATGTCGTTCGAATAGAGCCGGTTCTGATCCCAGAAGCGGTGGCCGAGGAAGGCGAATTCGGGCGTACGGAAGATCAGGCTTCCCCAGCCCGGGAACTGGTGGCCGTGGAGCTTGTCGATCTGGAACGTACCGAAATAGGGCGTCGAGGGTGTGTCTCCGGCGTAAGGCACGGTGACTTCGAGCGGCGCCGTGCCGCGCAGCCAGTTCGGGACGCGGCCGCCTTGCTGATACCAGCCCTGCGTCTCCGGCAGCGCAGCATTCCCCGGTCCATAATAATGGTTGCGCGCCGCGATCGACCGCCGGGCGTTGCCCTTGAACAGCGGCACATTGCGCCCCTTTTCGAAGCCATGCACCGGATCGGAGGCATAGCCGGTCAGATAGTCCAGCGAGATCGTCCGCCAGGGCAGACCGTCGTGCGGGCGGACGCTGTCTGGCAGGCTCATATACCAGGCGACCGGCTCAGGGATGATCTGCCGATCGTCGCGCATCCCGCCGGTCCCCGTGACCGGCGAGCGGCCCTGCACGTTGAACGGCGTATATTGCAGCCAAAGCGCCGCATTGGCCGCCATCGAACTTGCCGAATAGAGCAGCGCCCCGAAAGGATCGCGGGTCCGCCCGGCGCTGCCGACCATCGTCCGATAGTCGCTCTGCTTCCATGGAATGACCCGAATATTGCCGAAGCCGTTGGCCTGGCCTTCATTGCCCTGCGCGCCGCTGAAGATGCGCAGGTCATAACCATTGACCGAATAGTCGATGTGGCAGCCGAACGGGATGCTCAGGTCGAAGAGCGGCACGGTGCGTCGTATAGCCGCCTGTTCATGGCTGCCGGGATCGCGGCTGCGCCAGATCACCGCCGAGCGCACCGTGCCATGCGGATACCAGCCATCCTCCTTGCTGATCATCGCGCAGCCGCGCGGATCGTGCTGGCCCGCGAACAGGAACGCCTTGTCTGCGCCGTTGAGCGGGCCGCCATCGGGCGTCTCAACGGTCGCGAGCAGCCGGTCCTGAGGATCGTAGATCAGCCATTTGTGCGGCACCATATAGCTGTGCTTGCCGGCCGGATCGCCGAACGGATTGGCGGGCATCGTTGCCGTGTCCCAGTCATAGCCGAACTGGAACTGAACATAATCGCCGCAACGGATCGCATCGCAGCGATAATCGATGCCATTGATATTGGGGACCGGCCCCTGTGGCAGGCACTCGATCCACGCCGGCTGCGCGGTGCCGAGCCATTCATCCTCGAACCGGCAATTCTGCGCCACGATCCGGGTCATGACCAGCGCACGGGGGTGTGCCACCCCCTGCCCGCTCGACCAGTCGACCAACACCGCCTTATAGGCCTGCCCCGGCGCCACATCGAGCGGCCCGACGGTGATATCGAGCGTTGACACCGCGCCATCGGGTGCTCGCCAGGCGAGGGTTTTCGCCGGCTGCGGCGCCACGACGCCGCGCGTGTCGATCACAAGGTCGCGCAGCACCGCGGCGTCCACCGGTCCGCTCGCCACCGGTGGGTAGCTATAGTCGATCACCGGCCGATCGAAACCGATCCGCAACTCGCGCACGCGGAGTCCGTCGATGGCCTGCCGAGTGTTGCCGAGTGCCGCGTTGACGGAGAAATCCATCTCCGGCGTCACGCGCAGCTTCATCTTCGTCCGGAACGGCCCGCCCGCCGGCTTGCCATCGATGCTGAAGGCGATCGTTCCGCCCGTGGCACCCGGGCTGTCGCGCCACTCGACTTCCAGAAGCTGCTCGACGCCCGGTTTGCGCATCACCGTGCTGAAGAAACCGCCCTCGGTCCGGTCGCCGCGACCGATCGCGCATTCGAGCTGATCGCTGCCATAGCGGGTCGAGAGCATGATGCTGCCAGCGCCCCACCCGACCATCTCGACGAGCAGCGCGCCATCGACATGCGGGGGAACGATTCCCCTGAAAGAACAGCGCAGCCGATGCGGGGTCTGCGTCGTCGCTGGATCGGTAGTCGTGCCGAAATCGATACCGAGCGGCCCGGACTGGAGAAAGCTGGCACGATCGAGCGCGACCATCCCCGCCGCGATGCCGGCGAGCCCTTCCACGCGGATCGGCACGGAGGCGGCGAAAGCGTCGCCGCTGCTCAGCACGGGAGCCGGGGTGAAAAAGTGCCAGCTCGCGCTTGCGGCCCGAAAACCCGGCGTGGCGGCGCGGCGCGCGGCCGTCAGGCCGGGCGGGACCGATAGCTGATGCGTACCCGGCTCGGCGACGATGTTAAGCGGGATGATAGTGCCGGGATCGCCGTAGATCATGGCGGCTTATAGCGTGTAGCGAGCCGGAGGCGGAAGCGATCAGTTATACGCGACGGCCGTCACTCCGGCAGAGGCCGGAGTCTGGCTGTGATCGCGCGCGCTGCTCTCCAGAGATTCCGGCCTCCGCCGGAATCACAGCGGAGGGGTGGGTTAGCCCAGCGCCTTCTTCAGCAGGTCGTTGACCACGCCGGGATTGGCCTTGCCCGCCATCGCCTTCATCGTCTGGCCGACGAAGAAGCCGAACAGCTTGTCCTTGCCGCCGCGATAGTCCGCGACCTTGTCGGCATTGGCGGCCATCACCTCGGCGATCACCGCCTCGATCGCGCCGGTATCGCTGGTCTGCTTGAGGCCGCGCTCCTCGACGATCCTGCCAGGGTCCTCGCCCGTTTCCAGCATGATCTCGAACACCTGCTTGGCCAGCGTGCCAGACAGCGTGCCGTCGGCCACCAGGCCGAGCAGTTCGGCGCCCTGCCTCGGGCTGACCGGGCTTTGCTCGATCGACTTGCCGAGCCGGTTGAGCGCCCCGAAAAGATCGGAAATCAGCCAGTTCGACGCCGCGCGGCCGACATCGCCGGCAGGCTTCCCGGTCGCCTCGACCAGCGCCTCGAACCAGCGCGCGGTCTCGACATCGGCGGTGATCACCGCGGCGTTATAGGCCGGCAGGCCGAGCACGCCCTCGTAGCGCGCGCGCTTGGCATCGGGGAGTTCGGGCAGCTCGGCGGCACAGGCCGCGACATAGTCCTCGGTCAGTTCGAGCGGCAGCAGATCGGGATCGGGGAAATAGCGATAGTCGTGCGCGTCCTCCTTGGAGCGCATCGACCGCGTCTCGTTGCGATCGGGATCGTACAGGCGGGTTTCCTGGACGATCCGGCCGCCGGCTTCGAGCACGTCGACCTGGCGATTGGCCTCGCCCTCGATCGCCGCCATAACGAAGCGGATCGAATTGACGTTCTTGGTCTCGGTGCGGGTACCCAGATCGTCGCCGACCTTGCG
>Ga0068854_100001845_pt1 | contig 12903 bp, 12 predicted proteins | sample KBSCornC42_FD_66590 | JGI IMG/M metagenome (GOLD analysis project Ga0068854, IMG submission 66590) | Corn rhizosphere microbial communities from Kellogg Biological Station, Michigan, USA - KBS Corn C4-2 | ecosystem: Host-associated > Plants > Roots > Rhizosphere > Soil ... | reverse complement strand
TTGCCGTGTCGGTTTTGACTCACTCACTTTACGCGCAAGCGATTGACACATTTTCACTCACCTAGAGCCACATTGGCTACTTAGGAGCTCTAACCCGCGCTAGTGGCAGGAATGGGTCGAAAGCGGACGTTAGTGATCCCCGCCGGGTAGGCTGAACACCGCACCGTGCGGCAGGGCCCTTCCGGTGTTGCCGTGTGGCCAGCTCTTCCGGTCGAACGAAACGCCGGGCTCGGCAGCGCCCTTGTCGCGGAAACTCCCGTCCAGCTCCAGCTGACCCGTCGAACGATCGACCCGCGCCATCAGCACGCGGGTCTCCAGCGCGTCCTTTCCGCCGGAAATTACGATCCGCTTTCCGTCCGGGGCGAGCGAGATCCAGTGCGGCCGCTGGTCCTTGGCGAGCACCAGCCGCGCAACTTCTCTCGGCTTGTGAGGATCGCTCATGTCCAGGCTGACCAGCCCCGGAACGCTCGTGTCGGTTGCAATCCAGTATCGGCCGGCGACCACGGGGAGCGCGCATTCACCTTCGGGCAGCGTGCTGACGAGCTTGGCCGTGGGCGCCGCTCCGGCAAGTCCATCGAGAATGAAAATGCCGCAGTTAAAGGTCGACACCGCCACCGTCCGGCCATCCTCCAATACCCTGGGCTCGGCCGGATCGTCGCCTTCGGTTCCGCGCGGTCCGGCCGGCAGCCGCACCGTCTTAAGTAGCTTGAGATCAGACAGCCGCCACACCTGCACTGAATGGCTGACCTCCTTCCCGTGCATGTCGGCGCTGGTCGTGACTACCCGGTTGAGCTTGGGGACTATCGCCAAACTGTACGGTCGAATGAAGGGCTCGCCGTTCGGGTCGGCAGCCGGCGTGATCCGCAACACCTTGCCTTGCGGGCTGAGCTCAACCAGCGCGCCCGGCTGATTATTGTCGTGACCGCGCATCTGATAGGTCGCCAGCACATTGCCGTTGGGCTCGCGCACGAAGCTGTGGGGATGCATGAAATCGCCCGCGCCGTGGAACGAGCTCGTCACTTTGGGATGCATCGGATCGTGAAGGTCGAACAGGAACGTTTGTCCCGCACCAAAGCCGTTGGCGAAAAGTACGCCCCCTTTAGGCATCACATGTTCGGTGTGGTGCGCGATCGAGAGTGGAACTCCGGTCGGCGCAGTCGCAATCACTTCGCCGTATCGCGACGAAGACGCGTCTGCGTCTATCACGGCAAGAAAGTCGCTTTTCTTGGCCCCCACGTCGGTTGCCCAGACGAACAGATAATCACCCTTGGCGGCTGGTGCCGCAGCTAAGGCCGGGACGCTCGCCAGCAACGTCGCGCTAACCGACCGCGTGATCCAATTCATGCGCATCCCCTTTTGGCCGGAACATCTCACGCGCTGGAACCGGTCGCAATGGGGTGGAAGCGGACATTGACCGTCGTCCGCGGATGCGTGAGCTGTCCGCTAAGGGTGGAAAGCTGCCGCTAGCGACTGCCGTAATCGATGCGATTGATCCGCCGGGTTCCGAACACAAACAGGGGAAGCAGGATTAACCCGACGAACAGGAATAGGGCGAAGTCTTTCCAGTTGCCGCTAATTAAGGCGAAGAGAGATGCTCCACTCGCGTAAACCAGACCGATACAGCCCCAACCTAGCCTGGGACCTGAGCTGCGTGTCACACCGCGCTGTTCTAACACCCGCTCCGAAGTCTCGTTATTCACCACTGCGCGCGGAAAGCGGCGGGACAGAAAAAAGATGCCGTCTGCCCGGTATACGGTCTTCCAGTTTTCGCACTCACGAACTTGGAGCAACCGCGCTCGTCCTCTCAACACCAACACTCGCGCGTCGCCTGCGACCCAAGCGTCTAAGACACGTTCGAACTTTTCGCTCACCTGCTCGAACGGGAAGAAGTAAGACCAAAAATCCCAGACACCGAAGTTCAGTTCATCGTAGTTCTGGAGTCCCAGCGTAAGTGGCATCGAGAGTTTGGGTTGCGGCGGGAAGGTCCAGCAGACCTCCATGGGAACCCCCGTCTCCACCTCGTAAATGAGTCCATGTTTGCTGGCGAAGCGCTCGAACAGCGCCTCTGCTTCAGGCGTGTAGTCTCCCGGTTCCACGATTGCAGTATGGCCACGACGCTAATGTCCGCAATGGGTCGATTTCTGACGCGGCAGCTTTGGGTGGAGAGCGCACGTTAGCCATTCACTCGAATCCGCTTTAGGTTGGAAATGTGGGGACCACGCCTTCATCGAAGTGGGGTGACCGGCGGCGATGACTTCGCGCCGTTTCCTCGATCGCCTCAAGCGGCACGACTGGCTGACAGTCGCCATAGACCTCATCATTGTCGTTCTCGGAATCTTCATCGGCCTACAGGCGAGCCGGTGGGTGCAAACACGCCAGGATATCGAGACCGAGCGGCGATATCTCGAACGCCTCCTCGCCGATAGCGACGCAAACATCCGCGTGCTCCAGCAGGCGATCGCACAGAATGATAGTCGGGCCGCCACCCTAGCGTCGCTGGCTGCGGCGCTCGACAAGCGCGGGCCGGTCCCGACGCATGCTCAGCTGTCGGATGTTATGTGCCGCTGGTTCGTCCAGCCCGCTGTAGATGTTCGCCGCGGCACTTATACCGAGCTGGTTTCGTCTGGGCGGCTCGCGCTTCTCCGCGACGAGGATCTTCGCGGGCGTCTCGCACTGGAACAGGGAACGCATCAGGAGGCCGAAAGGCTGGACATTCTGGCGCCGGCCGTTCTCCAGGCGGCGGCCCCGCTTTCCGATTATCGCAAATGGAAGATCGTCGGTGCTGGCTCGGGCTCTCGCACGGGTGCTGGTGCAAGTGGCGTTGATTGCAATTTCGACGTTGCTGGAATGAGCCGAGACGCACGCATCCCGTCTGTGGTGGCGCAGCTGTATCGGGACCAGACATCGCACAGGAGGTTTCGTCAGCGGGAACTTGTTGCCGTTCTCGCAACCCGAACGCGTTTGCGCCTATTGCTCGGGCGCGAGGCACCAGCTGACCGTTGAACTCAATGTCGGCAATGGGTGGAAAGCGGACGCTAGCGCGGCTTCTTAGGCTGGCTCCCAATCAGGTGCTTTAAAGCCGGTAGGTAGCCTTGGTTATCAAGAAGGCCGGTCGAGCTGCCGATCACAGTTGTCTTGCCACACCAAGGGCATCTCGCGGTCCACCTTCTGACCCTGTTCTGCTTCTCCGGCGCGTTCCATTCGTCGCTCCACTCCTTGACCTCATCGGCATTGAACGTTGCGCAGCATGAGAAGCAGCCAGCGAGCTTGCTCGCCTCTATTTCCGCCCGATTGCCGGTCGAGTGCGCGGCGGCCTCCGCAAGCGTTTCCGCCACCGCCTTCTGTTTCATAGGCTTGCTCTCACCGAACGGCTTTGCGTCTGCAATGGGTCGAAAGAGGACGCCCCAATAATCGTCAGAACAGAAAGTCACCCATGTCGAGGCTCGCCAGCTGGACACTCTCCAGCACCAGATGCTCGCCCGGGCCGAAGTTCAGGGTGACGTCTGCCCCGACCTGACTCGCGTGCGCGAGCAGCTCAGCGAACGAGTGAATGCCGAGGCCGCGCACGTCGATCACGTCGCCTCCGGCCGAACCGGCCGCGAAGTCATCGATCGTCAGCTTGCCGAAATGGTCGTCGAGGACGACCATGTCGTCACCCCTGCCAAGGTGTAGAATGCCGCTGAGCTTCCCGCCCGAACCCGCCTCGAAAGTGTCGTTGCCGCCAGCGAGGCGGACGTCACCAATGATCGTCCCCGAGTTCACCACATGATCGGCGATCGGACCGCCTTGCACGGCCACGCCGCCGGCTTTGACCAGACCATTGTTCACGAACGTCTCTTCCTCCCCGGCGATCAGCACACCGAGACCGCCTTTGCCGGACGCCGTCATCGTTCCGACATTCGTGAAGGTCTGCTGGAAACCCGCGAGCAACAGGTCGAAGGCGCCATCGGCCAGCGCGCTGATGGAGCCGTAATTAAAGCCCACGGCACCTATGCTCTCCAACGCAATACCGATATCGTTCGCGCCCTGGAGCTTGATGATCCCGTAGTTGGTGACGCTGTTGAAGTCAGAGGCGATTTCGATCGCGCGCGCGTCGCCCGGCCCAAAGGTCGTGATCATCCCCCGGTTGACGACGATGTTATCACCTTCGCCCCCGAAGAGAGGGACAACAACAATCCCGAACCCTTGCGTGCTGATGCTTCCAAAATTGTCGATTTCGGTCCCAGAAGCGACCAACGAAATGCCGGCGGAATCACGATTGTCGACTTGGATGGAACCGTAATTAACCGCGAGGCTGTCATTGGCGAACAGCTCGATCCCATCGCTGTAGATGTCGGTCGCGGGCAAATACGGGCCACTCGTTGCGATGCTGCCATAGTTGATGACGGTCACATCGCTGATGATCTGATCGGGGCTGCCGACGAGGATGCCCGCAGACCCCGCCCCGCTGCTCTGCATGGAACCGTGGTTGATCACCGTGACATTGTCGGCCGAGACCCAGACGGGACTCGCCGAATTGCCGCTCGTTGTGAGCGTGCCGAAGTTATCGAAAACAGCTCCCTCATCGGCCAGAACGAAGATATCGACGCCATCGGCGCTACTCGTGATCGACAATTTATTGATGGTCATGACGCCCCCGCACACCACGGAATCAACAAGACTTCCGAAGCCGGGCGTAGAGGCCTGCAATCAAACCGAGAAGTGAACCAAAGTGAGTGTCTCGCTTTGGGTCGAGTTGTGAACGGCAACTTTGGGTCGAAATCAGGCCTAACCTCGTATCGTCGCATTTGGGTGGAAAGCTGCCACTAGCTGATAAGGCAAACGGGACTGAGCGCGGCCCCTAGCGCGGCCCAATGAAATAGGACAACATGCCCTAATGTTGGCAGCGGGGCCGCCCCTCGATTGCTCGCCAGTTGTGCTTGCGCGCGAGCAGCCGTTCCGCATTGGGACGGCCGAGTTCCAGCCCGCGACGCGCGAAGTCTCCTTCGCCGGCGAAACCAATGTGATCGAGCCTCGGGTCATGCAACTACTCGTCGCTTTGCGGCGCGCGAACGGCGGCCTGGTCAGCAAGGTCGACCTTGCCGATCTTTGTTGGGAAGGCCGGGTCGTCGGCGACGATGCAATCCACCGCGTTGTGTCTCGCCTTCGCAGCGTGGCCGAGACTCAAGCCGGCGCCCAGTTCCGCGTCGAGACGGTCAAGAAGGTTGGCTACCGGCTCGCTCTCAACGGCGGGAAAAACGTTGAGGCGAAGGGTCGGAACCAACTCCGCTTCGGTCGCCGCGAGTTGATGATCGGTGGCGGCGCCGTGGTGCTCACGTCCGTGGTGGGCATTGGCTGGGTCACTATCCGTCAGGACCGAACCCCTAGGGCAGCGCGTCTGCTAATCGACAATGCGCGCAAATCGCTTCGCGAAGGCGATCTCGGCGATGCCGACAACGCCATTGGCACGCTTCGCGAGGCCACCCGGATTGCACCTGAGAGCGCCGAAGCCTGGGGACTGCTCGCTTTCGCCTTGGTAATCGCGGCGATCGATGCATCCGCGCAGGATCGTCCAGATCTTCGTGCCAGGGCTGATGCGGCGATAAACCGCGCGTTCGCGCTCGAGCCCAATCAGGCTGATGCACTCGCCGCATACATTCGGACGATCCCGATGTACCGCAACTGGGATGCTTATGAGCGGGCGTGCCGGGCAGCTTTGCAGCATCGCCCCCACCATCCGGAGCTTCTCGTAGAACTTGGGGCCCTCCTGTCGGAGGTCGGCAGACTTGAGGAATCCCTCGTGCTTTACGAGCAAGCGAAGTCGTCCATGCCGCTGTCGGCGGACTTGCTGCTCTATCGAGTGACCTTGCTATGGTCGCTCGGTCGCCTCGATGACGCCGACGCAGCCGTCGAGAAAGCGTTTGCTCTCCTGCCGAGGAATTACACCGTTTGGAACATGCGGGCTTTCTGGCTCATGTTCAGCGGCCGCGCTCGTGAAGCAGCGGAGATGTTCGCTGACAAAGAATCCCGCCCCGCGTTCAACGGGGGTGACGAGGAGTATGACCTAGACCTGATGCAGGCGAACGCGATTGCGTCTGGCGATCGCGATGCGATCCGCAAGGCCCTCGATGCGCTCCTCCATGTTGCCGAGAGCGGCCGGGGCCTCGTCATGGCGAGCGCTCTGTTCGCCGCCTATGTCGGTGAACGCGATCAGGCATTCAGGGTCTTGAACGGCCTCTATCTCAACCGCGGAATGACTTTTCCCGGCTATTTCACTCGAGCGCATTCAGGATGGGGCGGCGAGCCCCGCACTGCTCAGCTCTTCGTTCGCCCGATGAGCTCCATTCGCCGCGACCCGCGCTTCGCCGCCCTCACCCGTGAAATCGGCCTCGACGATTATTGGCGCAGAACGGATTCCCGCCCGCGAGTGATCGCCTGAAGCTAGCGCTCATTTAAAAATCGGCATCCCGTCAGGGTCCCGTCAGGTCGCGGTCCTGTTTGGTCACCGACAACTTGCGCAATCCTTAGGCAACTGCCGCGGTCAACGCGGCTGGTGTGAGATGGAGCTTGGCCAGATGCCTACATTCACAACCGGGGCTGACACTTACACCATCAGTGCTGCGGGCACATACGCCCTCGACATGCTCGGTGGGGATGATCGGCTGAACGTTTACGCGGGTAGTAATGTCACTGCGCATCTGGGCGACGGCAACGACCTCGCAATCCTCAAGGCCGGATTGAATACGACCTTCGGCGACGCGGGGGCGGACCGCATCGACATCTACGCAGCGAATGCCGTCGTCGACGGGGGTGCCGACAACGATACGATCAACGCCCGCGGCGGTTATGGCCTGTCCGCCCACGGCGGCTTTGGCGCTGACCGCTTCAACTTCCTCGCCGACACGAGCTCGGTGACCCTTTACGGTGATGACGGCGCCGACCTTTTCGTCGGCTACAATCACAACGTGACCGGCTCGCTCTACGGCGGCGCAGGCAACGACTTCTTCACCCAGTTTCGGGCGGGCGTGACACTCATCGGTGGCCTGGGCAACGACGTCTATCGGCTCACAATCGGCCCCTATCCGACCATAATCGAAAATGCCGGTGAGGGCGTCGATACCGTCCAGATCCCTCGAGGTTGCGACTATAAGCTGCCGGACAATGTCGAGAATGTCTCGGTCCTGCAGATCCCCGGAAGCACCCTCCTCGAGCCGACCATCGTCGGCAATGCCCTCGATAACCGGATCATCGGCCACGATAACGATGAGACTCTCGCCGGTGAGGCGGGCAACGACAGACTGATCGGCAACGGGGGCAGCGACACGCTCTTCGGAAGCTGGGGAGCTGACAGACTTTCGGGCGGAGCGGGCGTCGACGGCTTTTTCTATGAGGAGATCGGGGACAGTTCGCTGACGCTCGGATACGATACGATCACGGATTTCGAAGCCGGCGTCGACTGGATCGACCTGCTGGAAATTGACGCCGATACGACGAAGGACGGCCTCCAGGCCTTCAACACGAACGGGACCAGCACCCACACGCCCGGCGACCTCTGGATCACGCCTTACGGCGCCGCCGGCTCGGCGAATTATATGCTCTACGGAGACGTCAACGGGGACGGCCATCCGGACTTTCAGATCCGCATCCATCTGGCCAGCGGTTCAATCGACCAAATCAACATTGTCTACTGAACGTCAGCTGTCGGGGAGTAAAACATGCCGACCTTCACCAGCGGGAACGACACCTTCCTCGTTCACACCGCCGGAACCTTCGACCTCGATTTCCTTGAGGGCGATGACACGCTGACCGTCCAGGGCGGCACGTCGACGACGGCGCACATGGGTATCGGTGACGATGTCGTGCAGCTGAAGTCGGGGCTGGCGACAGTGTTCGGCGACGCGGGCGCGGACCGGTTTGAGATTTACGCTGCAAACGCCATCGTCGATGCCGGCGACGATAACGACTTGATCAACATCCGTGGTGGAAGTGGCATCTCCGCGTCCGGCGGTTTGGGCGCTGATCGGTTCAACATTTATGCTGGGTCGCTCAACCTGACCCTTCATGGCGGCGATGGCGACGACGACTTCTTCGGTTATTTCCACCCGGTCACGGGCACGATCTACGGCGACGCCGGCAACGATTATTTCGTCCAGTTTATCGGCGGCGTCTCGATTTACGGCGGCACCGGCAACGACATTTATCGCGCGGATGCGACCAATCCGGCGACTTTTGTAGAAATCAGTGGGGAAGGGACGGACAGCGTCCAGGTCGCGCGCGGCGCCAGCTACACGCTCCCCGACAATATCGAGAATATCTCCGTGCAGGGTTTTCACGGGAGCGTGCTGACTGCCGCAACCCTCACGGGCAACGCGCTCAACAACATCATCAACGGTCACAACAATATCGAGACCATCTTTGGTCTGGTCGGCGACGATCGGCTGTTCGCCAAGGGCGGAGACGACACCGTCTGGGGCGGCGATGGCAATGATTATCTCGACGGCGGTCCCGGCAACGACACGCTGAATGGAGAGAACGGCAACGACACCATCAACGGCCGTGCCGGTAACGACACCATGGCGGGCGGCGCCGGCGATGACACTTATTTTGTCGACAGCCTCGGCGACCTGGTCACCGAGAACTCGGGCGAGGGGACCGATCTCGTCCGCGTCTCGGTCAGCGACTTCATCCTGCCCGACAATGTCGAAAATGGAATCCAGTCAATCAGCAGCACGCCCGGCCTGCCGACGAGGCTCGACGGGAATACGTTGGACAACGACCTGACGGGGGGCAGCGCTAACGATTGGCTGCTGGGTTGGGATGGAAACGACACGCTCCGCGGCGGTGCCGGCAACGACATCCTGGCCGGTCACTCGGGCAACGACATCCTCAATGGGGGAACTGGTGACGATCAGATGGTCGGCGGCGCGGGGAACGATACCTACTACGTTGATTCCGTGAACGACACCGTTGATGAGGATGCGATCGACGGGGGCGCAGGAATCGACACCATCATCTCGTCGCTGTCCACATACTCCATCGCCGACCCAGGCAATACGGTGCTCGGAAATCCGGTTGCCAACGGATGGCAACTCGAGAACCTTACCTTCAACGGCTCGGGTGGAGCGGCGCTAGAGGGGAATGCGTCCGCGAACATCATCCATGGGGGAGCGGGTGACGATATCATCTGGTCTCATAATGGCGCCGACATCCTCTACGGTGGCGACGGCGATGACGAGATTCATGGCGGGAACGGCGACGTTGCGCATGGCGGAATTGGACTCGTCATATATGGCGGGAACGGAAATGACTTCATCACTTGGCTCACAGGCGCCAAACCAATCATCGATCCAGGCCTGGGAGCGGACGTCATTGATGCGACCGGACAGACCGTTTGCACGATCGTCTACTCGAGCGTCGAGGACTCGCCGGTTCCCCCCGACGGATCGAGCGAAGTGACTTACGACCGGATGTCCGGCTTCGCTGACGGTATCGCCCCAGGTGATAAGATCGATCTGTCGGCCATCGACGCGAACACGACAGTCGCGGGCGACCAGGCTTTCTCATGGGTTTTGACGCCAACGGGCGCGGCGGGCGAAATTTGGGAGGTCCATAATGGTATCGCCGCGTGGACCGTATATGCCGACGTCGACGGCGGGGGCGCGGATTTCATGATCGACTTCACCTCGTCGGATCCATCCCAGGCCAATATCATTCCTTAACCGCCGCTTCCCGACGCGAATTGACAACATCCTGCAACCCGCGAGCAACTTAGGAGGCCCCCAATGGCAACACCTAACGACCCACCGGTTTCCAATCCACAACTTGAGCGCCTCCGAAAGATGATCGAGGGCCGTTGGATCACCAGCTTCGATCTTCAGTTCCCGCAGAATCCTGGATTCCTGCCGACCGCATTTCTGTCCTGCTATACGTTCGAAGCAGACTCGACTTTCAGTCTCTATCAGCTTCGCAACAAGGGCGGCACGTTCGATATGAAACTTCGAAGCGGCACTTATACGGTCGAATGGCATGCGGAGACCGGCCTTGCAGGCGGCGACATCGCGATAAACTCGAGTGATCACCTCGTCCTGCGCTATTTTATGCGGCGCTCCGACGAGCTGCATTTCATCATCGACGGCGCAAACGTACCGATCCCGGTAGCACAGGGCACGATGTACAAGGCGGAGCTGGTCGAGCCGTAAGAGACAAATTCGAGCGGCAGCTTTGGGTCGAACGCTGCCACAACGCTGTTCACATGAACCACGAAAACGCGAAGACGACGCCAAAGCATATCGTCAGAACGAGTCCCGCTCGTCGGACCCATTGCGCGTAGCTCCCACCAAGTCGCCAGACTGCGATCGACACGACTAAAAACGCGAAGAAATATACTGGTCGCGAGGGCTGGTAGTCGCCACGAGGAAGGAAGTGCGTTCCTAGGGTCGCCACGAGTAAAACGGACCACGCTAACGCCATTTCGCGAAGTCTATCTGAAACGCTGACCGGCATTGACTCACGCGCCCCTCAACTGGCCACACTCATGCCTACGGGCAACGAGCTAATGTCCGCAATGGGTCGATTGCCGCCGCGACAGGAATGGGTGGAAAGCCGACATTGCCACTACAGCTTCGAGCGATCAGCCGGAGTCCATTCGGTCGGTTCGACCTCCTTGCGGAGCAAGCGGAGCGCCAGGCCAGCACCTGTGCCGACCGCGATCGCAATCGTTAGATTGCTGACGACCGTCAGGATCAGCGTCATGAAAAAGAGCGCCCGATCGCTCCTCGGCAGTTTCATACGCTCTTCCCACCGGCGGGGCTCGCTCATCAGCCAGGCTGTAATCATCAGGAGGGCGGCGAGGGCAGGCATGGCGAGATAGCCGGCGAGCGAGGCAGCAGCCAGTAATATGACCAGGATCGTGACCGCATGCACGATTCCGGCGACCGGAGTTCGCCCTCCGGCGCGAACGTTCGTCGCTGTCCTTGCAATAGCTCCGGTGGCGGGAAGTCCGCCAAATAAAGGCGAGAAGATGTTGGCCGCGCCCTGCGCAAGCAACTCCGCGCCTGAGCGGTGCGCGCCTTTGATCATGCGGTCAGCGACAATGGCCGAAAGCAGTGACTCAACGGCAGCGAGGAAGGCAATGAGGAACGCCGAGGGCAAAAGCTCGCTTATCCTTGCGATGCTGAAATGCGGGATGGCGGGCGCCGGTAGCCCGGAGGGAAGTTCACCGAAGCGGGACAGAATTGTGTCTACTGGCAATGCAAGCCAGGCGACGACGGACGACGCGATCCCGATTATCAAGAGCGAGCCCGGAAACCACGGAGCCCGGTGACGGAGGAGCGCGATCCCGGCGACCGAAGCGACGCCCACGCCAAATGCATTGAGGTTCAATTGATCTCGAGCTGCCCAAAGAGCCGGCAGGCCATGGATCAGGTCGGCCGGCACATGAGCGGAAAGTCCAAGCAGATCCTTAAGCTGACTGACCGCGATGATGAGAGCGATGCCGACGGTGAAGCCTTCGATCACCGGCTCCGGGACGAGCGCAATCAAGCGACCGGCCTTTACGAGGGCGGCAAGGACAAGAATTCCTCCCGCCATGAGAGTCGCGAGCAGAAGACCGTCGTAGCCAAATTGGGCGATGACGCCGGCGACGACGACGATGAACGCGCCAGTTGGCCCGCCGATCTGAACCCTGCTGCCACCCAGGAGGGAAATGATGAAACCACCGATGATCGCGGTCACGAGCCCGGCTTTCGGCGTCGCGCCCGAAGCGATCGCGATCGCAATACTCAGCGGCAAGGCCACGAGAGCAACGGTAATTCCCGCTACTGCATCGCTCAGGAACAGTCGCCACGAATAGTCTTTCAGCGTCGTGACAAGCTTCGGTTTCATCCGTCCGCGCTACGCGGAGAGCCTGCCGCCTTCAATGTCTCGAGCAACCAACGTCTGCAATGGGGGGAAAGCTGCCGTTCCACGGCTACTCTGGGAAAGTGCGGCTCACTTCCTCCCGTTAAACCATGGCGTGGCTACAATGAAATGTTCGGCGTGTGTCGGCGAAGCGAAGGGGCCGACCAACCGGCCTGCATGGCGTTTCGCGAACGTTGTCCCCTCGACCCATTCGCTTTCAAGGAGATAGGTTTCCCCGTTGGAAAACTCGCGGACCTCGGCGGCCCGTTTGCCGTCCTTGCTGTAGAGGGTGCAGGCTACGAGATACTGAGTTCCGGCCAAGGTCATGAGCGGAACTTACTCCACGAGCCAAATAGCAGGAATGGGTCGGTTTAAGACGCTTTAGCGTTTTTTTGAGAACTTCGTTGACTCTCCGCGTCATGTTCATCTTCCATCAAACGGGGAGGGACAGCTGATGCTGAGCCGTCGCATTCGTGAACACGCTGCTAAGCTAAATTGGCTTGGCATCGTCGTCGACTTTGTGATCGTCGTTATCGGCGTATTTCTCGGAATGCAGGCGAGCAACTGGAATGAATCGCGCGCCGACGCGCAGCGCGGAGAGCAATATCGCCAGCGGCTGATTGAGGATCTCGCGGCCAACGAGGAGGATTTCAGGCAGCGCATCGTCTATTATCGCCAGGTTCACGACCTGGGCTATTCCACCCTGAAGGACTTGCGCCGCCAAGGAAGCGCCGATCCGGTTACCTTCCTCACGGAGGCCTTCAAGGCGGCCAACATTTTTCCGCGTTCGACGCAGCGTGCGACCTACCAGGAAATATTGTCAGCTGGCGCGATGAGCTCGCTCGGTGAGGAATCTATCCGTCGCCGGATCATGACTTATTATGCGGGTTTGGACATGACCGATCGTACGACTCAGTCTTGGCCACCTTATCGGGACCGGTTGCGGAGCATCATGCCTTACGAGATTCAGCAGGCGATCATCACAGACTGTCCCGAAGAGGATCGCGAGGATGATCAAGGCCGACC
>Ga0068854_100001833_pt1 | contig 12942 bp, 10 predicted proteins | sample KBSCornC42_FD_66590 | JGI IMG/M metagenome (GOLD analysis project Ga0068854, IMG submission 66590) | Corn rhizosphere microbial communities from Kellogg Biological Station, Michigan, USA - KBS Corn C4-2 | ecosystem: Host-associated > Plants > Roots > Rhizosphere > Soil ... | reverse complement strand
CTGGTCGTGGTCCTGACCTTGATCGTCGGGTTCGAATGGGGCGGCTGGGTGACCGGGAAGACCGCGAAGAGCATGGCGGAAGCGGCATCGAACGACGCGGTGATCGCGCGCCTGGCGCCGATGTGCGTGGTGAAGGCGACGCAGGATCCGCAGTGGGCGGAGAAGAAGAAGGCCCTGGACGCGACCGGGTCGTGGGACCGCCCGGACTACGTGACCAAGCAGGGCTGGGCCACGCTGCCCACCGAGCACGAAGCGGATCCGCGGGTGGCGCAGCAGTGCGCCAATCTCCTGGCCGAGAAGTGAGCGACGGGGTCAGGCCCTGCACTCCGAAAATGTCGGAATGTAAGACCTGACCCCAGATTGTCAGAAGCGCTTCAGTACGTCTTCGAAGGCGTTCAGGGTCTTGGCGACGTCGGCGTCGGTGTGGGCGGTCGACATGTACATCTTCTGCGTGTTCTTCACCACGCCGCGCTTGATCAGCTCGGTGGTCAGGACTCGCGCCTTCTGCCCGTCGGCCTTCTGGAGCGAGCGGTAGTCGACCACGGGCTCGGGGGTGAACAGCACGTCGAAGACCACGGGCTCGCCCACCACCTGGGCGGGCAGGCCGCGGCGGGTCAGCAGCTCGGAGAGGCCCTTCATCAGGGTGCGGCCGGTACCGAGCAGGCGGTCGTAGGCGCCGGGCTTGCGGAGCTCGGCCAGGGTGGCGAGGCCGGCGACGGCCGCGATCGGGTTGCCGTTCAGGGTGCCGGACTGGGAGATGAAGTCGCCCTTGCCGTCCTGGCCGGGGTCGAAGGGGCGCATCAGGTCGGCGGAGGCGCACACCGCGGCCAGCGGGAAGCCGCCGCCCACGATCTTGCCCACGCAGGCGATGTCGGGCACCACGCCGTAGTACTCCTGCGCGCCGCCGTAGGCCAGGCGGAAGCCGGTCACGACCTCGTCGAACACCAGGAGAATGCCGTGGCGCCGGGTGATCTCGCGCAGGCCCTGCAGGAATCCGGGCTGGGGCGGGATCAGCCGCTGGAAGGGCTCGATGATCACCGCGGCCAGCTCGTCGGCGTGGGTGGCCACGATGCCCTCGACGGTGGCCAGGTCGTTGTAGGGCGCGATCAGCACCTCGGCCTCGATCGCGTGCGGGATGCCGGAGGAGTCGGGCACCGGGGCCGGGAACGCCTTGGGCGAGCGGGGTGACGACGACATCATCGCGTAGTCGTTGGCACCGTGGTAGCCGCCCTCGAACTTGAGGATCTTGTCCCGCCCGCGCGCGGTGCGCGCCACCCGCAGCGCGAAGAACGTGGCCTCCGACCCGGTGGAGGTGAAGCGCACCTGCTCCGCGCAGGGCACCGCGCGGCAGATCTCCTCGGCCAGCTCGATGATCGGCTCGGTCACCATGAAGTACGTCGTGCCCGCCTCGAGCTGCTGGCGCACCGCGGCCACCACCGCCGGGTGTGCGTGCCCCAGCACCATGGGACCCGAGGCCATCACGTAGTCGATGTACTCGCGGCCGCTCACGTCGTAGATCTTGGAGCCCTTGCCGTGCTTGACCACGAAGCCCACGTCGTCGGCGTAGCGGCTGGTGCCGAGCACGCCGCCGGGCAGGCGCTGCTTGGCGCGATCGAGGAGCTGGGTTTCCTGGGCGGAACGGGAGCCGATCGTTTCGGGCATGGCCGAGACCTCGCTTCGATGAGAGTAGTCGCCGACTGCGTGAACGAACGAGCCTAGGCTCGGGCGCCGCGCGCTGTCAAGCATGGGCCGTGACGATCTTTGTGCTTGACGGCTCGCCCGCATCGCCCTGCGAGCCGACCGCCGCCTCGAAAAAGCGCGTTGCCTGCGCGGCGCCGCGGGCGCGCCGCGCGACGAACGGCGCCGGAGGAGCGCGCGGCGATGCCCTTGCGCCCGATCGCCGCTTCGGGCCGCAACCCGGAGGCACGATACCCGGGGTGTAGAGTGCGGAGAGCGCGCAAAGAGTCGCTGCCCCGATGTCTCCGCGCCGAAGGAGGCCCGCCGATGTCGACCCATATCGCGTCGCCCGCCGCCGAGTCCGTGACTGCTCGTCCGTCCTTCGTCCCCTCACCGCCGAGGGTCCAGGAGCTCGATCGCCTCGGCGACGAGATCGCCGAGCTGTCGGCCCATCTCGACGCCGCCACCGCGCGGTTGCTCGCCCTGATCCGCGAGTTCGACGCGCGCGGCGGCTGGAACACCGGCTTCCGCTCCCGCGCGGAATGGCTGGCGTGGCGGGTCGGCATGTCGCCTGGAGCTGCCCGGGAGCACGTGCGCGTCGCGCACGCCCTTGCGACGCTGCCGAGATTGACCGAGGCGTTCGCCCGCGGACAGCTCTCGTACTCGAAGGTGCGGGCCCTCACGCGTGTCGCCACCCCTGAGACGGAAGCTCGCCTGCTGAGCGTGGGACGCAGTGGCAGTGCCGTGCACGTGGAGCGCATCGTCCAGGGCTGGCGTCAGGTGGACCGGAACACCGAGGTTCGCCAGGCCGCCCGCCGGCACCAGGGCCGCATGCTCCAGGTCTATCCGGACGACGACGGCACGGTCATGGTCCGGGGCCGCCTGACTCCGGAAGCCGGTGCCCTGCTCCTCCGCGCTCTCGACGCAGCTCGCGAAGAGCTGTATCAGCGATCGCGGTCCGCTCCGGGAGGGCAGAGCACCGACCGCCCGACCAGGGCGCAGCAACAGGCCGACGCACTGGGCCTGCTCGCCGAGGCCGCCCTGCACCACGATCTCGATCCGGGCGCGCCGGGTGAGCGCTATCAGGTCGTGGTCCACGTCGACGCCGCGGTGTTGATGGATCCGACCCGACCCGGCCAATCCGAGCTGGAAGACCTGGGCCACGTTCCCGCGGGAACGTCAGAGCGCCTCGCCTGCGATGCCAGCCGGGTGGTGATGCGGCACGACGGCGACGGCCGCGCAGTGGAGATCGGGGCCCGCACTCGCACCATCCCGCCCGCCCTCCGGCGCGCCCTCCTGCACCGCGACCGGACTTGCCGCTTCCCGGGGTGCGGCTCCCGCCTGAGTGAAGGCCATCACATCCAGCACTGGGCCCAAGGCGGTCCCACCACGCTCGGCAACCTGGTGCTGCTCTGTCGTCGCCATCATCGCGCGGTCCACGAGGAAGGGCATCGCATCCGACGAGCACCAGGCGGCACTCTCGAATTCGTGCGGCCCGATGGATATCCGCTGCCGGACGTACCCCCGTCGGCCGCGGTCGCGCCCGACCCGGTCGCTGCACTCGCGGCCTCCAATACCGCCGAGAAGCTGCACCTCGACGCGCGGACGGCATGTCCCACCTGGCTCGGAGAGCGACTGGATCTCGGGTGGGCGCTCTCCGTCCTGCATCCCGGGGCCGCCGCGCGCAATCCCGACCGCGCGTCCTGACCGGCCCCACGCGTCGGGCAGGCGACCGTCCCCCACGCGCCCTCCCCACGCTTCCCGACGCGCCCCGAAGACCCGATTGTCAACGGTGCACTTCACTGGTATACAAGTAGCACTCAAGACCCTTCCCCTAGGAGATCCAGCATGCGCCTCTGGCATCGGTGGGTGGCGGCGATCGCGATCGGAGCGGGCCTGACCGCGTGGGCCGGGGCCGGCCATACCCAGGCCCCCAAGGCCCAGTGGGTGGTGGCCATCGGCGAGGAGGGCGAGAGCCTGGATCCGCCGACCAGCATGCTGTTCACCTCCGAGATCTACCAGCAGCACCTCTTCGACTGCCTGCTGGGCATCGAGGGCGAGGAGTTCAAGCCGGTCCCGCTGCTGGCCGAGAAGTGGGAGACCATCAACCCCACGACCTGGCGCTTCCACCTCCGCAAGGGCGTGAAGTTCCACGACGGCAAGCCGCTCACCGCGGAGGACGTGAAGTACTCCTTCGAGCAGTACGCGGACCCGAAGAACCGCCGCTCCGTCTTCGCTCGCGGCATCTCCAAGATCGAGATCAAGAACGCCAGCACCGTCGACCTCATCACCTCGGAGCCGGTCTCGGCGCTGCTCTTCAACCTGACCCGGCTTCAGATCCTGCCCAAGGACACGCGCGAGAAGGCCGGCGTGCAGGCCTTCTCCGAGAAGCCGATCGGCACCGGCCCCTACAAGTTCGTGGAGTGGAAGCGCGACCAGCAGCTGGTGCTGGAGGCCAACCCCAGCTACTGGCGCGGCCAGGTCAACCCCAAGCGCCTGGTCTTCCGCGCGATCCGCGACGCCTCCACCCGCGCCGCGGAGCTGCGCAGCGGCGGCGTCGACATCATCGCCACCCCGCCGGCGCCGCAGCTCGAGATGATCGACAGCGGCGACACCCAGGTGACGCCGGTGAAGGGCGGACGCATCATCATCTATCCCTTCAACGTGAGCGCCGCACCCTTCGACAACAAGAAGGTCCGCGAGGCCGCGAACCTGGCCGTCAACAAGGACGCCATCGTCAAGAACGTGCTGGGCGGCCGCGGCATCGTGATGGCGGGCCCCTTCACGCCGGCGTGGCTCGGCTACGACCCGGGCGTGAAGCCCTTCGCCTACGATCCCGCCAAGGCCAAGGCGCTCCTGGCCGAGGCCGGCTTCCCGAACGGCTTCGACACCACGTGGTCGATCTCCTCGGGCGTCTTCCTGAAGGACACCGAGATCGCGGAGGCGGTGGCGGGCCAGCTCCGGGCCGTGGGCATCCGCGCCAAGATCGTCCCCACCGAGCGGGCCAAGATCCAGAAGGACGCCCAGGAGAACAACTTCCAGGGCATGACCTCGGTGGCGTGGGGCACCCAGTTCGAGCCGGACGTGATGCTGAACTGGGTGATGATGCGGGACCACATGACCGTGCCGCGCATCAAGGAGCTGGTGCTGGCCGGCCGCGCGGAGGTCGATCTGGAGAAGCGGCGCAAGATCTACCAGGAGCTCTACCGCACCGCGCACGACGAGGCGATGTGGCTCTTCGTCCACGCCCAGGACGAGCTCTGGGCCAAGCGGCGCGACATCCCGTGGACGCCCTACAGCATCACGGGGTCGAAGGCCATCGTGTACTACTTCCAGGTGCCCGGTGCCCGCTGAGCGGCGAGGCAACGGGCGCGGCGCCGGGGTCGCGACGGGCCCGCGGCCGGCCCACGTCTACGACCGGCTGAAGGACGCGATCATCACCGGCATGCTGCGCCCGCTGGAGCGCATCAGCGAGAACAAGGTCGCGGCGGACTTCGGGCTGAGCCGCACGCCGGTGCGGCAGGCCCTCCAGCGGCTCGAGGCCGAGGGGCTGATCCAGGTGGTGCCGAAGCGGGGCAGCTTCGTCTCGCGGCCCACCGTCGAGGACATCCTGGAGATCTACCAGATCCGCACCCCGCTGGAGGGCGTGTGCGCGCGGGTGGCCGCGGAGCGCATCGAGGAGGACCAGCTCACCACGCTCGACCGGCTGGTGAAGATCGAGCAGGGGCGCGGGCCGGGCCGGGCGCCGGACCGTTCGCTGCGCGCGGCGGCCCAGTTCCACGCGGTCATCGCCGGCTGCTCGCGCAACCAGCGGATGGCGACGCTGCTGGCGGATCTCCAGAACCAGGTGCACCGGGTGCGCGTGCTGTGGCCCTCCACGGTGACGCGCCTCACCGACACCTGGGTGGAGCACGCGAACATCCTGGACGCGCTCCGCGCCCGCGACGGGGCGGAGGCGGAGCGGCTCATGATGGAGCACCTCGAGCGGGCGCGCCTCAGCACCCTGCACCGGATCCTGCCCAGCACCGGCAGCCTCTGAGGCTTCCGACGAACGAGGGCCGCCGCATGACGACCGCCGTCTCCACTCGACCGGTCTCTCTGGTCGTGAATGGGCAGCCACGCCGCGTGGAGGTCGCGCCGCGTCGCACCCTGGCCGAGCTGCTGCGCGAGGACCTCGGCCTCACCGGCACCAAGATCGGCTGTAACCGCGCGGAGTGCGGCAGCTGCACGGTGGTGCTGGACGGTCGGGCGGTCTTCGCCTGCTCGGTGCTGGCGGTGGAGACGGCCGGCCGCGTGGTCGAGACGGTCGAGGGCCTCGCCGGCCCCGAGGGCCTCCATCCGCTGCAGTCCGCCTTCATCGAGCACGATGCGGTGCAGTGCGGGGCCTGCATCCCGGGCATCCTGATGTCGCTGAAGGCCCTGCTGGACGACCGCCTGGGTGCCGGCGGTGACGTCGGCGGTGACGTCGACGAGCGGGACATCCGCGAGGCGGTCGGCGGCAATCTCTGTCGCTGCGGCACCTATCCCAACACCGTGAAGGCCACGCTGGCCGCCGCGCGCGCCCTGCGCGCGGGCCGGGGAGCGCGCCCGTGACGCCGCCGGTGGGTCCGCCGCCGAAGGGCCGCCTGCTCGTCCACGGCGAGGTGCCCCCGCCCCTCGGACGCGAGCTGGCCGTCATCGGCCGCTCGCTGGACCGCCGCGACGCGCTCGAGAAGGTGACCGGCGCCGCCATCTACTCCTCCGACATGACGCGGCCGGGGATGCTGCACGCCAAGATCTTACGGTCCCCGCACCCGCACGCGCGCATCCGCCGGATGGATACCTCGCGCGCCGCCGCCCTGCCCGGGGTGCACGCGGTGCTCTCCTGCGAGAACACCGAGGGCTGGCACACCTACTGGTACATGATCGCGCAGCCCGGCTTCCCGCGTGACATCGCCTACTCCGGTCAGGAAGTCGCGGTGGTGGCGGCGGAGACCATCGACATCGCCACCCAGGCCCTGGGCCTGATCGAGGTGGAGTACGACGTGCTCCCCGCCGCGCTCACCCCGCGCGAGGCCATGAAGCCGGACGCCCCGCGGGTGCCGGTCCTGGACGTCGAGCGGCCCCGTGAAGGAAACGTGCAGCAGCCGGTCTACGTGCGCCAGCGCGGCGACGTCGACCGCGGACTGGCCGAGGCGGACCTGGTCAGCGAGAGCCACTTCTCGCTGCCGACGCAGTACCACGTCGACATCCAGACCCGCTGCTGCATCGCGGAGTGGGACGGCCAGCGGCTCACCGTCCACGAGGCCTCCCAGGGCGTGTGGAACGTCAAGCGCGAGCTGGCGAAGTCCCTGGGACTCCAGGAAGACCAGGTGCGCGTGGTGGTGCAGTCCATGGGCGGGGGCTTCGGCTCCAAGGCGGGCGCCCAGCGCGTGGTCCACTACGCGGCGCGCCTGGCCATGATGCGGGCCGGCCGCCCGGTGCGGCTCGAGCTCACGCGGCCCGAGGAGTTCATGAGCCACCCGCGACGCTACGCGGGCGAGGTCACGATGCGCCTCGGCGCGAAGCGCGACGGCACCCTCACCGCGCTCGACGCGGAGATCGTGCTCGACATCGGCTCGGGCAGCCTCTACGCCGGCCGCTACACGATGACGCTGCACCAGATCTCCGAGCTCTACCGCTGCGCGAACGTGCGGGTGCGCATCGTGGCGGTCTACACCAACACCGGGCCCACCGGCCCCCAGCGGGGGGTGCTGGATCCGATCGCCACCTTCTCCACCGAGGCCGCCATCGACGACCTGGCCGCGCGCCTCGGCATGGACCCGCTCGCGCTGCGGCTCAAGAACTACGCGCCGGACTTCCAGGGCCTCGACGACACCACGCCGCCCCTGCCCTACACCTCCAAGCACCTCGACGTCTGCCTCGCCACGGTGGCGGAGGAGATCGGCTGGGAGAGCCGCGACCGCAAGCGCACGGCCTCCAAGGGGCCGGTGCGGCGCGGCGTGGGCATGGCCGCCTACTGCATCGAGCGCGGCGGCTACGCCCCCTTCTCGGCCAAGGCCGACGTGGTGGCGCAGCCCGACGGCACCGTGGAGGTGCAGGCCGGCGTGGTGGAGATCGGGGCGGGCCAGATCACGGTGCTGCCGATGATCGCGGCGGAGGAGCTGGGGCTGCCGGCGGAGCGGATCAACATCCGCCACGGCGACACCGACGGCACCCACTACGCGCCGTCGAGCCACGCCTCGCGCATCACCAGCGAGGTGGGGCCGGCGGTCCTGCAGGCCGCCGCGCAGGTGCGCCAGCGCCTTTGCGAGCTGGTGGCCGAGCGCATGGAGGTCTCGCCCCACGACCTGGTGGCCCAGGGCGGGCGCATCCACGTGCGCGGCGCGGCCGAGCGCGGCATGACCTTCGAGGCCGCGTGCGCGCTGATGCCCGGGCCGGAGATCCGCGCCACCGGCAGCCGCGCGCCCAACCCCGACGACGTGATCTTCCGCCTCTTCGGCGCCCACGGGGTGGAGGTCGAGGTGGACACCGAGACCGGCGAGGTGCGGGTGCTCCGCATCGTGTGCTCGCACGACATCGGCCGCCCCATCAACCCGAAGCTGGTGGAGTCGCAGCAGCACGGCGGCGCGGTCATGGGGCTCGGCTACGGCCTGTACGAGGAAGCGGAGATGGATCGCAAGAGCGGCGTGCTGCTCACCCCGGACGTGCACCAGTACCGGGTGCCGACGTCGCTGGAGACGCCCCTCATCGAGGCGCGCAACGTGGAGCGCGAGGACGCCTTCTACCCTTACTCGGCCAAGCCGGTGGGCGAGGCGCCGCTGGTGGGCGTGATGCCGGCGGTGCGCAACGCGATCATGCACGCCCTCGGCGTCGGCATCGACGCGCTGCCGATCACGCCGGCGCGGATCCTGGAGGCCCTGGCCGCCCAGCGCGCGGCGGCCCGCACGGCCGTCGCGAAGCCCGGGGGCGCCCGGCCCGCCGCGGAGCAGTAGCCGCCGATGCTGGACGAGCTGCCGCCGTTCGATCACGTCGACGCCGCCTCGCTCGCCGAGGCGATGGCCGCGCTGGCCGCGCACGGCCCGCGCGCCCAGGTGCTGGCCGGCGGCACCGACCTGCTCGGCCTCATGAAGGACCGCATCGGCGGGCCCGGCATGCCGGTGCCGGAAGTGCTGGTCAACGTCAAGCGCATCCCGGAGCTGCACGGCATCGCCGGGACCGCCGACGGCGGCCTGCGCATCGGCGCCGCGGTCACGCTGGCCGATCTGGAGCGCCACGCGGACGTCACCGCGCGCTTCCCCGCCCTGGCCCAGGCCGCGGCCGCGGTGGCCACCACCCAGATCCGCGCCATGGGCACGGTGGGCGGCAATCTCTGCCAGCGCCCGTGGTGCTGGTACTTCCGCCACCCCCAGTTTCCGTGCCTCAAGCGCGGCGGCACGCAGTGCTTCGCGCTGCCGGGCAGCAACCGCACCTACTTCGGCGTGCTGGGCCTCGGCGTGTGCGTGATGTCGCACCCCTCCGACCTGGCGCCGGCCCTCGTCGCGCTCGACGCGCGGGTTGTCATCGCGGGTGCATCCGGACCGCGCACCGTCCCGATCGAGCAGTTCTTCCGCGGCCCCCGCAGCCGCACCGAGACCGTGCTGGAGCCGGGCGAGATCCTGGTCGCGGTGGAGGTGCCGGCGCCCGCGCCGGGCGCGCGGAGCCTCTTCCTGAAGCATCGCGTGCGCGGCACGTGGGACTTCGCGCTCTCCGAGGTGGCGGTCTCGGCCACGCCGCGGTCCGCCGCCGGCGGCAATGGCGCGGACCGCTGGCACGACGTGCGCGTGGCCCTCGGCGGCGTCGCGCCGTTCCCCTACCGCGCCGTGGCCGCGGAGACCGTGCTCGATGGCCACGCGCCCAGCGAGCCGCTCCTGCGCGAGGCCGCGGAGGCCGCGGTGGGCCGGGCGCGCCCCCTCCCCCAGAACGGCTACAAGATCGACCTCACCCGCGCGCTGGTGGCTCGCGCGCTGACGGCGCTGGCCGCCGATCTTCGCTGAGATGGCACCGACATGGCGCGCCTGATCCTCCGACGCCTGCTCCGGGCGGTGGCGGCGCTGCTCGTGGTCACCGCGGTGGTCTTCACGCTGCTCCACGTCTCCGGCGACCCGGCCTACATCCTGCTGACGCCCGAGGCGACCGCGGAGGACCGCGCCACCTTCCGCTCCCAGTACGGCCTGGACCGCCCGCTGTGGGTGCAGTACACGCGCTACCTCGGTCGCCTCACCCAGGGCGACTTCGGCCAGTCGCTCTCGTTCCGCATCCCGGCCGCGTCGGTGGCGCTGGAGCGGCTGCCCGCGACGCTCGAGCTGACCCTGGCCGCGATGGTGCTGGCGGTGCTGGTCTCGATCCCGGCCGCGGTGCTGGCCGCGGTGCGACGGGGCACCCTCTTCGACCGCGTGCTGATGGCCCTCACGCTCGTGGGCCAGACCGTGCCCACCTTCTGGCTCGGCATGGTGATGATCCTGCTGCTGGCGGTGCGCTTCCACCTCTTCCCCGCCTCCGGCCGCGGCAGCTGGCTCCACCTGGTGATGCCGGCCACCGCGCTGGCCCTCTGGCTCACCGCGCTGCTGGCGCGCGTGACCCGCAGCGAGATGATCGAGGCTCTCGAGCAGGACTACGTGCGCACCGCGCGCGCCAAGGGCCTGGCCGAGAGGGGCATCGCGGCCCGCCACGCGCTCAAGAACGCGCTCTTGCCGATCATCACCGTGATGGGGCTACAGTTCGGCGGTCTCCTCGGCGGAGCGGTCATGACCGAGACCGTCTTCGCCTGGCCCGGCGTCGGCACCATGATCTTCGACGCCATCCTGAAGAAGGACTTCCCGGTGGTGCTGGCCGGGGTGGTGATCGTCGCGGTCGGCTTCATCATCGTGAACCTGCTGCTGGATCTGCTCTACACCGTGCTCGACCCGCGGCTGCGGAGGGCGTGAGGTGGTGGCCCCGGGCGAGCGCGGCGAACCGGCCGGCGTGCTGATGGCCACCGCGCCCCGTGCATCGGGGTCCCCCCAGGCCGCCGGCGCCTCGACCTCGGCGGTCGAGCCGGCCGCCCCCGCGCGCCCCGTGGCCCGCGGCGGTCTGGCCGGCCTCGCCGGCGCCGGCCTCGTGATCCTCGTGGTCGCGCTGCTGGTGGCCGCCTTCGCGGACTTCATCGCCCCGCGCGGCTACGACGACCAGGACCTGGCCTTCGCGCTCCAGCCCCCGGCGTGGGCCGGCGGCACGTGGGCCAACCCGCTCGGCACCGACCCGCTGGGGCGCGACGTGCTGAGCCGCGTGATCTACGGCGCGCGCACCTCCCTGCTGCTGGCGCTGGGCTCGGTGCTGCTGGCCGCCGCCGTCGGGGTGACCCTCGGCCTGGTCAGCGGCTGGGCCGGCGGCCGCGTCGACGCGGTGGTCATGAGCGCGGTCGAAGCGCAGCTCTCGCTGCCCTACCTGCTCTTCGCCATCGCGTTCATGGCCCTGCTGGGCTCCAGCATCACCAACCTCGTGATCGTGCTCGTGCTGCGCAGCTGGGTGGTCTACGCCCAGCTGGTGCGCGTCTCGGTGCTGTCGATGAAGACGCGCGAGTTCGTCACGGTGGCGGTCGCGCTCGGCGCCCGCGGCAGCCGCATCCTGCTCCGTCACATCGCCCCCAACGTGATCGCTCCCGCCCTGGTGGTGTCGAGCTTCCAGCTCGCGGAGCTGATCATCGTGGAGTCGTCGCTCGGCTTCCTCGGCCTGGGGGTGCAGCCGCCCACCCCCAGCTGGGGCAGCATGCTGAGCCAGGGCCGCGAGTACCTGGGCTCGGCGTGGTGGCTGGTCACGTTCCCCGGGCTCGCCATCATCGTCACCGTGCTGGGCGCCAATCTCTTCGGCGACGCCCTGCGCGACGCGCTGGATCCCCGGCTCCGCAATCGATCGCGAGGGGCGCGGGGGGCGCGCGGCCGCTTCCGCCGGACCCTCAAGGAGATCTCCTGACCATGGACTTCGGCCTCTTCGTTCCCTGCCACCGCTTCGACGCCTCGCTGAGCGTGAAGGAGCTGTACGACCAGGTGCTCGAGATGGTGAAGCTCGCCGACGAGGCCGGCTTCAACACGGTGTGGTTCCCCGAGCACCACCTGGTGCAGTACTACGCCTCGCCCTCGCCGCTCATGTGGATGGTGAAGGCGGCCGCGGCCACCCGCCGCGTGCGGGTGGGCGCCGCGATCCTGGTCATCCCGTACTACAACCCGCTGCGCCTGGCCGGCGAGATCGGCATGGCCGACATCCTGTGCGACGGCCGCCTGGAGATCGGGGTGGGCCGGGGCGCCTTCGAGTACGAGTTCGACCGCTTCGGGATCAACGAGCAGATCGGCGGCGCGCGGCTCCGGGAGGGCATGGAGATCCTGGAAGGCCTCCTGACCCAGGACGACTTCTCCTACGACGGCGCCACGTGCTCCTTCGGCCCCGCCACCGCGGTGCCCAAGTCGCTCCAGCAGCCGCACCCGCCCATCTGGGTGGCGGCCCGCTCGCCCGACACCATCGGCTGGGCGCTCAAGCGCGGCTACAACCTGCTCACCACCCCGTGGCGCGATCCGTTCTCGCGCATCAAGAAGCACCACGAGCAGGTGATGCAGATCGCGGCCGAGGTGGGCGTCACGAAGCCTCCCAAGCTCGCGGTCTCGCGCATGACGTTCGTGGGGGCCACCGACGGCGACGCGCTCGAGGCCATGGCCGACATCCAGGTCAGCCACCGCATCTTCATGCGCCTGTTCCGCAACGAGGCCACCGTCAAGGGCGGCTTCACCCTGCCCGAGCCGGTGGACGACGAGTACAGCCGCGAGCAGCTCATGGAGAACCTGGTGGCGGGCTCACCCGCCACTTGCGTGGAGAAGGTCCGCGCCTACGAGCAGCTCGGCATCAGCCAGTTCATCCTCTACGGGGCCTTCGGGCCCGATCACTCCCGCACCATGGCCTCGCTCCGCCGCTTCGCGGAGCAGGTGATGCCGCACTTCCAGAAAGGATCCCGCGCATGAGCAGCCATCCCGGCAGCACCGTCACCCTCATCTCCGCCGAGCGCCTGGTCGACGGCACCGGGCGCGAGCCGGTCGAGCGCGGGGCGGTCGCGGTACAGGGCGACCGCATCGTGGCGGTGGGCGAGCGCACCGAGCTGGCGGCCCGCTTCCCGGGCGCGACGCGGGCCGACTACCCGGGCGCCACCATCATCCCGGGCATGGTGGACTCCCACGTCCACATCACCTTCAGCGCGAGCGCGGTGCCGTTCGAGGACATCCA
>Ga0068854_100001830_pt1 | contig 12954 bp, 10 predicted proteins | sample KBSCornC42_FD_66590 | JGI IMG/M metagenome (GOLD analysis project Ga0068854, IMG submission 66590) | Corn rhizosphere microbial communities from Kellogg Biological Station, Michigan, USA - KBS Corn C4-2 | ecosystem: Host-associated > Plants > Roots > Rhizosphere > Soil ... | reverse complement strand
CTGTCCAAGCAGGCCGTCGCCTATCGCCAGATGTCGCTGCTGCTGCGCCGCCCGCCGGGCCGCGAAGCCTATCCGGGCGACGTGTTCTACCTGCACTCACGCCTGCTCGAGCGCGCCGCCAAGCTCAACGAAGATCACGGGCTCGGTTCGCTCACCGCGCTTCCCGTCATCGAGACGCAGGCCAACGACGTGTCGGCCTACATTCCGACCAACGTGATTTCGATCACCGACGGCCAGATATTCCTCGAGACCAACCTTTTCTTCCAGGGCATCCGCCCGGCGGTGAACGTCGGTATCTCGGTGTCGCGCGTGGGCGGCAACGCCCAGATCAAGGCGATGAAGCAGGTGGCCGGTTCGCTCAAGGGTGAGCTGTCGCAGTACCGCGAAATGGCGGCCTTCGCGCAGTTCGGTTCGGACCTCGATGCCGCGACGCAGCGCCTCCTCAATCGCGGCGCTCGCCTCACGGAGCTGCTCAAGCAGCCGCAGTTCTCGCCGCTCAAGCCCGAAGAAGAAGTCGCGGTGATCTTTGCCGGTGGCCAGGGCTATCTCGACGACCTCCAGGTTTCGCAGGTTGGCCCGTTCGAGCGCGGCCTGCTCGGGGCGCTCCGCGGCAAGCACGCGGATCTGCTCACGCAGATCGCCAAGGAGAAATCGCTGAGCGACGATATCCGCGCAAGACTCAAGGCGGCGATCGAAGACTTCAAGAAGACCTTCACGGCCTAAGCGGCTCACGGAGAGAACGAGAGCCACATGGCTTCGCTCAAAGACCTCAAGAACCGGATCACCTCGGTCAAGTCGACCCAGAAGATCACCAAGGCCATGCAGATGGTGGCCGCGGCGAAGCTCCGCCGCGCGCAGGAGGCCGCAGTGGCGGCGCGCCCCTATGCGGAGCGCATGACGCAGGTGCTGGCGTCGCTCGGCGCCGCCTATGCGGGTCGCGCCGATGCTCCGTCGCTTCTTGGCGGCACGGGCAAGGACCAGGTGCATCTCTTGGTCGTTGCGACTGGCGAGCGCGGCCTCGCCGGCGGTTTCAACTCGTCGATCGCGCGTCTCGCGCGTGACGAAGCCAACCGGCTGCTCAAGGAAGGCAAGACGGTCAAGATCCTGACCGTCGGCCGCAAGGGCAACGACATCCTCAAGCGCCAGTTCGCGTCGAACATCGTCGAAACGATCACGTTCCGCGAAGTGCGCCAGCTCGGCTATGTCAACGCGCAGAGCGTGGGCAAGAAGATCCTCGACATGTATGCGGCCGGCGAATTCGACGTCGCGACGCTGTTCTTTGCAACCTTCAAGTCGGTGATCGCGCAGATCCCGACGGCCCTGCAGCTGATCCCCGCCAAGTTCGACGGCGCCGCGGCGGCAGCGGAAGGCGCGGTGAGCTACGACTACGAGCCCGATGAGGAAGCGATCCTCAACGACCTCTTGCCGCGCAACATCTCGGTGCAGGTGTTCCGCGCGCTGCTCGAAAACAATGCGTCCTTCTTCGGCGCGCAGATGAGCGCCATGGACAACGCCACGCGCAACGCCGGCGACATGATCAAGCGGCTCACGCTGGTCTACAACCGCCAGCGCCAAGCGCAGATTACCAAAGAACTGATCGAAATCATTTCGGGCGCGGAAGCGCTCTAAGGAAGGCACTCCAGATGGCAAAAGCAGCTGTTCCCATGAAGTCGGACAAGCCGGTTGGGCGCGTTAGCCAGGTGATCGGCGCTGTAGTGGACGTCACGTTCGACGGTCACCTGCCGGCCATTCTCAACGCGCTCGAGACCGTCAACAACGGCAACCGCCTGGTGCTCGAAGTGGCGCAGCATCTGGGCGAAAACGCCGTGCGTACCATCGCGATGGACACCACCGAAGGCCTGGTGCGCGGCGCCGAGGTTTCCGATACCGGCAACCCGATCTCGGTGCCGGTGGGCGACGAGACGCTCGGGCGCATCATGAACGTCATCGGCGAGCCCGTAGATGAAGCCGGCCCCGTAGTCACCGCCTCGCGCCGCGCCATCCACCAGGACGCGCCGAGCTTTGTCGAGCAGAGTTCGGAAGCACAGATTCTCGTTACCGGCATCAAGGTCGTTGACCTGCTGGCGCCCTACGCGCGGGGCGGCAAGATCGGCCTCTTCGGCGGCGCCGGCGTCGGCAAGACCGTGCTCATCCAGGAGCTCATCAACAACGTCGCCAAGGCGCACGGTGGTTATTCCGTGTTCGCCGGCGTCGGCGAGCGCACCCGCGAGGGCAACGACCTCTATCACGAAATGATCGAGTCTGGCGTGAACAAGGACCCGCACGAGAACAACGGCTCGTCCGCCGGGTCGAAGTGCGCGCTGGTGTTCGGCCAGATGAACGAGCCGCCGGGCGCTCGTGCACGCGTGGCGCTCTCGGGGCTCACTGTGGCCGAGCATTTCCGCGATCAGGGCCAGGACGTGCTGTTCTTCATCGACAACATCTTCCGCTTCACCCAGGCGGGCTCGGAAGTGTCGGCTCTGCTTGGCCGTATTCCGTCGGCCGTGGGCTACCAGCCGACGCTCGCAACGGACATGGGTGCGCTCCAGGAGCGCATCACGACCACGCAGAAGGGCTCGATCACTTCGGTGCAGGCCATCTACGTGCCGGCCGACGACCTCACCGATCCGGCCCCCGCGACTTCGTTCGCACACCTCGATGCGACCACGGTGCTCAACCGCGCGATTTCGGAAAAGGGCATCTACCCCGCGGTGGATCCGCTCGACTCCACCTCGCGCATGCTGAGCGCCGATATCGTGGGCGAAGAGCACTACAACACCGCTCGGCGCGTCCAGGAAATTCTCCAGCGCTACAAGGCGTTGCAGGACATCATCGCGATCCTCGGCATGGACGAGCTGTCGGAAGACGATAAGCTGACCGTGGCGCGCGCCCGCAAGATTGAGCGCTTTATGAGCCAGCCCTTCTCGGTAGCCGAAGCGTTCACCGGTACCCCCGGTATCTTTGTTGCGCTCGAAGACACCATCAAAGGCTTCTCCGGTCTCGTTAAAGGCGATTACGACCACCTGCCTGAAGCGGCGTTCTACATGGTCGGCACCATCGACGACGCCGTCAAGAAGGCGCAGAAACTGGCGCAGGCGGCGTAAGGAAGAGTCATGGCGGACGGCGTTCACATCGAGATCGTTTCGCCCGAGCGCCTGGCGCTGTCGGACGACGTTCGCTCCGTCACAGTCCCGGGCGTTGAGGGCTATTTTACGGTCCTCGGCGAACATGCGCCGCTGATGAGCGTGCTCCGTCCAGGCTTCATTACCGTGACGGATCTGCAGAACATCGCGCACGTCTATTACGTGCGCGGTGGATTTGCCGATGTCGCCCCAACCGGCCTCACCATTCTCGCCGAAGAGGCCCGTCCCGTCGCCGAGTTCAATCGTACCGAGATCGAGGCGCTCATCGCCGCGGGTATGACCTCACTCCAGGCGGCAACCACCGCCGCCGAGCAAGATCGGCTCCAGAACGAGCTCGACCAGTGGCGCAATCTGCTGCTCGAAGCGGGCACGGCCACGGCATCTGCCACGGTTCACTGACGCCGCCCTGACTATCGTTGTCAGGCCGTAAGGCTTCGTTAGCCATGATCTCCTAACCTCCGGTGCCAGAGGGCTCCGTCCAAGGCGCGTTTTTGCTTGGGCGTGGACCCGACCAGGAGGTCGTTTTTCATGTCTGTGCTGCCGCGTCTCAAGATCGCTCAAACCCTGCCCATCGTGGTCGCGGGAGTGGCTCTCGTCGCAAGCGCGACCGTGGGGATCGGGGCGTATCTGATCGCTGCCAATACCGTGACCTCGATGACCGAGGACAAGCTGGTCACCGTCTCCAAGGAGCGCACCCGCGAGCTCAGCGCCCTGCTGGAATCGACCAAGGACGATTTGCTCGTCACCGCCGCATCCTCGAGTACAATTTCCGGCCTTGCCAATCTCACCGTCGGTTGGAGCATGGTCGCGGACGCGGCAACGACACTCCACGACGCCTACGTCACCAACAACCCCAATCCCGAGGGCAAGCTGGATATGGCGGATTCGGTGAAGCTTCCGTCGACGGGCGTCACCTACGACATGGCCCATAGCCGAGTGCAGCCCGGCTTCCGCGCGCAGGTGCACGCGCACGGCTACGGCGACATCATGATCTTCGATGCCGCGGGCAATCTCGTTTACAGCGAAGGCAAGGGACCGGAATTCGCCACGAGCTTTGCGGCCGGCGGCAAGTTCGCCGACTCGACCCTGGGCAAGGTCTATGCGGCCGCCGCGGCGATGACGGAGCCGGGCAAGGTGGTCTTTGACGACCTCGCGCCCTATTCGCCTGACGGAGGCACGCCGACCGCCTTCATGGCCACCCCGATCTTCAACAACAAGAAAGCGATCGGTGTTCTCGCCTTCGAGCTTTCGAGCGAGCAATTCAACTCGGTGTTCAACAACCGCATCGGCCTGGGCGAGACAGGCGAGACGATGCTCGTCGGAGCCGATTTCCTGCTGCACAACGATTCGCCGTTCACCGACGGCAATGACATCCTCAAGACCCAGTATCACACGCCGCAGATCGACGCGGCCCTTGGCGGCCAGCCAACGCCGGTCGAGATCGTTTCGAGTTACCGCAATCTCGATATGCTGACGGTCGCCGGCCCCGTCAGCTTCGAAGGAAGTAAATGGGCGCTCGTCTCCACCATTTCGCGCGATGAGGCGATGGCGCCGTTGACCGCCATGCGCAATTCGATCCTGATCGGTTCGGCGGTGGTGCTAGGCTTGGCGGTGATCCTGGGCCTCTTGTTCTCGCGCTCGGTGGCGCGGCCGATCACGCGGCTGACACGCACGATGGATCGGCTCGCCCAGGGCGATCTCGAAGTCGACGTCCAAGGCAAAGGCCGCCACGACGAGATCGGCGCCATGGCGCGTTCCGTCGAGGTGTTCCGCGAGAATGCGCTCAAGGTCAACAGCATGACCGAAGAAGAGCGGGCCGGCTCGGAGCGGCGCCGCGTCGAGCGCGTTTCGATGATGCAGTCGCTGCAGCAGGCGTTCGGCGAGGTCGTGGACGCCGCTGTCGAAGGCGATTTCTCCAAGCGCGTCTCCGCCAGCTTCGACGATCTCGAGCTCAACAAGCTCGCCGGCAGTGTCAACAATCTGGTGGATGCCGTCGATCACGGCCTCAGGGAGACCGACGCCGTGCTGGCCGCCCTTGCCGACAAGGACCTCAGCCGCAAGATGACGGGTGAACATCGCGGCGCGTTTAAGCGGCTCCAGTATTCGATCAACGCGGTCATCGACTCACTGAATGTCGTCATGAGCGGGCTCAAGGGCACTTCGAATTCCGTGCGGAACGCCACACGCGAAATTCTTTCGGGTGCCAATGATCTGAGCGAGCGGACGACCAAGCAGGCGGCAACGATCGAAGAAACGTCCGCCACCGTTGAGCAACTGGCGGCGACCGTCACCGACAATGCCAAGCGTGCGCAGGAGGCGAGCGCGGGTGCGCAGAGCGTAACCAGCGTCGCCGAAGAGGGCGGACAGGTCATGCATGCGGCAACCGAAGCCATGGAGCGGATCATCGCCTCGTCGGGGAAGATTTCCAACATCATCGGGCTGATCGACGACATCGCGTTCCAGACCAACCTCCTCGCCCTCAACGCCTCGGTGGAAGCGGCGCGTGCAGGCGAGGCCGGCAAGGGATTTGCCGTCGTTGCGGTTGAAGTTCGTCGTCTGGCCCAGTCGGCGGCGCAGGCCTCGGCCGAGGTCAAGGAACTCATCGAGCAATCGGGCACGGAAGTGAAGGCCGGCTCGAAGCTCGTCGTCGAGGCGGCAACCCGGCTCGAAACGATCCTCCGGGGGGTGCGCGAGAATTTCGAATTGCTGCAGGGCATTGCCCACGACAGCCGCGAACAGGCGTCCTCGATCGACGAGGTCAATGTCGCCGTCCGGACGCTCGATGAGATGACCCAGCACAACGCGGCTCTTGTCGAGGAGACCAATGCTGCCATCGAGCAGACCGAATCGCAGGCCGCGGAGCTCGACCGAATCATCGATGTGTTCACGGTCGCAGACACCAGTGATCATGCCGTTGCGCCGGCCACGCGGCCGAGCCGTCCGTCGCCTGATCGCGTCAAGGCCGCGGCGCGCAGTTACCTCAGCCAGGGCAGCGCCGCGATCGACAAGGATTGGTCCGAGTTCTGAGGCGCCCGTCGTACGTAACAGAACATTAGCCATGTAATACTAGGCTCGCCCTCGTCGCGCCGCGCCCTCTTTCTTGAAGGTGGGCCCGACGGTGAGGTCCGACGATGAAACTGCCCAATCTCAAGATTTCGCAGGGGTTGCCGCTGGCAGTCGTGGGCTCGGCCATTGTCGTCGGCGCGGGGGTAGGCATCACCTCGTATTTTCTCGCCGCGGGCGCATTGGATACGCAGGCCCGCCAGAATCTCGAAACGCTCGCTTTCGAGCGCGCCAACGAGCTCAGTCTTTCGCTGCAGGCCATCCAGTCGGATCTCGTGCGGACCGCCAAGTCCGAACCGGCGCAGGATGCGGCCGCGGGGTTCGTCAGCGGCTGGGCGGAGATGAGCAAAGCCGGCAGCCCGGCCAGCCTTCTCAAGGCCCAATACGCCACCGGCGATGTTGCCAAGCGCATCAGCATCGACGATGCGGCGGGTGGCCCCGCCAGCGGCGTCGCGGCGTCCTACGCGTTCGCGCATGTCCACTATAATCCGGTGTTCCGCGCACAGATCAGCGATGCGGGCTATAGCGATCTCTATGTGATCGATGCCAAGGGCGATGTGGTCTATTCGACGACCAAGCATGATGACTTCGCCGCGACCCTGCCGGCCGGCGACGGCGCGGGGCTCGCGCAGGCCTACAATGCCGCCATGGCCGCAGGAAAGCCGGGGGCGATCGGCTTTTCTGACATGTCGGCTTACGGTCCGCTCGGCGGAGCGCCTGAAATCTTCTTTGCCACACCCATCTTCGATGCGCTTGGCGCCAAGCTCGGCGTCCTCGCCATCGCGGTCGATGCCACCAGGGTCAGCAATGTGGTGAGCTATCGCCAGGGACTGGGCACGACGGGCGATGCCATCGTTATCGGGCCCGATGGTCTGGCGCGCTCGGACTCTTCGTTGACGCCCGAGAGCGACGTACTCCAGCCTACCGTCTTCGACGATACCATCAAGGCCGCGGTGGCGGGCGTTCCGGGCTTCACCTCGATCCCGGCATTCCGGGGCGCTCCGGTAGTGGTCGCGGCCGCACCAGCAGATGTCACGGACAAGGTCAGCTGGGGCGTTGCAGCGGTGATGACCCAGTCCGAAATCTTCGGGCCGACCCACGCGCTGGTCGGTATGATCACCGGCATCGGCGGTGCGCTCCTTGCTGTCATCGCGATCCTGGGCTGGCTCTATGCGCGTTCTATAACCCGTCCACTGGGACGCCTCACGTCGGCAATGAAGGCCCTGGCCGAGGGCGATCTTCAGGCCGAGGTCAAGGGTCGCGAGCGTCGCGACGAGCTTGGTGCCATGGCACGCGCGCTCGATGTGTTCAGGAGCAATGCGCGTCAGGTCGCTGCCATGTCTGAGGACGAGCGCATGGCCTCGCAGAGGCGAAGTGAAGAGCGCGCCGAAATGATGCAGGCGCTGCAGCGCTCGTTCGGCCAGGTTGTCGATGCGGCCGGCCACGGGGATTTCTCGCGTCGGGTGAAGGCCGAGTTTCCAGATCCCGAACTCAACAGCCTGGCGCGCAGCGTCAACAATCTGGTTGAAACCGTCGAGCGCGGTCTGGGCGAAACGGGCGAGGTGCTTGCCGCACTCGCCCATACCGACCTGACCCAACGCATGACCGGCCATTACGAAGGTGCATTTGGGCAGTTGCGCGACGACACCAACGGCGTCTGTGACACCCTAAGCGAAATCGTCCACGGCCTGCGCGAGACCTCCCGCACACTCAAGACGGCGACCGGAGAATTGCTCTCTGGCGCCAACGATCTCAATGATCGCACCAGCAAGCAGAGCTCCACCATTGCCGAAACGTCGGCGGCGATGGAGCAACTTGCCTCGACCGTGCGGGACAATGCGCACCGGGCGCAAGGCGCCAGCGCGAAAGCGCGCGCCGTGAGCCAAACGGCGAGCGAGGGCGGCGTGGTGATGAGCAACGCCAATGCCGCGATGGAGCGGATCACTGCCTCGTCGGGGAGGATTTCCAGCATCATCGGGCTGATCGACGATATCGCGTTCCAGACCAACCTCTTGGCGCTCAACGCGTCGGTCGAAGCGGCGCGCGCCGGCGAAGCGGGCAAGGGCTTTGCGGTGGTGGCGGTCGAGGTGCGGCGGCTGGCGCAGTCGGCGGCGCAGGCTTCGGCGGAGGTCAAGGGGCTTATCGAACAATCGGGCACCGAAGTGGCCAATGGCTCAAGGCTCGTCGCCGAGGCCGCTGGGAAACTCGTCACCATGCTCGAGGCGGCCAAGGAGTCGAGCCAGCTCATCGACGGCATCGCGACGGCGAGTCGTGAGCAGGCCTCAGGCATCGAGGAGGTCGGCCGCGCGGTCCGCACGCTCGACGAGATGACGCAGCACAACGCGTCGCTGGTCGAGCAGACCAACGCTGCTATCGAGCAGTCGGAGGCCCAGGCTGCCGAGCTCGATCGGATTGTCGATCGCTTTGTGCTGGCCGAGGATCCAAGCCGGTTCGGCCGCGCCGCTGCCTAGCAAGAACTGCCGTCCGTCACGCCAGCGCGGCCGTCACCAGCGCCTTGGCGTGAAGTTCGGTCGTGTCGTAGACCGGCAGCGAGCTGGTGCTGTCGTCGATGAGCAAGCCGATCTCGGTGCATCCGAGGATCACTGCTTCTGCTCCTCGGCCCTTGAGCCGATCAATGGCCTCAACATAGGTTCGCCGGGATGTGTCGAGAACGATGTTCTTGACCAGCTCTTCGTAGATGATGCCGTTGAGATTGGTGATGCCGACATCGGGCACGAGAACGTCGAGCCCGGCACGCTCGAGTTCTTCGATGTAGAAGCGCTTCTCCATCGTGAACCGGGTGCCAAGAAGGCCAACGCGCGTAATCCCATCCGCAAGCAGAGCTTCAGCCGTTGGGCTGGCGATGTGAAGGAAGGGCACGCGGATCGCCTGCCGGATCGCGGCCGCGCATATGTGCATCGTGTTGGTCGCAAGGGCGACAAGGGCAGCACCCTGTGCCTCCAGAGCTCGCGCCGAATCCGCAAGCCAGTTCCCAGCGGAGTCCCAGTCTTCTGTGCCCTGCAATGCTTCGATCAGCGCGAAATCGAGGGAGTGCACGATCATCGGTGCGGAATGGAGGCCGCCGAGCTGGCGTTCGACTTCGCGGTTGATCAGCTCGTAGTAGTGCGCGGTCGAAACCCAGCTCATGCCGCCGATCAGTCCGATCATCTTCATCGCGCGAATTGTGCGGGGATATGCCGGAAGGCCGCGACGACCTGCTCATAGGCATCGCGCTTGAAGCTGACGATGAGCTCCGGCAGCCGGTCGAGTGCCTCCCAGCGCCAGGCGTCGAATTCGGCCGGTACCGTTCCGTCACCGGGGGCCTCGACATTGATCTCGCTTTCGTTTCCCTTGAAACGATAGGCGAACCAGCGCTGGCGCTGCCCGCGATATTTGCCCTTGAGGGCAATGCCGATCGCTTCGTCAGGAAGATCGTAGAAGATCCAGTCAGGAGCCTGCGCGACCAGCTCCACCGAGCGGATTGAGGTCTCCTCGAACAGCTCGCGCAGGGCGGCGACCACCGGCGCTTCGCCCGCATCGATGCCGCCCTGCGGCATCTGCCAGCGAAGCGCCGTCGGATCGGTCACTTCGGACAAATCGTCGGCGCGCCGTCGGCCGATAAAGACCTGTCCGCGTTCGTTGAACACGGCGATCCCAACGCAGTCGCGATAGGGCAGGCTTTCGCGCTTCGGATTGTTCATGAGCCTTTGTGCATCAAGGCGCTGATGGGGACGATGGTGAAGCCGCGGTCGGCCGCGGTCTTGGCCCATTCGGCAAGCGTTTGCAGCGAAACCGGCAGCGCCGAGATCAGGCCAATAGCCTGGCCCGACGCGAGTGCCTTGCTCTCGAGCGCCTTGAGTTGGTCGAGGATCGGCGCGCGGGCGGGGTCGCTATCGAGAACGAGATCGGCACGGCCGAATTCAACATTGTTCGCAGTCGCCAGTTGCGGCGCCACGGAGCGGTTGGACGAGCCGTCGTCGAGATAACCGAGACCCCGCGTCGCGAGCTCTTCCATCACTGGATTGAAGTCGGCGGTCGACGCGGTGAAGCGGGCGCCCATGTAATTAAGCACGCCGACATAGCCGCCGAACCGGCCCATTACCGAATAGAGCTTGTTGAGGTTGTCACGCGGCGCCTGTCCGGTGAGGAGGGTATCCGGCCCCGGATCGCTTTGCGGAAAGTCGAACGGCTCGAGCGGGACCTCGAGCAGGATTTCGTGGCCATTGGCGCGTGCGCTCGCCACCGAGGTTTTGAGGCCCTTGCCATAGGGGGCAAAGCCCAGCGTGACGGCGTCGGGTAGGCCGTCGATCGCGGCCTGCGTGCTCGTCTGGTTGAGCCGAGCCCGGTGACGACGAGTGCAATCAGCGGCTTGCCGCCGGCCGTGGCAGGCGTCAGCGACGGGCGCGAATAGGCCTCGAACGGCGTCTGGCCGGAGGGCGAGACGCGGGGGATCGAGCCATGCTCGGATTGCTCGAGGAGATCGGGAAAGAGGCCATCGGCATTGGCACCGGGCGCTGCCGCGTCCGGATTGCCGTCGGGCACGTCGGCACCGACCATCGAGACCAGCGGACCGCTCGCTGGCTGCTCGGGCCCGACGCTGATGGTTGCCATGCTCGCTTGGGGGGCGGGCCTGACGGCGTCCTGAAGTGAGTTGGCATTGTGGGGCGAGTTAACGTCGATCTGGGCCACCGGACGCCCGCCCGTAGGATCGTTGACCAGCAGGATGCGGCCGACAATTCCCATTGCAATCAGGCCGATCAATCCGAGCCCGATACGCGCCAGCGGCAGCTTGCCGCCGGATGGGAATTTGAAGCTGGGCGCGGCGGGCTTTGCGCGCTTGCGGCCTAATGGTGCGCTGAGGTCGTCCGCCATGACCTTGTCCTAGGGACCGGCGGGGCGAATCAGCCGCCCCACCTCGACGCGCAGCGATAGCACAATGGCAGCCTCAGCCGTCCACTTTGGGCGGGTACGCGGCGTTGGTTTCCGTGCCGTCGATCAGCTTGATGGCCATCTGCAGCTGGGTGTCGTCCTTCTTGTCGGGCGGGATATAGACCGACGAGCCGGTGGTTGCCTGCTGCTCGGTGCCGCCGCCGATCTGACCGTTGAGCCCGGCTTCGCCAAGGATTTCGTCGCGGCCCTTGAGGTCGGCCGGGACGTTCTCCGTAATCAGGATGTCGGGCTGGATGCCGGCTGCCTGGATCGAGCGATTATTGGGCGTGTAGTAACGTGCGGTGGTTAGCCGGATGCCGCCATTGGAACCCAGCCGGATGATCGACTGCACCGTGCCCTTCCCGAAGGAGCGGGTGCCGAGGATCGTTGCTCGCTTATGGTCCTGCAGCGCGCCCGAGACGATCTCGGCCGCCGAAGCCGTGCCGCCATTAATGAGGACGATCACCGGCACGTTGGCCAGCTTGGCGTCGAAGTCATCGGGCTTGGCGTCATAGCGCGAGGATTCGGTATCGGTCCGGCCACGGGTCAGCACGACTGCGCCCTGTTTGAGGAACGCGTCTGAGACATCGACCGCCTGGTCCACCAGGCCGCCCGGATTGTTGCGAAGGTCGAGCACGATGCCCTTGGGCGCAACGCCCTTGGCTTGGGTGAAGATGTCGTTGATCGCCTTCTGAAGGCCCGGTGCGGCCTGCTCCGTGAACCGAGCGAGACGGATCACCGGCACGTCGCCTTCCATCGACCATTTGACGACCTGCTGGGCGATCGTGTCGCGCTTCAGGTCGAAATAGAGCGGGTCCTTGACGCCCTCGCGGATGACCGTGAGGCGGATCTTGGAGCCGATCGGCCCCTTCATCTTGGCGACCGCTTCGTCGAGGCTGAGGCCCTGTACCGACTTGCCGTCGAGCTCCACTACATAGTCGTTCGCAAGGATGCCCGCCTTCTGCGCAGGGCTGTCATCGATCGGCGAGACGACCTTGACCACGCCCTGTTCCATCGTGACCTCGATGCCGAGGCCGCCGAACTGGCCGGACGTATCCTGCTGCATATCGTCGAATGCGGAAGGGTCGAGATAGCTTGAATGCGGATCGAGCGAGGTCAGCATGCCCTGGATTGCGGCTCGGATCAGCGCCTGCTCATCAGGCGGGTCGACATATTCGGAGCGGATACGGTCGAACACGTCACCGAAGAAATTAAGGTCCTGGTAGATTTCTTCAGTGCTGCGCGGATGCTTGTCGGGCGCGGGGGCTGGCGTGGCCGAGGCTGGCGTCTGCTGATCGGCCGGTGCGCTTGAGGGTTGGTCGGAGGCGGGGGGCTCCGACGACGGGGGGGCGGACGCGGGCGCCGATGGCTCAGTGCTCGAGGGTTGCGACTGATCCTGCGCCAGGGCGAGCGGAGCCATGGGCATGGTCAGGGCGAGCGCGAGAAGGGCCGCGCGCGATAGGGTCAGACGCATCGTTGGCTATCCATTCTGGGTCGGAGTCTGCGGGGAAGCCCACCAGCCGCCGGGGTCGATGGGCAAGGTCTTGTTGCGCATTTCAATATAAAGGGTTGGCCTGTCTGCGCCAGCACCGGCCGTTGCGGTCCGGCCGACGGAGCGCGAACCCATCGAGCCGACTTTTTCGCCCATACGGACGAATTGACCTCGTGTGACGTCGATCGTGGCGAGCCCTGCCAAGAGGATTGAATAGTCCTGACCGGCATCAAGAATGACGATTTGGCCGTAATTGAGGTAGTTGCCGACGAACAGGACCCAGCCGTCTGCCGGTGCCAGCACGGGAGCGGCAGCGCGCGTCACGAC
>Ga0068854_100001829_pt1 | contig 12956 bp, 10 predicted proteins | sample KBSCornC42_FD_66590 | JGI IMG/M metagenome (GOLD analysis project Ga0068854, IMG submission 66590) | Corn rhizosphere microbial communities from Kellogg Biological Station, Michigan, USA - KBS Corn C4-2 | ecosystem: Host-associated > Plants > Roots > Rhizosphere > Soil ... | reverse complement strand
ACGGTTCTTGCGCCGGCTACGCCGACGATAACTAGCGTTGAGCGCCCGTTCCGCGCGGTCAATCCAGTAACTGGATTCCGCCCGTTACCGGCTTCGACGCGGCGGCGGAGGGGGAGCCGGATTCGATCATGTGCGAGAGGAAGAGGTCTGTGTCCGGCTTCTCGTCGGGCGTGAAGCCGATGACCAGGTAGCGTTGCGGTTGCGGGAGGTATTTGTATGCGTGGCCCCACGGATCGTGGAGCAGCGACGGGGAGATGTAGACCGGCGTCAGCTCCTGCAGGCGCGCGGGGAGGTGTCCGTTGACGAGGTTGAAGGCCTCGACCGCCTGGCCGATCTGGCCGATGCGCTGGATCGAGATCGCTTTGCGCGATTCTTCGACGGACGACGAACGCTGCGCCGCGCCGAGCGGGTTCAGTGAGTTCAGCGGATTCCGGAACGACGTGGCCAGCGAAACGATCGCCAGCAGCGCCAGCACGGCCACGAGCGGCAGCGGTACCGGCGTCTCCGCGACGTCCGTCTCGTCGAGCGGCGCCGCTTGCGCGAGGACTTCCGCGGCCGCGCTTCCGCGCACTTCCTCGATCAGGTCGCGCGTGAGCAACTCGTAGAGCGCCTTGGCGGTGTCGAACTCGGAGAACTTCGACAGCTCCATCACTTCGCGCACGCTGGTCGTGCCGTCGACCAGGTCGTAGATCACCTTCTCTTCGCGCGAGATGCGGATCTTGTCGCTGATGATCTGACGGCGGCGGCGCATGTTCGTCGAGTCGGAGCCGTCGAAATCGATTTCGTCCGCGTCTTCCGCGCCGACGACCACGATCTCCTGATCGGTCAACTTCTTGCGGAAGACCATGTCGTACGAGCGGATGCGCTTCTCGATGATCGGCCACTCGTCGATCATCCGCGCGCCTTCCATCAGGATCGACTCGGCGGTGACCGGCACGACGTAATCGCGGTCGTACTCGATCGTCGTCTCCTGCGAGAAGTGGTAGTCGCCGTCCTTCCAGCGGAAGAGGCGGAAGACGATCTGCATGATCTGGAGCTGGAGCGCCTGCTTGAGCGCGTCGACCGAGATGATCCCGTAATGGACCAGGATGAAGCCGAGGCGTTGCAGTGTCTCCTTCTGGATCTCGAGCGCGCGGTTGAGCTGATCCTGCGTCAAAAGTTCACTGCGGATCAGGACGTGGCCCAGGCGGTTCTCGAGGCGATGGCTCAATGAATCCGCGCCGACGACTTTGCCGTCGAGAAAGGTGACGGTGACGGTGTCGTCCTTCGCGCGCAGCGTCAGCACGCCGGTCTTCCGCTGCAGCCCGATGAGCTGGAAGATGTCGGCGAGACTGAAATCTTTGAGTGTGCCTTCGAGTGCCATGAGTTACGCCGTAGCGCGCCTCCGGTAAATCGGAAGCGTGATGAAAATCCAGAGAATGATCGCGAGGATGACGGCCACGATGCGAACGAACAGTTTCGCAGCGTCGCCCGGCGCGAGCACCGGCGCGAGACGGCCGGAGAGCAGCGCCAGCGAGATGAAGAATACGAAGACGAACGCTGCAATCGCTCCAAAGAACGTCCGCCCTTCGATGAAGTGCGCGCATCCGGGCAGGAACGTGGCCAGCCAGCGATTGCGCTTCAGCGTGCTCTCCTGATGTTCGCTGACTTCATCGAGCTTGGCGCGCTTGGTGGCCATCGAAACGCCGTCGCGCTTCAGATAGATGTGGATGCATTGCGTGCAGAACGTGGCACTCTCGTGCGCGGACTTGCATCGCGGGCAGAACGTCCGTCCGCACTTGATGCACGCGCCGGCGTACCCGGTCTTGCGGCGAATGAAATGCGCGATCGGCGCGAGGAGAATGGTCAGAATCGCGCCGAGCGTCAGCGGATTGCGGATGCTTTCGGCGGCGTCGAACCACGCGTAGTTTCCGAAGAGCGACCGCGCCACCCCTCGGCGCGCGATGTTCGACGACACGTTCCACGCCTGCGCAATCGTCGGGTGATAGAGGACGACTTTCTGCGCCGGCGGCTGCGACGAGATGCGCTCGATCGATGCGCTGTCGATCTGTTTCGCGCGATCGAGCTTCTGCGCCTGCTGGTCGAATTTGTACAACTCGCCGAGCGCGACGGAATCGTCGTAAAACGCAATCGCCAGTTTCGGATCGAGCACCTCGGCTTTGTTGTACTCGGTTACCGCGGTGGCGAAGTCGTTGTTGAAAAAGTGCAGGTTGCCGAGGTTCACGTGCGCGCCGGCGGAATCGCGCAACTCCGCCGAGCGGTGATAGTGCTGGTTGGCCTGCTGCTCGTTTCCGTCCTGAAGATAGAGGTTGCCGATCAGCAGATGGAGCGTGGCGTCATCGGGGACGATGTTGATCAGCTCCTGCATCCGACGAAGCGCGTCGGGCTGATAGCTGCGCTCGTTGCCGGCGATCGCCGACATCACCACCGGGCTGTCGACGCCGGCGATCCAGTGCGAGGTGAGATCGAGCATCACCGGGGCGCACGCGAGGAGCAGCGAGAACGCAACGATCAGAATCCGCTCGCCTCGTTTTGCGTAGCCGAAGAAGATGATGAACCAATAGAAGATCAGCCAGACCGGACCGAGCCAGAGAAAAATCGGCAGGAAGAGCAGAGCGAAGGCGAGCACCGAAACGGAGCCGCCATGCATCCGCGCGCCGAGGATCTCGCGGAAGTCATGGGTCATGGCGTGGCCGTAGCGGACGAAGAGAGCGACGGCGAAGATGGCCGCCGTCAGCGCGACGGCCAGCAGGATCGTGATCAGAAAGTCGGCGCGGCTCAGAAGCCGCGAGCGGTAGTTGCGGAGTATGTTGGCGAATCCGCGAAAAATGTTCGTCAGCGCGGCTCCGAAGTTCTTCGAGTCGGAGGCGTCGTCCGCGCGCATGAAGGCGACGGCAGGCGAGTAGGGATCGAGCGAGTCGGCCGCTTTCGAGCCCCATTCGGCCGCGGATTTGTTCCCCTGCTTCGCCGCCTGACGCGACAACGCGCCGGCCGACATCGCGTACACGGGATACGTTCGAATGCCGAGCGATTTGCCCGCCTCGGTGAGCTGCGTGGTCTTCTTGGTGGCCGCGTCGGCGTTGCCGGAATCCGCCGCCGCCGTCGCCTGCGGCCAGATATCGCGCGGCGCAAGCTCCTCCGCCCGTGCCGAAAGGGAGCCTAGGCACGCGGACGCCGCGAGGAGCGCAATGAGGCGGAGTTTCATGTGAGGCTTTTCGTTCGCTGTACGAACGCGAGCTTCAATTCTCCAAGATGCGTCGAGAGGAAATCGTCTTCGTCCGGCGTCAGGTTGCCCGCCGTCTTGTCTTTGAGCATGGTCACCATCTCGATCATCTGCCGCGCCGCGGCGACGTCGATCTTCGGCTTCTGTCCGTACGGATCGCGCAGCATGCCGAGCGAGACGTAGGCCTGCGCGATCAACGGCTCGACGAAGTCGGCGAAGGGAGTGCCGGGATTCTGCGCTTTGTCGGCGATCGATTTGTTGCGCCGCTCGCCACCCGGAGGCGGCTGCGGATCCGGATTCTGACGCCGTTCCGCAGGCGCTTCTTTGGGAGCGGCCGGTTTCTCGGGCGGCTTCGCTGCCAATGGATCCGCCGCCTTGATCTCCTCCCGAAATTCTTCGCGAATCTCGCCCTCGGCGGTAAAGATTCGCTTGTCGGTGACTTTGATCTCGGATTTCGGTTTGTCGGTCATTGTCGTCAGTAGTTTAGGCAGTTCCGGGGACCGGAAACGATATAGCAAGTGCGCGCTTCCCGCTACCGCCGCTACAATCCGCGCCCTCGCCGATGCGCATCTTTCAGATCCTCGAGTTCAATCAGTTCAACACCGGTTCGGTGCACCAGATGTTTCAGGCCGCGGCCGGTTTGCGCGAGCGTGGGCACGAGGTGACCATCGTCAGCCGGCCCGATGCTGTGCTGGCGTCGAAGGCCGCCGAGGCGGATGTGCGGTTCGTCGGGCTGCCGATGAGGCATGAGTTCGATGTCATCAGCGCTTGGAAGCTCGGCAGGCTGTTTCGCGAGGTGAAACCGGATGCGGTGCATGTCCACAAAGGCGTCGCGCATTCGCTGGCGCTGGCGGCGACATTCCTGCAGCCGGTGCGCGCGTTCGTGGTCAATCGCGGCGTTTCGTTTCCGCTCGATGTCTGGAACCGGATCAAGTACCGGACGCGCCGCGTCCGCCGCGTGGTCACGGTCTGCGAGCAGATCAAGGACGTCATCGTTACCAGCGGCGGACTGCCGCGCGAGAAGGTGGTGGTGATCTATGCGGGAACGGACGTGGCGCGATTCGATCCCGACAAATGGGATGCGCGCGCGTTCCGTCGCGAGAAAGGGATCGCAGACGATCGCTTTCTCATCGCGCAGGTCGGCGTGCGGACGTGGAAGGGTTGGAAGGAGTTGATCGATGCCGTGGCCTCGATCCTTCCTACGCATCCGCATGCGCACCTGGCGCTGATCGGCTGCCGGAACGCGAACGAACAGGCCGAGGTGAACGCGTATGCGCGCGAGCGCGGCGTGGCATCGCACGTCACGGCGATCGAGTATCGCGACGACATGCCGAACGTTTTCGCGTCCTGCGATCTGGTCGTCGACGCGTCGTGGGCCGGCACCGGGATCACCGGCACGATCCGCGAGGCGATGTCGATGCGCAAGCCGGTCATCGCCACGGACTGCGGCGGAAATCGCGAGCTGGTGTCGTCGCCCGAGGTGGGGTGGCTGATTCCGGCGAAGGAAGTAGCTCCGCTGGCGCGCGCGATCGCCGAGGTGATCGATGACGAGCCGCGCCGCACGCGCGTCGCCGCGAACGCGCGCGAGCACGTGGTGCGCGGGTTTTCGAAGGAACTGCGAATTACGCGGCTGGAAGAGTTGTACCGCTCGATTTAGCGCCGTTCGTGCCCGCTAAAACCCGCCGGACATGTACTTCCACTGCACGATCTTCTCGTTGATCTCGCGCAGGCGGCGGCTGATCATCCGGCAGAGAAGATTCAGGAACTGCAGCGACGCGTGCGGGTCCATCGACAGGATCTCGTTGAGCGTGGCGCGGTCGATCGAGAGCACCGTCGCGTCGCCGTCGTGCGCTTTCGCGTCGGCGGAACGCGCCTTGTCGTCGATCAGCGCCATCTCGCCGAAGAAGTCGCCGCGATCGAGGACGGCCAGCGCTTCCTCGCCGACGCCTGGGATGAATTTCGAGATGCGCACGCGGCCGTCGAGGACGATGTAGAGCTTCTCGCCCCGTTCACCTTCACGGAAAACCATCGAGCCTTCGCGGAAACGCTCCTCGCTGGAGAACGTGGCCAGCAGCTTCATTTCACCGGCAGACAGGCCGCGCTCCTTGAAGAGATCGACCTTGTCTTCCGACTTGACCGTGACCTTCTGCGTCTCGCGCGTCCCTTCGACGCGTTTGCGGCCCTGACCCTTCTTGGCGTCCTCCTGGAAGAAGAGCTTGAGCTGCTCGTTGGCGTCGCGCACTTTCTCCGTGAGCGAGCGCCAGAAGGCCCAGTGCAGGCCGACGGCGAGCTGCTTGTCTTCGTCCATGAGCTGGTCGAGCGCGCTGAACGAAAACGTAAAGCAGCTCGAGGGCACGACGGCCACGGCGTCGCTGGAGCGATGCGTGCGGTCGATGAAATTCATCTCGCCGAAGATCGTGCCGGACGTGAGCGACCCGAGGATCTGCGGACCGAAGGGCGTGTCCTTGCGGACGTCGATGCGGCCGTCCTTGACCACGTAAAAATCCATCGACCGGTCTTCTTCGCGGAAAACGTAGCCGCCCGTTTCGAGCGCCTCCACGCGCGCGAACTTCGAAAGGCGGATGAGCTGCTCGTCCTTGATGTGTTGAAACACCGTCAGCGCGCGCAGATCGGCGGCCATGGTGATGAGGTTGTCTCGCGTCTCGGCGTCGCGCGTGATCTTCTGGATGATCTCGCGCAGCCCTTTTTTCGACTCGACCTTGAAGAGGTTGTCCTTGCGCAGCTCGAGCCGCTCGGTGCAGAGCTGCAGTTGCTCGACGCGCTGTTTGATGCGCGCGTTCAGCTCCTTCGTCTCGATGTTCTCCATCCGCTTGAGCGTGTTGATCATGCGGCGCACCGGCTCGGTGCTCTCGCCCTTCTGATCGGTGGAGAGGAGAAAGGCGTCGACGAAGTCTTCCAACGCGCGGTCGAAATTGCGCAGCTCGAATTCGACGCGTCCCGAAATCTCGGCCAGTCCGCGGTCGAACGGATTGAGCTTGCGCGCCTTGACGATCTCGTCGCGCGCGGCATCCCACTCGCCCTGCGAGTAGTGGAGGCGCCCGAGGATTTCGTAAGGGCGGTAGTTGTTCGGCGTCTTCAGCTTGGCGATCTCGAGCAGCTCGATGGCCTTCGAAGTCTGATCCTTGGCCATGTAGTACTGCGCCAGCCCGACGTACTGCGAGGCGTCGACTTCATCGCGCGCTCGCAGCGCTTCAACTTCCTGTTTCACACTCTCGAACCGCGACGCTTCGGCCTGCGACTTGAGGTCGCGGGCGCGCGCCAGGTTGATGCGCACAGCCACGGAACCGGGCTTGAGCTTCTCCGCCATCTCGTACAGATGGATGGCTTCGTCGTACATCCCCTGATCGGCGTAGCGCCGCGCCAGCGCGACGAGATCGTCGGCATCGATGGGAATGCTCCCTTCCGCGGCAACGGTGCGGAAGCGCGTTCGTGCGGCGGTTTCGGCCATGAGTGAGCGCATATTATGACTGCCGAATGTTGAATGTTGAATGTTCAATGTTGAATGTTGAATGGAAGCGTTGGCTGGTCATCGCCCTCGCCGTTTTTCATTCAACATTCAACATTCAACGTTCAACATTCGCCGCGGAGCAGGCGCAGTTCCGGCCCGCGCTGCCCGGCTACGACTACTCCTTCCCGCGCGATCACGGCACGCACGACGACTACAAGACCGAGTGGTGGTACTACACCGGCCATCTCGACACGGACACCGGCAAACGCTATGGCTTCGAGCTGACGTTCTTTCGCGTCGGCGTCGTGCCGCCGGGAACCGATCCGAAAACGCGCTGGGATCTGTGCAATCTCTCGCTCGCGCATTTTGCGATCACCGACGTCGCCGCGAATGAGTTCCGCTACTACGAGAAGCTCAATCGCTCCTCGCCCTTCACCGCCGGCGCGGCCACCGGAACGCTCGACGTTTTCAACGAAGGATGGCGCGCGGTCACGCTCGCCGACGGCTCGTGGCGCATCATCGGCTACGGCGGCAAGGACGCGATCGATCTGGTGATGACGTCGCGCAAAGCGCCGGCCATCCACGGCGAGAACGGCGTCAGCGTGAAAGCCGAGGGGCCGGGATACGCGTCGCACTACTACTCGATGACGCGCCTCGAAGTGCGCGGCCGCGTGAACGGCGCGAACTGTCACGGCGCGGCGTGGATGGATCACGAGTTCGGCAGCTCCGGCCTTCGCGAGACGCAGCAGGGATGGGATTGGTTTTCCGTCCAGCTCGACAACGACGCGGAGCTGATGCTCTACCAGATCCGCCGCAAAGACGGCACGCCCGATCCTGCCTCGTCCGGCTCGCTGATCAGCAGCGAAGGCAACGTCATCCACCTGCGCCGCGAACAGATTTCGATCACGCCAACTGGCTCGTGGCACTCGAAGAAATCGAACGCGACGTACCCGATGGGCTGGCGCATCGCCGTCCCTTCGTTCGGCATCGCGTTGACGCTGCAGCCGGTGATGAAAGATCAGGAGCTGGTCACCAACAGCTCCACCCACGTGACGTACTGGGAAGGCGCCGTCGACGCCGGGGGGACGTTCGGCAACGTGGCCGTCAATGGGCGCGGGTACGTCGAGATGACGGGATATGAAAGGGCGTTTCGTTCACCATGAGAGGAACATCGCAGCCGATTTGGTGCGTTGACCGATGCAGTCACCCCTCTTGCTTCGGCGGAGGGCGCAAGGCCGCCGAGAGGCGGCCCTAGCTTTTTGTGCGGCGTGATTCTTTACAATCATCGATCATGCTCGCCTTCCTCCTCGCGGTCGCGATCGCCATTCCTAAAACCGACGCAACAGTCGGCTACGCCGCTGTCGACATCGAGACCGGCCGCAGCTCGTCGTCGAATGCAAACGACCATTTTCCGATGGCGAGCGTCTTCAAATTCCCGGTTGCGCTGGTCGTTTTGCAGCGCGTCGATGCCGGCGAGCTCAAACTTGACGACGCGATCACCATCGAGCCGACGCAATTCTCGCGCGGCCATAGTCCGCTGCGTGATTCCGCGAACGGCAAGCCGGTGACGGTGACCGTGCGCCGCCTTGTCGAGCTAATGGTCGTCGAAAGCGACAACACTGCCGTCGACTACTTCATCCGCCGCCTCGGCGCCTCCGCGATCACCGCCCGCATTCGCGCCGTGGGCGGCGACGGTGTCCGCGTCGATCGTCCGGAAAACGACATCGCCGAGGCGATCCAGACGCACGGCGTCGCCGCCTACATCCGCGACGTTCGCGATACCGCCACGCCCGACGGGATGGTGCGGCTGCTCGCCGCATTCGCGAAGCGGAAAGACAGCCTCACGCCCGCCAGCCACGACCTCCTCGCGCATTTCATGACCGCGTCGCACAACCCGATCCGCCTGGGATCAGCGCTCCCGCCGGGCGCCATCGTCGCCCACAAAACCGGAACGATGCCCGGCGTCTTCAACGACGTCGGCATCATCACCTCGGCCGACGGCAAGCACCACATCGCCATGGCGGTCTTCATAAAAAAATCCTCGCCGCAGAATGAGGATGTGGCGCTGAGAGTCGTCGGACAGATTGCCCGCGCGGCCTACAAGAACTTCGCTCGGTAATTGTTTACCGGCGCGTGCATGAAAGCGCAATGGCGGAGAGTACTGCGCCAAGCAGGGCCAATGCTGGAGCGGGCAGCAATGGAATGGCAGCCGGAAGAGATCCGACCGCGAGGCCGGTTGCTGTGCTGATAAACGACGTTTCGCGACGCCAAAACTCGTGGCCATCGGCTGTCGAGAGAGCGATTATCTGGCCGCGATTTTCACAGTAGCCCATTGCCGCGACAGCAACGACTCTCTCGTCGCTGGAAACCGCAACGGCGTCCAGAGCGTCCTGATCGAAGTTTCGAATCGAGTAGTTTTGAACAAGAACGCCACCCGCGTTGAAGCGCTGGAGCGTGTCGACCGTCGTTACGAACGCATCCCCGTTCGTCATTGTTGCCAGACCCGTAACTCTTTGGCTTGCTGTCGCGAAGACCGGCATCGAGACGCCGGTGCAAGCATTGACACGACGGATCACGGCACCATCGAATGACCCCGATGTGTAGAGAACCGTGCAGTTATCCGCGGCCACCGCAATCCGAGTGAGGGTGCTATTGACCGGGACGATTCGCTCGAGAATGCCAGTGCTGGAGATCACCGCGATGCCCCAGTCGATGCCACCGCTCACGGGCTTCTCCACGACTGCGAATACGTCGCCATTTTTTGCCACGGCAAGGGCAGTGGTAGCGAAGTAGTCCGGCAATCCCTCAAAGAAGTCGTGGCTTCCATTGTTGAGGAGAGATGTGTCGAAAACAAGGCGGGCGATTCTCAATCCGTGCGCCGTTGTCGGTCTCAAGGTCGCGAATACTGTCTGACCATCGGCGGACGCAAGTGTATAAACGTCATCACTCGACCTCAGAAAGGTTTGCTCTGTGGGCTCGACGACCCACTCCGCCGACGGCAAGCTCACAGGAAATGCAAGGAAGAAGCAGCCACCAGTGTGATAGCCCGACACGACCGCCGAAAATCGTGCTTGTGCACTACTGCGCGTAGCAAACCCAACGACGAATATAAGTGCTAAGAGAATTCTGCTGCGCATCGAAATGGACTGTACCTCTGAATCCGCAGATTACGCAGATGGCCGCAGATTCGAGCTGCGCAATCTGCGAATCTCCGCGACCAATTGATCCCGCGCGCTCTTTCCCTTTTGCACGCAGGCGGCGACTTTGGATTGCAGTTCGCGGCGGTCGTCGGCGGAGATTTCTTTTGAGGTCAGCACCAGGATCGGGATGCGCGCCGTCGATGGGTGGTCTTTGAGAAGGCCGGCCACTTCGAAGCCGCTCATGCCGGGCATCATCAGGTCGAGGATGATCACGTCCGGCGTGTTTGCTTTGGCGGCGGCGAAGCCGGTCTCGCCGCTGAAGGCGCTTTCGATCGTGTAGCCGAGGCGGGTCAGCTCCTCGTCGAGGAGCTCGTGGAGCGACGTGTCGTCGTCGATGAGCAACAGGCGGGTTTTTGATTGATCCGACGTCGTCAACTGGCGGACGCGGTTGAGCAGGCGGTCGCGGTCGACCGGTTTGACGAAGTAGTCGTCGGCGCCGAGGGCCACGCCGAGATCGCGTTCGTCGACGCGAGAGATGATCACCACCGGAATGTCGCGCGTGGCGGCGTCGCTCTTCAGCGTCTTCAGCACTTCCCAGCCGTCGATGCCGGGAAGTACGAGGTCGAGCGTGACCGCGATGGGGCGGGCTTCGCGCGCGAGGCGGATCGCTTCGTCGCCGTGGCGCGCGCGGACGGAGAGATAGCCGGCGGAATTGAGCGCGGTAGCGATCAGGTCGTAGGCGTGAGCGTCGTCCTCGACCACCAGCACGCGTTCGGCGCGCTGCTCGGACGGGACCAGATCGGGAACGCGGCTAACCACCGCGGCGCGCGAATGGATCGGCAGCGTGAACGAGAACGTGCTGCCGTTGCCCGGCGCGCTGTCGACGCGCACCCAGCCGCCCTGGAGCTGCACGAACTTCCTGACCAGCGCCAGACCGAGGCCGGTGCCGCCGAACTGGCGGCGTTCGCTGCCATCGATCTGCCGGAACTCCTCGAAGATCACCTCGTGATTTTTCGGATCGATGCCGATGCCCTGGTCGCGCACGGAGATGGTGATGGTCTCGTCCACGTGCATCGCCCCGATCGTGATCGGCGATCCGGCGGGCGAAAACTTCATCGCGTTCGAGAGCAGGTTGTAGAGGATCTGCTTGAACTTGGCGAGGTCGGTCTCGATCGGCGGCAGCGCGTCGTCGGCTTCGATGATGAACGTCGGCATTTTTGTCTTGGCCATGCCGCGCATGACCGTGCAGACGCTCTCGATGACCGGACGCACGTCGAACTTCTCGGCGAAGACCTCCATCTTGCCGGCCTCGATTTTCGAGAGGTCGAGGATGTCGTTGATGATGCCGAGGAGGTGCTGGCCGGAGGTGAGGATGTGGCGGAGGAAGACGACGTGTTTCGGGTCGATCGTGCCGTGCAGGCGTTCGATCAGGATTTCCGAGAAGCCGATGATCGAATTCATCGGCGTGCGCAATTCGTGGCTCATGTTTGCCAGGAACTGGCTCTTCAGCCGGTCGGCCTCCTGAATGCGCCGGCTGGCGTCCTCCAGCTCATCGCCTCTCCTCTGCAGCTCCTCGGTGAGCCGCGTGAGCTCGGCCAGCTCGCGCGCCTGTTCGTTTTCGAGTTGGCGGATGACCAGCCGCTTTTGCTGCAGGTTGGCGATGCCGCCGAGGAAGAAGAATGACGCGCCGAAAAGAAAGACCATCCGCGCGGCGGCGAGGAGGAGGACGTTGTTGACGAACCACGCCTGTCCCATCGCCATCAACACGGCGATGTAGGCGACAGCGTTGAGGACGCTGACAATGTACGAGGCACGCTTGCCGACCGCGAAGGCCGTCGCGGCCGCTCCGGCCAGATACCAGATGAACCACGGACTGCCGCTTCCACCGGTGCCGTAGACGCAGATGGATACGAAGACGAGATTCGCGCCGATCCAGATCGGATTCAGGATTTCACGCGCGACGCCGCGTCGGAAAAGCGCGTACATCGCCGCCGGGCACGCCAGCGAAATGAGCCACACCGCAATGGCCGCGGGGAGGTTGAGGTCGAAGACGCGCAGCGCGTAGCCGGTCAGCGAGGTGAGGAACGCCGCGGTGTAGGCGAGCACGTGGCTCTTCTGCACTGCGAGATCGAAGCGCAGCACGCTCTCGCGATCGGATGGCATAGGGATGGAGAGAAGTGTACGCCCGAAACGCGGTGGCGTGTTTTTGCGCTACGCGAAACGTTTCAGTGGACGATCCAGGTCGCCCAACCGATCGCGATCGCAGCAAGCGCCGACAAAATCGCAGGCGGAGGGAAGAAGTAGCGCCAGCTCAGGAAACAGCTCACCAGTTGCAGTACGCATAGCGACCAGCCGATGACGCCGACCGCTTGAGGTGCGGTGCGAGCGAGTGAGGACAAGTTCCAGGCAACGATTGCCGAGAAGAGAAGGAACGCCGTAATCGTCAGGCCGAACCCTTTGTAGAAGCCGCCGTACGTGTATTGCTTTCCGCCATAGTCGAACCGGACGTTGTTCATGCTGTCATGAACCGCCAGGCCCTCAGCGGAAGCGGGGACGAACGTGAGAAAGCCGACGGTGTGGCCGGCAGCGAACAGTACGAGCATCACGGCAGCGAATCGATAGAGAACCGTCGGAGACATCAGTACCGCATCCTCGGCTACCGATCCTGCTTGAACACTTCCGTCTTCGGGACGGACTGGCCCAACGTGATGCCGTCGAGCGTCACGCCGAGGAAGGCGATGCACATTTCGTCCGTGGTCTGCTCGCCCCACGAAACGGCCTTCGGCGGATTGTTCGGATTGCGCCAGTTGCCTTCCGAATTGTCGTAGATCGCTTCGAGCGACACCTTCGTGTGATACGGAATCGGTATCGGCTCGCTGAAGCGGTACTGTCCCTGCCAGTTGAAATCCCAATCATCGACATTGATCAGGCACTTCGTCTCGCCGTTGATCAACGTTGCGGTCACATTCATCTTGCGGCCGAGCAGGTGCATGTGCGGCGCGATGAGGTAGAGGTGTGCGGGCCAGCCGACGGTGTACGACGCGGGCACCTTGTAGCTGGCGTCGCCCGGCGGAATGGTGAAGTCCTGATTGATCAACGGCAGGATGTAGAGGAGCTGCTTCGG
>Ga0068854_100001817_pt1 | contig 12994 bp, 7 predicted proteins | sample KBSCornC42_FD_66590 | JGI IMG/M metagenome (GOLD analysis project Ga0068854, IMG submission 66590) | Corn rhizosphere microbial communities from Kellogg Biological Station, Michigan, USA - KBS Corn C4-2 | ecosystem: Host-associated > Plants > Roots > Rhizosphere > Soil ... | reverse complement strand
TTCTCCGCCATGTCGCGTTAACCAACTCTCAAAGGAGTTCACTATGAGCAACGAAGCACCGGCACTGCCCGAGGGTGGGCGCACCGTCAACAAGCGGCCGTTGAACGAGATCCGCCGCATCGGTGGCGAGCAAGGCAGCCCCGACCGCGCCATCCCCGAGCATCTGAAACCGCACTATCACCAGGACGGCAACGCGTTCCGATCGGCATACCGGCCGGATCGCATCGAATTCGTCGATCGCGGCACCCGCATGCATGCTTATTATCCGATCAGCACCTTCACCACGCGTGCGTTGATCGACATTGCCCAGGCGCGAGGCTGGAAAGAGATCGAGGTGACAGGCTCGAAACAATTCCAGCAATCAATTTACGTGGAGGCGACTTCAAAGAACCTGGGCGTACGGGGCTACGAGCCGACGCAGAAGGACGCCGAAATCCTGCAGCGCCGCGCCGAGCGCAGAGAGTCGGAGAAGAACCCGATGGTGCAGGCTTTCCTGAACGCAGAATCCAAGAAGGACCGCGATGACGCGGTCAAGAAGTATCCGGAGCTCAAGGCGGCATTCCTCGCCGACGCCGCTGCCAAAGCCGTGGCGGAAGCGAAGATAGACTCCAAGAAAGCTGCCGAGGTTTTCGTCTCCCGCTTCCGCGACTCGATCGCGATCGCTCTGCATACGGGCCGCAAATTACCGGCCGCAGAAGTCAAAGCGGAACGTCCGCGTCCCTCGAAAGTCGAGGACAGGGATCAGGGCCGCTCCCGCTAGCCGCCTCGCAACGACTTCCAATAGCAAAAGCTGGCGCCTTTGGGCGCCAGCTTCCATCAAACCTTCCGCGCACGCTTATTGGTCCAGACAATCTGCCCTTCGCGAAGGAAGAAATACGATCGGCGACCTTCCGTTCTCCGTACCGACGGATGCAGCAACGCCATGCCACCGAGCCCAACATTCACCTGCCAACAAGGTCGTTCATCAGGTAGCAAATTCAAGTCTAGCTGATCGCCACACCCGCAAGGGCAGATCAGCGCGACCTGCCACGCCACGCCACGCCATCTTCCTCTCATTCTTCTGACATGGCTTGGCGATGCCGCGAACGAGGCCATCGCATGCTTACTGACGACACCCTGCGCGACGCGCGATCAGCGACAGTGATTGACGCAATACACGTGAATCGTCGAGGAGTCGATCTCGATCAATTCGTTTTCGTCAAGGATGAATACCCGATCAAAGAGCGACCATGTCGCCAACGAATCCAAAGAGGCTCGAAGAAGTGGCAACGCGGTCATTAGATTGAGGATCGGCGCGGTCCAGTTGTCGTAGATCACCAGCCAGGTGCGTTCAAAGCGCGGATAGCCTTCCTTCTGCAGAAGCTGGAATTTCTTCATGACGAAGAACTTCATGGCCGCGACCCAGCCACTTTCGACCGAATCACCAACCCATCCAGGGCCCCCCTTGTCAGCTGCGATTTCTGCCCTTAGCTCTTGAGAGCTCTTCGCCGGCTCGGTGAGGGAGGGTGGCCGAACGAAGTGAACGGCCGGGCCGGCGCCGCCGTCTCGAAGAAATGCTTCCTTCGCCGCATTCCGCGTGATTGCTTCCGTGTGCTCGATTCCAATTTGCGTTCCATCGAGCGTGAGCAGGAAATCCGGTCGCTCGCGTTTGATGAGCTTCAGCGGGAAGTCCGTCAACGCGTATGGCCGCGAGCCGAGTACTCGAACGAGGGAATAGACTTCGACTTGCTCCTTGTGTCGACCGCTTGCGCGTCCCGGCACGGAGACGTTCGCGGCACGGAGACGTGAGGAAATCTGATCGACCCTTTCGGCTTCGACTATTACGCATTCATCGGATGCGGGAGCAGGCGTGGCCATCGGTGAAGGGTACTCCTTCGGCAGATAGACACATCGGTTTCCCGAACCCGCGCCGTTTGCCGTTTGCTGATCACCAGCTTCAGGGCTGAAGCTTTCGAGCCTCGCTAACAGTTATTTCTGTGTCAGTGGGGTCATGACCAAACCGTTCGGTAAAGGTGCTCCTGCCGAGATTGTCCAAGATTTGCCACGCGCGGATAAAGCCTGGTCGGCCCGAAGCCACCCCTGAACCAACGACTACTGAGTGCTGCTTTGCGCCCCGTCGCTGCATATCAAAAGTTCCTCCACCTGGTCAAGGAACGCGGCGAGCTCGCCCTGCTTGCCCGTGCCCTTCGCCCTCCATTCGTGTATGGGCCTGACCAGTGCAAGCTCGCGGGCGCCATGTGACAGTTGATCCACATCGTGGTCGGTCATGCCAATTCCGCGCAGGTAGTACTGACTCCATCGAGTGAAGATCAAAATCCACATTGAAACCACCAAGGCACTGTCCCACCGTGTCCAGTCAGAGGTACTGGCGAGAGGCTGTTGCACGATCCGCCGCTGCCGCTTCAAGATTGTCTGCACCGACTTCAGGCTGACCTGCCGTCGCTCGGCGCTGCTGTAGGCAAAAAGGAACGCGGTAATGTTGGTCGTCTGTCCCTCACGTGCTCGGTCAAACAGCATCGACTGCTGTCTCGATACAGGCTGCAGCAAAGCAATCAGCTCTTGAATCCAGATCTCGCAGGCATCGTCATAGTTGACGCGGCGATTCCGCAACAAGGGAGAAACCACGTCCCGGAACAGCCATGGCTCAGCCCAAGCCAGTTGCCTCATATGGCCGCGCAACGAGTCGATCAGATGCCTCAGATCGTCCGCGGGGATCGTCGCCGGCAGCGTCTCATGCAGCGCCGCTATTAAGTCGTTGTAGATCTCAATCTTCTTCGGATTCTTTGCCGCGTGTTGAACCATCCAACCTAGTACCCGTATCTTCTCTGGGTGGGGGAAAGGCGCGACCAGCCGCAGCACGGCGACAAGTCCGTCCGGCTTTTTCAGCTCACGCTCGATCGCATGCAGTCCCATCCATTGCAGCAGACCATTGCTGCTGCGAACGAGGCGGTCGCGCTGCCCCTCGTTGATGTCGAACTGCACTGAGATCGAAATTTCGCTGACTATCTGGCTCAACAAGGACAGTCGCGCCGCTTCTAGGCCTTGAGGTTCCATCGGCACACTGGCCATCTTGACTTCGGCGATCTTCAGCAGAGTATCCGGGGCATGCCACCACAGAAATCTGATGGCGAAATACTCCGGCCAAGTCAGGGCTGCGTATTTTGTGGGATGGAACAGGTGCTCCGGGTGGTATGAGCTGTGCAGCAGGGTTTCGACCGATTCCCGAAATAACTGGGAGTTCGTCACCACTAATTCCTTGTCCATCTCGTCATACGCGCGGTTGAACGACGCCTCGAGGAACTGTGCCAGGAACTCCAAAAAGCCACTTTCGGATTCTAGTTTGCGAAAGCGACAGTCCCCAGCGGGTGAATAAGCGAGCACATCGCCGAGCACCTCCCAGGTTGCCGTGAAGTCGGCGAAGTCGCCCGCCAGCTGGTCCAAGCAGTTTCGTAGGCCTTCCGTCTCGGGTAGCGCGAGTGCGCTATCCTTCAGGAGGCCCAACGCTACCATCCGCTCCTTCAACGGGTCGCCGATCAAGCCTTGTAGCGACGGTTGGCCGGCCCATCTGCTCAGCACGGCACCTGCCCGCGGGTTCTCGAGAAAGCGAAGTGGCTCGTAACGCCTCGGTACCGTCGGTGACGCGGTGGAGTCGAAAAGAAGCCGCATGGAGGGGTTCTCGGGCTCGCCGTTGGACTGCGCGGCCGCTGCCTCCCGCACGAGATCTGACTTGTATTGCTCAACCTTGAGCAGGACGTCTGCAGGAATCGGGGTGACTAGGAGTGGATAGTTTTCGGCGACTTTCTGAAACGAGTTAGACAGGTTGAAACCTGCGAGCGGCAATCCATCCGGTCCCGCGATCAGAATGTAGCGATCATGCAGTCGGCCATCCTTCAGGCCATAAATACGCAGCTTGATACGTTTCAGCAGGCTGCGGTTGTGCTCGCAGTTGACCAAGAGGTTATCGATCCCTCTCGAGGTGGGTCTATCGAATTCGCCCGGATTGACTTCGTATTCCTTGGATGCCTTGGGTAGGGACCTGAAGACGATGCAGTCGGAATTCGGTTCCGCGCAAAGCAGCAACAAGCCGAGTCCGGCGTCTTCGAAATAAGGATCGAAAATGACCACCTGGTGCTGTTGGTACTTGGTCAGCAGTGCCCTGAACCACTCCACGAATTGCAGCCGCCCCTCACCGTTGCTTTGGCTCAAGCGCAGAAAAAACCGTCCCTCCGACTTCGGCGGATGGAGCCGTGTAAAAAGAGATGCGAGATCACGGTTGGCCGGGACCCAAGGGTCCGCCTCACGCCCGCCGATGCGGTCGGCGAATCCTAGATTGCCGCGATTGATCGTCAGGGCCGCCTTCGTCCGCGCCGACACGGAAGGCCGAGTGGCTTTTTCTAGCCAGTCGAACTTAACAGGACTGGCTCCTTGGCCCACCACATGACCCTGAAGATGAACCTCTCGAATGTACGAGATCCGCCATCGACAACACAGCGTGCCCTCGCGGAAATGGTCCCCATGGAACCCGAAGATCTCCAGTTCGGTGCTGTCGGTCCTCGCGCGCAACTGGTCGCTCAGCGCGAACTTGCACTCGTACTCATCTTTCTCATTGCGTTCTGCTGTGGCGACGCCCGAGTAGACGATTTGGCCGCCGTTCTCGATGTTCAGGCGGAATTGGAAACCGCTGAAATGCGGTACCTGCATCGGATTGAATCGGACGAGCAAGGCGGGCGGAGCATCGGCCCAGCTCACGCTCAGCAAGCCCCGCTCCAGATCGTCCAGCGCGGGAAAGACCAACAGCTCGAGGTCGCCGAACCGAGCAGTGTCAGCACCACCGAAGTCCAGACCTGTATCCGCATTGAGGTGCTTGACCACGAATTCGGTCAAGGTCGCGTCATAGCCCTGGCCCAGACGGAAGAGCGCTCTTTTGTCGGCCTGGGTGATCGAAGCGCTGAAAGCTCCAGCTCCACCATGCGGGCTGGAGGGCGAATGCCGATCGTACGCGTCGCGGTTGAGAAGGTAGGCGACGGGCCGGTAGACCAAATCTTCCGCGGCAAGCGCGATCGTCCCGAACCGCGTCTTCAATTGGTCAGATAGCCCGAGCGTCAGTTCTCCGCTAATTGCCGAGACGGTTCGGCCCGTACTCAATTTCTGTAGGAGACTCGCGCAACGGACGCTATTGACGTAGAGATTGAGGCGAATAACCTGCGCCCGAATTTGCCCAAAGATATCGAAGTTATCGTCGTCGCTGGAAGACCAGCTGTTGCTGGAGTGGCTGTAGGGGAGCAGGCGGCCGTAGACGACGCGATTTTCAATCGATTGCTCGGACTTGATCTGCAAAACCCACAGCTGCAACGCACAGTGGCAGGCATCCTTCGAGAACAGTCTTGCCAGCCGACCGTCGTTGAGCAGGTCATCTAGGACCGGAGCCATCGATTCTTTGTGAGTACCTTTCTGCGTTCTCATGTTGGCATTGACGCTGTAATAAGCCATTTTGGGGAGAAATGCCCACTGCGTGCCCCTCCTCCACCTGTCAAGCAGAGGTTTATTCCCCCGCGACGCCCGTCCTGATGTCCTTGAAAACCTCACTCGTCTGAATTGCCGCTGCTCTCCGATCGCCGAAGTCCACCAAGACATCCAGAGCAACGAGAAGCTCTCGGGCCGTCGATGGCGGCAGTGGTTGCGTCTTCTGCGAAAACCGTTGAATCAAGCCAGAAAGTCGCGCGACCATTGTTGTAGCTCGCCAACCGGCCGGTAGGCCCTCCGAGCGCGGAAGCACCATGTAAAGGTGCTGTACAAACCGCTCCACTGGAAAATTTTCGATGGCACGCTCACACAGCGTCAAGAAGGCCGATGTGACTATCGGGATGCGGCCGTGCGCCTCTAGAAATGGCTCGATCAAAGGGTAGATGACCTCAACGTCTCGCCAATCACGATTGGCAAACCGTGCCGCACCCATAGCGCCGTCGACGCTGACGAAGAAGAGCGCCCGAACCGTCTCGACGAGGTCGATGTCACTGGTCGATACGCCGTGCCTGGCGAGGTCCCGCCAGCTTCGATGCAAAAGCAGTCGCGGAACAATTGCCATGAGCACCCTGAAGGGACATTCTGGAAGAATTGGTTCATCCATGATGTTGCTGGCCAGATATCCAACAAAGCTCCGAATCAGCGATGCAAACGTTTCGTCATCCGATGCGGCCGCCGGCTCAACGAAGCGCCTTACAGCTTCATCTGGCTCCAGGTGCAATGCCACGCGCGCGAGGAAGCGGTAGAGCTCGTGCCGCCAGTCGAATAGCTGGAGCGTATCTGCTTCGAACGCATCTGCTCTTCCACGCGACCAAGCCGGACAATGTCGCTCGACAGTCCATGCAACCAATTCATCACACCACGCGAGGAAACAATCGCGTCGCAATCCATCGGCCATTGCCGAAGCCACTGGAAGGCTCGGTAGCACCTTCGCGAGGAGGCTGGGACTGAAATCAACCGTTGGATGCTGCCAGTCAACAACAGCGTCCCTACCGTGTCTGCCTCGAACAATCTGAGGACCGTTGGACCTTTGGATCCACGCAGGAGGCAATTCGGGCATGCGCACGACTTGCGCGTTGGTATCTGCATATTGCGTCAACGAGGCTTCGACGGCTCTGGCGACTCGCTCGCGTTCATGCTGTTCGCGATCAGTCGGCGCAATGTCATAGGGATAGTGCTCAATCACGGCGAGTGCGTTCGCCAACCGAAGCCCTGCCCAGGCAATAGCGGGTTCATGGTCCCAAGCTGAAATCAGACCGTTCAGAGCCTCGGTATCGATCTGGTCGTACGGATGCGCCGTCAACTGAATCAATGCCTCCAGCGCTTGTTGCCGAAATGCCTCACGCCCCAGTAGCCCGGCCAAGCCACGGCAGGCGAATAACACAGGGTGGTGCAGCAACACCGAACCACGGAAGAACAAGTCATCTGGTGCCTCCCGCGTCAACCATGCCCGCAAACACACGTCGGCTGCCCATTCGATATCTTTTGCGGAGGCTGCCTGATCAAAGCGAACGACGACCGCAGCCACCCCCGAGATAGCCGCTTGCTTCTGATGGCTTGGATCGATGTGCGAGTGCACTTCGTCGAACAGTGACGGTGTATCCAGTTGCCTCGCATTGCGAATCGCATCCGCCACAGCAAGACGATCGGAAATCGTACGCTTCTCGAAGCTGTCATGAACCCAGTTCAGGAGGCGGAGGTTCTCCTCCATGGTGACTTGGCGCTCCTTGATCGCTTCTATGTCCGCCCCTTGCGCTTTCGGGTTTTCCATTTCAATGATGAAACCAGAGCCGTCTTGCGCCGGCGTTGCACGATAGTTTTCGCGCTTACCGATCTCAGCCCAAATCTCCGCAGTTCGCCGCAGATACTCAACTCTACCTGCGTCCTCGCGCTCCTCCTCATAGTCGAAGGGGAGATCCGAAGCGAAGGCGCCTATTGCCTTTGACGCTCCCTCAGCCAATTTGTCATCGGACAGGACGCATAAGGAGGCGAGCCACCGAAGTTCTTGCTTTCGGCATTTTCGACTGTTTAAGCGCACGACCGCTTCGTGGTGAATGCGATCGTGCGGCTGAAAGCCGATCAGATTGCTTGAGTAACTACCCATCTCCTGGACGTGTCGTTCGATGTCCCACTTCCAGAGCCGCTGGCTCGTCAGCAACGGCAGCGTAACCTCCGAGCGGTGCTGGGCTTCCACAGCCACGGCGCAGGCCACCCCGAGTGCGCCCACGGAGGTGTGCCCTTCCAACACGAGCTTGAGCACTTCGTCGACGGGCCGACCATTTTCAATCTCTCGAAATGCCCAATCCTCCAGCGCCATAAGGCCGGACCCAACCGCATGTGAGCCCCAGACGCCACGAGACCAGAGGAACTGCTGGGGTGCGCCCCAGAACGTCTGTTGACCCCACGGAAATGTGAGCGTCAGCGGCAGCGGTTTTGCTCTGCGGCCCCAGTCAAGCTCATTCAGCTGTCGCCAAGCGGTCGTGGCGTGGTTGGCCAGCTCGCGTACCAAGCGACGCGCCTCGTCGGGCGCGGCAGCAAAGAGTGAAGGAAATGGCTGGCGAGTGGGGGCGCAAGGGAAGTAGGCGTACTGATCGTCAATGGACAAAGATTGCCAGTCTTGGCTATGTGGGCTGTATCCGTAGCCTATCCCTTGCGACCGCTTCATTCGCTCTTCCGGCAGCGGACGAATCATGAAGTGCAGGATGAAGTCCACAAGCTCGTGCGAGCACGCATCACTCAGAACGGGAGCGTAGTCGATCACCTCCTTGACGGCACCATGCGGCACATGCTCGAGTGCATGCAATGCAGCCAGGTAATCCTTGACCTGTGCCGGATACGCCCTACCGGCACGCACGAGCGTTGATCGCAGGCGAGACTCCAGCTCCTCTGCAACACCATCCTCAAGTTCATCCCACTGGCCGTGATCCCGAGGAAACTGGTTCGCATGGAATCGCGCTTCAATGTCGACCAGCCATGACTTCACAAGCCCTAGGATGAGCGCCGACACCGGGTTCGCTACGTCGGCTCCTATGTTTTGCCAGACTTCAAAAACGGAGAGCACTTCGGGCCGCGTGATGACCGAGATCTGTTCGATGTGCTTGACCAGCCAAACGCACAAGCGTCGCCATTGAGCGATATCGGATGGCAAAGCGAGCGCATCCGCGAAGCGCAAACGCTGGGCCAGGTCGATACCGGGAAAGCGGTCGCCATCCAGTGCCAGTGGATTCGGCTTTGTCTTTTCAGCTTGGTACCAGACAACAAGCTTCGAGACGCGCTTGGAGCCGGTCGCAAGCATCGCATCGTTGTAGATCGTCTCGTGACTATCAAAGTCCGGCAATCCGAAGGGGCCGAGCAGCCAAGCCCGCAACCATTGCGATCTCACATGGGAAGCCGCTTCGAGTTGCACCAGTTTTGCTTGCCAATCCTGACCTTCCTTCACCTCGGTCTGCGATAACAATTCGACCACACGCCCAAGGACCGGTGGTTCTCCAACCTGACGAATGACGCGAAGCCATTGCTGTCCCTCGGATACGAGGAGCTGCAGGAACGCCCATTCAAAGTAGATGTCGTGAACGAACCGAACGGTTTGTCCGACCCGGACCTGACGGATAATTCCATCTGCCTCGAGTTCAGCGACCGCTTGCGGGTCAAGGCTCAGCGAGGGGATGCGCCGACCCAGTGCTGCGGCCCCGAAACGTGCGAGTTCAACCAAGGCGCTGCGTCTTTGACCGGCGCTCGCTGCCTCCGCACCATAGCCTCCGCCGCTCCACCAAGCGGTGGCCAACTCGACTTCGGATCTTGGTGCAGTCGTGTCATTGGCGTATCGCTTCGCCAGCACGCTGGCAAAGAACGGCCGCCGAACAATCGCCCTGACTTGAGCAGACCCGAATAAGAGGTGCCGAAGGGTCGGCCTTTGTACCGCGAGGGCAGTGGCTTCCTGATCGTCGAGTTCCATGACTTCCACCGTTTTCGCCCCGGCGGCGAAAAGGCGGACAGGCAGCCACGTCCGCACATGCTCCATCCCGGTGTCTCTGACCGTGACGAGCATCCGCAGACTGCCAAGTAGCGGGGAATTCATCATGGTGTTGACCACATCTCTCACGACGCCACGATGCCCCATCTCCACTCTATCCAAGCCATCGATGAAGATAGTGGACGAGCCAATAACCATTATCTCAACCAGAAAATCTTCCAGGCCAACCCCGCTCATCCCGACGTTCGCGGCGTACTGCGCCCAAGTTGCGCCGGTGAGACGATCGGATTTCAGAAACAGTACGGTACCCTTCTCCAGCGCCTCATAGACCATGGTTTGCAGAACGGCTGATTTTCCAGCCCCTGGCAGACCGCCAATCTGGACGAAACGGCACTCCGCCAGTGCTTCACGAGTGCTCAGGACAATCCGCTCTCTCGGGACTGCGTAGCCATCAATCGTGTTGCCGATCTCCGCCGCAGCCGATCGCGCCTCGTCCCGCAGCGCGGCTAGCGCGCCCTGCATGGACGAGGCCCCCTTGAGCCTGACAGCGCCGTTGAGCCTGGCAACAAGTGTCTTTCGGTCAAAGGAGGCAGCATGGCCCTCTGCCACGCGCACAAGTGCAAGGAGTCGACGCCACAAATCGTCGGCCCGTGACGCGTCGACCGGCGCCAGAGAATTCGCCAAGCCGGCAACCGTGGTCGCTTCCGTTACTGACCCTTCATGAAGCATCTCAAATCGCATGAGCACGAAGTGTGACAGTAACGACCAAGTCGCCTCGTCGAGACCTTGCTCATCGACGGTGCTCGACAAAATGCTGCGGACATCGTCGAAGTAGACTTGCTTCTGTCCGGCTACACCCTCTGCTCCGAGCTTTTCGATCAGCCCAGCGGCGTTACTTTCCGAGCGCGCCCACTCGCACAAGGTCTCGAAGCTGCGCTTGCTCGCGTCCGAAATTTCGCCGGTGACGACACCCACGCGGTCGACATCTGGGTTGAACTGTGACCCAGAGCAGGTGGCGTAGGCTCGGAGGATGGAATCTTTGAAGTCGGTGTTGCTGGCGGCACTGCTTATCACCAAGCGACGTTTTACTTGAAGACTCAGACGCATTCGATTTGCATCGGCGCCCTGCGCTTCCACGACGAGATCATCCAGTGGATGACCTAGAGCCCCACGTTGGACGGACAAGCGCTTTACATGTCTGCTAGGCAACCCTGGTGCCGTCACCTCACCGAGCAAGGCAGCAGCATAGACAGCGGCAACCGCATCTTCGAAGGTGAAACCCGCGCCCCCGGTGAGTTCAGGGCTGGCCGCGGCTGAACTGTCGACAGTAGTCCCGAGATCGGAATCCTTAGGAGTGTCCGCGGAGTTGGTATTCATCGCGTCAGAATACCTTGCGGCGCCTCTGAGACGAAGTTCGTACGTAGTCGTTTGCAGAGTTGCTGAAGAGCCGTCGAACCCTACAACCTGGCCAAGAGGTCGCCGTATCATTGCGACGAGCACAGATGTATTCGTTCCGAAAACCCCTTACATTGCAAGCTCGAACGCCCGCTTTTGCCGCTAGAAGTCATCTTGCACCGGCCGCAATCGTCGGCTGAAGCCGGTCATCCGACATCCCTGCTTTGCCGTGGTGTCCAGGATCGCGCCGCATGCACTCGTTGGTAGATGTTTTGGCGCTAACGACTCCGCCCGCAATCACGCACTTGCTTCGCAGTATGCTGCTTTTGAAGGAGCGTCCTGGCGAGCGAAACGAGGTGCTCGCGCTCGGTATGCGCCGAGGGCATCGCCTGCACAAATTGCTTGATCTCTTGAGCCAACGCTGCCTGACCGGCTACGTCGAAGGCGGCAGCCAACGTGTTCCATGCCCTGCGAATCTTCCGTTGCCGCTCATGGAGAGCCTTTTCCCAAGGCGCTTCGGCTGCTTGGTTCGTTCCTGCTGCAACGGTCTTGATCGCTTGCTGCAACTTCCATTGGGTTACACGCGAGGCCTTCCGCTCGTCCAGGTGACGGATCGCTTGGCGCTTGCCTTTCCGAACCACGCCGCGTGCATGCCGCGGTGTGGCTTCGGCGATGACTCCGCGCTCGCGCAGTTCCAGTGCGAAAGCCTCGCGCCATGCCTGCAAGTCGTGCTTGCGCGGATTCAGCCACTGGCCATGCTTCCCGCGCGTCTTCACTGTTAGATGGGCATGGGGATTTTCCGGCCGCTTCGGATCCGAATCCTGATTGTGGTGTGCGAGCAGGTACTCGTAATCCTGACCGAACGTCTTCCGTGCGAACGAACTTGCCGCGTCAGCGACCGCTTTTGCGTCGGTTCCCGGGGGCATGGACAGGATCAAATTGATGGTGTCGCGCGCTCTGGCATTGCGGCCCCTGCAGCAATCTGCCCACCAGTCTTCTGCCACGCTGCGGACATTCGTTGCGCCAAGGATCAGCTCGCCACTTTCGCGCTCGCCAAGAATCTTGCCGTTGCGGGTGATATAGGCCAAGTGCTCTTTCAGACCGCGAAGGCCACGGGCACTCCCAGTAACCTTCACCATCACTTCCGGCCGGCGACGTGCAACCCGGCCGATTTGCCCCATCGCCGTTGCGATGCGTGTCGCTCGAAGAATGCCCTTGGCCGGGGAGCCCTTCTTTGCCCGCACCGTCGTCTGAAAGACGAATCCCGCCGGACCAAGCCCGCGATCGTCATCGGAATCATCCTTCCGCACGATGGCCCCTGTGCGTGGCGCGAGTCATGGTGGCAGTAACCGTACATCGCAGCTGCTCCACGCCATCGCTGAGACGCTTCAAATCAAGTCCTCCTTGCTCGAAGCGCCCACTACGATGGAGCACGTGCAGCAAGGTATTCAAGTTTCGGCCGATTGCGCCGAGTTCCCGGATCGCGTCGCGCAACGCATCCAGTTCCGCATTCGCGAACGGCACCGCTCCGACAATCCGATGCCGGAGCTGGAGCACGATCCAAGCCGACGCCGAGTAGCCCTCCGGTTCGGCCAAGGCGCGAATGGCCTCCACCTCGGCAGGACGCAACCGCAGCATGATCCGACTGCCGTGACCTCCCCGGCCGCCGCGCGTGTCCGATTTCGTCGCAGCCATGACACCGGCGTCATGCTGGGCGACGACCGCCGCCACCATGCGCCGCAGCAGCATCGCAGCGCTCAGACTTTCGTTCTTCGCCAAAGCGTGAAAACGAGACGTCATTTCTTCGCTGCAGCGGGTCTTCAAGATCGGCATGGGCGACTCCCGAGGAGGAATGAATGGCAAGGAAGGGTCCACTTGCTACCGACAAACCTATCCTGCACTAGCTCATTCCTCCTCGTGAAAGTGTTTAGCCGCTAAACACCGGGACGTCCTGCGACGGATACCCCGAGACCGTCAAATAGCCTCGATGGATTGGAGCCTAAGAGCCTCGATGGGCGCGAAGCACGAGCTGCCGTCGTCACCTTCGAGCCCCACCGACGCGGCTCCATCGAGCTCAAATTGCTTGGTGTAATCAACGACCCA
>Ga0068854_100001802_pt1 | contig 13027 bp, 11 predicted proteins | sample KBSCornC42_FD_66590 | JGI IMG/M metagenome (GOLD analysis project Ga0068854, IMG submission 66590) | Corn rhizosphere microbial communities from Kellogg Biological Station, Michigan, USA - KBS Corn C4-2 | ecosystem: Host-associated > Plants > Roots > Rhizosphere > Soil ... | reverse complement strand
GCGCTTGAGATGGAGACCGCTTAATCACCCCAGGTGGACCAGTTTTAGATGTCGCCACCGGACCAGTCCTCAATGTCGCTTGATACTTGGCTCTTGACTTGGCCTATCGCGCGCAGGCGGACGCCTATGGACGTTTGCCCAAAAACATAGCTCGGGAGTTGGGCCGCGCCCTTCCAACCAAGAGCGCGAAATCCGTGACCCATCCGTGGCCGCAAGTTTCTCTGCCAACAGGTACCGAGCTGATGCGGGAATTTAAGGGCGTGACCTATCATGTCCGCGCGATAGATGGCGGCTTTGAGATGGACGGGGTGCGCTTCCGTTCCCTGTCCGCCGTCTCACGGACGATTACCGGTACCAATTATCCGGGGCCGCGCTTTTTCGGCCTACGAGACCCGGCACACAACAACTGCTGCGGAACCGCCGATGGCTGATCGCGAGTGCAGCGCGACTACACGGTGCGCCATATACACTCGCAAGTCCACCGATGAAGGCCTTGACCGCGAGTTCAACAGTCTTGTCGCTCAACGCGAGTCTTGCGAAGCTTACGCGTTCAGTCAGAAGGCCTTGGGCTGGCACGTTCGGCCTGAACAATATAACGACGGCGGCTATTCCCGATCTGTTCCGCTCGACGCGTCGTTACCTTAGGTACCGGTTTGGTGCAAATGCTATCGAACAAACGCGGAACGATGTGGAGACGAAATCGCGGATTAGTGCGGCTTTCTGGACTAGGATGGACGCTCTTGGGCCTTCAGATTTACCTTCCTAATCTGCGGGCCACAGGTTCGAATCCTGTCGGGCGCACCAGAAAAACTAATCGTTAAAACAGAAGCTTAATACCATTATCCCAGACTAGGATTGTTACCAGACGGCTTATCCTAGGTAACAATTGTCGATGTCTGCGCATTGCATGAATACAAACCTCATCGCATTGAGAGCGCCGAATCAATGAGTTACAGGTCTAGCGCGAATTGATCGTCGGCTCGCACACAGATCAAAAATCTGGAGGCCCAGCAGGATCCGTATGGCTACGATAAGCTGGTCTCGTCCAGGCTAATCGGCTGTTCCCAATGGCGGTTATGGGACCTGTTTTCGCAGTCCGGTAATAACCTACGAATCTGAGGGTCGGACGTTCGAATCATTCCAAGCGCGCAATACATTCAATGTTTTCAGTATGTTATAGGTTCTTCTCAATCGTGGTTCGCAGCAGGGGAGGTGCGTCACTAGGTATCGATTGGGTTCGACTTTCCGGCAATCTGGGTTCACGGTGGTGCCTCAGGTCATGCCGTGAGCCGCCGGTATAGGCGAGGGAGCCGCCAGGCCGGTGCGCTTTTTTCCTAGAATCCTATGAACACCGCCGCCTCGTCGATCGACTTGCGTTCGGACACTACCGCGTTGGGCGCGAAGGTCTCGTCCGGCCAGCCGAGCGCAATGCTCTTCATGATGACTTGGTCGTCAGGAATGCCGGCATGCTCGCGCACGACGGGCGATTGCATGATACCCTGGCTGTTGATCACCGCGCCGAGACCGCGCGACCAGGCTGCGTTGACTAGCATCGTCGCGACCGCACCGCAGTCGAAGGGTGTGTCGTCGCTGCCATCCAGCGCGCGATCGTAGGTAATGATGACGCAGACCGGGGCGTCGAACTGCCGAAACCCGCGCAGGACCCAGTCCTGCCGTCCGTCCTTGTCGTCTCGCGCGATGCCCATCGCCGCGAACAGCTGCTTGGCCACCCCGACCTGGCGTTCGCGGTGTTTGCCGGCGAAAGGCTGCCCTTTGCGGAATTCCCGCGAGTCCGGGTGACCGGCCAGGATGCGCTCGGTGTTACCTTTGCGGATGCGCTCGAGTGGCTCGCCGGTGATAACGAAGAAGTGCCACGGCTGGGTATTCATCGAGGATGGCGCCCGCATTGCCAGTCCGATGATCTCCTTGATCAGTTCGGCCGGTACGGGATCGGGCTTGTACCCCCGCGTGCTGCGGCGGCCCAAGACCACCTCGTCAAACGTCATTTGTCTCCCTCCTACCAGACTCGCCCTGTCATCAGGTGTAGCCCGGCCCCTGCTAACTCAATGGCGAGACCGGGCAGCACATTACCCTTCCTTCGAAAATATGCGATTTAATCTCCACGAGCTTTGTCTCGGCGCAACTTTGGGGGCAGCCATCGCTGTGAAGAAACAGGGGCAGAGGGCCGGGGTGTGGCCAAGCTCCAATGTCTGGCGCGCGAGATGTAGATGAGGCAGTAGGCGGATATGCGAGCGACCATCCGCGACGTGGCTTTGCAGGCGGGCGTCTCAATCAAGACGGTATCGCGCGTCCTCAACAATGAACGTTACGTGCGCTCCGACACGCGGGAGCGCGTGCAACAGGCGGTTCGCGCGCTCGATTTCCATCCCAGCCTCGCGGCGCGCGCGCTGAGTGGCCGGCGCGGTTTTCAGATAGGGCTCATCTGCGACAACCCCAATCCTTATTACGTGCACGAATTGCAGAAAGGCATTCGCGCGCGGGCCGCGGCCGACGACGTTCGGCTGGTGGTTCAGCCTTACGACCGCGCCGAGGACAGGCTATTCGACGACATCGCCGCTTTGATCGCGGAGGTGCGGTTCGACGGTCTCATTCTGACACCACCGGTGACCGATCGCAGCGACGTGCTCGACCTGCTGCTCAACCAGGGCCACAAAGTTGTGCGCGTTCAGCCGGGGTCCTTCGAGAATCGCACACCGGCCACTGCCATCAATAATCGCGATGCCGCGGAGGCGATGGTCGCGCGGTTGGTCGATTTCGGGCACCGACGTATCGGCTATGTTGGCGGTCCCGCGGAATACGCCGTCAGTGCGGATCGAGAACGTGGTTACAGGCTTGCTCTTGAACGCGCCGGCATCGCGATTGAGGCCGGACTGATTTGCTCCGGCGACTTTAGCCTGGAATCAGGAGCGGCCGCCGCTGTCCGGCTGATCCCGGCGGGTGTTACGGCGATCTTCGCGTCGAGTGACTCCATGGCCGCCGGAGTCCTCGGCGAAGCTCACCGCCAAGGTATGCGCCTGCCCGACGATTTGTCCGTCGCTGGGTTCGATGACAGCGCTTTGGCCTCTAGCGTTTGGCCTCCGCTGACCACGGTGCGGCAACCATTGTCGGAACTCGGCTGGCAAGCCGCCGACCTGTTGTTGAGTGATAAAACCGATAATTTATGTCGCATGTTGCCATTCGAGATCATCGAGCGCGGTTCGGTCGCCCATCGCTAGCGCGTTCCATCAGAGATTCTCGCGCGCGGCGCGCGAGTTCATCCCGCATCCAAGCGACGATTGCGGGCGTGCCACCGATGTCGGGCTCCATCGTCACGAAGTCAAACCCAATGGCGGGTTCGATCTGCAAGCCGACGACGCGCAACCGCCCGAACAGCGCGAGGCTGAACGGCTCGGCGACGGCAACCCCCAGGCCATGCTCGACAAAAGCATACAGCGCTTGCGATTGCTGCGTTTCGAGTCTGCGGCAAACGGTTACTCCGGCATCGCCCAGGGCCGCGTCGATTCCATCCCATAGCGCATCCGCTTCGTGCATCGGTCCGATGAACTCCTCGCCGGCAAGCTCCGTCAACGCGACGGTCCCCATGCTGGCAAGGCGATGTCCCGCGGGCACGATACAAAGGTAATTTGCGCGGGCGAGGGGTCGGCTTCTCACTCCCTCAAGCTGCGTCGCAACGCCCAGCCCCAAGTCCGCCTGGCCGAGAAAGACGCGCTCCTCGATCGCGCGTTGACCAACCGACTCCACAGTCACGCGGACTTCGGGATGGATGTTGCGCAATTCCGCGATCACGCCCGGGAGGATGGTGGTGGCGAGCGCAGGCAACGCTGCGACGCGGATGGTGCCGATCGGATGAGCGGCAATCCTGCGCGCAGCCTGATTGAGCAGCTCCAGCCCGACGTAGCTGCGCCGGACCGCCTCGAACAAAGCATTAGCCTGCGCGGTTGGATATACGCGGCTCCCGCGCCGCTCGAAGAGTACGAAGCCAACCGAGCGCTCGAGATCCGCGATCAGCCGGCTGACCGAGGGCTGACTGAGATTGAGCAGCACCGCGCCACCAGTGACGCTGCCTGACATCATCACCGCGCGAAACGCTTCAATCTGCCTGACTCGCATCCTGCCATAGTATTGGCGAATGCCTGCCAGAAGCAAATCGATTGGATGCAATGAAGCGTGGGTTGTAAGTCGTGCGGAAAAGGAGAGCTTCCATGCAATTCGAAGCCCAGCGCCGGCAGTTCGCTACCGAAGGGTACGCGGTGTTCGAGCGCGCTCTCGAGGGAGCGCTGCTCGAGCTGCTGCGCAACGAATGCGCGACGGTGATTGCACGCGAAGACGCGCGGCTCGACGCCATGGGTGTCGAGGTCGACGGTATCAGCCACCGCGGCAAGCGGTATTTCGCGGGCGAGTGCCAGCGAGTTCAACCTGCCCTGCGCTCGATGCTGTTCAGCGAGACAATGGCCGAGATCTGCCGGGCCACGATCGGCGACGACGTCTATTTCTTCTACGACCAGTATGTCGTGAAGGGCGCGAACCAGGGGATGCCATTCGCCTGGCATCAGGACTCGGGCTACGTAATCGGAAACGGCGGGCCGCCAAACCACAAGCCCTATCTGACGTGCTGGTGCACGCTTGACGATACGACCGAGGCCAACGGCACCGTCCGCATCTTGCCGTTCAGCCAGGTGCCGGCGAGCCGGGAAGGGGTCGTCCCGCATGTACGCCAGCCCGGGACCAACGACCTAGTGGGCTGGACCGGCGACGAGCGTGGGGTGACCATCGAAGTGCCCGCGGGTAGCGTAGTCGCGTTCTCCAGCCTTGCCTTGCATACGACGGGAGCGAACACGACCGACCGCATGCGTCGAGTGTATCTCGCGCAATATTCGCCCCAACCAATCCTCAATCCGGATTCGGGGCATTTGCGTCGCAATGCGATCGCGTTCGTCCGGGGCGGGAAGCAGGTGACGTTCAACTGACTGGGCTTTGCCGACCCCAGCCGTTGCGAACGGGAAAAAGGAACCCCTAGACAACGTTGTCAGAAAAACGCAGACTGGCTCCATCGCGGCTGAGTCTGCGAGACGGGGAGGAGCGATGAACTTCGGTACCGGCCGCAAGGTCCGCCGGGGAGGGCGCTAATGGCGACGCTGTCGCCACGCCAACGATGGTTCCTGTTCGCGCTGGTCCTGACCGCCGGCGTGCTCAACTATGTCGATCGCCAGATAATCGCGGTGCTCAAGCCGACGATTGCGGCCGAACTGGGCTGGAGCGATGACGACTACGGATCGCTCGCGGCGTGGTTCCAGGGCGCGGCGGCGGTCGCGCTGATCTTTACCGGCTGGATCGTCGATCGGCTGGGGATCAAATGGGCCAACCCCATCGGCGTAATCCTGTGGAGCTTCGCGGCAATCGCGCACGGCTGGGCGCGCACGTTCGGGCAATTTGTCGCCGTGCGCGTCGCCCTGGGCGCGACCGAGGCGATGGGGACACCCAGCGCGGCCAAGACTATCGCGACGATTTTGCCGCCGCACCAGCGATCCTTGGGTTTCGGGTTGTCAAACGCGCTGAGCAGCGCCGGCGCCATCCTTGCGCCGCTCGCGATCCCAGCCTTCGCCCTAGCGTGGGGTTGGCGTGGTGCGTTTGTCGCCGCGGGCTTGGTCGGAGTGGTGTGGGGCCTGCTATGGATCGCGGTGACGCGCGGGATCGATTTTGGCGACCGAGCGTCCGCCGGCGATCAGACAACCAATCAGGCGTCGATCGACTACGGTCCGCTCCTCAAAGATCGCCGGACTTACGCAGTTGGCATGGCCAAAGTCCTGTCGGACTCGACTTGGTGGCTGATGCTGTTCTGGCTGCCGGACTTCTTCAACCGCCAGTTCGGGCTCACCGGCACAGAGCTCGGCGCTCCGTTGGCGATCGCCTATACCGGATCGGCGATAGGGTCCCTCCTCGGCGGGGGGACGCAGACCCGGTTGTTGTCGCTGGGGTGGAGCGTCAACCGCGTCCGCAAGACCGTAATGCTGTGTTCAGCGCTGCTCGTCCTCCCTTTGCCGTTGGTCCTGAATATCAACAACGCCACGGCTGCGGCGCTTATGATCGCCGTGGTCCTGGCCGCGCATCAGGGTTTCTCCACGAGCCTGTTCGCTCTGATTACCGACGTCGCGCCGGTTACCAAGGTCGGTCGCCTGACCAGCTTCGGGTCCTTCAGCGGCAACATTGGGGGCATGATCATCGTCAAGATCGCGGGAATGATCCTCGCCGCGGGGCTGGGCTATCTTCCGCTGCTGTCGTTCGCGGCGGTTTCGTACCTGCTCGCGCTGGGCTGGATCCAGCTGCTTCTGCCCGTCATTCGTCCGGTCGAAGGTAGTCCGGCTGGGCCGACTTTCGCGTTGCACTGATAATGAACGCCCGAGGGAGGGACACTATGAACCGAGTGATGAGCATGGCGCCGCTGCTGGCTGGATTTGCGCTTTTTCCGGCGCAAGCCTGGGGGCAGGATGCGACCTCGCCCGATCCGCAAGCCGAGGAAAGCGAGGTCTCGAACAACGAGATCATCGTCACCGCGCGCTTCCGCAACGAGAGCCTGCAGGACGTGCCGATCGCAATCACCGCGCTCGACGGCAACTCGCTCGCGCAGCGGCAGCTCAACAATATCGAGAACATCTCGGCCACTGTGCCGACGGTCGAGTTCCGGGCCGGCGCGTCAAACAAGGACCGCACAGTATTCATCCGCGGCGTCGGCACGATCACCACCTCGCCCGGCGTGGAACCCTCGGTCTCGACGGTGCTTGACGGCGTGGTCCTCACCCGGCCCGGGCAATCGACGCTCGACCTTGGGGAAGTCGAGCGGATCGAGGTGTTGCGCGGGCCGCAGGGGACGCTGTTTGGCAAGAACGCCAGCGCGGGCGTGATCAACATCGTTACCCGCAACCCTACCGATGAGTTCCGCGCGTTCGGTGAGCTCGGTGCGACGACCGACGAGGAGTACCGGATCAAGGTGGGCGTTTCGGGAGCGCTGATCCCCGGCAAGCTGCGCGCACTGATCGGCGGGCTTTACACCAAGTGGGACGGTAACGTCCGCAGCGTCGTCAGTGGCAACGAGGTTAACGGATTCCGCCGCTACGGCGGACGCGGCAAGCTCCAATGGGAGGCGACGGACGACATCCGCTTCACGCTTGTCGGCGACTACCTCAACTCACGCGACACCGTGCCGACCCAGATCTATGCGAAGACTTTCCAGATCGCCTATCCGACCAACGTCGTGAACAACTCGGCAGCGCTGGCCGGGCTTCTTGCGGGCGTCGGGATCACCGCGAGCAGCCAGAACCGCCGCGCGGCGGCAAACTTCGACACCGATGTGCGCGACGAGAATTACGGCGTCTCGCTGACCGGCGAGATCGGGCTCGGCGAGTACAAGGTCGCTTCGATCACTGCCTGGCGGCAATGGCTCAACCACCAGCACCAGGACTTCGACGGTCTAGCAACGCTCGCCGCCGGCTTCCCCCAAGGTGAAGATCGCGGCGACGTCGATTCACGCCAATTCAGCCAGGAGCTGCGCCTGACCTCGCCTGAAGGCGGCTTCATCGATTATGTGCTCGGCGCCTATTATCTCCACGCCGACACGGACGAGCGGTATCGCCGCACGATCACCACGCTGCCCGGGCCGATTACCAGCAGCGGCGAGGCCAATTACGGGATCACCAATGACAACTACGCGATATTCGGCGAAGCCAACATCAACATTACCGAACGCTTCCGCGGTATCGCCGGTTACCGATCAGTGTGGGACGACATCGACTTCTATCACGTCCGCACGTCGACTTTCGATCCGACCAACCAGGGCGCGATCAATCCCGCGCTCGACCGTCCGGGCATCCGTTCGTATCACAACGCGACCGGCAAGGTCAGCAAGCGCGGCGACAGCTATCGCGTGGGCCTCCAGTTCGACATCGACGACAACAACCAGACCTATTTCACGTACTCGCGCGGGTACAAGGGGCCGGGCTACAACGTCTTTTTCAACATGCGCTCCCTTAATGTCAGCAACAGCCTGGCTGGCCCGGTGGTCCCGCTCGACGAGGTGCCGCTAAGCCCGGAGACCTCCAATTCTTACGAAGGCGGGCTCAAGGGCGGCACTGCCGACCGCAGCTTCACTTACGCGCTGGCGGTCTATTCGACGAGCTTCCAAGGCTACCAGGCCAACTTCGCCGACACCATCGGTGGGTTGCAAGTCACCCGCCTGATCAACGCCGGCTCGGTGCGCACGCGCGGCGGCGAGCTCGACGTCACGCTGCGCCCGACCAACGGCTTCACCGTCGACATCTCGGCTGCTTACACCGACGCCAAAGTGCGCAAGTTCAACTGCCCGGTGGGCGCCGCATTAAGCTGCAACATCGACGGGCAGCCACTACCGTTCGCGCCCAAGTACAAGCTCTACGCCAACGCCCAGTACCGCTGGGGCTTGAGCGAAACCCTCGACATGGAACTGCAGAGCGACATCTCGATGCGCAGCGAGACGCAGTACTCGCTCGGCCAGACGCGCAGCACGATCGAGCCAGCCTACGCGATCTGGAACGCCAGCGTCGCGCTGTTCGTGCCCGACAGTGGGTGGCAGGTGCGCGCCTACATCAAGAATATCACCGACACGAGCTACTCAAGCTTCCTCGCCGCGGGTTCGGCGGCGGGGACGATTCGCTTCGTGCCGCGCGACGACAAGCGCTATGGCGGCATCCTGCTGCGCAAGGATTTCTAAAATCGTGGGGCCGGCGCGTCGTTGACGCGTCGGCCGCTTTTGTCAGAAGCCGAGTTCGGTCATTTCGACGACTCGCTTCTCGCGTGCGCTGATCTCGGCCGCTGTTCCGATTGCAACCGCCATCAGTCCGTCGCGCGCGGTCACTTCCACCCCGCCAGCGCCCCGGACCGCAGCGTTGAACTTCTGGTGCTCGTAGAAGGTCGACCCGTGGTGACTGCCCGCCATCAACGCTGCGGCGTCGACCTCCACCCTGCGGCGGCTGACTTGCTTGGGATTACGCACACCGACCCGGGGGGAATGGATGATGGTGCCTTCGGGAATGAGTACGTCGAGCCGGGCCTTGTCGCCGACAGCGGTGATCTCTTCCTGGTTCTCCGCGCCTTCGGCGAACATCGACAGATCGAGCATCGCCCGGGTCCCGTTCGCGAAATCGACGGTGGTGTAGCTGTTGTCGATGATGTCGGGAGTGCGGTTGCCGTAAAGTTCGTCGAGATGATTCACGTCCATCGCCCCGGAGCAGTAGACCCGCACCGCTTCGGAACGCGTGATCAGCCGCATCAGGTCGAAGAAGTGACAGCACTTCTCGACCATGGTCCCGCCGGTGTTTTCGCTGAAGCGGTTCCAGTCCCCGACTTTGGTCAGGAATGGAAAGCGATGCTCGCGGATCGAGAGCATGCGCAGCGTGCCGATGCGGCCGGCGTGGATTTCGTCGATAAGCTCGGCGGCGGGCGGCATGTATCGATATTCCATCGCGGTCCAAAAGGGGCGCTCGGTCTTGTCCGCCTGGTCGACGATCCAGCGGGCGTCGTCGACGGTGGTCGCCAGGGGCTTCTCGCATAGAATTGCCAGCCCTTCGCCGAACAGCGGCTCGAGGACGGCGCGATGGGTGTTATTGGGCGAGGCGACGATCACCGCGTCCACCAGTCCGCTTCGCGCCAGCGTTGAGGAATCCGCAAAGGTGGTTACGGCGGCCGCGCGCGAGCCCAGCGCGCCCTTGGCCCAGCCGAGCGAGCTCTGCACAGGGTCGGCGATTGCGGTGACAACAGCGCCGGGGGTGATCGCCAGATTGTTGAGGTGCTCGACCCCCATCATGCCGGTTCCGACGAGGCCGTAACGGACTTGCTCTGTCACCGATCATGCTCCAGTATGACAACGATGTCTGAAATCGTCCTTACACCCGATTCGGTCCCTCTCGGCAAGAGCGGAATCGACGTATCTCCGATCGCCTGGGGCATGTGGCGCTTCGCCGGCCGCTCCCTTAAAGAAGGCCGCAAGCTGGTCGATGCCGCGCTCGCTGTAGGGATCACACTGTTCGACACCGCCGACATTTATGGCTTCAACGGGCAGGCAGGTTTCGGCGATGCGGAAACGCTGCTTGGCCAGGTCTTCGCCGAGGACCGGGGACTCCGCGAAGGGATTGTGCTGGCAACAAAGGGCGGCATCATGCCTCCCATTCCGTACGATCAGAGCGCCGCCTATCTCACCCAAGCGCTCGATGCCTCGCTCAAGCGCCTCGGTGTGGAGCGGATCGATCTCTACCAGGTCCATCGCCCCGATATCATGACTCATCCCCAGGAGCTGGCGCGGACGCTCGACGCGGCGATCGCCGCAGGCAAAGTCCGCGCGGTCGGCGTCTCCAATTTTACCTTGCCGCATGCCAATGCGCTGGCCAGTTTCCTCGATGCGCCGCTGGTCAGTCACCAGCCGGAGTTCTCCCCGCTCCATCTCGATCCGCTCGTGGACGGGCTGTTCGACGCGGCGATGGAGCGCGGTATGGCGGTGCTTGCCTGGTCGCCGCTGGGGGGCGGGCGCATCGGGGATCCGCAAGACGACCGTGGCGGCGCAGTCGCCGCGGCGCTCGATGCGGTCGCCGCCAAGTTCGGCGTGAGTCGCGCCGCCGCAACCTACAGCTGGATCATGGCGCACCCGGTGCGTGCAATCCCGATCGTCGGCTCGCAGCGCGTCGAGCGCATCGAGGAGGCCGCCGACGCCTTCAAGGTGCGCTGGACGCGCGAGGATTGGTACGCGGTCCTGGTCGCCGCGCGAGGGGAGCGCCTGCCGTGACACAGCAATGCGAGATCGCCTGGTTTTCCGCGCTCTGCGACGACGACTACGAATTCCTCGGCGTCCCCGACCCGCGCCTGCAGTCGAGCTGGGAGCATTGCCGCAACATCGTCCTCGCCGCGGAAAAAGGGGGATTTGACAACATCCTGTTGCCTCGGGCTACCAACTCGGGCTCGATACGACGGTGTTCGCCGCGGCGATCGCACCCTTCCTGCGGTGGATGAAACTGCTCTGGGCCACTCGCATCGGCGAGGACTGGCCGCCACAACTCGCGCGCCGGATCGCCACACTTGACCGCATTCTCGGCCCCGACGCGAGCGGCATGCGGGGACGGCTCAACGTCAACATCATCTCCTCTGACATGCCCGGCCAGGCCCTTGCAGGCGGGCCGCGCTATGCCCGCGCCACAGAGGTCATGAAGATCGTCCGCGCGCTGCTCAATGGCGAGCACGTCGCGCACAAGGGGGAGTTCTACGAGTTCGAGCTTGATCCACCGCGGATCACCACAATCTCGGGCAAATGCCCGCCGTTCTATTTCGGTGGCCTGAGCCATGAAGCTCGCGAATGCGCGGCCGAGAGCTGCGACGTTTATCTCATGTGGCCGGACACGATGGACAAAGTCCGCGAGACGATTGCCGACATGCGCGAACGTGCTGCGCGCTGCGGGCGCGAGCTCAAATTCGGCTATCGCGTCCACGTCGTCGTGCGCGAAACCGAAGATGAGGCCCGCGCCTACGCCGATCGCCTGCTATCCAAGCTCGATGACGCCGCCGGCAAAGCCATCCGCGAGAAGTCGCTCGATGCTAAGAACTACGGCGTGCAGCGCCAAGCCGAGCTCCGCAGCGCGGCGGGCGGCGACGGCTTCGTCGAAGACAACCTGTGGACCGGGATCGGCCGCGCCCGCTCGGGATGCGGAGCGGCCGTCGTCGGTACTCCGGATCAGGTGATTGCCAAGCTGCGTGCCTATCAGGCCGAGGGCATCGAGGCGTTCATCCTGTCGGGTTATCCGCACCTCAACGAGGCCGACATGTTCGCCCGTTACGTCTTGCCGCAGATCCATCATGCGCCGCTCCAATTCGCCTAAGCGATCGCAACGGCCCAAGACTCGACATGGGAGTCTTCACATGAATCCCCAGATCGTGGCCATCGGCGGAACCGTCTCCGCGTCCGGCTCGACCGAGCTGGCGCTGCGGGCAGCGATGGCCAGCGCGGTTGAGGAGGGAGCTTCGGTAACCTTGTTCGACGGGGATTATCTCTCCGCTCTGCCGCACTACCGCAGCAGAGCCTACCAAGCCGGGGACGGTGGTGAGATGATCGAGGCGGTGCGCAGCTCTGATGGTCTGATCCTGGCCGCTCCAGGGTATCACGGCACGATCTCGGGCCTGGTCAAGAACGCGCTCGACTACCTCGAGGATCTCGCTCGGGACGCCCGCCCCTACCTGGATGGCCGAGCGGTGGGCCTTCTTGCCACGGCGTATGGCGACCAGGCGACGATGAGCACAATGCAAACCTTGCGCAGCGTGGTTCACGCCTTGCGCGGCTGGCCGACGCCGATGGGGGTGACGATCCGGAGCTACCCCGGCTTATTCTCGGTCGACGGGGAGTGTCTCGACGACAGGGTCCGGGCGCAGCTCGAGCTGATGGGGCGACAGGTCGTTCGCGGAGCGCGAGGTCTCTCTACCGCTCTCGCCGACGCCGCGTGACCGCGGAGCGCAGTCACGCGATGGAGCGGCGCGATTTGCGCGCTGACCCGGCCTATGCCGGCGACCTTTTTGGCGAGACGTATCTCACCAGTTTGCCCGCGGATCAGACTAAGCGCGACCCTATCTGGCCGGGCTTGGCGGTGTGCATCGTGGCCAGCCTGGCGGCAGCCTGGTTGTCGGAGCACTACCGCTTTCCGATCATCCTCCTCGGCCTGCTTGTCGGGCTCTCGCTCAGCTTCCTCGGCCACGAGCCGCGGATGCAGCGTGGGCTCGACTATGCCAGCCGCACGTTTCTCCGCGTCGGCATCGTGGTGCTTGGTTTCCAAGTTACCTTCAAGCAGATCGGAGCACTGGGGCCGGTCCCGTTCATCGCTCTGCTGGTGGTGATGGCAGCGGCTTTTCTAGCCGGGCTTGTCGGCGCGACTGTCGCCCGACAGAGTGGCTACGCTGGCCTACTCGCCGGGGGAGCGACCGCGATCTGCGGCGCGTCGGCGGCGCT
>Ga0068854_100001796_pt1 | contig 13078 bp, 9 predicted proteins | sample KBSCornC42_FD_66590 | JGI IMG/M metagenome (GOLD analysis project Ga0068854, IMG submission 66590) | Corn rhizosphere microbial communities from Kellogg Biological Station, Michigan, USA - KBS Corn C4-2 | ecosystem: Host-associated > Plants > Roots > Rhizosphere > Soil ... | reverse complement strand
CAGGCACCGGCGGGTCTTGCGCACCGACTCCAGCACGGCCTCGCGATCCCAGGGCATCAGCGTGCGCAGGTCGATCACGTCGGCGGAGATGCCTTCGGCGGCCTCCTCGCTGCGCGGGACCATCGCGCCCCAGGTGACGATGGTGATGGCATCGCCGGTGCGGGTCAGCTTCGCCTTACCGAACGGCAGCACGAAATCGTCGCCCGGATAGGGCCGGCGGGCCCAGGCAAGATCGAGCAGGTTGCGATGTTCGAAGAAGATCACCGGGTCGTTTCCGCGCAGGGACGCGCGGAGCAGGCCGACTGCGTCCTCGGCATTGGAAGGGACCGCCACCTTCCAGCCGGGATTGTGGACGAATGCGACCTCGTTGGTCTGGCTGTGCCAGGGATCGCCGCATTTGAAGAAGCCGCCGGGGATGCGGACCACCATAGGTGCTGCGAAGCGGTTGTTGGTGCGCCAGCGCATCGTGCCGCAATCGTTGATCTGCTCGGTGGCGGGCTCGGCATATTTGCGGAACTGGATCTCGGGGACCGGCATGAGGCCCGCGAGCGCCATGCCGACGGCGCGACCGATGATGCCCTCTTCCGACAGGCTGGTGTCGAACACACGATCGGTACCGAACTTGTCCTGTAGGCCGAGCGTGACGGCGTGGACGCCGCCCTTGGCGCCGATATCCTCGCCGAACAGGACGACGCGGGGATTGGTTTCGAGTTCGTGATCGAGGGTGCGGCGGATCGCGGTCACCATGTTGATGCGCTGGCCTTCGGGGCGAGGCTCGGTGGTTTCGGCGGGCGGGGCGTAACCATGGGTCCATTGGCCGCCTAGCGTCTGCAAATCGCCATCTTCGGAGAAGACGTTTCGGGTGACGGTTTCGGGAGTGGCGGCCGGACGGGCCTCGGCTTCCTCACGGGCTGCTTCGGCGGTGGCGGCGGCGTCGTCTTCGATCCGCGCCCATTCGTCCTCGGTCATCACCGCAGGGACTAGGAAGGATTTGAGCTTGGGCAGCGGGTCGCGCGCCCATTCGGCTTCGACCACCTGATCCGACTTGTAGGTCTGGGTGTCCTGGAAGCTGTGGCCCTGGAGGCGGGGGACGGTCAGGCGCAGCAGCGCGGGGCGACGCTCGTCACGGACCAGCGCGACCGCCTCGTCGACGAGACGGGCGGCTTCAGCCGGATCGGTGCCGTCGCCTTGTAGGATGGTGAGGTCCTGCCAGCTGGCGAGGTTGGCGGCGATGTTGCCGTTGGGGGTCTGGAAGGTGGAGGGCACAGAGATGCCGAAGCCATTGTCTTCGATGTAGAACAGCATCGGCAGCTTCTGCGTCGTCGCGATCGTCAGTGCGGCCCAGAAGCCGTTCGAGGCGACCGACCCGTCGCCGCCGAGCACGACTGCGATCGCTTTGTCGTAGGCCGGATCCTTGATGACGTCCTGATAATAGCGGATCGCCTGCGCCCAGCCTGCGGTCGGGGTATATTGCGCGCCGACGCCACCACACATCGGCAGCGCCGAAGCACCGTTCGGGTTGGGATAGTTGAAGACGACGCCGATGTCGCGACCATCCGAATAGCCTCCGGCCCGGCCCATCGCCGAACCAAGCGCATCCGCCACATCGACGCCGAGTGCGAGCAGCAGCGGGCGCGAGCGATAATAGCCGCAGGTCGCGTCGCGCGGATCGTCGAGACGGCAGCCGAGCAGGACCTGGCCGAGATCATGGCCACGCGCGGAGAACTGGTAGAGCACCTTTTTTTCCGGCACGAGCCGCTGCTCCTCCATCGCGTCGAGCGCGCGGGAGAGGTTCACGAGATAGGCGACACGATGCCAGTCGACGCTCTCGTCCGGAGCGTTGCGGCGGGTAGGGGCAAGTGTCGCGGTAGCCATGAAGTTCCTCGGTTGGATCAGCGAACGGCGGCGAGCGCCGTAACGAAGCTATTGAGATTGGCGGGGATGAACCCGGCGATGTTGATCCGGCCCGATCCCGCCATATAGACGCCATGATCTTCGCGCAGCGCGCGGATCTGATCGGGCGACAGGGGCAGGGTCGAGAACATGCCCTTCTGACCGGCAAGCGGAGTGAGCGTTGGGTCGATCGTGGCCAGCCCTTCGCGCATGGCGACAATGCGCTGGCGCATCTCTTCCAGTTCTGCGCGCCAGCTTGCCGCCAGTTCGTCGCTTTCCAGCACGATGCGGACTAGCGCTGCGCCATGATCAGGCGGCATCGACCAGTTGGCCCGCGCAAGGCTGAGCAGGTTGGATTGCACGGTTGCGGCCGCCTCAGGCGTGGCGGAAAGCGCGAACAGGGCACCGACACGCTCGCGATAGAGACCGAAATTCTTGTCGCAGCTATAGGCGACCAGCAGTTCGGGGCAGTGCGCCGCGACTATGCGGACGCCGGCGGCATCCTCGGCAAGCCCGTCGCCCAGCCCCTGATAGGCGAGATCGATGAAGGGCAACAGACCGCGTTCGGCCATAATTTCGGCCAGCGCCTGCCATTGCGTCACATCGAAATCGGCGCCGGTTGGATTGTGACAGCAGCCGTGCAGCAATACCGTGTCCCGGCGTTCGGCGTTGGACAGGGCATCGATTATTTCATCGAAGCAAAGCCGCTGAGTTGCGACATCGACGTGCCGGTGCGTTGCCAGCTGCAGTCGCGCCGCGTCGAAGATCGGGGGATGGTTCGCCCAGGTTGGCGTACCGACATGGATCCGTGCGTCGGGCTGTGCCCGAGCGATCAGTTCGGCGCCCAGTCGCAACGCGCCAGTGCCGCCGGTCGTCTGCAGACCTGATAGCCGTGCTTTGATGTCGAGATCGCCGAAGATCAACGGCGTCAGGCGCCGGAAATAGCCGACGTCGCCCTCGGGTCCGACATAGGATTTGGTTTGCTGCTTATCGAGAAGCAGTTGCTCGGCCGCCTTGATCGCGACGAAGACCGGCGTCCGGCCTTCGGAATCCTTATAGACGCCAACGCCGAGGTCGATCTTGTCCGGACGGCCATCGGCCGCGAACATGCCGATCAGCGCAAGCAGCGGATCGGGTGGCTGGGGCTGCAGGAAATCCCAGACCCAGCCATGTGGGGGAAAGCGATCGGCCTCATGCTGCGCGGGAACAGGAACGGTGATCATCGATTTTTCCTTCGAAGAGAATTTACATCATCTATCGTGCGAATTGCTTTTCAAAATTGCGCTGTTTGATGATAAATGTGAGAAATGTATTTCACTGATTATGAGATGGGTGATGGAAAAATTGCATCGTTCCTTCGACGCTCTGGATCGTAAGATATTGCGGGTGCTGCAGGGGCAAGGCGACATCAGTCAAGCAGAGTTGGCTCAGAAGGTTGCGGCGTCGCCCGCGTCCTGCTGGCGGCGTATAAAGGCTATGGAGGAGGCCGGTGTGCTTCGCGAAACGGTGCGCCTCGTCGATCCCGTGATCGTGGGGCGCGGGCTCGACGTGATTTGCCAGGTGCGCATGAAATCGCACGAGCGCGGCGTGCGGGAGAAGTTCGAGCAGTTCATCCAGAGCCATGAGAAGGTGCTGGAGTGCCATTCGATGTCTGGGGAATGGGACTATATCGTGCGCGTGGTCGTCGGGGACGTACGGGAATATGAGAAGTTCCTGATGGACGAACTGCTCGGCCAGGATGCGGTCGCGACCTCCGCGTCCCATTTCTCATTGAAGCGGGTCAAATATACGACGGCGCTTCCGATTTAGGGCGTTGACCATGACCGGTGCGCTAGGACGTAGTGATGATCTAACTATCGAAGCCATATGGCGATGTCGTTGCGTTGCCCCGACGAAGCGATTAGGCGAACCGGAAGACCGAGCGCCTCCGTCGCGGCATGGATTTTCGTGCTCAGTCCACCGCAAGACCGACCCAGGCCCTGGGCATCCGCTCCCCCTTTTTCTTGCGGGCGCCCGCTGCATGCTGGCGAGCGCGCACGATGGTGCTGTTGATCATCAGCCATTCAAGATCGGCTTCACGCGCCAGCGCCAACAGCATCGCGTCGAGAACGCCCGCCTCAATCCAGCGATAATAACGCCGCTTTACCGAGCGATAGTCGCCGAGCCGTTCCGGCAGATCGCGCCAACGCCCGCCCGGGCGCGCCATCCACAAAAGCGCATCCAGAAACTTTCGGTTGTCGGTGGCGGACCACGTTTGCCCTGGGTTCCGCCCGGAACGAACCCCTTGATACGTTCCCATTGGTCATCACGAAGCGCGTCACAACCAATTGCCGATCCTAAAATCAGCCTGATGATGTGGACGCCCCCGCACAGAGCGGCAGTCGTTATGCTGCCGGCTGGTCAACCGAGAGGAAGGGGAGCGTTTGCAATGACGATCATGACGATTGGGTTCGATCTGGCACTATCATCGCCCCAGCTTCATCGAAACTAAAATGCACTGCCTGAAGATGCTCTGTTAACGCGTCACGGCGCGCACCGTCGATCGTCAGATAACCGAGCTGAAAGTCCGTGCCGCAATCCTCAATCGCTTTCGCAAATCGGACCGCCCAATACAGTCCGCATGGTGCAGTAATAACAACAAATGACGAATCAAAGCCATCCATGTATAGGCAACAAACCCCCTAAAAAAACCAAACATCGGGTCGAATACGTAAGTCCACAAATCGACGCTTCCTGACAAGATTGGGTTATTCGCCGGCAAGATAGTAACATTTTTGTGTACTGATATCTTGGAAGATGAAGAGTAGATCCCCAGAAATTCGGGAGATAATGGCCTGATTGATACTTGGTGTCTTGCAGACATCAGGCGTAGCTGGAGAGGTTCACACCAACGGAAATCGTAATGATCAGCGACAGGGTGAGGAAGATGATTGCCATCAAATAGCGGCGACACCACGATCGTTCCCGACCATTGGAACCGCGATGGCCAACCCCGCAAATGCGGAACATTCTTGCCGTAAGTCTGAAATCAGCTTGTCGGCAGCGGCACCTTGGCCTGAAAATTCCTCATCAGTGAGGCCGAATTATATGCGCTTGAACACCTCAGTGCAGGCTTCAATACTCTGCCGGAATTAATGCTTTCGAGTTCGCACCAGATTTTAGCTCGGAAGAGAGAAAATAAACCCGTCGGTCTAATTCAGCTCGTGTTAAAAGGGGATAAAAGGTGACAATTGCCTTGGTCAAAGAAACTAACACTTTCGCAGCTTCATACGAGGGCCAGAGTGTGAAAAGGTTACTTGCAGGCCAGCACACTCGTGCCGTTGTGACGAAGGCAATTCTGGCAGGGGGGGTGGCGATTGTGGGCGTGCCCTGTCTGGGCGCCACGCCAAGTGCAACCGGAAATGATGCCATCCAGGACGCTTCCACCCCAAATGTTCCAAGTGGCGGTCAGGCCAATGCCGGACAGGGCACGGTCAATCCCCGCCCTTCTGTCCAGGAAACTGCTGGCGATATCGTTGTTACAGCCAGCAAATTAAGATCGTCGACGGTCCTCAAAACACCTACCTCAATCCAAGCTATATTGGGCGACGAGTTGCAAAAGCAGGGCGTTGCCGGCTTCCAAGATATCGCAGGAAAAATCCCAGGATTGGCGGTCCAAGATCTTGGTCCCGGTGACCGTAAATATGTCATTCGCGGAATTAGTTCGGCCGGCGCTTCGACGACTGGCGTATATTACGATGAGGCGGTTGTCAGTGGTTCAAACGCAAATGACGGTGGCGGCTTCCAATCAGATATTCGATTGTATGACTTGGATCACGTCGAGGTTCTGCGAGGTCCGCAAGGAACACTCTACGGTGCCGGCTCGATGAGTGGCACCATCCGTTTCATCACCAAAAAGCCCGACCTGGCCGAATTCGGTGGCTATCTGAGCGGCGAGATTTCGCGAACGCGGCGCGGTGGAAATAATTACAACGCCAATGGCGCGATCAACCTGCCCATCGTGGAAGGGCTGGCTGCCCTGCGTTTCGTTGGCTGGCGTGTTGATGATAGCGGCTTCATCAATCAGGTTCGCGTGGGTGCTGGCAACCCTAATCCAACCGGGTTCGTTCCCCGGATCAATACCGATAGGGTGTTGGGCGGGCGGGCCAGTCTGCGCATTCAGCCAACCGATGCGCTGACGATCGATGCGTCGTACACGCGTCAACATGCAGAATCGAACGGCTCCTCACGTTACACTCCAGAGGGGGTGACCGCGTTTAACGTCGCTGGCGCTCCAACCATTCAGGGCTGCGACTTGTGTAACACGGATGTTTCACGCAGCCCGCGTTCAGACAATCTCGAAGTCTATAGCCTAACGCTCAACTACAAGACCGACTTCGGTACGTTTACTGCCACAACCAACCAATATAATCGTGATTTTGTTTACAATATTGACCAAACCGCGATTCTCGCACTGGTTGGAGTCAATCGTTCGGGTGAGGCCTTCGAGACCATCAATCGCAAAGTAAACTCAACCGAGCTTCGCTTTGCATCTGACTTTGATTTCCCGGTCAACTTCGTGATTGGGGGCTTCCGTCAGCACGAAATCTCGAATCTCGATGTCGCGCTGCTGGCCACGAATGCCGATGGTCGCCCGACGGGTGTTTTCAGTCCGTTGACGTCCCAAGACGCGTTGCTGAACCCGGGTGTCGGCAGTACGTATTTTGGGCGACTGGATCGTCGCGACAATGTCCAATACGCCGCCTTTGGCGAGGCCACGTGGAGTATCGCACAGAATCTAAAACTGACAGGCGGCCTGCGCTACTTCCACGAGACTCTCAACGGCGTGCAAACGGTGACGCATCCATTCGGAGGGTTTCCGCCGAACGTCCTTGATGGGACGCCGGTCGTTAATCCGCAGCAAAGCAACAGCAAGGTGACAGTCAAGGTCAACGGCAGCTACGAGGTTAATGATGACTTGCTCATTTATGCGACGGCTTCCCAGGGCTTTAGGTCCGGTGGCCTAAACCCGCAAAGCTTCGTCGAGCCCGTCCCGCCGTCATTCGGGCCGGACACATTGTGGAATTACGAAGTTGGCATCAAAGGCCGCTTACTCAATCGCGCGCTGGAGTATCAAATCAACGCGTTTTTGATCGACTGGAAAAACATCCAGGTCCAGCAGGTGACCCAGACCGCCGCAGGCCACTATATTGGCAATGCAGGCAACGCGGTGTCCAAAGGTGTCGAGTTCGAATTGACTGCGCGGCCGGTCGAGTATCTAAGAATTAATTTTGCCGGTTCGGTCCAAGATGCGCACCTGACGAAAGGCGCAACGCCGTTCCAAAAGGCGGCCGACCCGACACTGGGACTGACGGGCGACAAACTTCCCGACGTTGCCCCATTCCAATTCGCCCTTGGCCTTGATTATACGGTCCCGGTTGCGGGCGAGTGGCGTGGCACCTTGGCAGCGGACATCACCTACCAGGGTAAGCGGCATGCCTACTTTGAGAGCAGCCCGTTCGACCTCACGCTGAAATCATACATGGTGGTTAACTTGCGTGCCGGGATTTCTAATGATGTGTGGAGTGCGACGCTCTTCGCGCGCAATCTCTTCGACAAGCGAGCCCAGCTTTCGGCGATTAATTCGAACCAAGACCCTTATGCACTGGTGACCGTGCGTCCGCGGACGATCGGTGTTACGCTGACGAGGAATTTCTGACGCGTAGCAATCGCGAGGACATTTTGCCGCGCATCGCGTTCACAACGCCGTGCGCGGCAAATGCATTGACGCCCAATCAACTCGCCGGTTTTCTTCACGAAAACTGCTGCGGTAATTTCATCAGTCCAGAAATTGGCCAAATTCTGGGATTTTTGCGTGGATTGAGCGGTGTGTGAGCTTGATCCACCAAGCGGACGCTGATTACTTGAGCGAACGTCGAACAATTTTTTCGAGGTCGACATCGTGCTGGATTCTGCCCCTGTGACCGATTTTAACCAGCTCATCGAGCCAACCCGGGTCCATAGCAGATTGTACACCGATCCAATGATCTTCCGCGAGGAGCTGGAAAGGATCTGGTACCGTACCTGGGTATATGTCGGGCACGAAAGCGAAATCCCGAGCAACAACGATTACGTAACGAAAAGCATCGGTCCAACGCCGGTAATTATGGTGCGGGACAAGGCGGGCGAGATCCGCATGCTGCTCAACAAATGCCCACACCGCGGCAACCAGCTGTGCGCCTACAAATCGGGGAATGCCAAGGCATTCGTCTGCCCTTATCATGCCTGGACATTTTCCAATTCCGGCGATTTGATGGGCTACGCGCTTCCCGACGGCTATGAGGGTGTTTCGAAGGTCGGGGTCGGGCTGGGTAGAGTGCCGAGGATCGCCAGTTATCGCGGCTTCGTGTTCGGATCTATGGCGGGTGACGGGTGCTCGCTCGAAGAGCATCTCGGCGGCGCGAAGGCGGCAATCGATCAATTGTGCGATAATTCACCGACCGGGGAGATCGACCTGACGGCAGGCTTCCTGCAGCATCGCACCAAGGCCAACTGGAAGTTCCTGACCGAGAATGAGACCGACGGCTATCACCCGGGTTCCGTTCACGGCTCGGTTTTCCAAGTAACCAATAGCGGGATCGGCGAGCTATATTCCAAGAACTCATCTGCGCTGACCCGGGACTATGGCAACGGCCACACCGAATTCGATCTACGGCCTGAGTGGCGCAAGCTGGACCAGCCGCTCGCGTGGTTTGGTACGACGTCTGATCGCCTGCCCGAATACGTGACGGCGATGAATGCGGCCTATGGTTCCGAACGCGCGCGGCAAATCATGATCGATGGTTCGCCGCACACAATGATCTTCCCAAACCTGTTCATCGCCGAAATCCAGATCTTCGTGCTGCAGCCGGTCGCGGTCGATGAATCGATTCAGCATGTGACGGCGGTCCAATTCAAAGGCGCACCGGACATCAATCGGCGGCTGCGCCAGCAGACGATGGGGTCGGTCGGTCCGGCCGGGTTGCTGCTGGCTGACGACACCGAGATGTACGAGCGCAATCATCGTGGAGCGGGCATTCTCGATCCCGAGTGGCTGGTGCTGTCGCGCGGGCTGCACCGCGAGCGGCGCGATGAGAACGGCTTCCTCGTAGCACACTCGACCGATGAGGTGCCGCAGCGCGGCATCTGGCGGCACTATCTTCACTTGATGCAGGACTGACCGACCATGACGGATACCATGATGGTCGCGGCCCCGGCCGATCTCGCCGCGCTGACCGGAGTTGAATTGCATCATCAGGTGGCGCAGTTCCTTTACCACGAAGCGCATCTGCAAGACATCCATGACTATGATGGCTGGGAGGCGCTGTGGGAGGATGATGCGACCTATTGGGTGCCGGCCAATGGGCAGAACACCGATCCTGACCGCGAGATGTCGATCATCTATGACAGCCGCTCACGCATCCGTATCCGCATCGCACAGCTGAAAACCGGGCGCCGCCACACGCAGACGCCGCGGTCCGAAATCGCGCATGTCATCTCGAACATCGTCGTGACCGAGATCGACGGCATGGAACTGTCGGTGCGCGCCAATGCACTGGTTTACGAAGACAATCTGCGCGGCGAGACGGTGTGGAGCAGCCGCAACGACTATCGCCTGCGTCTGGTGGAAGGTGCGTTCAGGCTCGTCCGCAAGAAGGTCGGCCTGGTCAACAACGCCCGGCCTATTTACACCTTGTCCTTCCTGATCTGAGGAGCCCGGCATGACCAACGCGCAAAACTGGATCGCCGAGGGGCCGGTCGTTCTCGAGTTCGCCAATCACGTTGCCACAATCACACTCAACCGGCCGGAATTTTCGAATGGCCTCAACCTTGATGTGATGAAGGCGCTGCATGAAGCGGTGATGCGCTGCCATCGCGAACCAGGAGTCCGAGTGGTGCACCTGCGCGGCGCGGGCAAGAATTTCTGCGCCGGCGGCGATGTCCATGAGTTCGCGTCAATGGGCGAAGGGCTTGGCGATTTCCTCCGCGAAGTCACCGCCTGGCTTCAGATGGCGGTGGGGGCGCTTATCCGCCTTGACGCGGTTGTCGTCACCGAGGTTCAGGGTTTTGCCGCGGGCGGCGGCGGATTGGGACTAGTATGTGCGTCCGACATCGTCATCGCGGGTGAGAGCGCCAAGTTCCTGGCAGGCGCAACCCGTGTGGGCATGGCCCCCGACGGCGGCGGATCGGTGATTTTGACGCAACTGGTCGGCTTTAGACGGGCAATGGACATTGTTTTGACAAACCGAATTGTCGATGCCGCTGAGGCCGAGCAGATCGGGTTGATCACCCGGCGTGTGCCAGATGCCGACCTGTCCGCCGAAGCTACCGCCACCGCCAAGCATCTCGCCGCGGGGGCACCGCTGGCACAATCGGCGGCTAAGCGGTTGTTGTGGAACGGCATCAATGTCGAGCGCGCTCTCCCAGAAGAGGCGCGGACAGTTTCTACCCTGTCGGCGACCGCCGACAGTCGCGAGGGGCTCGCAGCGGTGATCCAAAAACGCAAGCCCGTGTTCCAAGGCCGCTGAAATGCGCCGCGCACTCGTCACGGGTGGGGCCAATGGCATTGGCCAGGCGACAGTGCGGCGGCTGGTTGGTGACGGGTATGCCGTCACGTTTTGCGACCGGGATGCGGCCGCGGGCGTGCGGCTGGCAGCGGATACGGGAGCGGAATTCGTCGCGCTGGACGTGACCGATGCGAATGCCATCGCGGCGCTGTTTACGGCGCGCGAGCCGTTCGCGATCCTGATCAACAATGTCGGCGCGGATCAACATAAGTTCTTCACCGCGACCGGGCCGGACGATTGGCGACACCTCCTCGCCATCAATCTCGAAAGCGCATTCGCGTTCACCGCCCGCGTTCTACCGGCGATGCAGACGGCGGGGTTCGGCCGCATCGTCAATGTGTCGTCGGAGGCCGGACGATTGGGGTCTAAGGGCGGATCGATTTATGCCGCAGCCAAGGCCGGGCTGATCGGATTCACGCGGTCGATCGCGCGCGAAAATGCGCGCTACGACATTACCGCCAACGCCGTTTTGCCGGGGCCGATCCAGACGCCGATGGTCGATCGCGCGGCGACGGAAGTCGGCCCCGCGATCCTCGACACGATGGCGTCGCTGACACTGGTACGACGGCTCGGCAAGCCCGAGGAAGTCGCGCACGCCATTGCATTCTTCTGCGCCGATGAAGCCGCCTTTATCACCGGCGAAGCCCTGGGCGTTTCCGGCGGGATGGGATGTGGCGGCTGACGTCTTCGTTGCCAGGAATTTCGAGTCATATGAAGGGCATGACGGCATGAATTTCGAGTATACTGATCGGCAAAAGCGGATCATCGCTACCGTCTCGGAATTCCTCGAAGAATGGGTGTTTCCAGCCGAAGCAACGATCAAGCAGCAAATCGCAGACTTTTGCGACGATCGTTGGCAGGTGATTCCTGAACTCGAAAAGCTCAAGGCGCGCGCCAAGACAGCGGGACTGTGGAACATGTTCATGCCGCCATCGTCGGGGCAGGTGCATGTCGACGAGAGTTTTGAATTCGAAGGGCTGCAGCTGACCAACCTTGAATTCGCCGCGGTCGCCGAACTGCTCGGGCGGATGCCGCATGCGTCGGAAGTGTTCAACTGCTCGCCTCCCGACACCGGCAACATGGAGGTGCTACACCGCTACGGTACGCTGGCGCAGAAGGAGAAATGGCTGCGCCCGCTGATGAACGGCGAAGTGCGCTCGGCATTTCTGATGACCGAACCGGCGGTGGCATCTTCGGACGCGACGAACATCCAGACGCGGATCGAACGCGATGGGGATCATTATGTCATCAACGGTCGCAAATGGTGGTCGTCAGGCGTCGGCGATCCACGCTGCAAGCTGGCGATCGTTATGGGCAAGACCGACCCTGACGGTCCGGCTCATGCCCAGCAGAGCATGTTGCTGGTCCCCATGGACACCCCGGGTGTGAAGCCGATCCGATCGTTGAAGGTCTATGGGTTCGATCATGCCCCGCATGGCCAATTTGAAGTGCTGCTCGACAATGTGCGGGTGCCGGTCGGGGACGCGCTTCTGCTCGGCGAGGGGCGCGGGTTCGAGATCGCGCAGGGGCGGCTGGGGCCGGGGCGCATCCATCACTGCATGCGCAGCATCGGCGCCGCCGAAGTCGCGCTCGAAAAGATGGTGGCGCGCCTGCTCAGTCGCAAAGCATTCGGCAAGCACATTTCGCAATATTCGGTGTGGGAGGAGCGCATCGCCCGCGCGCGGATTGATATTGATATGACACGTCTGCTGTGTCTCAAGGCTGCCGATATGATGGACCGCCGTGGCAACAAGTCAGCCCGCCTCGAGATCGCGATGATTAAGATCCAGGCACCGTACATGGCGCTAAAGGTGCTCGACGACGCGATCCAGGCGCATGGCGGCGGTGGGGTCAGCGATGAGGATTTTGGCCTCAGCAGCCAATGGGCTTACCAGCGCACCCTGCGCATTGCCGACGGGCCGGATGAAGTCCACAATCGAACCATTGCGCGCATGGAGATGGCCAAGCAACAGTCACTATATGAGGCTGTGCGATTGGACAGCCGCACCGCCTGTTGACCAGAAGAAAATCGAGGCGGCGTCGGCGCCATCCTGGCCGAAATCCACCCGGCCGGGCGGAACGACCATCTCGACGTTATGCTGCTCTTCGGGATGATGAACTGCGCCTACACCTGGTACAATCCGGCTGGGCCGGCGACACCCGCCGACGTGGCAGCGCGGATCGTGCGACTGTTCCTCCATGGCTACGACACAGACAGCGCGAACGGTTGATCAAAGCTCATCGATTTCGACAAATTCTATGAGCTTGCGACCGGTGTGACCTCCGTCCGACATAACGGACAACGAGGGGTACAGGCTGTTCCGGCCGGCGTACCGAACCAGGAGAATGGTCGTGACGGACATGTTTGGCAGCAAGTCGACGACCGATGAGGTGCTGGCCGGCATAGATCTTACCGGAAAACGCGTGGTCGTGACGGGCACCTCAGCCGGCCTGGGTATCGAAACAGCGCGCGCACTCGCGGCACATGGCGCGCACGTGATTGGTACGGCTCGTGATCTTGCCAAGGCTGAAGCAGCAACTGCGCCGGTGCGCGAAGTGGCGGCCCAGGGCGACGGCAGTTTCGAGTTGCTCGAAATGGA
>Ga0068854_100001794_pt1 | contig 13083 bp, 9 predicted proteins | sample KBSCornC42_FD_66590 | JGI IMG/M metagenome (GOLD analysis project Ga0068854, IMG submission 66590) | Corn rhizosphere microbial communities from Kellogg Biological Station, Michigan, USA - KBS Corn C4-2 | ecosystem: Host-associated > Plants > Roots > Rhizosphere > Soil ... | reverse complement strand
GATCACCCGTGCCGTCGCGCAGGCGATCGCCCGCCAGGACGTCGCCGACAAGGAGTTCGTGCTGACCGCCCAACGGGCGCTCACCGCCGCCGCGACCGGGAGCGGGGGCACGGCCGCGGTGCTCGAGGAGGTCGTGCGGTCGACCGGCGGCTGGGGCCTGTTGCTGGATCGGACCGGCGCGGTGCTCGCGGCGTCGCCGCCGGAGGCCGTCCGGCAGCGGTCGGTCCTCGGCGCGGACCTCGCCCGGCTGCGTTCCGCCCCGGGCGCGGCGAGCGTGGTGACCCACGGCGCTCGCGGCGCCGAGACGTGGTCGCAGTCGTTGGTCGCGGCCGACGAACTGCTCGGGTTCCTCGTTGTCGGCCGGACCGGCCCCGCGACGTCGACGCAACGGCAGGCCGTCAACGCCGCCGTCCCGCTGCTGGTCCTCTCCCTCGACCGGTCCCGGCTGGTCGGGCGCAGCACGGACCGCCTGCGCACCAGCGTGGTGCGGCTCCTGCTCGCCGGGCAGCTCGACCTCGTGGAGCCGATCTCCGCCGAGCTGTGGAACGGGCTGCCGGAACCGCCGGTCACGGTGATCGAGTGCCGGGGCACCCGGTTCGCCGTCGGCGCCGCCGCCGACCGCGTTCTCGCCGACCGCCCGGTGGCGGCGCGGAAGGTGCTGCACGCGCGGCTCGACGCCGGTCTGGTCTGCGTGGCGGCGGGCGCCGACGTCGGCGTCGTGCTCCGCAGCCTGCGACCGGTGGGCGGCCTCCGCGTCGGGGTCTCCGAACCCGGGCCGATCGACGACCTCGGCGGGGCCCGCAGGCAGGCCGTCCGCGCGGTCGAGGCGGGCGACGGCGGGGGAGCAGGCGCCGCGGTGACGTGGTTCCGCGACGTGCGCAGGTCGGAGCTGATGGCGTTGGTCGCGGGTCCCGCGGGAACGGCGTTCAGCGAGGAGCTGTTGGCGCCGCTGCGCACGGGCGCGTCACCGGTCGACCTGCTGGGCTCGCTGGCGGTCTGGCTCGCGCACCACGGGCAGTGGGGTCCGGCCGCCGCCGAGCTCGGGATCCACCGCCACACGCTGAACAAGCGGGTGAAACGGGCCGAGCGGCTCCTCGGCCACACCCTCGACTCACCGGGCCTGCGGGCCGAGCTGTGGGTGGCCCTGCAGATCGCCGGGATCGGCAGCCGTTCCCGCTGACCCGACCCCCTGGCCGCTCCGCAGGATCTCGACGGCCATCCAGAGCTCGAAACGGCCGCGCGGCGTGTTCGGGGACCGACCGGTGAGCTCCTCGACCCGTCGCAGGCGCCGCGCCACGGTGTTGCGGTGGACGCGGAGCTCGCCCGCGATCACCGTCATCTGCCCGTGGTGGCGGTGGAACGCGTCCAGCGTCGTGAGCAGCGCCGTGTTCTCGGTGGACCGGGTCGCCAACGGGCCCAGCACGGCGCGGGCGAACTCGTCGGCCGCGGGACCGGAGAGCAGGGCGGGCGGCCCCTCGTCGACGACGTCGTCCCACCGGGCGACCGGTCGCTGGGCCGAGGCGCGCAGCAGCGCGGCGCGGGCGGTGGCGTCGGCCGCGGCGAGGTCGGCCAGAGCCCGGGCTTCGCCAAGGCCTGCCCGCCCGCCCGGGCCCAGTGCGGCGACGGCATCCGCCACGTCGGTGCCGTCGCGCAGAACGGCCACCGGCGGCCCGCCGTCGCCGGAGGACGACGCCACGAGGCGGCCCGCCGGGTCGTCGGCGGCCCAGCGCTCCAACGCGTTCAGCGTGCGGACGGGATCGTCCGCGCAGTGCGTCCGCAGCACGTGGAACCGCGCCCCGTCGAGCGGCGCCACGGCGGCGGCGCGCAACGCCAACAGCGCCTGCCCCGACTCCGTGCGGCCGCTGAGGAGCAGGTGGAGCCCGGCCGTCCGGACCTCGCGGGCGGTGGCGAGGGCCTCGGCGCGCCGTTCGAAGTCGAGCGAGAGCAGCGCGGCGGCGGCCGCGATGGCGGTCTGCGCGGCGGCGTCCCACGAGCCCGTCGCCGTGACGACGAGGTACGCGTGCGGGGTGCCGCTCAGCCCGAGCGGCTGGATCACGGTGGCACCTCGTGGCCCGGCGTCGGTGTGGGACGCGCGCATGCCCTGGGGGCGCAGTCGGTCGATCAGCTCGGCGAGCCGGGCAGGCAGCGGGTGGCGGGTGACGCGCTCGTCGCGTGGCCGTGCGCGCAGGAGGGCCGTGGCGTCCCGGTCGCACACCACCGCGTCGCCCCGGACGATCCGGGCGAGCCGGTCGAGGATCGCGGTCGCCCCGTCGGGTGCCACGGCCGCGCGCGTGAGCTGCTGCTGGACCGCGAGGGCGGACTGCAAGGCGCGCTGCTCCTCCTGCTGGACCAACCGGGCGATGGTCCGGCTGACCGCGACGAACGGCACGGCCCGCGGCACGGCGAACAGCGCCAGGCGGGTCCGACGGGCGGCGAGCACCAGCGCCGCGGGCACCTCGACGTGCGTCAGCCCCGTCCCGAACCCGACGGCGATCGCGCCCGCGCGGCCGAGCCGCTCGACGTAGCCGGACCACGCCCTGTCGTCCCACGCCGCGGCCGCGAGGCCGGTGGTGAGGACGATCTCGCCGCCCTCGAGGAACGGCGTCGGATCGTCGAGCTCGCTCGTGGCCACCCACCGGACGGGCGCGTCGAGCTGCCCGTCGACGAGGACCTGCAACCGCAGTGTCGGGTTCTTCACGACGTCGGCGAGTACCGGCACCCGCCCAATATGCACCACGCAAATCGCGTGACGATGCAGTTGTGCGCTTCGGGTGGCGACCGGCCGCTCGCGCCGTCGAGCCGTCGCTCGATCGGTTGGGGCCTGCTTGGACCGGCGGAGATCCGCGAACGGTGCGATCCTGCGCATCGACCGTGGAGCGCAACCGCGTCCGAGCACTGGAGACGACCAGATGACGAGCCAGGAGGAGCCCGAGCAACTGACCGTGGACGTCGAGGAGCCGCAGCCGGGGGTGCTCGTCGCACAGCTGACGGGATGGCTCGACCTCGCCACCGCACCCGGCGCGGAGATCCAGCTGCAGGAGCTGCTGGACACGCGCGCGCCGCGGTCGATCGTGGTTGACCTGAGTCGCACCGAGTTCCTCGGCAGTGCGGGCGTTGCCGTGCTGCTGCGCCTGCGCCGCGGCGCGCTCGCCCGCGGGTGCGAGCCGCCGTGCCTGGTCGGGCTGAGCGGAACCGCGCGGCGGACCCTGCACGGGCTGGGCCTGCTCGAGATGTTCTCCACGGCGGACGACGTGGCCGCGGCGATGCCCTGACCGCCGCTGGGCGCGAGCCGCGTCAGTCGCGTTCGTAGGCCTGCGTGCGGGCCGCGTGGCCCGTCAGGTCCATGGGTCGGGCCGGTCCCTCGGTGATGATGACCTCGCGGGTGATGGCCAGGTCGGGTCCGATGTGCACGAGCTCGCCGACGCCGACCTCCGCCCAGTCCGGGTCGTCGTCGGTGCGCTCGCTCGCGACCACGACGATCGGGTGCGCGATCTCCGACTCGGTGTGCAGGTGCAGGGTGCCCGCGGCGTCGTTCTGCACCAGCGGGTCACCGTGCGGTTCGCGGTGCAGCAGCCACAGCGGGTTGTGCTCGGGGTAGCGGAACGCCCAGAGGTGCCCGGGTTCGGAGAGCACGAAGTTCAGGCTGTAGAGCTCGATGTCGCGGGCGAGCTCGTGCACCGCGGCGACGATGCCCGCGCGCACGTCGTTGCCCGCCTCGCGGATCCGGATCGTGAGCAGCGCGAAGAACCGCTCGGTGTCGGTGGTGCCGCCGACCATGGCCAGCGACGTGCCGAGCCGTCGTTCCACCTCGGGGAGGTCGCCGACGACGCCGTTGTGGGCGAAGGCGCGGTTGTCCATGAGGAACGGGTGGGTGTTGGCGAGGGAGACCACGCCGGTGCTGGCGTAGCGCAGGTGGGCGAGGAACTGGCTCGCCCGGGCGCGCTGGGAGACCTGCCGGTAGGTCTGGTCGTCGGCGGCCTTGATGGGGTTGCGCACGAGGAGCTGTCCGTCGCGGGTGGACAGCGTGGCGATGCCGAACCCGTCGGCGTTGTGCTCGCTCTGCGCGGCGAAGGAGTCCGGCGCGTGCAGCAACCAGAACTCGGCGGGTACGTCGTGGGGACCGGCGTGCAAGGCGAAGAGGCGGCACACGGGAGGAGACGCTAGCCCTCGATCCCGCTCGCCATCACTTGTTCGCGTTCCGGGCACGGTTGGAGTAGGTGTGGGGCCGTGACGACGGTGGTGCGCGAGACGGAGCGGAAGTACGAGCTCGCCGACGGGGTGGAGCTGCCCGGGTGGGACGGCCTGGTCGGGGTGGAGGCTTTGGTCGGGCCCGAGGAGCAGGCGTTGGAGGCGGTGTACTTCGACACCGAGGACCTGCGGTTGGCGCGGGCGGGGGTGACGTTGCGCCGCCGCCGGGGCGGGCACGACGCCGGGTGGCACTTGAAGCTGCCGGTGGGCGGGGACAGCCGCGACGAGGTGCGGGTGGGCGACGCGCGGGCGGTGCGCCGTCGCACGCCGCCCGCGGAGCTGGTGGGGTTGGTGCGGGCGTTGACCCGGGGTGCGCGGTTGGCGCCGGTGGCGGAGCTGGCGACGGCGCGGCGGCGGTGGCGGTTGACCGACGAGGACGGGCAGGTGTTGGTCGAGGTGGTCGACGACCACGTCTCGGCGCACACGCTGGGCTCCTCGACCTCGGGCATGTCCTGGCGTGAGGTCGAGGTGGAGCTGGGCGGCCGCGGTGATGTGGAGTTGCTCGAGCGGGTGGAGGGTCGGTTGCTCGAGGGGGACGTGCGTCGTTCGGATGCGCGGTCGAAGCTGGGGCGGGTGTTGGGCGAGCGGCTGCCTGCCCCGACGCCTCCGGAGCCGGTGCAGCGGCCGGGTCGCACGTCCCGGGTCGGGGAGGTGGTGGTGGCCTACCTGCGGGAGCAGGCCGAGGCGATCGTGTGGGGCGATCCGGCGGTGCGCCGGGATGTGCCCGACGCGGTGCACGGGATGCGGGTGGCGACCCGACGGATGCGCAGCGCTTTGCAGGCCTACGGGCGGGTCGTGGACCGTGCGGCCACCCGTGAGCTGGGCGGGGAGTTGAAGTGGTTGGCGGGGGTGCTGGGTGGCGCCCGTGATCTGGAGGTGTTGCACAGCCGCTTCACCCGGGCGGTGGCGGGGTTGCCCGCGGAGTCGGTCGTGGGCCCGGTGCAGGCCCGGTTGACCCGCTATTTCGCCGGGCGGGAGGCCGATGCCCGCGGCGCGTTGATCGCGGCGTTGGACTCCGAGCGTTACCTGGCGCTGTTGGGCGCGATCGATCAGCTGTTGGCCGATCCGCCGTTGACCCGGCTCGCCCGTGGGAAGGCGCGCCGCGAGCTGCCGGCCATGGTCGGGCGGGCGCATCGGCGCGTCGCCGGGCACGTCGAGGCGGCCGAGGGGATGGCGAGCGGGGACGAGCGCGACGCGCAGTGGCACGAGGCCCGCAAGGCCGCCAAGCGGTTGCGGTACGCCGCCGAGGCGGCCGCGCCTGCGTTGGGCAAGCCCGCCGACCGGCTGGTGAAGCGGGTCAAGCGGGTGCAGGAGCTGCTGGGTGATCACCAGGACGCCGTGGTCGCCCGCCCGGTCCTGCGGGAGATCGGCATGGTGGCCCACCTCGAGGGGGAGAACGGGTTCACCTACGGCCTGCTGCACCAGCTGCAGACCGACATCGGCCGCCTGTCCGAAGGCGAGATCACCCAGGCCTGGCGGGACCTGCGGCGCAGCGTGCGCGAGCTCGGCGCGTAACCCGCGCCTGCCGAACGCGGGTACCGGCGGCCGGGGTGGCCGCCGGTACCCCGATCAGGCCCGCCGTTACGTCCGGTACCGGAACAGGATCCGGCCCCGGTTCAGGTCGTACGGGCTGAGCTCGACGAGCACCCGGTCGAGCAGCACGATCTTGATGTAGTTCTTCCGGATCTTCCCGCTGATGTGCGCGAGGACCTTGTGCCCGTTCTCCAGCTCCACCCGGAAGGTGGCGTTGGGCAGGCACTCGACGACCGTGCCCTCGACCTGGATGGCTCCTGCTGCCTTCGTCATCGGCCCCGCACCATTTCCACGGTGCCGCCCACGCGCCGCGCGCCGATGCCCTCGAACAGCGCCGTCGCCGCGCTGTTGCGTTCGTCCACCTCGGCTGTGGCCGTCTCGATCCCGCCGCGGTGCAACGCACCCAGCACCTCGGCGAGCATCGCCCGGGCGATGCCGCGACGCCGCTGACCCTCGCGGACCGCGACCAACCCGATCCGCGCGTGCCTGCGGCGCGACACCACCCGGACCAGCCCCACGTACCGGTCGGCGGCCTCGGCCACCGCGTACCGCGCCGGGTCCAGGGGCGCCCCGTCCGGCCGGGGCGGCATCTCGACCGGCATCGTGTCCCAGCCCGCGCTCGCGTCGACCTCGGCGCGGACCGCCTCGTACACCTCGCGCAGCGCGGGCTCGCGCGCGGTACCGAGGCCCAGGACCGGCACCTCCGGCGCCCGCGCGGTGTCGAGCCCGGTGACCAGCGGGTCGGTGGCGAACAGGTACTCCTGTTCGCGGCGCCGGACGGTGAGGCCCGCCCGCTCCCAGCGGGCCGTCAGATCGTGGTCGGCCTCGTCGACCATCGTGTACAGCGGGCTCGGCAGGTCCGCCAGCATCGCGGCCGCGAGCCGGTCGAAGACCGCGCCGTGCCACGTGTCGATGCTGAGGAAGAGCCTGCCGTCGCGGCGGCGGGATGCCTCGCCGTCGCCGATCACGCGGTCGTCCTCGACGGCCTGCCACCGCAGGCCGTCGATCCGGGTGATCACGGCGTGGGTGCAGGCGGCCGGGGGTGCGCCCGCGCTGAAATGCACGGATTCCATAGGTTTGCCCTCTCAGAAGTGCCTGGTGGGAGGCGCTCCTGGCGACACCTACGTCAATCGCCCGATCGTGACGGAGAGGGGAGCACCCACGTGCGTGCAACGAGCATGGGTCTCACCTCCAACGGCCGAGTCTCGATCGCGGGCAGGGTACCAGCGCGCGCCCCCTCGCCCGCCACCGATTTCCGCCGGGCCCGTGAACGCCGGACACCCACCTGACCACCCCATCGGCGGTCGCACCGCTCGCCCCGTAGCCGGAGAGTTGATCGATGACCAGTGACCCGGACCCCACCGCGACCCAGGAGTGGTTGGACGCCCTCGATTCCGTGCTGGAGTTCGAGGGCGCCGAGCGGGCGACCTTCTTGCTCGACGAGCTGGTGGGGCACGCACGTCGCGGAGGCGTGCCTGCTCCGCACTCGGCCACCACCCCGTACGTCAACACGATCCCGGTCGACGCGCAGCCGCCGTTCCCGGGGGATCGGGAGCTGGAGCACCGGATCCGGTCGCTGAACCGGTGGAACGCGGTGGCGACGGTGTTGCGGGCCAACAAGGAGTCGTCGGAACTGGGCGGGCACATCGCCTCGTTCCAGTCGTCGGCCACGTTGTACGACACGGGCTTCAACCACTTCTGGCACGGTCCCGGCGGGGGGCACGCCGGTGATCTGTTGTTCGTGCAAGGGCACGTGTCGCCCGGGATCTACGCGCGGTCCTTCCTCGAGGGGCGGATCAGCGAGGAGCAACTGCTCAAGTTCCGCCAGGAGGTGGGCGGCGAGGGGCTGTCGTCGTACCCGCACCCGTGGCTGATGCCGGAGTACTGGCAGTTCCCGACGGTCTCGATGGGCCTTGGCCCGCTCATGGCGATCTACCAGGCCCGGTTCCTCAAGTACCTGGACGCGCGCGGGCTCGCGGACACGAAGGACCGGCACGTGTGGGCGTTCCTCGGCGACGGAGAGATGGACGAGCCGGAGTCGCTGGGCGCGATCTCGATGGCCTCCCGGGAGAAGCTCGACAACCTGATCTTCGTCGTGAACTGCAACCTGCAGCGCCTCGACGGCCCGGTGCGCGGCAACGGGAAGATCATCCAAGAACTGGAGGGGGTGTTCCGCGGCGCGGGCTGGAACGTCATCAAGGTGATCTGGGGCTCGGGCTGGGACCCGCTGTTGGCGGCGGACAAGTCGGGCTTGCTGCTGCAGCGCATGGAGGAGTGCGTCGACGGCGAGTACCAGGACTTCAAGTCCAAGGACGGCGCCTACGTGCGCCAGCACTTCTTCGGCAAGTACCCCGAGCTGCTGGACATGGTCCGCGACATGTCCGACGACGAGATCTGGGCGCTCTCGCGCGGCGGGCACGACCCGCTGAAGGTCTACGCCGCCTACCGGGCCGCGGTGGAGTCCGAGAGCCAGCCGACGGTGATCCTGGCCAAGACGGTCAAGGGCTACGGGATGGGTGAGGCGGGCGAGGGCCAGAACATCACCCACCAGCAGAAGAAGATGGGCGAGAACGTGTTGCGCGCGTTCCGCGACCGGTTCGGCATCGTGGACCTGCCCGACGAACGCATCCCGGAGGTGCCGTTCCTCCGGTTCGCCGAAGACAGCGCGGAGTTGGCCTACCTGCGGGAGCGGCGGGCGGCGCTGGGCGGCCCGATCCCGGTGCGGCGCGAGCGCTCGTCGCAGACGCTGCCGGTGCCGGAGCTGTCGGCGTTCGACGCGCAGCTCAAGCCGACCGGCGATCGCACGATCTCCTCGACGATGGCCTTCGTGCGGATCCTCACCACGCTGTTGCGCGACAAGCAGATCGGCAAGCGGGTGGTGCCGATCGTGCCGGACGAGTCGCGCACGTTCGGCATGGAGGGTCTGTTCCGCCAGTTCGGGATCTGGTCGCAGGTCGGGCAGCTGTACCGGCCCGAGGACGCCAACCAGCTCATGTACTACAAGGAGGACAAGTCCGGCCAGATGCTGCAGGAGGGCATCAACGAGCCGGGGGCCATGTCGTCCTGGATCGCGGCGGCCACCTCGTACTCGGTGTCGGACTGCCCGATGATCCCGTTCTACGTCTACTACTCGATGTTCGGGTTCCAGCGCATCGGCGACCTGGCGTGGGCCGCGGGTGACTCGCGGGCGCGCGGTTTCATGATGGGCGGCACCGCGGGGCGCACCACGCTCAACGGCGAGGGCCTGCAGCACGAGGACGGGCACAGCCTGCTGCTGGCGGCGACCATCCCCAACTGCGTGTCGTACGACCCGACCTACGCCCACGAGGTGGCGGTGATCGTCCAGGACGGGCTGCGGCGGATGTTCACCGAGCAGGAGGACGTCTTCTACTACATCACCCTGATGAACGAGAACTACCGCCACCCCGGCCTGCCCGGCGACGATGGAACCGACCGGCGCGCCGAGGTGGTCGAGGGGATCAAGAAGGGGATGTACCTGCTGCGTTCCACCGGCGACGGGGACGCCCGGGTGCAGCTGTTGGGGTCCGGCACGATCCTGCGCGAGGTCGAGGCCGCCGCCGAGCTGCTGGCCGCCGAGTGGGGTGTCTCCGCCGACATCTGGAGCTGCCCGAGCTTCACCGAGCTGGCCCGCGACGGCCAGGACGTGGAGCGGTGGAACATGCTGCACCCGGCCGAGCCGCAGCGCATCAGCTGGGTCGACGAGCGGCTGGGCGAGCGCCCCGCCGGTCCGGTGGTGGCCGCCACCGACTACATGCGCGCGTACGCCGACCAGATCCGCGCGTACGTGCCCGCCGACCGCCGCTACGCCGTGCTCGGCACCGACGGCTTCGGCCGCTCCGACTACCGCCGCAACCTGCGCGCGCACTTCGAGGTCGACCGCCACCACGTCCTGCTCGCCGCGTTGTCCGCACTGGCCGCAGAGGGCGCCGTACCGGCAGACTCGGCCGCCGAGGCGATCAAGCGCTACGGCATCGCCACCGACAAGCCCAACCCCCTGCACGCCTGAGCGAAGAAGGGCCCGGTACACGATGACGACGACCGCCAACAACGTCGAGGTCCCCGTCCCCGACATCGGCGACTTCAGCGACATCCCGGTGATCGAGGTCTTGGTCAGCGTGGGCGACAAGGTCAACGCCGACGATCCGGTGATCACGCTGGAGTCGGACAAGGCGACGATGGACGTGCCCGCCCCGATCGCGGGCACGGTCACCGAGGTGCGGGTCGCGGTGGGCGACCACGTCAGCAAGGACTCCGTGATCCTGCTCATCGCCCCCGGCGAGGGCGCGGTCACCCCGCCGCCGTCGCTGGTCGAGCAGCAGGAGCCGGAGCCCGCCACGCCGGTCACCACCCCGGCCGCCCCACCGGTCGCGGCGGCCCCGGTCGACCAGGACAACGCGGCGCCCGCGGGTGCGCACGCCGGGCCGTCGGTGCGGCGGATGGCCCGCGAGCTGGGCGTCGACCTCGCCGCCGTCACGGCGACCGGCCCCAAGGGCCGCATCACGAAGGACGACCTGCTGTCGTTCCTCAAGGGCCCGGCCGAGCCCGCCGCCGCGGCGACGGCGCCTGCCGCGGGTGCGGGGATCCCCGAGGTGCCTGCGCAGGACTACGCCGCGTTCGGGCCCGTCGAGCGCGTCGAGCTGTCGCGGATCAAGCGGCTGTCGGGCCCGTACCTGCACCGCAGCTGGTTGAACGTCCCGCACGTCACGCAGCACGACGAGGCCGACATCACCGCACTGGACGCCTACCGCAGGGAGCTGGACACCGCGGCCAAGGCCGACCGCGACCCGTACCGGGTCACGCTGCTGGCGTTCCTGGTGAAGGCGGCGGTGTCGGCCCTGAAGCAGTTCCCCGAGTTCAACAGCTCGCTCGCCCCGGAGAAGGACGCGCTGGTCCTGAAGGGCTACTACAACATCGGCATCGCGGTCGACACGCCCGGCGGCTTGGTCGTGCCCGTCGTGAAGGACGCCGACCGCAAGGGCATCGTGGAGCTCTCCCGCGAGTTCGCCGACCTCTCGGGCCGGGCGCGCGCGGGCAAGCTCAAGCCCCCGGACATGCAGGGCGGCACGTTCACGATCTCCAGCCTCGGCGGCATCGGCGGCACCGGGTTCACCCCGATCGTCAACGCGCCGGAGGTCGCGATCCTGGGCGTGGTGCGCTCGGCGATGAAGCCGGTGTGGAACGGCAAGAAGTTCAAGCCGCGCCTGATGCTGCCGCTGTCGGTCTCCTACGACCACCGCGTGATCGACGGCGCGCTGGCGGCCCGTTTCACCCGACATCTGTGCCACCTGCTCGAGGACGACCGAAGGTTGCTGCTGTGAGCGCGCAGGAGATCCGCGTCCCCGAGATCGGGGATTTCCACGAGATCCCCGTCATCGAGATCCACGTGGCGGAGGGCGACACCGTGGCGGTGGACGACCCGTTGATCACGCTGGAGAGCGACAAGGCGACCATGGACGTGCCCTCGCCGGTGGCGGGCACGGTGACCGGGCTGTCGGTCGCCCTCGGCGACAACGTCTCCGCAGGCACGCTGATCATCACCGTCGACGCGGCCGAGGCGGATCCCGCCGCCGCGGAGCCGCAGCCCCAGCACACCGCGCCCGCGGGCTACGGCTCGTCGGCCGCACCGCCCGCGCCACCCACGCCGCCCACCGCCGCGTCGAACGGTGCGGTCACGCCCTACACCGGGACGAAGGGCGACGTGCACGCCGAGGTGCTCGTGCTCGGCGCCGGGCCCGGCGGCTACACGGCCGCGTTCCGGGCGGCCGACCTGGGCAAGAGCGTGGTGCTCATCGATTCCCGCGGCCCGCTCGGCGGTGTCTGCCTCAACATCGGCTGCATCCCGTCCAAGGCGCTGCTGCACGCGGCCAAGGTGATCGCGGAGACCAAGGAGATGTCCGCGCACGGCCTGTCGTTCGCCGCGCCGACGATCGACCTCGACGCCCTGCGCGGCTGGAAGGACGGCGTCGTCGCCCGGCTCACCGGGGGACTGGCGGGCTTGGCCAAGCAGCGCAAGGTCACCACGATCGTGGGCACCGGCGTGTTCACCGGCCCGAACACGCTCACCGTGACCGGACCGGAGGGATCCAGCACCGTGTCGTTCGACGCGGCCATCATCGCCGCGGGCTCGGAGCCGGTGCAGTTGCCGTTCGTGCCGCACGACGACGCGCGCGTGATCGACTCCACCGGAGCGCTGGCGCTGGAACGCATCCCCGAGCGGCTGCTCGTGCTCGGCGGCGGGATCATCGGCCTGGAGATGGCCACCGTCTACGCCGAGCTCGGGTCGTCGATCAGCGTGGTGGAGCTGATGGACCAGCTGATCCCGGGCGCGGACAAGGACATCGTCAACCCGCTCGCGAAGCGCATCGGCAAGCAGTACGCGGCGGTCTGGCTGGGCACCAAGGTCACCGCCGTGAGCGCGGGCCCGGACGGGCTCACCGTGTCCTTCGACGCGTCGGGCAGCAAGGACCGCGCGAAGGCCCCCGAGACCGCGGTGTTCGACGCCGTGCTCGTCGCCGTCGGCCGCCGCCCCAACGGCAAGGTCATCGGTGCGGACGCCGCGGGCGTGTTCGTCGACGAGCGCGGCTTCATCCCGGTCGACAAGCAGCAGCGCACCAACGTCGGGCACATCTTCGCGATCGGTGACGTCGTCGGGCAGCCGATGCTCGCGCACAAGGCCGTGCACGAGGGCAAGGTCGCGGCCGAGAACACGGCCGGGAAGACGAGCTACTTCGACGCCACGGTCATCCCGTCGGTGGCCTACACCGATCCCGAGGTGGCGTGGGTCGGCGTCACCGAGAACGAGGCCAAGGCGGCCGGGGTGAAGTACGGGAAGGGCGCGTTCCCGTGGGCCGCGTCCGGGCGGTCGCTGTCGTTGGGGCGGGACGAGGGCCTCACGAAGGTGCTCTTCGACGAGGCCACCGACCGCATCATCGGCGCGGGGATCGTCGGCCCCAACGCGGGCGACCTCATCGCCGAGGCCGCCCTGGCCATCGAGACCGGCGCCGACGCGGCCGACATCGGCCTCACGATCCACCCGCACCCGACCCTGTCCGAGACCGTGGCCATGGCCGCGGAGGCGTTCGAGGGGACCCTCACCGACCTCTACCTCCCCAAGCGGAAGTAGGTCGCCGACGGCCCGCACCTCCCCGGTCAGCGCGGCGGGCGCCGCCCGGTGCTGCGCCCGCCGCGGTGGTCACCGTCGTAGGAAGTCCAGGAAGGCGGCGTTGACCTCGTCGGGGTGGGTCCACCCGATGTTGTGCGGGCCGTCGGGCACCTCGACGA
>Ga0068854_100001750_pt1 | contig 13221 bp, 10 predicted proteins | sample KBSCornC42_FD_66590 | JGI IMG/M metagenome (GOLD analysis project Ga0068854, IMG submission 66590) | Corn rhizosphere microbial communities from Kellogg Biological Station, Michigan, USA - KBS Corn C4-2 | ecosystem: Host-associated > Plants > Roots > Rhizosphere > Soil ... | reverse complement strand
GCCGGCAGGCGCGAGCGCGCGTGCACGATGTCGGGCTTGATCTCGGAGAACAAGCGCCGCAGCGCCCAAACATGGCGCAGCGTCGTCAGAGATTTGCGTCCGATATCGAGTGCGACATGTTCGCTGCCCTCGGCGACGAGTTTGTCGACCAGGCGTCCACCGGCCGAAATCGCGATCGAACGATGCCCGGCCGCGGCGAGCGCGGCGCCGATCTCGAGCGTCGAGCGCTCGACGCCGCCCGCATTGAGGGCAGGCAGCAGTTGCACGACGGTGAGGGAACGCGCGGGCATTGCGGCGCGCGAAAACGCGGAATCAGGACTTGAGCGTGAAGACCGCGCCACAGTAAGGGCATTTCGCACTGCCCGTGGCTTCGACCGGCAGATAAACCTTAGGATGCGAGTTCCACAGCGACATGCCCGGCATCGGGCAGGACAGCGGCAGGTCGGCGGCGGTGACCTCGTAGCGATTCTCGGCGTTGGCGGGAATCGTCTTCGCCGCGGCGGGGTTCGGCGAGGCAACGGCGGCGGCGGCGGTCATATTGCAATTCCGTACGGACAGCCGCGGGGCGGCGAGGGAACGGATTTTAGCAAGGTTCGCGCCGGCAACGCAGAAATGCGCGGCAGTTCTCGATCCCCGATTGTGCAAGGCCGCATTTCCGTGACCCGAAGTATGGGTATGATGCTGCAGTTGCCACTACCGACGGGGAATACCGCAATGGATTTCAACAAACTGATCGCGCGGGTCAAGAACATCCTGTTGACGCCGAAAACCGAATGGCCGGTGATCGCCTCCGAACAGGAGACGGTGCAGAGCCTGTTCACGAACTACATCATGATCCTTGCCGCGATTCCCGCGGTGGTCCAGCTGCTCAAGCTCAGCATCATCGGCATTTCGATTCCGATCGTCGGCGGCACCTACCGCGTCGGTATCGGCATGGGCATCACCCAGATGGTGGTGACCTACGTCATCGCGCTCGGCGTGTGCTATCTGATGATGCTCATCGTCGACGCGTTGGCGCCGACGTTCGGCGGCGAGAAGAACCAGGTGCAGGCGCTCAAGTCGATCGCCTATGCGAACACCGCGGGCTGGGTCGCGAGCGTTCTCGGCCTCGTCGGCCTGCTCGGTTCGCTGGCGGCGCTCGCCGCGGCGATCTACGGTATTTATCTGCTTTACATCGGTCTGCCGAGCACGATGAAGTGCGCGCAGGAAAAGGCCGGCGGCTACGCGGCCGCGACCATCATCATCGGTTTCGTGCTGTCGCTGATCCTCGGCATGGTGCTGGCCAGCGTCACCGGCTTAAGCGGCGCGATGGGCAGTGCGATGAGCGGCAGCCTCAACAGTTCGTCGACCTACACGCCCGACCAGAACAGCACGCTCGGCGCACTCGCCGCGATGGGCCAGCGCGCGGAAGTCGCGAGCAAGAAGCTCGAGGCCGCACAGAAATCGGGCGATGCCAAGGCGCAAGCGGATGCCGCCGGGCAGATGCTCGGCGCGGTGCTCGGCGGCGGCGCGGTCGAGGCGCTCGCGCCCGACGCGCTCAAGCCGTTCGTGCCGGAAACTCTTGCCGGCCTGCCGCGCACGAGTTTCTCGGTGCAGAAGCAGGCGCCGATCGGCATGCAGGTGTCGATCGCCGAGGCGCGCTACGGCAACAACACCGGTGACGGCCCGAGCTACGAGCTCACCGTCACCGATGCCGGCGGCGCCACGGGACTCATGGCGCTAGCCGGATTCGGCGCGCTGGAAAAGGAGGAGCAGAGCGACCACGGCTTCGAGAAGACCTACCACCAGAACGGGCGGCTCGTGCACGAGGAGTGGAATAATTCCGGCGACGGCGAGTACACCATCATCCTCGGCGACCGCTTCGTCGTCATGGTGAAGGGTTCGCATGTGCCGAATGTCGACGCGATCAAGACGGCGCTGGGCGGCTTCGATCTTGCCGGCCTCGAAGCGCTCAAGTCGCAGGGCGTGAAGAAAGGCTGATATCGCACCGTTTGACGAGTTGCCGCTGCGCGACGCGCAGCAGGTGAGAAGACTGCCTCCTCACCCGCCGTTTTCCTCTCCACGCTGACGCCTTCCCCGTCGCCGTCGCTGCAGGTTTCGACCTGGCGCAACAAGCGCAGCGCATGGCGCCGCGATTTCCGAACCTGCTTATTTCGCCTGGGCCTGCTTCGCATCGAGCGTGATGCGGACGGCTATGTCGTCGCTGACGTTCGGCACGTACTTGTTCACGCCGAAGTCGGAGCGCTTGATCACCGTCTCGGCGTCGAAGCCGGCCGCCTGCGCCTTGAACGGCCCCATCTCGAACAGGCCGATCTTGTTGACCTTGGCATTGAGCGTCACCGGCTTGGTCACGCCGTGCACGGTCAGGTCGCCGGTGATCTTGAGGCCGTTCTCGCCGGCCTTCTCGACCTTGCTGCTCTTGAACGTGATCGTCGGATACTTGGCCGCGTCGAAGAAATCCGCACTCTTGAGGTGCTCGTCGAGCTTGGCCACGCCGGTATCGAGGCCATCGAGCGGCAGGGTGACCCAGACCGACGACTTGGTCAGGTCGGCCTTGTCGAGCAGCACGCTGCCTTCGATCGTCTTCAAGCGTGCGGTCGGATTGGAAAAGCCGAAGTGATTCCAACCGAAAGTGACATTGCTGTGGGAGGGGTCGATGTCGTACTTCGCCGCGGCCGCGAGAGTGACGGCAGAAGCTTTCGCGCCATCGGCGGCAAAGGCGGGAATGCTGGCGAACAACAGGACAGCCGGCAACAAGACAGACAGGGCAAGACGTTTCATGTGTGCAATCCTCAGGGGTGGGGTCGATGACGCAACTGCAGAAAATTTGGTGCGAATCCGCGCCCGATGGTTCAATCCACCGCGGCTCGATGACGAGATGGGCGCAGTATATCGACGCACAATCCCCGGATTGCGCTCGCGGATAGGACAGTGAGGCATATCAACCGTACAATCGACCGGTGAAGCAGGAACTTCCCCATCGCCCAGGAAGCGCCGCCGGCGTTGTTGTCGTCACCGATGGTGCGGCGGGCAACGAGCGGCAGGCGTTGTCGCTGGCGCTGGCAATGCGGGTGTCGCCGCGCGTGTTGCGCATCGCACTGCGCGCGCCGTGGCGCTGGTTCGGACCGGGATTCACACGTGGCGCCGGCCTGTCCATCCTGCGTTGGCAGTGGAAGATGCTGTCCTCGCCCTGGCCCGCGCTCGCTATCGGCTGCGGTCGCCATGCCGCGGTGATCACGCGCGCGCTGCGCGAGGCCAGCGGCGGCGCCACGTTCGCGGTGCAGATCCTCGATCCGCGCGTCGACCGCAAGCATTTCGATCTTGTCGTCGCGCCGCGCCACGACGGCCTCGAAGGCGACAACGTCATCCAGACGATGGGTTCCCTCAATCCGATCGACGATGCCTGGCTCGCCGAGGCAAGAGTGGAATTTTCCACATTGCAGCAACTGCCACGGCCGCGTACGGCTCTGCTCGTCGGCGGACTCCGGCACGGACTGAACATGGACGAGCACTGGTTCGACGCGCTGCTCGCGCAGCTCGAGCGCTGGCGCGAACGCGACGGCGGTTCGCTGCTGATCACGACCTCGCGACGCACGCCGCCGGAATGGCGTGAACGCCTGCGCGGCGCATTCAAGAACGGCACCACCTGCTTCTGGGACGGCGAAGCCGATGGGGTCAATCCATACCCGGGCTATCTCGCCGTCGCCGACCGTATCGTCGTCACACCCGATTCGGCCAACATGCTCAGCGAAGCCTGCGCGACCGGCGCGCCGGTATTCACCTCGCTGCCGGCGGGCGCGCCGGCCAAGCTCGCGGCATTCCATGCCGAACTCGTCGACCAGGGCTGGCTGCACGACATCCACGCGGATGCCGCAGGCAGACAGCAACCGCCACCGATGCGCGAAATGGCGATGGTCGCGAGCAAGGTCTGGCATCACATCGAGGCGACGCGGCCCGATGTGGCTGTCGCGTTCGAACGCTGATTCTTTCCTTCTCGCACCGCGAGAAGCTAAGCGAATTTCAGGCCGAACGCCGTCGCGATCGCCGTTACCGCCTGCGTGTGGCGCAGCAGTTCCGCGTCGCGCTCGACCAGACGCGGGCGCGCATCGAGCGTGCAGGTCAGCCCACGCGCGAGCAGGACCGCATGCGCATCGGCGAGCGCACGCGCCTGCACGCGGTCGAACAGTCCCGCTTGACGTGTGAGCGCGATCAGCGCCGCGGTGTTGCCGCTGCGCAGCAGCGCCGCGTGTTCTTGCGCGTGGATCAGCACGAGCGCCTGCAACAGGAATTCGATGTCGAGCAGTGCGCCCTGGCCCTGCTTGAGATCGAGCAGCTCGGAGGTCGAGCGATCGCGCTCGACGCGCCAGCGCTGGCGCATGCCGACGACTTGTTCGACCACGTCGTGCGCGTCGCGCGCCTGCGCGAGCGTGGCCGCGCGCACGCCGGTGAAGCGCGCGAGTGTGTTCGCGTCGCCCGCGATCGGCCGCGCGCGCACGAGTGCCTGCTGTTCCCAGACCCAGGCGCGCTCGCGCTGGTAGTCGGCGAACGATTTCATGCTCGTCACGAGCAGACCCTTGCCGCCGTCAGGGCGCAGGCGCACATCGACCTCGTACAGCCGGCCCGCGTGCGTCTGCAGGCTGAGCCAGGCGACGACGCGCTGGGCGATGCGTGCGTAGTAACGCGCGCCGTCGAGCGGGCGCGCGCCGTCGCTCTCGGCCTGTGCGTACTTCTCGTCGTAGACGAACACGAGATCGAGATCGGAGCCGAAGCCGAGCTCCTCGCCGCCGAGGCTGCCGTAGCCGATCACGGCGAGACCCGCGTCGTCGCCGAGCCGCCCATGCTGGCGCTGCATTTCGTGCATCGCCATGTCGAGCAATTCGGCGACGACGAAGTCGGCCGTGCTCGACAATCCGCGCGCGGTCGCGGCGGCGCCAAGATGACCGCCGCGATAGGCCAGGCCGACGCGAAACGCGGCGCTGTTCTTCTGCTCCTGCAGGACAACCAGGCGCGTCTCGGTGTCGCCGGGCGGCACATTGGCGAGATGCCGACGCGAAGCCGCGACCAGTTCCTCGTGGCTCGGCGCCTGCGTTTCCATGCGCGCGTCGAGCAGGTCATCGAGCAGCAATGGGTGCGCGATCACCCTCTCGGCGAGCAGCGCGCTGTCGGCGAACAACGCGACCAGGCGCCGGCGCGCGCCGGCCTGTTCCTCGAGCAGGGCGAGATAGGCCGAGCGGCGGATCACGCCGTGCAGCAGGCGCAGCAGTCGATCCAGGCAGACATCGGGACCGACGCTGTGTGCGGCCTCCTCGATCAGCGTCGGCAACAGCGCGTTGAGGCGTGCGTGGCCCCGCGCCGACATCGTCTGCGCGGCATGCAGCAGCGTGGCGACCTTGGCATGCAGCGTCGCCGCATCGCGATATCCGAGCGCCTGCAGCGCCGCCGCGTCGGCACTGCCCTCGGCGACGCGCTGCACATAAATCGTCGCCTCCGCGGCGGCGGGCCGCGCGTCGGCCTGCAGCGGCGCCATTACCTCGGCGAAGATCGCGGCGACATCGGCGCGCGCTCGCGAGAGTTCCACCATCAGCGTCTCGACATTCGCATAGCCCAATGCCTGCGTGATGCGCGCACGTGCTTCGAGCTCGTTCGGCAATGCGTGGGTCTGCTCGTCGCGAAACATCTGCACGCGGTTCTCGACCCGGCGCAGCAGCAGGTAGGCCGCGCGCAGGCGCTTGGCGCGATCGGCCGCGATCACACCGAGCTGTTCGCAAGCCGCAAGCGAAGGCAGCAGGCCGCGTTCGCGCAACGCCGGTTCGCGCCCGCCGCGGATCAACTGCAGCAGCTGCACGATGAACTCGATCTCGCGGATGCCGCCGGCGCCGAGCTTGAGATTGTCTTCCAGATCTTTGCGCGCGACTTCGGCGTCGATCAGCGTCTTCATCTCGCGCAGGCCGGCGAAGGCGGTGTAATCGAGATAGCGGCGATAGACGAACGGGCGCAATGTTTCGATCAACTGCTTGCCGGTGCGCAAATCGCCGGCGACCGGACGCGCCTTGATCCAGGCGTAGCGCTCCCAGTCGCGGCCCTCGCGCTGGTAATACTGCTCCATCGCTGCGAACGACAACGCGACGCGGCCGGCGCTGCCGAACGGGCGCAGGCGCAGGTCGACGCGGTAGACATAGCCGTCGACCGTGATCTCGGCGAGCAGCTTGACCAGCATTTGGCCGAGCCGGGCGAAGAAGGTTTCGTTCGCTAATGGGCGCGCGCCATCGGTTTCGCCGTTCTCGTCGAAGGCAAGGATCAGGTCGATGTCGGAAGAAAAATTCAAATCCGCGCCACCGAGCTTGCCCATGCCGATCACGACGAGGCGCTGGGCGACGGCGTGCACGTTGCGCGGAACGCCGTGGCGGCGGATCAGTGCACGCTCGCCGAAATCATGCGCTGCGACGAGGCAGGACTCGGCCAGCGCGGTCGAACCCGCGAGCGTCTGCTCGACGCCGTCGAGGCCGTTGATGTCGCGCCAAATCAGGCGCACTGCCTCGCGGCGTCGGTAGCGGCGCAACGCGCGCATTGCCTCGGCTTCGTCCAGCGTCGGATCGAGCACGAGCGGACGCGTATCGGCGTGATGCGGGTTGGCCATCAACATGAGGCCACTCGCATTCAACAGCTCGGGATCGCGCTGGAAGCTCTCCCAGGCGAAATCGCTCGCGAGCAAGACGCGGCGCACGCGCTCGTCCACGCCGGCGTCGTCGTGCAGCACCACGTTCGCCTCGCGGCAGCGAGCGAGCAGGCGTGCGTAGCGGTCGGCCACAAATTCGCGGGTGAAAGGCGTGGAAGGTGAGGGCGCGATGGACACGGCCTAAGCGTTGCACAAACGGGGCGTGCATGTTCGACAAAGCGCGGCGTACACGCAAGGTTGGCGCACTGCGCCGGAGGAGCGGCGCGAACGGCGCAGCCGATCGCGTAGCGGCGAAGGGCAGGATGCCCAGTGCAAATAAAAAGCCCGCCGCGATTGCTCGCGACGGGCCACCCTCCCCCACAAGCCCTAGGGCTTCGTGTGGGTGTATTGGATTACAAATTTTTCACGTACGCACGTCGCGCCGCAACAATTCTCTGGCGTATGTGCTTTTCCCATGCCCCCGCCGGCGCCGCCTTGCCGGCTAAACTTGTTTTTTTGCCACGCGATGGACGAGACCCGTATGAACGCGCACATGCAGGTGCCCGAGGAGTGGCGCAACTGGATCGCACACAATCTGGAGCGCGGCTGCGACCTGGAGATGCTCGTCGCGGACATGCTGCGCGCGGGCTTCGATGCCGGCGCGGCGCGTAACGCGGTATTCGGCATGGCCGACCAGAACGTCACCGCCGCCGCGGCCGCGAACGGCACCTACGTCTACGAAACGCCGCGCCTGCCCGCAGGCAATGTCATTCACGCGCAGGAACGCGATGTGCGCGTCGTGCTGCGCATTGACCGGCCGACGATCGCCTTCGTCGACAATCTGCTCGACGCCGACGAATGCGATGAACTCGTGCGCATGTCGGCACACAAACTCGTGCGCTCGACCATCGTCGACCGCGAGCGCGGCAGCGCCGAAGTGACTACCGGGCGCACGAGCGAGGGCACGTACTTTCCGCTCAACGCCGACGCCTTCATCGCGCGTCTGGACCGCCGCATCGCCGCATTGATGAACGCGCCGATCGAGAACGGCGAAGGTCTGCAGATCCTGCACTACCGGACTGGTGATGAATACGCGCCGCACTACGACTACTTCCCGCCCGAAGACGCAGGCAGCCGCGCGCATATCGCCCAGGGTGGCCAGCGCGTGGCGAGCCTCATCATCTATCTCAACGACGTCGAAGACGGCGGCGCGACCGTGTTCCCCAAACTCGGGCTGCGCATCGGGCCAAAGAAGGGCGCCGCGGTCTACTTCGAATACTGCAACAGTCTGGACCAGGTCGACCCGCAAACCCTGCACGGCGGCCTGCCGGTGCTCAAAGGCGAGAAATGGATCGCGACGAAGTGGGTGCGGCAGCGGCGCTATGTCGCCTAGAAAACATCGCAGGTGCAGGTGACATGAACCACGCGCCCCGCAAACCGCATCCACGATGGCGGAACCGCCACTGCACAGTGGTCAGGTAAAATGAACTATCCACGATCACACGACTCGGCACGCGCTGAAAGCGCGACCGGTTGCTGCCGGTCTTCACTGCCTCTCGATTCGAACTCTGAGATCATTTCCGGATGAAATTTCTGCACCACGGCATTCCCCTGCTCATCCTCGCCTGCCTGTTCGCTTCGCCCGGCCTCCGCGCCGCGGAGGCCGACGAGTTGTTGCCGGTCGAACAGGCCTTCACGGTCAATGCGAAGGCGCTAGATCGCGGCACGCTGCAGCTCGATTGGAAGCTCGCCGAGCACTACTACCTCTACCGCGACCGTATCAAGGTGACGACGAACGACGCGGGCGTTGCGCTCGGCGCACACGAATTGCCCGCGGGCGAGAAGAAGCACGACGAGTTTCTCGGCGACGTCGAGGTTTACCACCAGAATTTTTCCTCGACGCAAAAACTGACCGCCCCGGCCGACGCCGCGCAGGTCACGCTTGCGGTGCGCTACCAGGGCTGCCACGAAGTCGAGCCGAAGATCTGCTATCCGCCGCATACGGTGAAACTCGCGCTCGATCTGCCCACGGCGAGCGGAACCGCGTTGCCCGCCGCAGGCGCGACCAACCTGCTCGGCAGCGGCGCCTCCGGCAGCGCGCTTGATACGGGCGAGCCGCTGCCGGTCGACAAGGCCTTCGTCTTCGAGGCCATCGCGTCGGGGCCTGGCGAAGTGCTCGTGCGCTTCACGATGCCGAAAGGCTACTACCTGTATCGCGACAAGACCTCGTTCCGCGCGGACAACGCGACACTCGGCGCGCCACGCTGGCCCGAAGGCAAGTTGCACGAGGATGCAAGCTTCGGCAAGACGACCGTGTATTTCGACCAGGTCGACGTGCCGATCGGCGTGTCGAGCCTCGCTGCGGGCCAGCCGCTGCACTTCACCTCGACGTTCCAGGGCTGCCTCGAAGGCAGCGTCTGCTACCCGCCGACCACGCGCAGCATCCAGGTGACGATGGCCGGCGCTGCCAGCGGCGATGGGATCGCGACCTCGGTCGCCGACATTTCGCCGCAGGCACGGCCTGCGGCAAGCGGCGGTTCGCTGTTCGCAGCGCTGTTTGCCGCGCTGCTCGGCGGCCTGATCCTCAACCTGATGCCTTGCGTGCTGCCTGTGCTTTCGCTCAAGGCGATCTCGATCCTCGAAGGCGGCGAGTCGCCGCGGCACGCGCGCAAGCACGTGCTCTGGTACACCGCCGGCGTGATGCTCTCGTTCGCCGCGGTCGGCCTCGCCGTGATCGCGTTGCGCAAAGCCGGCATGGCCTACGGCTGGGGCTACCAGTTGCAGCAGCCGCTGATCGTCGCCGTGCTCGTCTACGTGATCGTCGCGATCGGCCTGTCGCTGTCGGGTGTGGTCCAGTTCGGTGTCGGTCTGACCAATGCTGGACAGGGTCTCGCCTCGCGCTCGGGACCGGCCGGCGATTTCTTCACCGGCGTGCTTGCGGTCGTGGTGGCAAGCCCCTGTACGGCGCCATTTATGGGTTCGGCGCTCGCCTTCGCCTTCGCGAGTTCGACACTGACCGCGTTCCTCGTGTTCATCGCGCTCGGCCTCGGTCTGGCGCTGCCGTTCCTGCTGATCGGTTTCGTGCCCGCGATCGGCCGCCTCCTGCCCAGGCCCGGTGCCTGGATGGAAACACTCAAGCAGCTGCTGGCGTTTCCGATGTATCTCACTGCGGCATGGCTGATCTGGGTGCTCGGCAACCAGCGCGGCGTCGATGCGATCGGCCTAGTGCTCGTCGGCGTGATCGTGCTCGGCTTGGCGCTGTGGTGGTTCGAACGCAGCCGCTATGGCAGCGGCCCCTGGCGCCTGCTGGCCCTCGTCGCACTGCTGCTCGCGCTGCCGCCGCTGTATGCGATTGCGCGTCTTGAACGCAGCACGGTCGCGGCCGCTGATGTGGCCGGCCAAGTCGCCTTCAGCCCGGCCAAGCTCGCCGAGCTGCGCAAGGCCGGCAACGCCGTCTTCGTCGATGTCGGCGCGGACTGGTGCACGACCTGCAAGGTCAACGAGCGCGCCGTGCTGCACACCGATGCGTTCCGCGCCCTGCTCAAACGCACCGATACCGTGTTCATGGTTGCGGACTGGACCAATCCCGATCCCGATATCGAAGCTTTCCTCGAGAAATTCCATTCGGTCGGCGTGCCGCTCTATGTCGTGTTTCGCAAGGGCGAGGAAGGTCACGCCTTGCCGACCGTGCTGACCCAGGGCATAGTCGAGTCGGCAATCGAGGGCAAGTCGGCGCCTTAGAACCTGCCCTCAAAGCGTAGCGAGCGAAGAGAATTTGCGCGACGCAGGAGCGCAGGAACCGGAGCATACATACGAGTATGTGAGGATTCCGAGCACCGCCGGCGCGCAAATTATCGAGCGCAGTAGCTTTGAGGACAGGTTCTTAATGTTGCAACGTTCCCATCTCGTAATCGTCGCCGTTGCCATCCTCGGCGCCTTGCTCGGCTTATTCGCTTCGACGCACATGAACGACTACGCCGATCGCCCCGTGCCGCCGGGCATGACCGTGCTCAAGGTCGGCGATCAGCGCGCCGATCTCGAGCTGTCCGATGTCGAAGGCAAATCGCGGCGACTGTCCGAATTCGACGGCAAACTCGTGCTGCTGAACTTCTGGGCAACTTGGTGCGGTCCGTGCCGCGAAGAGATGCCGCTGCTCGACGCGACCCACGAAAAATTCGCCGACAAGGGCCTGCTCGTGGTCGGCGTCGCCGTCGACGATGCCGATGCCGTGCGCGACTTCCTCAAGGACTATCCAATCCGCTATCCGATCCTGCTCGCCGGCGACGACGAAGATGCCTCGCTGCGTTATGGCGACACCCGCAGCGTGCTGCCGTATAGTGTGTTGATCGGTCGCGACGGCAGGCTGCTCGCCCAGCGCGCGGGCTATTTCAGCGAAGAAAGCCTCGGCGACTGGCTGCAACCGCATCTCTAGTCAGGTGGGACTGAGCCGCAACAACCCGCAGCCTGTCAAATATTCAAACAGCGGATCAACATCGGCCATCTTCGCCGAATTTGTACGTATCGCACTGGACAAGTCGGCATCGACGGCGCAGACTTCCGCGCCTTGACCGGGCCGCCGGCCCGTCGGACTTTTCCATTCGTGGCGAAAATACTCGTCCTGCACGGCCCCAACCTGAACCTGCTCGGCACGCGCGAGCCGGAGATCTATGGGCGTGCGACGCTGGACGAGATCAACGCCGACCTGGCGGCACGCGCCAACGTCGCAGGGCACGCGCTGGAATGTCTGCAGTCGAATGCCGAACACGAGCTGGTCGGGCGCGTGCAGCACGCGCGCACGGACGGCACGGCGTTCATCCTGATCAATCCGGGTGCGTTCACCCATACCAGCATCGCCCTGCGCGACGCGTTCGCCGCCGTGGCGATTCCGTTCATCGAAGTGCATCTTTCGAACGTGCATGCGCGCGAGGCGTTTCGCCGGCACAGCTATCTGAGCGATCTCGCCGTCGGCGTGATTTGCGGTCTCGGGCCGATCGGCTATGGATTGGCGCTGGAAGCAGCAGTGCAGCGTCTTGACCAATCCGGCATCGACGAAAAGCCTAAGCAAAGATAATCGGAACCAAAAGAAAGGTTTATCAATGGATCTCCGCAAAATAAAAAAACTGATCGACATCCTCGAGGAATCCAACCTCGCCGAACTCGAAATCAAGGAAGGCGAGGAATCGGTGCGCCTCTCGCGCGTGCCGAAAGGATCCGCCATGGGGCCAGCCGCGCCGATGACGCATGTCCAGGTTCCCGCTGCCGCGGCTGCGCCGGTATCCGCGCCCGCGGCGAGTGCGCCGGCCCCGGCGCCTGCCGCCAGCGGCAAGGAACTGCCGCCGGGCCATGTCCTGCGCTCGCCGATGGTCGGTACGTTCTACGCCTCGCCGAATCCGGAGGCGCCGGCGTTCGTAAAAGTCGGCCAGACGGTCAAGGTCGGTGACACGCTCGCGATCATCGAGGCGATGAAGATGTTCAACCAGATCGAGGCCGACGCGGCCGGCACGGTGCTCGCCGTGCTTGCGTCGAGCGGCCAGCCGGTCGAGTTCGACGAACCGCTGTTCGTGATCGGCTGAGTCGGCGCGCCCATGCTCGATAAAGTCGTCATCGCCAACCGCGGCGAAATCGCGCTGCGCATCCTGCGCGCCTGCGCCACGCTCGGCATCAAGACCGTGGCCGTGCATTCCACGGTCGACCGCAATTTGAAGCACGTCGGCATGGCCGACGAGTCGGTCTGCATCGGCCCGGCACCCGCTGCAGAGAGCTATCTGTCGACGCCGGCCATTATTGCTGCGGCCGAGGTGACCGACGCGCAGGCGATCCATCCCGGTTACGGCTTCCTGTCCGAGAACGCCGACTTCGCCGAACGCGTCGAGCAATCCGGCTTCATCTTCATCGGCCCGACGGCGCCGGTAATCCGCCTGATGGGCGACAAGGTCGAAGCGATCAAGGCGATGAAGGCCGCGGGCGTGCCCTGCGTGCCCGGTTCCGGCGGCCCGCTCGGTGATGATGCGGCGACGAATGCGAAGATCGCGCGCGAAATCGGCTATCCGGTCATCATCAAGGCCGCGGGCGGCGGCGGTGGCCGCGGCATGCGCGTGGTGCACACCGAAGCGCATCTCAACAACGCGATCCTGACCACGAAGTCCGAGGCCAAGGCCGCGTTCAACAACGATCAGGTCTACATGGAGAAGTTCCTGGAGAATCCGCGCCACGTGGAAATCCAGGTACTCGCCGACGGCCAGGGCAACGCGATCCATCTCGGCGAGCGCGACTGTTCGATGCAGCGCCGCCACCAGAAGGTCGTCGAGGAAGCGCCGGCGCCGGGCATCACGCCGCAGCAGCGTGCCGATATCGGCCGCGTCTGCGTCGAGGCCTGCATCCGCATCGGCTATCGCGGCGCGGGCACGTTCGAGTTTCTCTACGAAAACGGCCGCTTCTACTTCATTGAAATGAACACGCGCATCCAGGTTGAGCATCCGGTGACGGAGATGATCACCGGCGTCGATCTCGTGCGCGAGCAGTTGCTGATCGCGGGCGGCGAAAAGCTTTCGATCAAGCAAGAAGAC
>Ga0068854_100001744_pt1 | contig 13255 bp, 9 predicted proteins | sample KBSCornC42_FD_66590 | JGI IMG/M metagenome (GOLD analysis project Ga0068854, IMG submission 66590) | Corn rhizosphere microbial communities from Kellogg Biological Station, Michigan, USA - KBS Corn C4-2 | ecosystem: Host-associated > Plants > Roots > Rhizosphere > Soil ... | reverse complement strand
GGCTTTGTGAGGCTGGATGCCGACGCGGAACCCGACGCCCGGCTCACGCTGATGCGCGGCGGCGCGATCGAAGGGATCGTGGCCGACGCGAATGGCGATCCGGTCATGAACGTCACCGTGTCGGCGCTTCGGCCCGTCTCGTCCGGCGGCGCACCGAATGTCGTGACCGAGACGCGCACCGACGATCTCGGGCGTTATCGGCTGCACAGTCTGGATGCGGGCGGCTACGTTATTCAGGCTGCCACCGATGGCGCGAGCATCCCGATCGCGCCCGGACAGCGGCCGGCGCGATCGAGCCGCGCGTACTATCCATCGTCCACATCGATCGACAACGCAAAGGCCATTCATGTGGAACTCGCGCGCGACGTCACCGGCGTGGACGTGACGTTCACGCCGGATGTGCCGACGGCGGATTCCCGCCCGCGGCCGCGACCCGCTGATGGTGCGTCGGGGAAGGCACGAATCAGCGGACGAGTTACCGATGCGACCTCCGGCAAGCCGATACGAAACGCCCTGATGCTCCTCCTGTCCGTCGACGGGATCAGCACCCAGCGCTCGACGGCGACCGATGCGCGTGGCCGGTTCGACTTCACCAACCTTGCCGCCCGCCAGTACACGTTGCGCGCCACGGCGGATCGCTACGTCACGCTGCAGTACGGCCGCACCAGGCCGGACGAAACGGGCGTGTTCATCGACGTCGCCGGAGGACTGGACGTCACCGCCGATATGTCTCTGCCGCGCGCGAGCGCGGTCGAAGGCGAACTGTTCGACGAGTTCGGCGATCCCGCGCCCGGGATCCTCGTCCACGTCGCGCGGAAACAGTACGAGCGTGGCCGTCAGCGACTGGTGGTTCGCGGGGGGATGTATCCATCGACCGACGATCGAGGACACTATCGGATCGGCGGACTGGATCCCGGCGAGTACTACGTCACGGCGCTCGCCGGCGCGTTTGCAGATTCAGACGCGCCGGGCGGGTTTGCGCCGACACACTACCCGGGCACCAGCGATGCCAGTGGCGCGATGCCCCTATCCGTGTCGCCTGGCGCGGACACCCTCAACGCTTCGTTCACGCTGGTCCCCGCGCCTGCGGTGACGGTGAGCGGCGTCATGGTCGATGCCGACGGGCAAGCCGTGCGCGGGCGAGGTGCGCTCGTCTTCGCGACGGCGGACCATCTGCGCCGGGCAGACACTCAGACCGCCTGGGACTTCACCTCGGAGGACGGGCACTTTTCATTTCGCGGCGTTCCCCAGGGCAGCTACACGCTGCAGGGGTACGGGCCGCCGCCTGCTGATCGCCAGAGGCCGGGAGGCGTGAATGACTTGCCGTGGGGCTGGCTGGGCCTGACGGTCGGCGAATCGGATGTCGACGGGCTCGTGCTCAGGGTCACCGAGGGAAGGACGTTGCGCGGACGCATCACGCGTGACGAAGAAAACGGTCCACCACTGACGCCCCAGCAGGTCCGCATCTCCCCCACTCCCTTCGAATGGGATTCGGCGCCCTTCGGCGGCCGCCCGTTTCCGTCAGAGACATATGACGACTGGACGTTCCGGGTCAGGCAATTGTCCGGCCGCGAACGAGTTTTCGTCATCGTGGCGTCGCCCGCCTGGATGCTGAAGAAGATCACGCGCGACAACATCGACGTCACTGACGAGACGCTGGACTTCCGCGACAAGGACGTCGCCGGCCTCGAAGTGATCCTCACCTCCAAGACGACGCACGTCACCGGCACCGTGTCGGACGAGCACGGCTCCGTGAAGGACTACGCGGTCGTGATCTTCTCATCGGACCCGACAAAGTGGATCGATCGCTCCCGCTTCGTCGTCATGGCGCGCGCCGGGCTGCAGGGACGCTTCGACGCCGGGACGTTGCCGCCCGACGACTATCTTGCCGTCGCGCTGCCGAACGTCTACGGAACGGAGTGGATGGATCCCGATTTCCTGCGAACGCTCCGTCCGCTGGCCTCGGCGTTCACGCTGCAGGAAGGCGAATCGAGGGCGCTCGATCTGAAGCTCAAGACGAGACCATAGGAGCACGGGCCGGTTTGACGGGCCATCGTCTCTGAGCAGTTCGTAGCGACCCTTCACCCAGTTCCCGCATAGATTCGGCGCCATCGATAAGGGCGGCGCAGCCGCCGAGCGCAGCGAGGGCACCCTTGACGCCGCCGACGTCTCCCGCGCGAGATCCTCAACGAACGTGGCCCGAAACCTGCCGACGGTCTCCATGACGTCCACCTCGGGCCCGCGGAGGTGATAGTCGCGATCCCGATGAAACACGCGCTCGGTCTCGCGGCCGACCATCGACTGACCGATCGCATCGCCAATATTCGATAGGATCTGGCCATGCCCCCGTCGTTCCTGGTCCTCTCTCGCGCAAACGCCGCGGTCTACGAACCTCGTGGGACCGAGGTGTGTATCTCGATCACCGACCCGGGCGATGTCCCTATTCCGCTCTCGCCGAAATTCAAGGCGGTTCTGAGGCTCGCCTTTTCTGACATCGGGGAAGCCACGAGACTCCACCGAACCGGCGACAGGCTGTTCGCTGCCGAACATGTCACCGCGACCCTCGACTTCATCAGCCGCTGGCGAGACGTCGATCAGGTCGTCATTCACTGCACCGCAGGAATGAGCCGCTCTCCGGGCCTGGCGTTGGGGATCTGCCAGCTTCGCAGCTGGCCGGCCGAGGAATTGCAGCGGAGGCATCCCTCCGCGAACCGGTGGGTCCAGAAAGAGTTTGTGCGAGTGGGACGTGAGATCGCGTGGCCCCTGAACGGCTCGGTTCGGTCGAACGATCCGGTGCGTCGCCTGCAGGATCCCTCGCGGCTCTGGGCTCGAAGCGAAGTGCTAAGCCCTCGGTCGCCTGTTCCGCCGACCCGAGGGCTTCATGGTTGGTTCTTCGATGGCGTACCAAAATGCGTTCCGGTCGAGAACTGCGTCGTCCATGATGGGCTGACGCTGCTCTACGTCGGCATTGCTCCGTCACGCGCATCGAGCTCTGCCACTCTGCGTAGCCGAATTCGGCAGCACTATCAGAGCAACGCGGCTGGTTCAACGCTCCGTTTGACGCTGGGTTGCCTCCTCGCTGAGCAGCTCCGGATCCAGTTGCAGCGAACCGGATCGACAGATCGCCTGACGTTCGGCAAGCGGGGGGAGGAACAGCTCTCGGAGTGGATGGCAGCGAATGCCTTCGTGTGCTGGGTCGAGCACAAGGAGCCGTGGAAGATTACGTATGAGGCAGTTTCTGCGCTCCGACCTCCTCTGAACGAGGATCAGAACAACGCTCACCCGTTTTGCGCGGCGCTGTCGGCGCTGAGAAGTGAGATGAGAAAGAAGGCAAAAGAGTAGAGTCCGTAATACTGCTCAGGAGATTGACGAATCGAGACCGATGCGCAAAGTGACCAAGCCGCCGGTACTGCTGAACGGGTGCCGGGTCGAGCAGTTCGCGATCCGTGATCGTTCGATAAAGTTCAGGGGTCACGGTCTGTTGTTCAGCGATGACCGAGAGGTCGGACCTGTGCCTCGACTCGCGTTGGCCCGCGACAAGAACGAAGAAGTCGTGCTTTTGCATTGCGATGCTCGTTGGCAAGTACTCGGCATCTCTGGCGGCCATGCGACGGTCCGCGAGGCCAAGCGAGCCGCGGAGCGGTTCTACACCGGTATCTCGAAGCGATGGATTCCGACCGGATACACGAAGACTGACGCCAGGCACGCCTTGGACCGCGTCGCCGGCCCCAAGAAGTGCGCGGTGTGCTTGCGCTCACCGTACGACGTCGATGCGATGGTGGAAATGAAGAAGCGCAAGCTCGCGATATGCGACGAGTGCATTCGCGAGCTGTACGGGTTGCTGTCGTCCGCAAGTGACGTGTGAGCGTCCGTCAGAGTCGATCGCTTCGGCGCCGCACGGGACCTTGCCGCAGCCAAAGAACGCTATGGACATTGCCATTCCTCTGATCCCCGGCTGGCACGTCACTCTGTTGTGGAGTGCCTGGGTGACCGGCGCAATCGCGATGCTTCTTGTTCTTGCCGCAGTCTTCGTCGACAGAGTTTGGGCGCGCGAGAAGACTGATCGCGGCAACCGCATTTAGATCGAGCGCTCGACCATGGCTTGTGGAAGCGCGGCAAGCAGTCGGCAGCGGCAAGGCGTAGGCAGCGTTGGACGTTGCTTCAGTCATCGAAGCGTATGCGCGGGAGCGGCGCGCCCAGGTGTCGGCGCGCAGAGAGCGTACTGGTTGGAAACGCCAAACCTCTCGGCGCCTTCTTCGGCAAGACGAAGCTGCGGCACATCACCAGCGCCCACATCTCGGATTACCAGAACGCCCGTACGAACCATGACACGCCGAAAACGGTCGACGGCGAGCGGCCAGTCGTCGTGCGCTCATTGAATCCCGAAGTGCCGCTTGGCGAACGCTCGTCCCGAACCGGACTTGAGGTAGCGTTCGAACCGAAGCGCCGCCGTTTCGTCGGAAAACTCGATCGACACAACGACGTGCCACGGTCGATGGCGAACGGTGTGGCCGCAGGGACCATTGTTGTGCCAGTCGAGGCGTTCGTTCACATCGCTCGCGACACCGACGTAGTGGCGTCCGGGATCGCTTTCGCTGCGCAGAATGTAGACGAACCGCTTCCCGACGCCGAGCATGGCCGGGCTGAGTGGCAGGTTTCGCGCCAGCAGGAAACCCGATGAATTCCGCGCGTTGTGCCAAAATCGCGACGGAAATCGCGCAGTTTTCTAGCGTGGGGACGTGCCTCGGTGTCAGGGATCGACCGCGCTGCACGGTAGCCGGCTCGAGGGCGATGATTTCGTGCGCCTCGCCGAAGCTGCGCGAAGAAGCGACGGCCGGGTGCTTCACACCAGAGGAAGAAGATGGCGCTGCTGTACCCGGGTGGCAAAAAGGCCCGTGTGAATAGCTGACGCTCAGGCGTCAGGCGGGGGACGGTGACGGCTGACCGTCACGTCGTCCGGGCGATGATCTCCGCGACCGCACGCGTGACCATGCGGGCCCCGGGAGCCTTGGCAGCGGCCTCGAAAGCCGCGCGCAACGGCTCGGCCTCGGCGGCCGGCCAACCGTTCCGGCACTCCGGGACGAACACGTTGAACACGTGGGGCAGAAATTCAGAGCTGAGGCTGTTGGTTCTTCGTCGGTTGGGCTCGGAAGATGAAGTCGCGAGGCGACTCTCCGAGATGCTCATTGCGGCGGAGTCCTGGTTAACTTCATGTCGCCGAACCTATCCGTCTTGCCGTCCTTGACGTCGTCGATCGTCAACCGCCAGGTATCGCTCCGTGGTTGGTAGGCGAATCTCGTATGCAAGGACTCGTGCTCGACAGTCCCGGCGGACACTGCCGAACGGCAGGCAAACGTGACCGAGATGGCATTGCCGGATTGCAAGATCGCGACGGTCTCCCAGACGCCCATGTGTCGTCATACATTTTCTTGGCGAAGAACGTGGAGCGCCTGCAGCGCGGCGCCCCGCGCGCCGGCGGCGTCTCCATTTGCCATAATCTCGATCCGCGGTTCCTGTTCCTCGCGCTGCCGCGGCATGCCGGCACGCACCTCCTTCAGCCACCACGCCTGGAACTCCGGCGACACTTCGAGCGCGCCGCCGCCGATCAGGAAGGCGTCGGGATCGAGGAGATTCGTCATCTGGTCGAAAAAGAGCCCGAGGGCCTTCGCCTGCGCGCGGAAGATTGCGCGGCACATCGGATCCCCGCCTTCGGCGTATCCGCGAACCTCTTTCGCTCCCCGCGAGGGGGGCACTGCGGCGAGTGGATGCGCCGGGTGATCACGCAGGAACAGCGGAAGCAACGTTCGCTCGATCGCCGTCAACGAGCAGACCGACTCCAGATCTCCGGTCCGGCCGCAGTTGCAAGGAGGCCGGACGCCCTTCAGCTCCGCGATGTCCTCACACGGAATCAGCACGTGGCCGACTTCGCCGCCAAAGCCGTTGCGCCCCTCGACGACCCGGCCGTCGATCACCAACCCGCCGCCGAGGCCAGTACCGATGATGGCCGAGACGCTGGACGCCGGCCTGGTGCCGAAGAGCGCCATGTGGCCCCACAGCGCCGCGGCATTGCCATCGTTCAGGTACGTCACCGGAATCCCGAGCTGCTCTTGTAGACCGCCGCGCAGATCGAAGCCGGCCCAGTCCCGGTGCGAGAAGTTCGTCGACCCCTTTGCACTCAATACGCCTGCCGCACTGGCGGGGCCCGGAGTATCGAGGCCCGCGGCCACGACGTCGGACGCGGTAATACCGTGCGCGGCGGCGGCGAGGTTGAGACCGTCGACGATCTGGTTGATGCAGACGGCGGGGCCGTCCTGCACGCGGGCCGGATGCTCGGCAAGACCAGCGACCAGGAATTCCCCTGTGTCCGCATCGAGCAGGGTGTAGTTGATGGCCGTCCCCCCGAGGTCGATGCCCGCCACGATCGGCCGCATCTCCATAAACTACCAAATCTCGAGAGTCCCAAAGTTCTGAATGTGTCGTTCGCCCCGTCGCGTCTTGCAGCTGTCAATGCCAGGTCCGATCATGCAGTTCGGCGCCGCAGAGTCAGATCTGGTTCTCCACCGGCGCTGCTCGCTTCGTGTTCGCTGGGATTGTCATCCGTCGTGACGACGAGGATGGCATCGTCGTCGAACTGAAGTCAACGCACACCCAAGGAGGTCGCAGGTCTAAGCGGACGGCAGGCAGCATTGGTCTCTATAATCACTGGCACCGACAATGGACACGCTCCTCCGCGAAATCCTGACCAGCCGCGTGTATGAAGTGGCACGCGAGACGCCGCTCGACGTGGCGCCGCGGCTCTCGCGCCGGCTCGAGAACGACGTCCTCCTCAAGCGCGAGGATCTTCAGGCAATCTTCAGCTTCAAGCTGCGCGGGGCGTACAACCGAATCGTCCGTCTGCAGCCGGATGAGCGCGCGCGTGGCGTCGTCGCGGCGAGCGCCGGCAATCACGCTCAGGGCGTCGCCTTCTCCGCCCGGCGTCTGGGCCTCCGCGCGGTCATTGTCATGCCGCGGACGACACCGGAGATCAAAGTGGATGCGGTCAAGGCCCTGGGAGCCGAGGTCGTGCTGGCCGGCGATCGTTATGCGGAGGCACAGCAGCACGCCGAGCAGCTCGGCGCGGAGGAGGGACTCGTCTTCATCCATCCGTTCGACGATCCGCTGGTCATTGCCGGTCAGGGCACGGTCGCGGTCGAGATGCTCCGTCAGAGCCAGGATCTCGGCGCCGTGTTCGTCCCGGTCGGCGGCGGCGGATTGATCGCTGGCATCGGCGCCTATATCAAGGCGGTCCAGCCCGCCGTTCAGGTCTTCGGCGTCGAGCCGATCGATGCGGACGCGATGGCACAGTCGCTGGCCGCCGGTCGGAGGGTCCGGCTGAACGACGTCGGGCTGTTCGCCGACGGCGTCGCCGTTCAGGAGGTCGGCGAGCATACGTTCCCAATCGTCACGGCGACCGTCGATGGCATCATCCTCGTGAACAACGACGAGATTTGCGCCGCGATCAAGGACATCTTCGACGACACCCGGACGATCGTGGAGCCCGCCGGCGCGCTGGCGCTCGCCGGCCTGAAATCACACGTCGAGGGGCGCGGCCTGCGCGGGCAACGGCTCGCTGCCGTGCTCAGCGGCGCAAACATGAACTTCGATCGGCTGCGGTTCGTCGCCGAGCGCGCCGAGCTCGGTGAAGGACGAGAGGCCCTGCTGGCGGTGACGATTCCCGAGCGGCCCGGCGCCTTCCGCACGTTCTGCGCCGCGCTGGGCCCGCGGGTTGTGGTCACTGAGTTCAACTACCGTCTCAGCGGCCGGGAGCGCGCCCAGATTTTCGTCGGCGTCGCGACGAGGTCGCATCGCGAAGGCCACGAGCTGGCGGTGCGACTGGGCGAGTGCGGATACGAAACGGCCGATCTATCGGGCAACGAGATGGCCAAGCTGCACGTGCGCCACATGGTGGGCGGACGGACCGCGGCGGTCACCGCCGAGCGGGTCTGCCGGTTCGAATTTCCCGAGCGCCCTGGTGCGCTGCTCCAGTTTCTCGATGCCTTGGGCGGGCGCTGGAACATCAGCCTCTTCCACTATCGCAACCACGGCGCGGATTTCGGCCGCGTGCTGGCCGCCTTCGAGGTGCCGGCGTCGGAGTCGGAGGCGTTCGAGGCGTTTCTTGCCGGCCTCGACTACCGGTTCCTGCTCGACGAGAGCAACGACGCGTACCGCCGGTTCCTGACTCACGACAGCCAGCGTGCCGGTGACTGAGATGCGAGCGACCACAGCGAGCGAGCCAGGCGAACGGAGCGGGGTCGAGGTCCCACCGAGTGCGCGTATGGGGAAGTTCGAGGGGCGAAGCCCCTCGAGGAAATCATGACCGGCACGGAACGCTGGCGCGTACACAAATTCGGCGGGTCGAGCGTCGCCGATGCCGCCTGCATGGAATAGTATCTTCATGCCTGTCAAATCAGGCATTTCGGTACTGGTTTGACGGGCAAGGAGATCGCAGCGTCATGAAACCAGTGCGGGTGGGCATCCTGACGATCGTCACGTTTCTGTGGCTGCCGCTCGCCCATGCGCAGGAACAGGCGCCGCCGGCCCCGATCCGGCTCGGCATTGCGGGACTGGTTCACGGCCACGTCACGGGTTTTCTGCGGGCCGCGCAAGCCAGAAAGGACGTGCAGATCGTCGGCATCTTCGAGCCGGACGTCGCGCTCCAGCAAAAATACGCGAAGTCGTACAACCTGGCTGGCGGACTCTTCTTCAAAGATCTGGGTACCATGCTCGAGCGCACGACGCCGCAGGCTGTCGCATCGTTCACCAGTACGCTCGATCATCCCGCTGTCGTCGAGGCGGCTGCCGCGCGCCACGTCCCGGTCATGATGGAGAAGCCGCTCGCGGTCAACAGCGCCGACGCGCGACGAATCCAGCAGGCTGCCGACCGCGGCGGCATTCAGGTGTTCGTGAACTACGAGACGACCTGGTACGCGAACCACGCCACGATCTGGACGCTGTTCAAGGAGCGTCGCGTCGCCGGCGATATCCGAAAGATGATCGCGCGTGATGGACACGAGGGGCCGAAGAAGATCAAAGTGCAGGACGAGTTCTTCGAGTGGCTGACGGATCCGGACAAGAACGGCGCGGGCGCGCTGTTCGATTTCGGGTGTTACGGCGCCAACCTGATGACGTGGATGATGGACAACCAGCGCCCGATTGCCGTCACCGCCGTGACGCAGCACTTTCAGCCCGACGTGTACCCGAAGGTCGATGACGAGGCGACGGTGCTCGTCGAGTACCCCTCCGCGATTGGCATCATCGAGGCGTCATGGAACTGGCCGTTCGGGCGGAAGGACTTCGAGGTGTATGGCGATCATGGCTCCGCGGTCGCGATGACCGGCGGGGGAGCGCTTCGCGTGACGCTCCCGAACGATCCCGACCATTCAGTGACACCCGATGAGCGCCCGGCTGACGAGCACGATTCGATCTCCCATCTCATTTCGGTCGTGCGTGGTGGAAAGCCGAATGCGTTGTCCTCCCTCGCCAACAACATCATCGTCACCGAGATCCTCGAATCGGCGCGAGAGTCGTCGAAGACGCACGCGCGCGTCGTGCTGGCGCATCGGTAGTTCGTTGGGCGATTGGCGAATCGCGAGGGGCGACGCCGAATAGATACGAACCTGTCTGCACGGCGAGTTCAGCCTTCACGTCTTTCATCCTTCATTTCTCGTCTTCCCGTCTTCAGTCTTGTGACAATCGCGTCGACGTCGTAGACGGCGCCGCCCCACGTGCCGCCGCTGGCCTCCTGCAGCGCGGCCCACAGCCGTGTGTGATCCGGCAGACGCGGATCGGGACGCAGATCCGGATGCGGCGTGCGTGATCCCAGATCGTCGGGACCGACGTAGTTCAGCGTGCCGGTGAGCGTGTTGCGATCGATCACGATCTCGATGGGATCGCCGTCGCGCAGCTTGCCGAGCGGGCCGCCGGCGAGCGCCTCCGGCGACACGTGTCCGATGCAGGCGCCGGTCGAGACGCCGCTGAAGCGGGCGTCGGTGACGACGGCGACGTGTTTGCCGTGCGGCAGGTATTTCAACGCGCCGGTCAGCTGATACGTCTCTTCCATGCCCGACCCCATCGGGCCGCGGCCCATGAGCACCAGCACGTCGCCGGCGTCGATGCACTTGTCCTTGATCGCAGTCATCGCGTCGGCCTCGGTGACGAACACCTTCGCGGGGCCGGTCATGCGGAACACACCGTCGGCGTCGACCACTGAGGGATCGATCGACGTGCTCTTGATCACCGATCCCTCCGGCGCCAGGTTGCCGTGCGGAAAGCAGATCGTCGAGGTCATGCCTCGCCGCTTCGCCGCCTCCGGGGACGCGATCACGTCTTCGGGATCGACGCCATCGCGGTCCTTCAGCAGCGCGCGAAGGCGATGACGGCGCGCGGAGTCTTCCCACGCGTCGAGCTGGGCGTCGAGCGTCAGACCGCTCGCCGTTGGCACGGTCGTGTCCAGCAGCCCGGCGCGTCGCAGGTGCAGCATCACTTCGGGGACGCCGCCGGCCATGAACACCTGCACGGTCGGATGGTTGCGCGGTCCGTTGGGCAGGGCGTCGACCAGCCGCGGCAGCTGGCGATTGACCTCGCTCCAGTCGCGCGCGGTCGGACGCGTCAGGCCGGCAGCGTGCGCGATTGCCGGGACGTGCAGCAGCAGATTCGTGGAACCGCCGAAGGCCGCGTGCGTCACCATCGCGTTCCGCAGCGCCGCCGCGGTGAGAATGTCGCGCGTCCTGACGCCAAGCCCTTCGAGGCGCTTCAACGCCAGCGCCGATCGGCGCGCCATGTCGAGCCAGATCGGCTGTCCGGACGGCGCCAGCGCGGTGTGACCCAGCGAGAGGCCGAGCGCTTCGCCGACCACCTGCGACGTTGCCGCGGTGCCGAGGAACTGGCAGCCGCCGCCGGGGGACGCGCACGTGCGGCAGCCGAGATCGGCGGCCGCTTCGAGCGTCAGCTCGCCGTGCGCGTAGCGGGCGCCGATCGTCTGGATCCGCGCCGCGTCCTCGCCATTGGCCGGCGGCAGCGTGACGCCGCCGGGCACCAGCACCGTCGCGAGATCACGCGCGCCGGCGAGCGCCATCATCATTGCCGGCAATCCCTTGTCGCAGGTCGCGATGCCGAGCACGCCGCGTCCGGTCGGCAGCGATCGAATCAGTCGCCCGAACACCATTGCCGCGTCGTTTCTGAACGGCAGGCTGTCGAACATCGCGACGGTGCCCTGCGAACGGCCATCGCAGGGATCGGTGCACGCCGCCGCGAAGGGAACCGCGCCGGCGGCCTTCAGTGTTTTCGCCGCTTCCTCGACGAGCAGCCCGACTTCCCAGTGACCTGTGTGATAGCCGAGCGCGATCGGCGTGCCGTCGGGTGCGCGCACGCCGCCATGCGTCGAGAGAATCAGGAACTCGCGGCCGCCCAGCGCGGCCGGGTTCCACCCCATGCCGGCGTTCTGGCTCCAGCCGAAGAGATCACCGGACGGACGCGTCAGCAGCATCTCCGCGGTGAACGGCAGCGAGCCTGATGGCCCCTCGGCGCGGCTGGCGACGTCGAGAAGCGAGGGATCCGAGGTATCGAACGGGTTGTCGGGCACGCGTCAGTGCCGAACGGGGACGATCACGTACGGCGTCTCCTTGTCGAGGTCGGGATAGTTGCGGCCCCTGCCGTCCGCGGTGATTACCTCGACGAAGTACATCACGTCCCACTCGTTCGTGATGAAGGAGGCCGGGATGCGGGCGGTGAAGGCACCGTCGCCGCCGGCGGTCATCTCGACCGCGGCGTAGTCTTCGTACTGCGTCAGGTGACGGTAGCACAGGCGGACCGATCGAATGGCGGCGCCCGGCGCGATGCGGACGGCGATCGTCAGATCCTGCCCTGGCGTGGCGCCCGACGGCCGATCGATCGTCACCGGCGGCAGCGGCGCGGCACTCGCGAACGAACGGATCGTCGTCTCGGTTGTCGCCGGACCGCCCGGCCGTGACGCGATCAGCTTGTCGAGATCGGTGCGCAGCTTGTCGAGTTCCTCGCGCCAGTGTCGCGGAAAGTACGGGCGCGCGCCGAACGGCAATGACGAGGCGTAGACGTCGCCGGCGGCGGTGACGATTCCGGCCCACGCGTCGATCGCGCGGCGCTCGCCTGCGACGGCGGTGTCGAACGAGCCGACGTCACCGGTCTGTTTGTAGGTCGCATAGGCCACGGCTGCCGGCAGCCGCGCCGCGTAATAGCGCGCCAGCGCGGCGACGATGCGGCAATCGGCGACAGCCGACATGGCCTCGTTCGCGCCGATGCCCGTTGGCGGCGGTACCGCCGCGAGCTCCCGATCGATCGCCGCGGCGGTCGCCGCAAACCACGCTGCCGTTTCCTGCGGCCGGCGGAGCGACGTCGGCGTGCCCGCGGCAAGACGCGTGGCTTCCGCCGCCGGCGACTCGAACTGCTCGGTGTCGCTCCCCTCGAGCCCCGCAAACTGGTCGAGCGTCCCCTGGTGCTGCATCTCCGCCCACCCGCGCGTCGTCGGAAAATTCGAATAGCGGTACGCGGCGGCGACGATGTGCGGGAGGACCTGGCTGGCGGAGTGCAGCGCGGCTTCGACGTGCGGGCCGGCGCCGGCGCCGAAACGCTTCGCGAACTCACGATCCCAGGTGTGGCTCGGCGTCTCGGGCGCGTAGGTGAGCCGTCCCCACAGTTGATAGAAGTGCCAGTAGCGCTCGAACTCGTACTGATAGAAGCGGCGATACGGCTCGTTGAGAATTTCGATCGGCCTGGCGTCGTGCGCCTCGCCGAGCATCTTCGTCGCGAGCATCTCGTTGACGTCGAAGCTGTCGCCGCCGTACAGCTTCGCGGCGGACGCGAAGCGCTTGACGTAATCGGGATCGCCCCACAGCAACAGGCGCGCGGTGCCGCCGGTCCACAGCTGCCAGTGCACGCGGTAGCGCTGCGGATAGCGCAGCAGATCCGCGTAGCCGTGGCGACGGTTCTTCTGGTCAGGCGGGTTGACGTGCGTCGGGTGGAACGGCAGGCCCATCTGCTCCATCCAGAACTTCGTGCTGATGCGCGCGTCGAGTCCCTGCGCCAGCGCGTCGTCGATCACCGCGTCGGGCAGCCCTTTCGCCCGCAGATCGAGCTTGAGATCCGGCCGCGTCGTCTTGATTTGCGCGAAGACCTCGTGCCAGAAGCCGTTCATCTCGGTGGGCGTGAGGCCCGACTCGTCGTGCATGCGGAACTGGAGGCC
>Ga0068854_100001713_pt1 | contig 13367 bp, 8 predicted proteins | sample KBSCornC42_FD_66590 | JGI IMG/M metagenome (GOLD analysis project Ga0068854, IMG submission 66590) | Corn rhizosphere microbial communities from Kellogg Biological Station, Michigan, USA - KBS Corn C4-2 | ecosystem: Host-associated > Plants > Roots > Rhizosphere > Soil ... | reverse complement strand
GAGGCCCGCGCCCGCGCCAAAAGCCAGATGGGCGCGCAAGGCACCGGGCTCGAGCTTTCGGGCAATAATCCGCTCAAGTTCTCGCGCACCCCCGAGCAGGCGATGCGCCACATCATCAACCCCGCCGAGCGCGGCTTCATGGACGCGGAGCGCGCGGTCGAGGACGGCTGGCAGGACTTGCAGGCCCACCAGCTGGCGACGCTCAAGGCGATGCAGGGCGCGTTGCGCTCGACGCTCGAGCGGTTCAGCCCCAAGTCGATCCGCGGCCGCGCCGAGACCCGCGGGATGCTCGAGAAGATCCTCCCCGGCGCGCGCGACGCCGCGCTGTGGAAGGCCTATGAGCGCGAGTTCAGCGGCGTCGCCTTCGATAGCGACGAGGCCTTCATGGACATGTTCGCCAAGGAATTCCGCAAAGCCTACGACGCGATCACGCGCGGGGAGTAAGCCTCAGCCCGGTTTCTCGTCGGCGGTGCGGTACCAGATCATCTCGGACTTCCAGCCTTGCGCCTTGGCGGTCGAGAGGAAGCGGTTGACCCAGGATTCGCTGACTTCGCCCGGCTCCTTCTCGAGCAGCTTGGGATCGAACGGCCCCTTGCCCTTGAGCAGCAGGATGCCCGACCAGCCCTTGTGATCGGTGGTCAGCTTGAACGCGGTGACGCCCGGGCGCGGAGTGGTGGTGACGAACTGGCTGAGCTCCGCCTTGCCCATGATCAGCGGGGTGATCGCACCGGTTTCCTCGAGCCCGAACAGCGCCATGTCATCCGGCATCTGGTTGAGGTCGAGCTCGATTTCGGGATCCGCGGCGAGCGTCCCGTTCTGGTTGCTCATCTCGTACTGCCGCTTGGTCACGGTCAGCCGCGAGCCCTGGTAGTCGCGGACCTGGCGGAAAGCGTCGATCGGGCTGCAATCGGTAGAATCGATCTGTTTGACGTCGGCGAAGTCGATATCGCCAGCCTTGAGCCCGGCCTGCTCGAGCGCGAAGGCGATGTCGCTCTTGGCCTTGTCGGGCTTGCCCGATACGCCGCGCAGCGCGACGTCGACGGTGTCGTCGCGCGCCTGCACCGCGCCGACATCGAGCCAGCTGCACGGCACGTTCTTCAGCCCCGCGGCCAGCGCGGTCTGCGCCGCGCCTTGCGGGTCGCTCGGGCCGCGGCCGAACAGGAACCAACCGCCCGCGGCCAGCGCCAGCAGCGCCGCCGCTCCGCCACCGACGAGCAGCCCGGTGTTGCCCTTCTTGGGCTCCTCGACCATGCCGCCCGGGAGCATCCGGGTCGCCTCGTATCCATCGCCGTGGCCGTGCGCGGCGACTTCGCGCAGCACGTCGTCCATCGAGCGCAGGCGGTTGGCCGGGTCGGGAACCAGCATCTTAGCGAGGATCGGCCGCAACTCCTCGGGCGCGGCCGAGAGATCGGGCACGTCCTTGCGCTTCTCGAAGGCATCGGCGAGGCTTCCGCCCATGTCGACGTCCTTCTTCTGCGCCACCGCGAGAATCACCAGCGCGAGCGAATAGACGTCGGTCCACGGGCCGACCGAGCGGCCGTATGAGCCCAATTGCTCGGGCGCGACGTAGCCGAGCTTGCCGGCGAAGCCTTCGCCGACGATCGTCTTGGCCCCGGCGTCCAAGTCCTTGGCGATGCCGAAGTCGATGATCTTGGCGTCCTTCAAGCGCCCGCCTTCGAGCAGGACGTTGTCGGGCGAGATGTCGCGGTGGACGGCGTCGAGTTCGTGCGCGGCGCCGAGCGCCGCCGCCAAGCGCTTCAAAAGCGTGAACTGGTCTTCGGCGGTGGTCTCGAGTGTCTTGAGCTGGTCCGACAGGTTCACCCCGTCGACGAACTCGGTGACGATATAGGTGACGCCGAGCTGCGGCTCGCGGCCGAGCATGCGGTACTGGACCAGGCCGGGATGGCGCAGCCGGGTGAGCGTCTTGGCTTCTTTCGAGAACATCGCCTGGACCAGCGGGTCGGCGGCGAGGTGCGGGAGCATGACCTTGATCGCGACCCGATCGTCGTCGGCGTTGACGTTCACGCCTTCGAACACCTCGCCCATCCCGCCGCGGGCGATGAAGCGGCGGACCTCGTAAGTGTGGTTGAGCACGTCGCCGATCTGGATGCGCCGCGCCTGGCCCGGTGAAGGCATCGCCTGGGCTGCCGACATCGCGGTCTGCGAAGGCGGGGTGGCGTCCGACGGCGCACCTGCGGCCGGCTCGGGCGGAGGCGGCGGGGGCGGTGGCGGTGGCGCCGGCGGTGGCGGAGGGGGCGGCGGCGCGACTGGCTCGGCCGCCGCCGGCATGTCCTCGGGCGCAATGAAGCGCGTGCGCTCCTCGTCGTTGCCCCCGGGCATCGCCCCGGGCGAGAACACCGTCGCCTCGTCGTTGCCTTCGGGCGGGGTCTTGTCGTCCTGGTCGGTCATCCTGCGCTCCCCTGGCCGGCGAGGACCAGCATCGTCGGCTCGCTGGCGTAGACCAGCACCACGGTGACGTTGTCGGGCGCGCCCTTGTCGAGGCTCGCCTCGATCAGCTTCTGGGCGCCATTGCTGCCGTGCTCACGCAGGATCGCGGCGATGTCGGCCTCGTCGACGACGCCATGCAAGCCGTCGCTGCACAGCAGGAACAGGTCGCCCTTGGTCACCTGATCGCGGATCGCGTCGATCTGCAGCTCGGGCTGGACCCCGACCGCGCGGGCGAGGACGTGGCGCATCGGGTGATCGGCCGCCTCCTCGGGAGTAAGCATGCCGCGGTCCATCAGGTCCTGGACCTGGCTGTGGTCCTTGGTCAGCTGGATCAGCTGGTCCTCGCGGTAGAGGTAAGCGCGGCTGTCGCCCGCCCACATCACCGCGAACTCGCCGTTGCGGACGACCAGCGCGACCACGGTCGAGCCCATCATCTTCCCGGCCTCGCGGCTGGTCGCGTAGATTTTGTCGTTGGCGGCGTGGATCGCCCCGCCCAGCGCGTAACAGGCCTCCTCGAGACCTTCGGGCAGGCTCGCCGCACGCGCCGCCTCGACGATCGCCTGCGAAGCGAAACGGCCGTTATCGTGGCCGCCCATGCCATCGGCGACCAGCCACACCTGCTGCTGAGGCAGGCTGACGTGGCAGTCCTCGTTCTCGGATCGGGCGAGACCGGTGTCGGTCAGCGACACGTCCTCGATCCGCAGTTGCTTGTTCATTGCGCCCCCAGCCTATGTGCCCGCTATGCCGCGAGCTCTAGCATGCGTTCGATCAGTCCTTCCGGGAAACGCCCCGGCATTTCAATCCTTGTGCCATCTTCGGCTTCGATCGCCCAGAGCGATTGCGTCGGCGCGATGCCGCTGGTCCCGGGCGCGATCGCGGCGAGCGCTTCGCACAGCCGGGTCGCATCCCAGGCCTCCCCTAGCGCGCCAAAGATCAGCTCGAGCGCGTTGCAGGCGAGCGCCTCGGCATGGCCGGCGTCGGCCGCGGGCGCGCCGACCAGGATCGGGAAGCGGCGTCCGACTTTGTCGACCGAGGGGCACAGCGCGCCGCCAGTCCAGTTTCCGTCCGGATCGCAGTCGACGAAGTGCCACGGCGCGGCCTGGAGATAGCGCGTGTCGAAATCGGCGAAGCGGCTGCGCGCGGCGCCCAGCTCCACCGAAAGCCAGTCGTCGAGCAGCTTCTGCACTTCGGCGGAAATCCCGCGCGCGATGAAGTCGCCGTGCGCGGGAATCTTGCCGAAGAGCCAGGCACCTTCGGGGCGCGGCATATCGTGAAGCGTCGTGGCCGTCCCGTCAGCCCGCGGCGGGTTGGCGGACGAGAAGAACCTCATCCCGAAACCGCCCCGCCGGGCGGGCCGTCGAGCTGCATGCTGACTTGCGTGGCAGCATCTGGCTGACGCTTCTGGGCCATGAAGTTGGTGATGATAAGCCCGAGCACGACCACCGTGGCCACCCCGATCGCGACGAGTGAGGTGATCAGCTGCCTCTTCTGCTTCTCGCGCGCGATGCGGCCGGTCTGGACCAGTCCGGCCTCGCGGAACACCACTTCGCGCAACAGGCGATTAAGGAAGTAGGTCTTGCCGGACTCACTGCCCGAAGTCGACGCGGTCGAATAGACTTCGGCCACGCCGGAGAGCAGGCGGTCGAGCGGGGCGCCTTCCTGGACCCCGCTGGTGAAATAGAACCCGCGCAGCGTGCCGACCGGCTCGCCGGGTCCGAAGGCGGCGCCGACGAAACGCGAGAGCCGCGAGCGCAGCGAGGCGAGCTGGGCGGGGAAGCCGAGGATGAGGCTGCGCCGGGTAGCGTCGCCCTCCTCGCTCAGCCGCTTGGCCTGGCGCGCGCCCTGGGCGGAAACGAAGCGGTCGAACGCGCCGACGATCTCGTTCTGATCGTAAGGGGCGTCGGGATCCTTGAGCGTCACGCCGAGCACCGCGCGGCGCCCTTGCGCGTCGAGATCGTCGTAGAATTCGATGAACCCGGCGAGCAAGTCGACCTTGGTCAGAAGCAGGTAGATCGGCGGGTTGATGTCGAGCACGCGGCGCAGCTCGCTCAGCCGGCGGCGGACGTTCTGGGCATGCCGGTCGACCCCGGCGAGATCGGCCTTGAGCAGCTCATCGACACCGAGCGCGATGATCACGCCGTTGATCGGCTGCTTCGGCCGATTCGCCCGAAGCTGGCCGAGCAGGCTGGCCCAGCCCTGGCTGTCGGCCGAAGCGTCGGAGTCCTGGCTGGTGTAGCGCCCGGCGGTGTCGACGATGGCGGCCTCGTCGGCGAACCAGAAGTCGAGGTTGCGGGTGCCGCCAATGCCCTTCAGCGACTGGTCGGAGAACGGAAAGCGCAGCCCAGAGTTGAGCAGCGCGGTGGTCTTCCCCGCGCCCGGCGGGCCGATGATCACGTACCAAGGCCGGCTATAGAGATAGTCGCGCTGCCCGCCCGAGGCCTGTTTGAACTGGCCGATCGCCTCGGCCATGCGCTGCTGGACCACCGCGTCCTCGGCCGCGCCCGAAGCAGTGGCAAGTTGATTGGCGATGCTGTCGTTCGCTTTCTTGGCCTTTTGCCGGCGCAGGAAAGCAACCACCGCCCACCCGCCGACGATCGCCCCGACCAGCGCCGCGCGCACCGGCAGCGCGGCGATCGCGGGCAACAGGATCGGCAGCCCGAACCACACGAGCACCGCCAGCGCGAGCGCGAACAGCCCGGTGACGGCGGTCCAGTTGTTGAGGAAGCCCTTCATGCCCCGCCTCCCATCACGCGCAGCAATGCATAGACCGCCAGCACCAGCACGAGCGCGCCGGCGGCGGCGAGCGCGACGATGTTGCCCAGCCCGACTTTGCCGAGCGGAGCGTCGAACCCGACCCACTGCGGCGAAACATAGCGCTGCGACAGCGCCTTGATGTGGTCGAGCCCGCCGTAGAGACGGGTGGTCCACTCGCTCAGCTGATGGCGGCCGTTGTCAGCGGTGCGGAACTTTCCCTGGTAGCCGGCGGCGATGCAGGCGTGCGCGAGCTCGATGATGTCGCCGTTGTCCTCGGGTTCCTTGAGCGCGGTTTCCAGCGCGGCCCAGACGCTGTCCTCGTCGCGGTCGCCGCCGAACTCTCCGGCCAAAGCCGGCCCGGTCCACGGCGCGGAACCGTCGAGGTTAGGCAGGTTGGTGGCGATGTCGTCGATCGTCGCGGCGAGCAGCGCGCGGGCCGTGCGACGGGTCTCTTCGGGGTAAAGCGGAGTGATCGCGCGGTCGTAGGCGATCAGCGCCTCGCGCGCCTCGCGGTGGAAGTCGGCCATGCCGATCCGCGCCCGGCCCGAGCGCACGCTGGCGGCGAGCGCGAGCAGCGGCCCGGCCTCGGTCGCCAGCGGCGCGCGGGTCTCGCGCGGGGTGGCGGGGAGCGGAAAGCCCTCGTCGCTGAGCTTGGGGCCGCTCGGGCGCGGGGGCGGCGTGGTGGCTGGTTGGGCGGCTGCGACGGGAGCGGGCTCGCCGACCGGAAGCGCGGAAGGCGGCGCCGGTTGCGCGGGCGCTTGCGCCTGCCCTAGCCCGGACAGAGGCGAGGGCCGGAATACCGTTCGGTTGCCTCCGAGCGTGGGGTCGTCGCCGCCGTTCATTCGCGTTCCTTTCATCACACCGCCCTCACGGGGCAGAGGCTCTCACGACCCGGCAACCCGGCGTCTTCGCGCCGGTTTTCCATAGCTGGGCGGGCCGAAACGACTGTCCGCCAGCGGCAGCCGGCCGCGCCTCGGCAATCGTCGCGAAGCATGGGGATAGGACACCCCAACCGCCCCCTGTGCAGTGCGTTTAAGCACAGCTTCCGCCAATCCGAAAGGCAGGTTATGGGGAAAAGCGGGCCTGCTTTGAGAGACTTGGCAGGGCCGAGCGAGGGCGCGGATGAGTTCGAGCGATTCCTACGATCCACTGACTTGGAGCCGGGTCAATCCGGTCCACTCGCCGAATTCGGAATTCGTACCGGCGCCAGGGCCCGGTCCCTCGCGCTGGCTGCCGCTGGCCCTGAGCGCTGCGATCCTGCTCGGCGGCGCTGCGTTCGCCTATGCCTCGCGCGTGGAGACCGCCCCGGCCGTGGCCGCGGACCGCTAAGCCAGGCGCGCCCTCCTCGCCCGGCCCGAGAACGCGGGCAGCAGCGGGATCAGCAGCGCGACGAGCACCAGCGTCATCGCAACGCTCGAGTTGAGCCCCTCCTCGCTCCCGCCCCACAACGGGCTGCCGACCATGTCGTGGTTGGACAGCGCGCCGAGCTCGCCGACGCCGGGGTTCGGTATCAATCCGAAGCCGATGTCCTCGGCTACATTCCAGCCGAAGTGCGCCGCGAGCGGCGCGACGATGCCGCCGGTCCGCTGCGCCAGCAGCGCGAACCACAAACCCCCAAGCATCAGGTTGGCGAGCGCAATCGGATCGCTCGCCCCGCCCGCCCAGAGGTGGAAGCCGGAAAATGCGACCGCCGAGAGCAAGACCGCGAGCGAGCCGCCGACGCGGTCTTCCAAAGCGGACAGCAGCCAGCCCCGGAACAGCATCTCTTCGGCGAGGACGCCCATCAGCGCGATCAGCAAGTTGAGCGCGATGAAGTTCACCGGAACCGCCGGGATCGCCTCGGCGCGCAGCGTGCCATTGAGCCAAACGTAGAGCACGCAGGCACACAAGCCGGCGATCCCGCTGAACAGCCCGATCAATGCCCAGCTCAAGGGCTGTCCTCCCGCGCGCAGGACCGGACGCCGATCGATTAGCCCCAGGAGCAGACTGAGGGCGATCAGCGGCGCGAACAGCAGCGTGTAGAACACCACGTTGCCTGCCGCGACGGAGTCGACCGGATAGCGCGCGGCCAGCGCCTCGCCGCCATCGATCAGCGCCAGCGCCGCGATCAGGCCGAGCACGATCGTGGCCCAGCCGAACGCCGCCGGGCGGGGCGAGACCGCCATCAGCGCGCCGTGGTCTGCTCGGCCGCGCCGCGCAGCTGCGCTTGCGCGGTGCCCGAAAGCAGGGGCTTGTTGGCGTCGCCGACGATGAAGAACGCGCCCCAATAGATCGGGTGCGAGCTCTGCCGCTGGTTCATGATCGCCAGCTGGGCGTTGCGCAGCGCGTCGCCGATCGTGCCGGAGCGGGCCGAGCGATAGAAGTCCTCGATCAGCGCCTCGCTCTCGCCCTCGTCGGAGATCGGCCAGTAAGTGGTGAGCACTGCCCGGGTGTTGGCGGCGAGGAAGGCGCGGACCAATCCCTCGAGGGTGTTGCCGGCCTCTTCCTGCCCAGCCGCGCGCGCTTCGGCCTGGCTCAGCCCGCTGGCGGTCTCGCACGCCGAGAGCACGACCAGGTTGGCGTCGAGCCGCAGCCGGGCGATCTCGTTGAAGCTGAGGATGCCGTCCGAGCCTGCGTCGCCCATGCTGGTGACCAGCGCGGGCGGGGATTTGGCGCAACCCCACTGCCCTTCGGTAAGCCCGTGGGTGGCGAAATGCAGCACCTGGAACTGGTCGAGATCGGTGCGCTTCAAGACCGCGGTGTCGCTGAACGCCGCGTCGGTCATCATCGGCGTCTCGCGCAGGCCCAGCGCGTTGCCCGCGCGGACCAGCTCGCTCTTGTCGATCGGCGACAGCTCACGGCTGAGCATCGCGATGGTGTTGAGTTCGACCTGACAGCCGCTGCCGATGCTGACCAGGCTTTGCCCGGCCTGACCCTCGGTCGGGATCGGGACATGCTCGGCGAAGCCCATGAACGGCAGCGGCGCGCGCGATTCGGACAGGCTGCGCGAAACCAGCAGCGACCGCGGGCTGAGCGCCGAGGACAGCGCCAGCCGCCGGGCGAGGAAGTTGGTTCGGGTGTAGTCGTACGGATCGCGGCCGCGCGTCGACTTGAAGCTGTCGACGCTCGCCTGGTCGGTGACCAGCACGCCGATCGGCAGCCGTTCGAGCGGGCCGGAAGGATCGACGATCAGCGACGTCGCCTGGAGCAGCCGGTTCTCGACCGGTCCGGTGACCAGCTGGAACAGCGCGCGCGAGGCGCCGACGTCGAAGATCGGCAGCTTGTCGTCGCCCCCGTCGATCGAAGCGCGGGTGCGGTTGGCAAGCGCATCGATCGTCGCGTTGTTGCGCGCGACGCGGTAGATTTGCGCGCCGGCGGCGTCGATCAGGATGCCGAAGGCGTAGCTGCGCACTTCGGTCAGCTTGAAGAACGCCTCGCCGGGCTTCAGCACCTTCTGGATTTCGGCGACGGTCACCGGCGAATCGTCGACCGCGCGGAACGAGCTGTTGGCCTGAAGCTCGCTGTCGATCTGGACCAGCCGCGACTCGAGCGCCTCGCGCTGCTGGTCGAGCGCCTGGGCCTGAGCCGCCTGGTCGTTCGGCACCGCGGCAATCTGGTAGCGCAGCTTGGTGATCGCGCGCTCGGTCTCCTCGCGGTCCTGGACCTTGGCGGCGAGCGGGCCGCTGGCGGTAACCACCGATTGCAGTTGGACGAACTGCCGCGCCACCGCCGGATCGCCGACCGCCTGGATCGCGCGGAAGAATTTCTCGGCATAGTCGGGCGAGCGTGTGCGCCGTGCCTCGGCGACGAGCAGGTCAAGATACTGCTCGAGCGCCGGCGGCAGCACCGAGCCCGCGGCGTTCGAGGAGATCAGCGAATCGACCGCCTTGTCGAAGTCCGCCATCACCGCCATCCGGTCCTGTCCCGCGCGCGCAGCCATCGCCGCGCGCTCGAGCCGGGTCTCGGCGAGACTGGGGCCGAAGGTCGAGGCCTCGGTTCCCGCGCCCTCGAGGTTGTTCACCGCCATGTCGAGCGCGGCCAGCGCCTCGGGCAGCTTGTTGTCGAGCGCGAGCAGGCGCGCGCGCTGGCGCTCGATCCGCGCGACCAGCCAGGCCAATTGCTGCTGGTCGACCGGCTCGCCGCGCAGCGCGGCAACGCTGCGGTCGGCCGAGTCGAGCGCGGCGCTGGCCTCCTGGCGCTTGTCCTGCGCGAGCAGCGCGACGCTGCGCGCCCAGTTGGCCTGCGCATCGATCACCAGTTGCGACAGCGAGGCGACATCGGGCGTGGCGACGACGCCGTTGCGCGCGTTCCCCGCCATCAGCTGGTTGAGCATGCGGATCGTGGTCGGGTCGGTCAGCGGCTGGCCGGGATCCATCGGCGCCGAGGCGAGCTTGTCGAGCGCCGAGATCGCGTTGGCGAAATTGCGCCGGTTGAGCAGGTCGAGCGCGCCGTAGCTGTTGCGCTTGCGGACCAGCACTTCAGCACCAGGCAGGTTCGGATTGGCGGCGATCAGCGCATCGGCGCGGTCGAAATAGGACTGGGCGGAATCGAAGAAGCGCAAGTTCGAATCGGCGAGGCCGGCGACCAGCAGGAGCTCGATCTTCTCGGCCACCGGCGCGTCGGCGGGCTGGCGGCTGATCGCGTCGCTGAGCGCGCGCGAAGCTTCCATGTGGAGGCCCTGGCGGATCAGCCGCAGGCCCTGCTGGAGCGCGCTCTCGCTGTCAGCGGCGAGCGCGTTCATCCCGTTCTCGACCGGCGCGGGAGCGAGCGCAGCGAAGTCGACGCCCGGCGCGGCGGTGCGGTTGCGGTCCGGATTCACCCTGGTCGCGCCGACGAGCAGGCGCAGCGCTTCCTCGCCCGGCCCTTGCGCCGACGGAATGATGCTGACGCCGTAACGCCGCGCGCCCCTGACCACCACGCTCTCGATCGTCTGGAAGCCTAGCAGGCTGTCGAAGCAGCGCCGCGCGCGCACCGTGCCGAGCTTGTCGACCGCGATGTCGGCGGCCGCCCCGCACTGCAACGTCCCGTCGATCTTCGCCGCGTCGCCTTCGCGCACTGCGCGGGCCACGCCGAGGAAGCGGTTGGCGGTCGCCCCGCGGCAAGTGATGGCATAGCTGTCGGCGAAGTGGTCGGTGACCGCCGGATCGTCCCAATAGCGCGTCGCCACGCACGGCTCGCCGCGCGAATCGCGCCCAAGCTCGAACGTGTCGGGCGCATCCGGACGCTTGGCCCAGGCCGGCGCCGGCGCGGTCAGCGCAACCAGCGGCAGCGCCGCGAGCAGCGCGAGACGAGCGTGGTTGCGGATCATTGCTGGGTTCCTTGCTGGGGCGGTTGCTCGCCTTCGCGGGCGCAATCGCCTTCCTTGTCGGGATCGCACTCGAGCGGCTGCAGCGGCAGGTCGCTGAGGCCGAACGAGCCGACGTCGCCGAACAGCGACTCGTTATTGGTCCCGACCACCGGATCGAACGGGATCGACAGGTCGCCCTGGCTGCTGAAGATGTCGCCACGGAAGGCGTTCAACGGCGGCAGCGGCGGCTGGCCGGTGGTGCTGGCGATGCAGCCCGATCCCGAGCCGATGACGCAGCCGTTGACCCGCGCGTTGAGCCGATCGACCGCGCTCAGCGTGATGATCTGGTCGCCCAGCACTGCCGCGGCCGAGTCGGGCACGCCGTTGATCGTCCCGAACAGCGCGAAGCCTCCGGCATCGGGCGGGTTCGGCCCCATCAGCACCAGCGCCGGCGCCGAGGGATCGGCCAGCGAGGCGAGCATAGCCCCGGCGTTTGCGGCGGTCCCGCCGGTGTTCTGAAACAGCGCGTAGTCCGAGTAACGCACGGTCAGGCTGTCGGCGGTCAAGGTTGTCTGATCGCTATAGGCACCCGCGCCGAAGCTGTCGGAATTGTAGAGCGTCGACGAGCCGTTGGCGATGTATTGCGCGGCTACCGTCGCGCGGTCTGTCGGGCTCCCGCCCGGCGTCAGGCCGAGCGTCGAAAGGAACCCGGCGTCGAAGCCCATTGCGATCCGATCGGCGCGCAAGTCGAGCGCGATGCCCGGAACGAGCACCCGCCCGCCACCGCTCGCCATCGTCGCGAAGCGCATTGTCGTCGCCCGCGTGTTGGCCGTCGCGGACCCGCCTAAACGGAAGGTCCGCGCGCCATTGCCCATTGCGGAGATCGTGCCGGTCGCGTCGAAACGTTGCAGCCCAAGCACATCGAGCCGGGTCGAGCCGGTGTCGGTGTCAACCGCCAGCGCCCCGATCGCGACATCCTGTCCCGCCCCGCCGCCGGTGGTCCCGGCGTCGAGCGTGACCGTGGCGGCGTTGAGCCGGTTGACCTCGGCCTGGCTGAGCGCGAAGCCGCCGCTGCCCGGGGCGTTGTCGCCCAGGCGCAGCGCGTTGGCGCCCGCCGCGCGGTCGACCACGGTGATCGTGCCAGCCGCGATGTTGCCGTTGACGTCGGCATCCGCCGCGCTGAGCAGGACGTTGCGCCCGGTCGCGGTGATCGGCCCGAGCGTGGCGCGCGTCGCCGCGGCGAGCGTGACATCGCCGCCCGAGGTCGCCGAGCCCAGCGTCAGGGTGGAGCCGGTAGCGTTGAGGTTGAGTGTGCTCCCGGTGGTCGCTGCGCCGACGTTGATCGTGCCGGCGGTGACCGCGCCGGTCGTTGCGGCCGAGAGGCTGCCCAGCGCCGCCGAACTGCCGCCGTTGACCGTCACGCTGCCTGCGGTCGCCGTTGTCGCGCCCGTGACCGAAGCCGAACCGCCGTTGACGATCACCGAGCGCGCCGCGGTCAGGTTGCCGCCCGAGATCGCGCCGCTGGCGTTGAGCACGATGTCATGCCCGGCGTTGGTCGCGGTGATGTCGGTGAAGCTCAATGGCCCGCCGCTCACCGCGACGTCGACTGTGCTCGCCCCGTTGATCGGGTCAGACCCGCGCGCCGCGTTGCCCGCGGTGATCGCCTCGCCGGCGGTGAAGCCGGTGGTCGCGCGCGCGGTGAGGCTGGCGCCGTCCACCTTGCCCACGGTGATCCCACGGGCGGTCAGGCGAACATCGCTCTCGCGCCCGGCGACACTGCCGCCCGTGAGCTGCGAACTGGCCAGCACGATGTTGCCGTTGGCTGCCGAGATCGTCAGGGTTTCGGTGTTGTTGGCCGCGGTGCGGTCGGCATTGGCGACCACCGTAAGACGCCCGGCGCCCTTTGTGACATCGCCGTTGGTTGCGGTGATCGTGACGTTGCCGTTGGCCTGCTGCGTGCGTGCCGAGGCGTCGCCAAGGGTGACCCCGGTGCCGCCGGTGACGACGTAGTTGCCGCCCGCGGTGACGTTCTGCTGAATCGCTGCGATGGTGCCGGCGGTGACCGTCGTGTTGATTGCCGAGGCGACGTCGCCGACGAGTTGCGAGGACGTCCCGCTGGTGACCGAGACATTGCCCGCGGTCGCGGTCGTGCTGCCGAGCAGCGCGGCGCTCGTATTCGCGTTGACTGTCACATCGCGGGCCGCGGCGAGCGCCCCATTGGCGGTGAACGAGCTGCCCGTCGAGGTCGCGACGATGTCCGCGCCCGGATTGGTCTCGGCAGCGTAAGCCGCGTCGAGCGGATTGGCGCCGAACGTCACCGTGCGCGTGTCCGGGCCGGTTCCGCTGGCGGTCACCGCGCCGGTCGAGATGGCGCCCGCGGCCGTGAGCAGCGCATCGTCGCCGGCAGTGGTCGCGCCGGTGATCGTGATCCCGCCGCCGTTGCTCTTGAACGCGACGTCCTCGCCTGCAGTCGCCGTGCCGATGGCGATGTTCGCGCCCGCGCGTCCGACGATGGTTCCGCCCGCCGCGAGGCTGTTGGCGGAGATCGCGATGGCCGCGCGGATGTCGATGTCATGGCCCGCACCGAACGCTTGCGCAGTGTTCACGCTCACCGAGCCGCCGGTGGAGACCAGGTCAACCGACTGAGGCTGAGCCAGGTCGCCGAGGTCGGCCGCGCCGGTCCCAGCCTCGATCGTGTCGGCGACGATGTTGCCGCCGGCGGTGAGACCGACCCGGTCGCCGTCGAGATCGTCGGCGGTGATGGCGCCGCTCGCGTTCAGCACCACATCGCTCTCGCGCCCGGCGAGGCTGCCGCCGGTCAGCTGCGAATTGGCGAGCACGATGTTGCCGGCGTTCGCGGCGATGGTCAGCGTTTCGGTCCCGGCCTGGTCTGAATTCG
>Ga0068854_100001711_pt1 | contig 13371 bp, 13 predicted proteins | sample KBSCornC42_FD_66590 | JGI IMG/M metagenome (GOLD analysis project Ga0068854, IMG submission 66590) | Corn rhizosphere microbial communities from Kellogg Biological Station, Michigan, USA - KBS Corn C4-2 | ecosystem: Host-associated > Plants > Roots > Rhizosphere > Soil ... | reverse complement strand
GTCAAGGCGTATGTCGAGCACAACAAGGCGATCGCCGAAGCGGCGACCGCGGCCGCCAATCGTGTTGTCGACGAATACAACACCTACACCGCCGACGTAAAGGCAAAAATAGAAGCCGAAAACAGCGGCCGGACAAAGAAGGACGCCGTGCAGTAGGCTCGGGACATGCCCCCGCGCCGCCCGAAGCAATTCCCCGCATGAGCGAGCCGGCGAGTCCGCAGGCGATCGCCCAGGCCACGCTCGACGGCTTCAATCGGCACTACGCGCTGTTCCGCGACTGTGCGACAGCCGCCAAGCGTCATTTCGAGGCCGGCAACTGGCTGGCGATAAGCCACGTCTCGCGCGAGCGCATCGATTTCTACGATCGCCGCGTCGCCGAGACGGTCGCACGGCTGCGACACGAATTCGGGTGCACCGACAGCGACGACGCGCGCTGGGAAGAGGTCAAGCGCCATTACGTGGCGCTTCTGATCGATCACAAGCAGCCGGAGTGCGCCGAGACGTTCTTCAATACCGTGTCGTGCAAGATTCTCGATCGCAGCTACTTTCACAACCGCTGCCTGTTCGTCCGTCCGGCGATCTCGACCGAGCACATCGACGCCGACCCGCCTTCATACCGTTCCTACTATCCGCGACAGCACGGGCTGCGGCATGCGCTGATCGACATCGTGCTCGACTTCCGTCTGGAACGGCGCTTTGCCGATTTTCGCGCCGACCTCGCCAATCTTCTGACCGCGTTCCGGCAGCGCTTTCCGCGCCCGTTCCGGCTCGAGGCGAACCATCAGATCCAGGTGCTGTCGAGCCTGTTCTTCCGCAATCGCACCGCCTACGTCGTCGGACGGGTGATCAACGGCTACAACGCGCATCCGTTCGTCGTGCCGATCAAGCACGATGCCGATGGCCGGCTCTATGTCGATGCGCTGCTGATGGACTCCGAACAACTCGCGTTGCTGTTCTCCGCCAACCGCGCGTACTTCCTGGTCGACATGGAGGTGCCATCGGCGTATGTCGAATTCCTGCGCAATGTCGCGCCCGAGCGCACCGAGGCCGAGCTTTACACGATGGTAGGCCTGCAGAAACAGGGCAAGACGCTGTTCTTCCGCGATTTCCTGCATCACCTCAAGCACTCGACCGACAGCTTCATCGTCGCTCCGGGGATCAAGGGCCTGGTGATGACCGTGTTCACGCTGCCGTCGTATCCGTATGTGTTCAAGGTGATCCGGGACAGGATCGCGCCGGCGAAGGACACGACGCGCGACCGGGTGAAGGAGAAATACGTGCTGGTCAAGCATCACGACCGTGTCGGCAGGATGGCGGACACGCTCGAATATTCGGACGTGGCCTTTCCTCGCGCCCGCTTCACGCCGGAGCTGATCGCGGAGCTCGGCGCGGTCGCCCCGTCGCTGATCGAGGAGGACGGCGACATGATCGTCGTGCGCCATCTGTACATCGAGCGGCGGATGAACCCGCTGAACCTGTTCCTCGAATCCGCTTCGCCGCGCCAGCGTGAGCACGCGATTGCCGACTACGGCGAGGCGATCCGGCAGCTGGCCGCGGTCAATATCTTCCCCGGCGACCTGCTGTTCAAGAATTTCGGCGTCACGCGCTTCGGCCGCATCGTCTTCTACGACTACGACGAGATCGAGTACATGAACTCGTGCCGCTTTCGCGCGATTCCACAGCCTCCCGCCGCGCACGACGAAATGTCGGACGAGGTGTGGTATCCGGTCGGTGCGAACGATGTGTTTCCGGAGGAGTTCGCGACCTTTCTGCTGACCGACCCCGAAGTGCGGGCTGATTTTCTGCGCGTCAACGCGGATCTGCTGGATGCGCAATGGTGGCAGCGGATGCAGCAGGAGGCCGGCGAATTGCCACCGGAAGTGCTCTCCTATCCCGAGCCGCTCCGCTTTGCGCACGTCAGCGCAGAGCGTCCGCCGGCCGCCTCGACGCCGGTCGGCGCACTGGAACCGCCGCTGCGCTAGCGCGCCGGCGGCGCGGCACCGAGCCGCCGCGCGACATCGCTGGCCTGCAAGGCCGCGCCGGCGTCGCCCTGCCGTGCCGCCTGCAGGTACCAGCCGAGCGCACGCTTCAAGTCGGGCGTGACGCCATCGCCGTGCTCGTAGAAGCTTGCGATCAGGTATTGCGCGCCGGCGTCGCCGTTCTCGGCAGCCGCTTCATACCACTTGGCGGCAAGCGTCCAATCCTTCGGCGCGCCGCGCCCGAGAAAGTACTGTGTGCCGAGCTGCACCTGCGCGTCGACGTGTCCCTGCTGCGCAGCCTTTTCCCACCACTCGGTCGCCGTGGTGAGCGAGCGCGCGACCCCGGTCCCGCTTTCATAGAGCAGGCCGAGGCTGTACTGGGCCTGCGCCATGCCGGCCTCCGCCGCCTTGCGCAGCCAGTCGACGCCCTTTTCCGGATCGGCGGCGCCGCCTTCGCCGCGCAACAGCATCGTCGCCAGGTTGAATTGCGCGAGCCGGTCGCCCAGCTGCGCGTCATGCTCGTAGGCCCCGCGCGCGGCCGCAAAATCGCCGCGCTGATAAGCGAGCCAGCCGCGAGTGTCCGCCGCCCCGATCGACGCAGTCGCGGCCGCCAGTATCATGACGACCAGCGCATGTCGCGATAAGCGCATGAACCCGGATGTCATCGGCTCTCTCCGGAGTACAATTACAGGTTCAGTCTACCACCCACCGGATCTCGTTCCTTGTTCGTCAGCGCATTCGATTTGTTCAAGATCGGTCTCGGGCCATCGAGCTCGCACACAATGGGACCGATGCGTGCCGCATACCGGTTTGTCCACGAGCTCGCCGCCGACCAGCCGCTCGAGGCCGTCACGCAGATCTTCGTCGACCTTTACGGCTCGCTTGCCCTGACCGGCCGCGGCCACGGAACCGATCGCGCGATCCTGCTGGGACTTTCGGGCGAGACGCCTGACCGCGTCGATCCCGACCAGGTCGACCGCATGGTGCGGCAGATCCGCGAAGCGCAATCACTCTCGCTCGACGGCAGGCATGCGATCACCTTCCGTGAGGACGAGCATCTGCGCTTTCGCATCGACAAATCGCTGGCGTTCCACAGCAACGGCATCCGATTTACCGCGCTCGACGCCGGCGGCACACGCCTCGCCCGCAAAACCTACTTTTCCGTCGGCGGCGGCTTCATCGTCGCCGAAAATGAGATCGAGCAGCTACCCGATGCGCCGCAGCGCCTGCGCGTGCCCTACCCTTTCAGCAGCGCCGCCGAGTTACTGAGGCAGGGCGATGCCGCGCACAAACGGATTCCCGAAATGATGCGCATCAACGAGCTGGCCTTGCGCAGCCCCGATCAGGTTCGCACCGGGCTGCTCGAGCGCTGGCAGATCATGAATGAATGCATCGAACGCGGTCTGCGCAATGAAGGGATCCTGCCCGGCGGCCTGAACGTCAGGCGCCGGGCTAAGGGACTGCACCAGGCTTTGCTCGCCAAGCGCGCGCAACAGGAGAGCAATCCGACCGAGACGCTGGACTGGGTAAGCCTCTACGCGATCGCCGTCAACGAGGAGAACGCCGCCGGAGGCCGCGTCGTGACGGCGCCGACCAACGGCGCCGCCGGCATCATTCCCGCGGTAATACGCTACTACCGCGAATTCTACGAGGATGCCAACGAAGACGGCATCGTCGCGTTCCTGCTCACCGCCGCGGCAATCGGCGGCCTGTGCAAGCGCAATGCCTCGCTCTCCGGCGCCGAGGTCGGATGCCAGGGCGAAGTCGGAGTCGCGTGCTCGATGGCGGCGGCCGGCCTGGCCGCGGCGCTGGGCGGCAGCAATGCGCAGATCGAGAACGCCGCCGAAATCGGCATCGAACACCACCTCGGCATGAGCTGCGATCCTGTCGGCGGCCTGGTGCAAATACCCTGTATCGAGCGTAACGCGATGGGTGCGATCAAGGCGATCAACGCCGCGTCGCTGGCGCTGCGCGGCGACGGCGCGCACCGCGTTCCTCTCGACGCGGTCATCAAGACGATGTACGAGACCGGACGCGACATGATGGCGAAATACAAGGAAACCTCGCTCGGCGGGCTGGCGGTGAACGTCGTCGACTGCTGAATTTCGAATCAGCTGCGATCTCTGTCAGAATGGCGTAAGGATCGCGGCCCTGCCGCGCACAAGGCGTAGGGATCGAATGAAGCGCTGCTGCCTGATCGGGATTCTCATGCTGGCGCCGCAGGTGCCCGCCATCGCGTTGACGCCGCTTCCCGACTTCAAGCTCGACGGCTATGTCGCGACCTGGTACGAGATCGCGTCGATCCGCGGGTTTCTGCAAAGCCGCTGCGCGCGCGACACGCGCACCGAATACTCGATCGGAGAAAACGGCGCGCTGATGCTCGAGAGCAAATGCCTGCGCGCCGACGGCACCCCCGAGCGCTCGGAGGCACGCGCCCGGCCGATGGATCCCGCCCTGCCATCGGTGCTCAAGATCACGACCGTCCACATGCTCGGCATCTGGTGGTATCCGTTTGGTCGCGAGTCGATTGTCGTCGCGCGCGGCCCCGATCGGCGCTGGCTGGCCGTCGGCCACCCGTCGCTTCACTACGCACGCATCCTTGCCCATTCGCCTGCATTGTCCGATGACGACCTGAAGAGCGCGGCCGCGGCCCTGGCCGCAGCGCAGTTCGACCTGTGCGCGATGGTGCTGACCGTACAGACCGACGGCCGGCAGCAGCCGACCCGCGTGTGCGACATCGTGCGACCACCGACGCTGCCGCCCGCGCCGGTACCGGGCACATTGCAGTGATGGCGGCCATACGCGCGGCCGGCAGGGCTACCAGGCGCCGTCCCGCGTTGGTTGCGGCAGCGTTCGTGCTCGCGGTCCAGCTCGCCGGCTGCGAGCACCAGGCCGCCAAAGATGCGGCCGAAGATGCCGCGAAGCCGACCTTCATCTGCCAGTTGGCCGGCGAGCGCCTGATCATCCGTTTCGAGCCTGGCGAAGTCCGGCTCCTGACCTCCAACGCTGATCGCATCACGCTCTATCAGATCCCTGCCGCGTCCGGCATTCGCTACAACAACGCGAGTCTGGAGCTGCGCGGCAAGGGGATGGACCTGGTCCTGATCGAAAACGGCGTGCCGACCAAGCTCGAAGATTGCGCGCCGTACGTCGCGCCCAAGCCCGCGTCGTGAAATCCGCTGTCGGTGTGATCGGCACCGGAGCGATGGGTCTCGGTGTCGTGCAAAGCCTGGCGCGCGCCGGCATAGCCGTCCATGCGCGCGACATTCGCGCCGAGGCGCAAGCAGCCGCGGTGGCCAGCGGCGCGATTGGCTGCGCGAGTGCGGCAGCAGTCGCGCGCGATTGCGGCATCATCATCATCCTGGTGGTCGATGCGGCAGAGGCTGATGCCGTCGTTTTCGGCGCCGACGGCGTGCTATCCGCGCTCGCGCCCGGAGCGATCGTCATCCTGTCGTCGACGGTCGCGCCGTCGTACGTGGCGACGCTGTCGTCGCGCCTCTCAAGCGCTGGTGTCCGGCTGGTCGACGCACCGGTGTCCGGCGGACCGCTGCGCGCGGCGGCCGGCACGATGACGCTGATCGTGTCCGGCGAGACGCAGGCGATCGCCGATTGCGATCCTGTGTTCACCGCGATGGCCGCCCGTCGATTTGTCGTCGGCGAGCAGCCGGGGATCGCCGCAACCTACAAAGTGCTCAACAACCAGCTCGCAGCGGCCAATCTCGCCGCCGGCGCGGAAGCGATGGCCGTGGCGATACGCGCCGGAATCGACCCGCACCGCTTTCTCGACGTGGTCAACGCGAGCTCGGGTGCCAGCTGGATCGTCGATGACCGCATGCGGCGCGCGCTCGACGGCGACACGACGTCACGAGCGGCGACGGCCCTGTTGAACAAGGATGTCGGCCTCGCCGTCGAAGTGGCGACGGCGTTCGGCTGCGAAGTACCGCTGGCGCTCGCCGCGCGCGCTGCCTTCGCGGCTGCGATGGCCGCGGGCTACGGCGCCGAGGATGACGCTTCGCTACTGCGGCTGCGTCTCGGATCGATGGCGCCGGAGCCTCGATAGTGACGGGCGCGACGGTCGGCCGCGCGCGCCACTATAATCGCTGGCAGTCGGTGCGACGGAGCCAACGCGATGGAAATGAAGCGACTGTCGGGCGGCAACCTGCGTTCCGCGGGCTATGACGAGCGCAAGCGCGTGCTGGTCGTCGAGCTGACCAACGGGACCTTCGAATATTCCGGGGTCACAGCGGAAACCTGGCGACGCTTTGCCGGCGCGTCTTCGCCGTGGAGCTTTTTTCGCGACAACATCGACGAGGACTACCCTGCCAAGCGCATCCGCTGACCGCGGCGCAACGGCCCCGGCGCGGCATAGCGTTTGATCCAGTCGAAGAATTCCCGGTACCAGAGCCGCGAATTCCGCGGTTTCAATATCCAGTGGTTCTCGTCGGGGAAATACACCAGGCGCGTTGCAATCTGCCTGGCATGCAGCGTGTTGTAGTACTGCAGCGCCTGCGTCGCCGGGACGCGATAGTCGAGCTCGCCGTGGATGACCAGTGTCGGCGTCTTGAAGCGCTTGGCGAAATGATGCGGCGACTGCTGCATCACCCGCGCCGGATTGTCCCAGTGGAAGGCACCGAGCTCCTTGGCGAAAAACATGTACCCGTCGGTCGCCATCATGCTGACCCAGTCGTAGCAACCGGCGTGGCAGACAAAGGTGCGATAGCGATCGGTATGCCCGTTCATGTAGGCGACCATATAGCCGCCATAGCTGCCGCCGGTCGCGACCAGTCGGTTGCGATCGATGTAACCGCGGCGCAGCATGAAATCGGTCGCGGCCTCGGTATCGGCGAATTCCCGGCGGCCGTAATCGGCGGTGATCGTTTCCATCCATTGCTGCCCGAAACCCGACGAGCCGTGATAATTGACGCCGACGACGACGTAACCGTGCGCGGCGAAGACCTGCGTGTTCCAGCGGTAGTGCCAGCCGTCGGTATGCGCGGCGTGCGGACCGCCATGGATCGAATGCAGCAGCGGCCACTTCTTCTTCGGATCGAAATTCGGCGGATAGGTTACCCATACCTGAATCGGATCGCCGCCCCAGCCCTTGACGGTGAACTCACGCGTGACACCCACCGCGGCGTGGTCGAACAGCGCACGATTCGGCGACTCCAGCGGCAGCTCGCCGCGGCCGTCGGCGCCGATCGCGAACAGCGCCGCCGGGTGCGACAGGCTCGCCCGATCGAACACGATGCGTTCGCCGTCGCGCGAAACGGCGAAACCGCCGAGTGTCCCACCGGCAGCGACCTGTGTCGGCATTGCGTCGGTCAAGGCCAGCCGCCATAGTCCCTGCCGGCCGCGATCCTCGATCAGCATGTACAGCGCCGCGCCATCGGGTGCCCAGTCGATGTGGTAGGTAGCGCGGTCGAGTCTCGCGGCAAGACGCCGCGTGCGGCCGCTGGCGCGCTCGCAAAGAATCAGGCGACCCTGATCGTTGAAGGCGCGCTTCAGGTTGAAGGCGTGCCAGGCCAGATGCTTGCCGTCCGGCGAATAGCGCGGATGCTCGCTGGAAAATCCGCTGCCCGCCGTCACCGTGCGGTGACGCCCGGTCGCCAGCCTGACCACGACGATGTCGGCCGAATTCATCATCCGCGGCTCCGAGCCCAAGTCGACGGTGAGCGCGAGCTCCTTGCCGTCGGGGCTCAAGTCGTAATGCTCGGCGGAAGGATCCCAGGGCTGCAGCGCGAGCCCGGTGCCGGCGAGCAGATCGCGCGCGTTGCCGTTCACGACGTCGGCGGCGAATACATGCGGCTCCCGGCCATCGGCGAGCCAGTGGTCCCAGTACCGCGGCTCGGCGCGCTCGGTCACATGCGCCTTGATCCTGGACTCCTTGCGCTCGCGCTTGCGCTTCGCCTGCGCCTTGTCGTTGGCAAGGTCCGGCCAGACCCAGGACACGAAGGCGATACGGCGGCTGTCGGGAAACCAGCGCAGCGCCAATGCGCCCGTCGACAAGCTCGTCAGCCGTCGCGCCTCGCCGCCATCCGGCGCGATCAGGTAGACCTGCGCTTCGTCGTCGTCCTTGCGCTTGGCGGTGAATGCGATCCACTTGCCGTCGGGCGACCACTGTGGTCCGGAGTCCTTGTCTCCCGCGGTAAGCCGGCGCGCCTTGCCGCCGTCGCAAGGAAAGAGCCAAAGCTCGGTGTTGCCTTCGTCATCCTTCATGTCGAAGGCGGTAACGGTCGCGCAGGCCTGGCGGCCATCGGGAGACAGGGTCGGCGGACCGACGCGCTTGATCGCCCATAAATCGGCGACGGAGAGCGGACGTTTTTTCATGGGCATGGGATTTCCATGGCAACGATGACGGGGAGACAGGGCACTCGTGGCGCGCCGGCGGATTGTACGCTTGCCGGGGACGGCGGGCACCGGCCGCGCTTCAGGTAGAATATCCGCTCCGGCGTCGCGTTCGCGACGCAACGCTTCTGTCCAGAGGTTCAAATGCAGTACCGCCGGCTCGGCAGCTCCGGTCTCAAGCTCAGCGAGCTTTCGTTCGGATCATGGGTGACTTATGGCAACCAGCTCGCCGAGGACAGCGCGCGCGAATGCATGGCCGCCGCGCATGACGCCGGCGTCAATTTTTTCGATAACGCCGAGGTCTACGCCCGAGGCCAATCCGAAACCATCATGGGCGGGGCGCTCAACAAGCTAGGCTGGCGGCGCTCGTCGTACGTCGTATCGACCAAGTTCTACTGGGGCTTGAACGACGGCCCGAACGAAAAGAACACGCTGAACCGCAAGTACCTGATGCAGGCGATCGACGGCTCGCTCAAGCGGCTGCAGCTCGATCACGTCGATCTGGTTTTCTGCCACCGGCCCGATCCCGACACGCCGCTGGAGGAAGTCGTCTGGGCGATGCACGACATGATCCGCACCGGCAAGGCGCTGTACTGGGGCACGTCGGAGTGGGAAGCGGCGGCGATAGCGGCGGCGTGGCACATCGCCGACAAGCATCATCTGGCCAAGCCGGTGATGGAGCAGCCGCAATACAATTTGTTCCATCGCGAGCGGGTCGAGCGAGAATACGCGCGGCTCTATGACGATCCCGGCATCGGTCTCACGACCTGGAGCCCGCTGGCGTCGGGACTGCTGTCGGGCAAGTACAACGACGGCATTCCAGCCGGGTCGCGCGCAACGATCAAAGGCTACGAATGGCTTGCCGAACGCATCGTCGATCCGGCCAAGCTCGCGCAGGTGCGATCACTCGCCCCGATTGCCGCCGATCTCGGCTGTACGCTGGCGCAGCTCGCGCTCGCCTGGTGCCTGAAGAACCCGCATGTCACGACGGTGATCACCGGCGCCAGCCGGGCGTCGCAGGTCGTCGAAAACATGCGCTGCCTTGAGGTCGTGCCCAAGCTGGACGCCGAAATCATGGCCAGGATCGACGGCATCGTCGGCGCGCCGGTTTGATGGTTGGTTCGATCACGCGTTCGCGAAATAGTCTTCCCTTGAGTCGTTCACGATGAGCAATCCGCTCGAAAGCTGGACCGAGGAGCAGCGCTCCGCATTTCTCTATCGCGCCTGCGCAGCGGCGGAAGCCGGCACCCCGCGCGCCGAGCTGTTCATGCGCCTGGGCGGCGAGGCGGAGGCGCAGGCGGCGATCTGGCGCGCCCAGCTCACCGCCAGCGGCAAGCCGGCGCCCCCGCCGTTTGTTCCCGATATTCGTGCACGCCTGGTCGTGCGCTTGATCAGGCTGTTCGGTCCCGCTCCGCTGCGCGGCATTCTTGCCGCGATGAAAGTCCGGGGCATGGCGATTTACACCAAGGGCGAACCGGGCGGGCACGTCACGCCTGTGGCCGGCGGCATCGAGCGACGGCATCGCGGCTTGGGGGGCGGCGGCTATCTGCGCGCGGCGGTGTTCGGAATAAACGACGGCCTGGTGTCGAACGCGAGCCTCATTTTCGGCGTCGCCGGCGCCAACTCCGAGCCCGGAGTGGTCGTGCTGACCGGCGTCGCAGGCTTGACCGCGGGCGCATTCGCGATGGCCGCGGGCGAATTCGTTTCAGTGCGCTCGCAAAGAGAGCTGTTCGAATACCAGATCGGGCTCGAGCGCGAGGAGCTGGCCGAGTATCCGGATGCCGAGGCGCAGGAGCTTGCGTTGATCTACGAGGCAAAAGGCCTGGCCCCCGGCGAGGCACGCCGACTCGCCAAGCGGCTGGTGGCGGACCCCGAGCACGCGCTCGATACGCTGGCGCGCGAGGAGCTGGGGCTCAACCCCGACGAGCTCGGCTCGCCCTGGCAAGCGGCGGTGTCCTCTTTTCTTTCGTTCGCCGTCGGCGCCGGGATCCCCTTGCTGCCGTTCGTCTTCGCCGCCCGCGCTCACGCGCTGACCATCGCCGGATCGCTCACTGCGCTGGCGCTGTTCGCCGTCGGCGCGACACTATCGTTGTTCACCGGCCGCGGCGCGCTACCGTCCGGCATTCGCATGCTGCTGCTGGGCGGCCTCGCGGCAGCGGTGACTTTCGCGGTCGGCCATCTGTTCGGCGTCAGCGCCGGCTGATCCGAAAAGCGCTCGTGCATCGCGTTACGCTGCAGGCCGGGCGAGACAAGTCACTGCGTTTGAAGCATCCGTGGGTGTTTTCCGGTGCGATCGCCGGAGTCGACGGCTCGCCTGCGAGCGGCGAGACCGTCGCGCTGCACGCCGCCGACGGCCAGTTCATGGCGACGGCCGCCTGGAGCCCTTCCTCGTCGATTCGCGCCCGCGTATGGAGCTTCGATGCGCGCGAGGCGATCGACGACGCATTCGTCGCCGGCCGAGTGCGCGCCGCCGTGGCGGCTCGCAAGCCGATGCTCGACGCCGCACACACCGGTTGCCGTCTGGTGCATGCCGAATCCGACGGACTGCCCGGCGTGATCGCCGACCGCTACGGCGAGGTCGTCGTCGTTCAGCTGCACAATGCCGGCGCGGAAGCATGGCGCGACAGCATCGTCGCGGCGCTGGTCGAGGCTACCGGCTGCGCGGCAGTCTATGAGCGCTCCGATGCAGAAGTTCGAGCTCTCGAAGGCCTGCCGCCGCGCACCGGCGCCGCTTACGGCACACTGCCGGACCGCGTGCGCCTGCTCGAGGGTGATCTCAGCTACGACATCGATGTGGTCGCCGGCCAGAAGACCGGGTTCTTTCTCGACCAGCGCGAGAATCGCCGTCGCATCCGCGCTCTTGCGAGCGGGCGGGACGTGCTGGACTGTTTTTGCTATACCGGGGGCTTTACCGTCGCGGCACTGGCTGGCGGCGCTCAGTCGGTGCTGGCTATCGACAGTTCGGCCGATGCGCTGGCGCAGGCACGCAGAAACACCGCACAGAACGAAATCGACGACACGAGCTGCGCGTGGCGCGAGGCCGATGTCTTCGCCGAATTGCGCAAGCTGCGCGACAGCGCAAAGACCTTCGACCTGATCGTGCTCGACCCGCCGAAGTTTGCTCCGACCGCGCGGCACATGGAAAAAGCGGCGCGCGCGTACAAGGACATCAACCTGCTCGCGTTGAAGCTGCTACGCCCCGGCGGTCTGCTTGCCACGTTCTCCTGCTCCGGCGGCATCTCGGCCGAGCTGTTCCAGAAGATCGTCGCCGGCGCCGCGCTGGATGCCGCGGCGGACGCGGCGATCGTCGGACGCTTCTCGCCGGGCGCCGACCACCCGATCGCGCTCAACTTTCCCGAAGCCGACTATCTGAAGGGCCTGCTCGTCCGCAAGAAGGCGTAAGGCGAGACGTCCGCTGCCGCCAGCCGGCGGGCAGGCAGGACGGCGATGCTGCCGCCCTGCTCCCGCCGGGCTCTTTCAGGACTTGCGCGTAGTCAGGCAGGATTTCATGAACGTCTTGCGCTCCGTGCCTTTCTTACCGGTCGCCTGCTTGCTGCACATGCGCATCCGGTCCTGCTGCGACATTGCAATCGGCTTGACCGCCTGGCCCGCACTGGGATCGGCGCTCTTCGTGGTCGACTGGGGTTTGGTCTTGGGTGCGGCGGGGCTGTCGGCTGCATAAACCGCCTGGCAGGCGAACAGGCCGATCAAGGCGGCAACGTAGAACGATTTCATGGCGATCTCCTCGAAGCGTGGTTTGGAAGGGTGTGTGGACCGTATCGGCCACGCCTCCATTAACGCCCGGGTCGGCGCCGCGTTTGTCGTACCAATGGCTGATGCAGCCGGTCGAGCGCCGGATAAAACAAGGCGGCGACCGGATTGCTCCGGCGCCGCCTTGTCAGTGCGTCCGGGCGGACAGGAGGTCGCCCAGACGTGTGCGGATGCTGGTTGCGTCAGCCCTTAAGGCACTCGCTGCGCGCCTTGTCGGCCTCGACCTTGGTCATTCCCTTCGTCTTCTCGTTGCACATCGCCATCTTGCTCTTCGGCTTTTCCTCAACCGGCTTCGCTTTCAGGCAATTGTTGACGTATTCCTGGCGCGCGGTGCTTTCGAGTTTCTTTTCGGTCGCCTGGGTCTGGCAGGTCGCCATCTTCGTCTGTTGCGAGTTCGTTTTGGCGGCCGGCGCCTTGGCGTCTGCCGCGGCCGGCGCCTTGGTGTCCGCCGCGAAAGCGGTGGCGCAGGCAAACAGACCCGCCAGCGTTAGGGTGACAAGAGTTTTCATCTGGGTGGTTCTCCTGGAGTAGTAGTTCTTTGGGAAGGGGTAGATGCTGCTTTCGCGGCCAGTCTACGGCATCCATAACGCGCCAAGCAACGATTTCGACGACCCTTCGCGGCGGGCTGTGGAATATTTCTCTCCCGCACCGCAGCATCCACGCCGCCTGTTTGGCGCTAGAATAGGCAAATGAATGAATTTCAACGAAAAAACGCTTCCTAGACCATCGCCATGATCCTCATTCTCGAACCCAATACCAGCCTCGAAAGCGCCGATTACCGCACCTTGGCGGGGCAACTGGACCGCCTTCCCGGGATCCAGTACCGCGTCCATCGCGAAGTCGGCGCCGAGGTGACGCTGACCGAGATCTACTTGATCGGCAACACCGCCGCGTTGACGGTCGAGCAGATGCAGGTGCTGCCCAGCGTGCAGAAGGTTGTCCGCGTCTCGGAAGCCTATCGCGTCCTGGGTCGGCACCAGCAGGGCGACGACCGCCCCGCATCGTTCGAGTACAACGGCGTGCGCTTCGGTCAGGACAACCTGAACATATTCGCCGGCTTGTGCGCCGTCGACTCGCCGGAGTCGGCCGGCGCGATGATGAAGGCGCTGCAGCAGCACGGCCAAGTCTGCACGCGGATGGGTGCGTACAAGCCGCGGACCAACCCGTATGCGTTCCAGGGCTTCGGCGCCAAATGCCTGCCGTATGTCTTCGAGCTCGCCGGCAAGCACGGCATTCGCGTGATTGCGATGGAGGTGACGCACGAATCGCATGTCGA
>Ga0068854_100001702_pt1 | contig 13388 bp, 9 predicted proteins | sample KBSCornC42_FD_66590 | JGI IMG/M metagenome (GOLD analysis project Ga0068854, IMG submission 66590) | Corn rhizosphere microbial communities from Kellogg Biological Station, Michigan, USA - KBS Corn C4-2 | ecosystem: Host-associated > Plants > Roots > Rhizosphere > Soil ... | reverse complement strand
GGCCCCGGCATTCGCCGTCGAAGCTTAACGGCCGGCAGACCTAGATCGCGTGCCACACCGCCACCCGGCGGCATGAAGCAAGGGCCAACCCCATGTCCGACATTCTCTGGCTTGCCGCGCTCGGCGGGCTTTTCCTGCTGACGCTGGCCTTCGTCCAGCTGTGCGTGAAGGCCTGAGCGATGGGCCTGCACCTGATGCTCGCCGGCGCGACCGCAGTCGCGCTGCTCCTCTATCTGGTCGCGGTGCTGCTGCGGCCCGAGCGTTTCTGAGGAGGGCCGCATGACACTCCAAGGCTGGGGCTTCATCGCCCTGTTCGTCGCCATTCTGGCGGCCGCGGCCAAGCCGATGGGCCTGTGGCTCTTCGCACTCTACGAAGGCCGCCGCACCCCGCTCCACCGCGTGCTCGGCCCGGTCGAGCGCGGCATCTACCGCATCGGCGGCATCGACCCGAACGCCGAGCAGGGCTGGCGCGCCTATGCGCTGCACCTGATCCTGTTCAACCTCGCGCTCGCGGTGCTGACCTATGCGGTGCTGCGCCTCCAAGCGGTGCTGCCGTGGAACCCGCGCGGGCTTGCCGGCATGGGTGCGGACAGCGCGTTCAACACCGCGATCAGCTTTGCCACCAACACCAACTGGCAGGGCTATGCGGGTGAATCGACTGTTTCCAACATGTCGCAGGCGCTGGGGCTGGCGGTCCACAACTTCACCTCGGCAGCGACGGGCATCGCGATTGCCTTTGCGCTGTTTCGCGGCTTTGCCCGCAAGGAAGCGCGCGGCATCGGCAATTTCTGGGCCGATTTCACCCGCATTGTCCTATACCTGCTGCTGCCAATCTGCCTCGTCTACGCGCTGTTCCTGGTGGCGAGCGGCGTTCCGCAGACGCTGGCCAGCAGCATCGATGCGACCACGTTGGAAGGCGCGCGCCAGACGATCGTGCTGGGCCCCGTCGCCAGCCAGGAAGCGATCAAGATGCTTGGCACCAATGGTGGCGGCTTCTTCAACGCCAACTCGTCGCATCCGTTCGAGAATCCGAGCGCGCTGACCAACCTGGTGCAGATGCTGTCGATCTTCTGCGTCGGCGTCGGTCTCACCTGGACCTTCGGCAAGGCGGTGGGCGACACCCGCCAGGGCTGGGCGATCCTCGCCGCGATGGCGGTGCTGTTCCTCGGCGGTGTGGCGGTGACCTATGCTGCGGAATCAGCCGGCAACCCGGCACTGCACGCCCTCCACGTCGCCGGTGCGAACATGGAGGGCAAGGAAACCCGCTTCGGCATCGTCGCCAGTTCGCTGTTCGCCGTAGTGACGACAGCAGCCTCGTGCGGCGCGGTCAACGCAATGCATGACAGCTTCACCGCGCTGGGCGGGCTGATCCCGCTGTTCAACATCCAGCTGGGCGAGATCGTCGTCGGCGGCGTCGGTGCGGGCATTTACGGCTTCCTGCTGTTCGCCATTCTCTCGGTGTTCGTCGCCGGGCTGATGGTGGGGCGCACCCCCGAATATGTCGGCAAGAAGATCGAGGCGCGCGAAGTGAAGCTGGCGGTGCTCGCCGTCGCGGTGTTGCCGCTGTGCATTCTCGGCGGCGCGGCGCTCGCCTCGGTGCTGCCGGCCGGGCTGGCGGGGATCGCCAATAACGGCCCGCACGGCTTCTCGGAGATCCTCTACGCCTTCACCTCCGCGACCGGCAACAACGGCTCGGCCTTTGCCGGCCTCTCGGCGAACACGCCCTTCTACAACGCCATGCTCGGCATCGCGATGTGGCTCGGCCGCTTCTTCGTGATCGTGCCGGTGCTGGCGATCGCCGGCAGCCTTGCCGCCAAGAAGCAGGTGGCGGGCGGCGTCGGCGCCTTCCCGACCACCGGCGTGCTGTGGGTGGGGCTGCTCGTCGGCATCATCCTGATCCTGGGCGGGCTCACCTTCCTGCCGAGCCTGGCGCTGGGGCCGATCGCCGATCACGTCACCCTGCTCCGCGGCCAGCTCTTCTGAGGACGACAAGCAATGTCTGCACCCAAGTCCATCTTCGCGGCCGAGCTGATCGGCCCGGCCATCGGCGACGCGTTCCGCAAGCTGAATCCGCGCGAACTGATCCGCAACCCGATCCTGTTCACTACTGCGGTGGCGGCGCTGCTGCTCATCCTTCTGCTGGCGATCGGTGGCGAGCCGCTGCCGGTGGGGTTCCAGGTCCAGCTGATCGTCTGGCTGTGGCTCACCGTGTTGTTCGGCACCTTCGCCGAAGCCCTGGCCGAGGGACGGGGTCGCGCCCAAGCGGCGTCGCTGCGCGCCACCAAGTCCGAGCTGGAGGCCAAGAAGCTCACCGGCGTCGGCGAGACCTGGCGCAAGGTCGAGGCGCACCTCCTCCAGCGCGATGACCTCGTGCTGGTTGAGACCGGCGACCTGATCCCGGCCGACGGCGAAGTCGTCGAGGGCGTCGCCTCGGTCAACGAGGCCGCGATCACCGGCGAAAGCGCACCGGTGATCCGCGAGGCGGGCGGCGATCGTTCGGCGGTCACCGCCGGCACCCGCGTCATCTCGGACAAGATCATCCTCCGCGTGACGCAGGATCCCGGAAAGGGCTTCCTCGACCGGATGATCGCACTGGTCGAAGGCGCCGAGCGGCAGAAGACCCCGAACGAGATCGCGCTGACCATCCTGCTCGTCGGCCTGACGATCATCTTCCTGATCGCGGTGGGCACGATCCCGGCCTTCGCCACCTATGCCGGCGGGGCGATCCCTGTCGCGGTGCTGGCGGCGCTGCTGATCACGCTGATCCCGACGACCATCGCCGCGCTCCTCTCCGCGATCGGCATCGCGGGCATGGACCGGCTGGTGCGCTTCAACGTGCTCGCCAAGTCCGGCCGCGCGGTGGAAGCCGCAGGCGATGTCGACGTGCTGCTGCTCGACAAGACCGGCACCATCACTATCGGCGACCGCCAGGCGAGCGCCTTCCATCCGCTGACCGGCGTGGAAGAACGTGCGCTGGCCGAGGCTGCGCTCACCGCCAGCCTTGCGGACGAGACGCCCGAGGGCCGCTCGATCGTGACCCTGGGCCGCGAGAAGTTCGCGTTCGACGCGAAGCTGGATGCCGCGGCCGAAGTCATCCCCTTCACCGCGCAGACCCGCAGCTCGGGCGTGCGCCAGGGCGACACGGTGATCCTGAAGGGCGCGGTGGATTCAATCCTCAAGATGGATCCGGACGCCGCCGGCGCCGCCGAACTCAAGCGCATCACCGACGGCATCGCGCGTGGCGGCATGACCCCGCTGGCGGTGGTCCGGGGCGGCCGCCTGCTCGGTGCGGTGGCGCTGAAGGACGTGGTCAAGGCCGGGGTGCGCGAGCGCTTCGCCGAGCTGCGCCGCATGGGCATCCGCACGGTGATGATCACCGGCGACAACCCGCTCACCGCCGCCGCCATCGCCGCCGAAGCCGGTGTGGACGACTTCCTTGCAGAGGCCACCCCCGAGGACAAGCTCGCGCTGATCCGCCAGGAACAGCAGGGCGGCAAGCTCGTCGCGATGTGCGGCGACGGCACCAACGATGCGCCCGCGCTCGCGCAAGCAGACGTTGGCGTCGCGATGAACACCGGCACCCAAGCGGCGCGCGAGGCGGGCAATATGGTCGATCTCGACAGCGATCCGACCAAGCTCATCGAGATCGTCGGCCTCGGCAAGCAGCTGCTGATGACGCGCGGCGCGCTCACCACTTTCTCGATCGCCAACGACGTCGCCAAATATTTCGCGATCATCCCGGCGATGTTCGTCGCGCTCTATCCCGGCCTCGGCGTGCTCAACGTGATGGGCCTGTCGAGCCCGACCAGCGCGATCCTGTCGGCGGTGATCTTCAACGCGATCATCATCCCGTTCCTGGTGCCGCTGGCACTGAAGGGCGTGACCTACAAGCCGATGGGCGCCGGCCAGCTGCTCGCCCGCAACCTCGCCATCTACGGCCTGGGCGGCCTCGTCGCACCGTTCATCGGCATCAAGCTCATCGATCTGGCCGTCGCCGGCCTTCACCTCGCCTGAGGATTTGAACCCCAATGTTCCGTACGTTTCTTTCGTTCGCGTCGCTAACCGTCGCTGCCGCTCCTGCCTTCGCGCAGGACAGCGTGCCGGGCGCCGCGGCGGCGACCGCACCGGCAGCGCCCGCGCTGTGCACCGACCGCCCGACCAAGTCGAACTTCGCCTGCACCGTGCCGCAGGGGTTGGTCCAGCTGGAGACCGATCTCGGCAACTGGACCCGTACCGATGCGGGCGACACCCGCGTCGACACGATCCTCTACACCAACCCGACGCTGAAATATGGCCTGACCGGATCGACCGACATCGAGGCGAGCATCGCGCCCTATGAAACCGTGCGCACCCGCACGGCGGAGGGCACCCGGACGCTCCACGGCGTCGGCGACCTCACGCTGCGGCTGAAGCAGCGGCTCACCGATCCGGCGGGGCAGGTGCAGATCGCGCTGCTGCCCTTCGTGAAGATCCCCACGGCGAAGACGGGCATCGGCAATGGCGAGACCGAGGGCGGCGTGGCGGTGCCGATCAACATTGCACTGCCCAAGGGCTTCACGCTGACCTTCGGCCCTGAAGGCGACGTGCTCGCCGATAGCGATGGTCATGGCCATCATGCCCAGCTGGTCGGCACCGCCAATCTCGGCAAGGCGATCACGTCGAAGTTCACGCTGATCGGCGAGTTCTGGGTGGCTCGCAACTTCGATCCGGCGGCCTATGTCACCCAGACCTCTGCCGATGTCGCTGCCAGCTATCTGCTGCGGCCGACGCTGCAGCTCGATCTTGGCGCCAATTTCGGCCTGAACCAGGCCACCCCCGATGCCCAGGTCTATCTGGGCGTCTCCACCCGCTTCTGAGGAGGATTTCGCCATGCGTTCCGATCTCGTTTCCGGCCTCCGCCCGACGCTCCTGTTCACCCTGATCTTCGCCGCGCTTCTGGGGATCGTCTATCCGCTGGTGGTGACCGGCGCCGGGCAACTGCTCTTCCCGGCGCAGGCCAATGGCTCGCTGGTGCGCGACGATGCGGGCAAGCTGCGCGGCTCGATGCTGCTCGGTCAGAGCTTCGCCGGGCCCCGCTATTTCCAGGGTCGTCCCTCGGCAGCGGGCAATGGCTATGACCCGCTCGCCTCGAGCGGCTCCAACCTTGGGCCGGCCTCGAAGAAGCTGGTCGATCGGGTGACCGCCGACCAGAAGCGCCTCGGCGCCGATGCCCCGGCCGATCTGCTCCAGGCGTCGGGCTCGGGCCTCGATCCCGAGATCAGCCCCGAAGCGGCGCGCTTCCAGGTCGCCCGCGTTGCCAAGGCACGGGGCATCGCGCCCGATCGCGTCGGGCAGCTGGTCGAGGCGAACGTGCAGGGCCGGTTGCTGGGCATTATCGGCGAGCCGCGGGTCAACGTGCTCGCGCTCAATCTCGCGCTCGACCGGCAGGGCGGCGCTCGCTAAGCCAAGCCATGGCGAGTGCAACCAAGGTCCTGATCGTCGAGGACGACAGCCATATCCGGCGGCTGCTGCGCGGGGCCCTTATCCGCGCAGAGCACCAGGTGATCGAGGCCGCGACGGCGCGCGAGGCGATCGCCGCCTTCGGCATCGACAAGCCCGATGCGGTGCTGCTCGATCTCGGCCTGCCCGACCGCGACGGCATCGAGCTGATCCAGCAGGCCAAGGCAGGCGGGGCGGCGGTGATCGTCGTCTCGGCCCGCACGGATACCAGCGAGAAGGTCGCGGCACTCGATCTCGGCGCCGACGATTACTGCACCAAGCCGTTCGATACCGAGGAACTGCTCGCCCGGCTACGCACCGCGCTCCGCCACCGCATCGCCGGATCGGCCGAGCGCGAGCAGCTGGTGGTGGGCAGCGTCGAGATCGACCTGCTCCATCGCCGCGTGCGCAAGGATGGGGAGGCGGTGCATCTGGCGCCCAAGGAATATGGCGTGCTGGCGCTGCTTGCGGCGCATCCCGATCGGGTGATCGCGCACGGCCAGCTGCTTCGCGACGTATGGGGACCGGCGCATGTCCAGCAGCTCGACTATCTGCGCATCGTCGTGCGCAACCTGCGCCAGAAGCTGGAGACGGACCCCAGCCGCCCGCAGCTGATCCTCAACGAGCCCGGCGTGGGCTACCGGCTGGTGGTCGCCTAGGGCTCCCTTGATCCTCCCCCGCCAGGGGGAGGTGTCAGGCGAAGCCTGACGGAGGGGGAGGATGCCAGAACCTCTCAGGCAAGCGTGCTTCCTCCCCCTCCGTCGCCTGCGGCGCCACCTCCCCCTGGCGGGGGAGGATCAGTTGTTCCTGCTTGCGCTTCTTCCCCATACTTCCCCGTAACCTCCGCGGAATGACAACGTTTGCACAACAAGCACAGTTTGTTGCTGCCCGTTGCTGAAAAGCCACAAAAGCCCGCGCGCATTTAATTGACAATTTGTTTTTCTATTGCGAAACCCTCCGCAAGAACCGCGAACTCAGATCTGACAGCGCGGTCACAAAACCGATCGGGGCCTGGGGGCCCGCGGCTGAAAAGAGGGAGAAGGATCGTGTCCTACGGCAATCTGTTTCGTACGTCGGCGTCTGCGCGCCAGCGGCTGCTGACCCAGCTGATGCTCGGCACCAGCCTGTGTGCCGCGCTGCCAGGAATGGCCTTCGCCCAGGCCGCGACGCAGCAGCCGCAGGCGGGTAACACCTCCGCGCCGCAGAACGCCGCGCCCGGCGACAGCGAAGGCGACATCGTCGTCACCGGCTACCGCGCCTCGATCGAGACCAGCCTGGCGCAGAAGCGCGATGCCAATGCGTTCGTCGACGTGATCACTGCCGAGGATGTCGGCAAGTTCCCCGACAAGAACGTGGCCGACGCGCTGCAGCGCGTGCCGGGCGTGGTGATCGAGCGCGACGGCGGCGAAGGCAGCCGGGTGAGCATCCGCGGCCTCAGCTCCGACCTGACGCTGACCGAGCTCAACGGCAACTTCATCGCCTCCGCGGACTCCGGCGATCCCTCGCGCAGCTTCAACTATCTGCTGCTCCCGGCCAACCTGATCGGCAGCGTCGAGGTGTTCAAATCGTCCGAAGCCCGGCTCGACGAAGGCGGTGTCGGCGGCGTGATCATCAACCACACGCGGCGCCCGTTCGACCTCAAGCCCTGGTCGGGCAACGTCCAGGTCGAGGGCACCTATTCGGACGTCACCAAGAAGGTGGAGCCCAGCGTCTCGGGCCTGCTCTCCTGGCACAACGAGGCCAAGACCTTCGGCCTGTTGCTCGGCGCGACCTATCAGGTCCGCACCAACCGCACGCTGAGCGCCGCCACCGAGAGCTGGCACTGGTGGACCGACGCGAACAACACGAAGAAGGCGACCGACGTCAACGGCAAGACCTTCGCCAATGACGACGCCATCTCCTACTGGAACGACGGCGTGACCACCCAGGGTGGCACGCACTATAACGGCTATTGGGCGCCGCAGTCGGTCGACGAGACCGTGCTGATCGAGAAGCGCAAGCGTCTGGGCATCCAGGCGACCGCGCAGTGGCAGCCGTTCGAGGGCTTCAACCTCACCGCCAATTATTTCCGCTTCCAGCTCAACGGCGACAACGTCTCCAACCTCATCAAGATTCCCGAATGGGGCTACGACAATTTCTTCACCGGCGCGAAGTTCGACAAGAGCGGCACGGTTCTAACTTCGGCGACCTTCCAGGTGCCGCCGGACGGCACGGCGTGTCGGACGGGCGCCAATGCCTGCACGATGGAAACCCCAGCGATGCAGAGCTATTATGCGCGCCAGAAGACCGTCTCGAACACCTACGACCTGCACGGCGACTATACCCATGATCGGCTGACGGTGTCGTTCGCCGGCGGCAAGACCCGCGCGACCGGCGGCCCCTCCTTCCAGTTCTACGCCCAGGCCAAGCCGCGGCTGGTGGTCGGCGACGGCCTCGCCAATCGCGTCAACGGCAACATGCTGAGCCAGTGGAGCTTCACCGACCAGTCGGTGGCGATGCAGTTCTCGCCCGAGCTGCAGCAGAACCTGATGAAGGGCATCTCGCAGGTCGATCTCGGCTCGACCGGCTCGGGCTATACCAACAGCGCGATCGAGCAGAAATATGCCCAGATCGACCTGACCCGCCGGTTCGACAGCTTCATCGACTCGATCCAGGTCGGCGCCAAGTGGCGGGAGGGCAAGGTCGAGCGGCAGACCGGACGCTTCGAATGGTATTCGGATGCAGCGAACACGCTGCGCTACCAGGATACCGCGGGCGCGGCGGTGACTCAGCCGGCCTTCTTCCTGAGCCAGCCGATCGGCAACATCGCCGGCGGCTTCTCTACGAGCGTCTTCCCGGCGTTCAACATGGATAATTATCTCGCCTATCTGAACAAGACCTATAACGGCCCAGTTCGCGTGCCCGAGCCCGAGAACCGCTACGACATCAAGGAGCGGATCTGGGCCGGCTATGCCCAGGCGAACTTCAAGATGAACAACGTCCGCGGCAATCTCGGCCTGCGCGTGGTGAGCACCAAGCAGTCGGGCGTCTCGACCGACGTGATCTATTACGAGAATGATTACTGCCAGAACACCAACGGCAACCCGTTCGTCCCGCCGCCGGTCGGCCCGGACGGCAACTGCCTGGTGCTGCCGCAGTCCCAGCGCGAAGTGAAGGTGTTCAGCCCGAACGACGAGTCCAAGCGCTACACGGACTTCCTGCCGAGCTTCAACATCTCGTGGGAGGTGACCCCCAACCTGCTGCTCCGCGGCGCGGCATCGAAGGTGATCGCGCGGCCCGGCTATGGCGACCTCGCCGGTGCGCGCTCGCTGACCTTCAACTCGGACGCGTTCGTCTATGACCGCAAGCAGTTCGGCGCGCTGCCCGGCTGGTTCGGCAGCGGCGGCAACTTCAACCTGAAGCCGTTCAAGGCCTGGCAGTATGACGTCGGCGTGGAATGGTACTTCCACCGCGGCTCGGTGCTGGGCGGCACGCTGTTCCGCAAGGACGTGTCGGACTTCATCGTGCCGCTGGTGCTCGACGTGCAGAGCACCGTCGCGGGCAACACCGTGACCGTGCAGCAATATTCGACCCAGGCGAACGGCTCCAACGCCGTGTCGCAGGGTGTCGAGCTCTATGCCCAGCACACCTTGCCCTTCGGCCTCGGCGCGCAGGTGAACTTCACCTATAACGACACCTCGGTCGCCGAGATCACGCTGGACGGCAAGAAGGTGGGCGACTCCCCGCTGGTCGGCAGCTCGAAGACGCAGATCAACGGCTCGATCTTCTACGAGAACAGCAAGCTGCTGCTGCGCGCTTCGTACAATCGCCGCGGTACGCGGGTCGGCGGTATCCAGTCCGGCCTCAACGTCTATTCGGATCCGTATGAGCAGGTCGACCTCAACGCCTCGTACAGTTTCTTCGAGAACCTGCAGCTGACCGCCTCGGTGATCAACCTCACCAAGTCGGAAGAGCGGGCGCATCTGGGCAACGACACCGACGCGCGGTTCATCAGCAACCAATATACCGGCCGCCGCGCCTATCTGGGCCTCGCCTACAAGTTCTGATCAAACCCCCCTCTGGCGGGGCGGCCCTGTGCCGCCCCGCCACCTTTTTTCCGCTTTTCACGCTGCGGATCGGCCAAGGAGAGGCTCATGCGATCGAAGCTCCGCCGGGCGCTCGCCCTTCTCGCCCTGATGGCGCCGCTCGCCGCCTCCGCGTCCAACCCGATCGTGCGCGGCTGGTATGCCGATCCCGAGATCCGGGTGTTCGACGGGCAATACTGGATCTACCCCACCTATTCCGCCGATGACGGAGCGCCCGACCGTACCCGGCGCTTCACCCCCGCGCAAAAAGAGGCACGCAAGCGCAAGACGGTGCGGCCCTCCTACGCCTATCAGACCTTCTTCAACGCCTTCTCCTCGCCCGATCTCGTCCACTGGACCAAGCATGCCCACGTCCTCGACGTGACGCGGATTTCCTGGGCGGCCTATGCGATCTGGGCGCCCTCGGTGATCGAGGCGCAGGGGCGCTATTACATGTTCTTCTCCGCCAACGACATCCAGAGCGACAAGGAAGAGGGCGGCATCGGCCTCGCGGTGAGCGACAAGCCGGGCGGCCCCTTCCGCGACGCGCTCGGCAAGCCGCTGATCGGCGGATTCCACAATGGCGCGCAGCCGATCGACCCCTTCATGTTCCGCGATACCGACGGGCAGGTCTATCTCTATTATGGCGGCTGGCGGCACTGCAACGTGGTGCGGCTGAGCAAGGACCTGCGCCGCGTGCTCCCCTATCCCGACGGTTCGACCTGGAAGGAGATCACGCCGCCGGGCTATGTCGAGGGCTCCTTCGTCATCAAGCGCAAGGGGGTCTATTACCTGATGTGGTCCGAAGGCGAATGGACGGGATCGGACTACCGCGTCGCCTATGCGACCGGACCCAGCCCTGTCGGCCCGTTCACCCCGCGCGGCACCATCCTTCAGGAAGATCCCAGGATCGCACGCGGGGCGGGGCACCATTCGGTGGTCAACGTGCCCGGCACCGATCGCTGGTACATCGCCTATCATCGCCGCCCGCTGGCGGATCAGCAGGGCGAGCACCGCGAGCTTGCCATCGACCGCATGACCTTCAACCCGGACGGCTCCATCCAGCCGGTCACCCTTACCAACCAAGGCGTGGCCCCCGAGCCGCTCCGCCGCACCCATTGACGACGCGCCCAGCCAAAGGAACCCTCGTGCCCCTTTTCTCCGCCAAGCCGCTCCGCGCCGCCGCCTTCGCGCTTCTCGCCAGCGTCGCCACGCTGCCTGCCGCCGCGCAGCAATCCGATCGCAGCGAGGTGCTGGTCGATCTGGTCAACCCGCTGATGGGCACCGACTCCACCTACGAGCTGTCCTACGGCAACACCTATCCCGCGGTGGCCGTGCCCTGGGGCATGAATTTCTGGACGCCGGTTACCGGCAAACCCGGCAGCGGCTGGGGCTATATGTACCATGACAACAAGATCAACGGCATCAAGCAGACCCACCAGCCCAGCCCGTGGATGAACGACTATGCCGCCTTCTCGCTGATGGCGGAGACCGGGCCGGTGCGGATCCGCGAGGCCGAGCGCGCCTCCTGGTACAGCCACAAGGCCGAAGAGAGCCACCCGTATAGCTACCGCGTCTATCTCGCCGATTATGACGTGACCGCGGAAGTGGCGCCCACCGCGCGCGCCGCGCAGTTCCGCTTCACCTTCCCCAAGGCGGACGACGCGCACATCGTGCTCGACGCGTTCGCCGGCGGATCGAGCGTCACCATCGATCGCGCGCGGCGGCGTATCAGCGGCTGGGTGCGCAACAACCATGGCGGCGTGCCGGGCAATTTCCGGAACTATTTCGTCGCCGAGTTCGACCACGACTTCACGGTCAGCCGCAGCTGGGACGACAATTGGCAGCTGACCGCCGACGCGCAGCGCGAAGGCAACCATGTCGGCGCGGTGGCGAGCTTCGCGACGCGCGCGGGCGAGCAGGTCCACGTCAAGGTCGCCTCGTCGTTCATCAGCCCCGAACAGGCCGAGCGCAACCTGGCGAGCGAGATCGGCAGCGACGGTTTCGAGCAGACCAAGGCCAAGGCCAAGGCGGCATGGGAAAAGGAGCTCGGCCGCGTCCGCGTGACCGATCCCAATCTCGACAATCGCCGCACCTTCTATTCGGCGCTCTACCGCATGCTGCAGTTCCCGCGCATGTTCTACGAGATCGACGCCCAGGGCCGGCAGGTCCATTACAGCCCCTATGACGGGCAGGTGCATCCCGGCCCGATGTATACCGACAACGGCTTCTGGGACACGTGGCGCGCGGTCTTCCCCTGGTTCGCGCTGATGTATCGCGAGCGCGACGGCGAGATCATGCAGGGCTTGGTCAACACCTACAAGGAAGGCGGCTGGCTGCCCGAATGGGCGAGCCCGGGCTATCGCGACGTGATGATCGGCTCCAACTCGGCGAACCTGATCGCCGATGCGTACCTCAACGGCGTGCGCGGCTTCGACATCGCGCCGCTCTACGAGGCGATGGTCAAGAACGCGACGACCAGCCAGGGCCGCCCCAAGGACAAGAACGGCAATGTCGTCGGCGCGGTCGGGCGCGAGGGCGTCGAATATTATAATCAGCTCGGCTATGTGCCCTATGACGTCGGCATCAACGAGAATGCGGCGCGCACGCTGGAATATGCCACCGCCGACTTCTCGCTCTCGCGCCTCGCCGCGGCGCTGGGCAAGAAGGACGATGCCCGCCTCTATGCCGAGCGCGCGCAGAACTTCCGCAAGCTCTACGATCCCGAGAGCGGCTGGATGCGCGGCCGCAACAAGGACGGATCGTGGGAGACGCCGTTCAATCCGTACAAATGGGGTGACGCCTTCACCGAGGGCAATGCACTCCACTACAGCTGGTCGGTGATGCAGGACGTGCAGGGCCTGATCGATCTGATGGGCGGCGACGCCAAGTTCGTCGACCGGCTGGACTCGGTGTTCGCCACCGCGCCGATCTTCGACGACAGCTATTATGGCCAGGTGATCCACGAGATCCGCGAGATGCAGATCGTCGACATGGGGCAGTATGCCCATGGCAACCAGCCGATCCAGCACATGATCTATCTGTACGACTGGGCCGGTGCGCCGTGGAAGACGCAGGCCCATGTCCGCGACGTGATGCGCAAGCTCTATGCCGCGACGCCGGACGGCTATCCGGGCGACGAGGATAATGGCCAGACCTCGGCCTGGTATGTCTTCTCGGCGCTCGGCTTCTATCCGGTGACGCCGACGGTGGGGCAATATGCGGTGGGCAGCCCGCTGTTCCGGAACGTCCGGCTCACCATGCCCGGCGGCAAGGTGCTGACGATCGAGGCGACCAACAACAGCGCCGAGAATGTCTACATCCAGTCCGCCACGCTGAACGGCCGCGCCTACACCAAGCCGTGGCTGTCGCGCGAGGCGCTGCAGGCGGGCGGCACGCTGCGCTTCTCGATGGGGCCGACACCGAACAAGGCCTGGGGTGCACGCAAGGCCGATGCACCCTTCTCGATGAGCGCGCCCAAGTGAGCGCGGGGGAGATCAAGATGCAGTTCGATCGACGTTCGCTGATGGCCGGCGCCGCGGCGCTGGGTGCCGCAGCCGCGCTGCCGGGTGCCGCGCGCGCGGCCTCGGGCTTCGTCAGCAAGCGCCCGCCGCTCGCCAAGCGCCGCTTCGTCAGCAAGGTGGTGGAGGCGGAGATCGCGCGGGTGAAGGCGCGCATCGCCGACCCCGAACTCGCCTGGCTGTTCGAGAATTGCTACCCCAACACGCTCGACACCACGGTGGAGATCGGCACGCTCGACGGCCGGCCCGACACCTTCATCATCACCGGCGACATCAATGCGATGTGGCTGCGCGACAGCTCGGCCCAGGCGCAGACCTATGTCCA
>Ga0068854_100001688_pt1 | contig 13447 bp, 11 predicted proteins | sample KBSCornC42_FD_66590 | JGI IMG/M metagenome (GOLD analysis project Ga0068854, IMG submission 66590) | Corn rhizosphere microbial communities from Kellogg Biological Station, Michigan, USA - KBS Corn C4-2 | ecosystem: Host-associated > Plants > Roots > Rhizosphere > Soil ... | reverse complement strand
CGGACGCCAAGATCGGCCCGCACCTGCAGATCCAGAAGGACAGGGGTATCGCCTCGATCGAATATTCGGCGCGCGCCGACCTGTTCGCCAATGGCGGCCCCGAGGGCCTGCGCAAGGCGATCCCGGACCTGATCCTGGACGAGCCGCTGGCGCCGCTCGCCACCCCCGTCCATGTGACCGCCGCCCGGTTCGGCAGGATCGACAAGGTCTACATCCACACCGCCATGGACCAGGTGATCAGCCCCGCCTTCCAGGCCAAGATGGTCGCCGCCACCCCGGTTCGCCGGGAATTCACCCTCCCGACCGGCCACACCCCGTTCCTCACCGATCCGGACGCGCTGGCCAAGGACATCGAGGCCGCCGCCTCCCGCTGAGGCGCCCAACCATCCTACCCGCAAAAGCGGGGGGCGATCCCACGCATCGCCCCCCGCCGGCGCAGCGCATCGTGCGCTCACGATCCTGAAGGACCCATCATGACCAGGGACGTTCATCTCAAGCCTTTCACGGGCATCCGCATCGAGGTCGCCACACCGCTCAGCTTCGATGACGTGCTGGACCGCCTGCGTGCCCTGATAGGACGCGCCAGCCCTGCCGAAATCGTCAGCCTGGCGCAGGCGCCGATCCCCGAGGCGGACTTCGTCCGCATCGTGCAGGAGCGGTTCGAAGGCGAAAGCGGCTTCATGCTGTTCGCCGAGATCGACCATGGCGGCTGGCTGTCCAAGTTCGGGGTCGATCGGCGCACGGTTCGCTGGATCCTCGGCAATCCCCTGATCGCTGTCACGATGATCCGGCACGACATCACCGCCGGCCTGTTCGCGCCCGTCGAACTCCTGGTCACCGAGGCCGAGGGCGGTCAGGGCGCGACGCTCACCTACCTTCGCCCCTCGTCACTGATGGTGATCGGGGAAAACCCGCCGCTCCTCGCTGCCGCGACGCTCCTCGACGCCAAGTTCGACGCCCTCATCGCTCGCGCCACCGAAGGTTGAGCCCAGGGGAAGATCGAGAGGCGGCATTCCCCTCCGGCGAAGAGCCTTCAGATGGCGGTCTGGAGGCTCTTCGCTTCGCTCGGCGCGTATCCGAAGTGGCTCTTGAAGGCCCGGCTGAACGCGGCATCGGAGGCGTAGCCGGTCTTGTAGGCCGCTTCCGTCACCTTGAGCCCGCCACTTCGCAGCATGTCGGCGGCGATCGTCAGGCGCCACCGCGACAGATAGCGCAGCGGCGATTCACCCACCGCCGCGGTGAAACGCTCGGCGAATATCGACCGGGACATCGACGCCACGGCCGCCAGCGATTCCACCGTCCAGCGCTGGAAGGGATCGGCGTGCATCGCCGCCAGCACCCGCCCGATCCGTTCCTCGGCCAGCCCTCCGATCCATCCCGCGCGGTTCGCCTCGCTGGCAGCCCAACTCCGCAACGTGCGGATGACGAGCAGGTCGATCAGGCGAGAGATCATCAGCGACGATCCGGGATCGGGCTTTTGCGCTTCATCGACGAGGAAATGCGAGATGGCGGCAAGCCAGGCCGGTGCGCCCGCATCACTCTTCGGGATGTGGATCAAGGCCGGCAGCGCCGACATCACAGCGGGCAGCGGGCTACCCTCGAAGCTGAAGAACCCGCTGACGAGCTGGCTCGCCGGCCCGTCGCCACCATGGCTGAGGACCAGCTTGTCTCGGTCGAAGTGATCGGGAGCGACGACATCGACATTTTCGATCGGCGAGTCCGGCGCATCGGCGATGACGTGCCCCTTGCCGAGCGGCAGGAGGACGAGGTCGCCGGCTTCGATCCACTTTGCCGGGTGGTCCATCGGCGTCACCCAGGCCCCGCCCACCTCCACATAATGGAAATGCGCCGGACCCGGCGGGAAACGCAGCCCCCACGGCTGGCCCAGCCGCGTCGTGTAGACGAGATCTCCCCGCAGCCGGATCAGGGTGAGCACCTGCGACAGCACATCGGTACGCGCCGCGGACATTCCAAAATCGGTGGTCAAGCCGGACGATCCATCATGCAAACCGGAGGCCGTGGCATAGTCCGGCCGGCACCGCTCCGGCTAATCCTTTTTCACGGCACCGGACGGTGCTTCGAACGCAGAAAGGGATTGCCATGAGCAACGTGTCTTCCATCGAAACAACGAACGATGCCAACATTGCAGAAAAGCCGACGATCGTGCTGGTGCACGGGGCCTTCTCCAACGGTCACGTCTGGGGTTACGTCGCCGGCAAGCTCCAAGCCCAGGGCCGCACTGTCGTCACCGTGGACCTGCCCGGCCGTCCCGGCGCGCCGATGGCGACCGACCAGATCAGCCTCGACCTCTATCGGGACACCGTGGTCCAGGCATTGAACGGCGTGTCCGGCCCGGCGATCCTGGTGGGCCACAGCTTCGCCGGCATCGTCATCGCTGCCGTCGCCGAGCAGGTGCCGGAAAAGATCCGGACGCTGGTGTTCGTCGCCGCCTACCTGCCGCAGGACGGCGACTCTCTGCTGTCGCTCGCCCAGCAGGACCATGACGCGAAGATCGGGCCGCAATTGACCATCGACAAGGCGCGCGGCATCGCCGTGGTGGACTATGCGGCGCGCGCCGAGCTCTTCGTGAATGACGGCCCCGCGCCCCTGAAGGCCAAGCTCCCCGACCTGATCCTCGACGAGCCGGCGGCGCCGCTGGTCACCCCGGTCCATGTCACCGACGAGCGCTTTGGTCGGGTCGACAGGATCTATGTCCATACTGGCGTCGATCAGGTCATCAGCCCAGCCTTCCAGGCTGAGATGGTTGCCCGTACTCCGGTCCGGAAGACAGTCTCACTCCGGACCGGACACCTGCCGTTCCTGACCGACGTGGACGGAATGGCGCAGGCAATCGACAACGCTGCCGACTAAGCCCGGCAAGCACGCACATCGTGGCAGGAGAACGTGGCGAACGCCTCTCGCCCTCGAAGTCAGCCCCTGTGACTCTGCCGCGGTCGAGAGCGGAACCGGGCGCCCAATCACGGTTATTGCCTCGGCCATCTCGGCCGAGGCGCATGAGCGCGCGGCGCAGCGGATGATCCAGCTCGACGAGGCGCTAGCAGGCGAGCGGGGACGGTGATGTCCATGCCTTGTCCAGAGCCCTCATCGCCTCATCATAGGCCGCGTCTTTCGCAACTCTGATATCACCAGGAGATGGCTGCACGACGCAGTGCGGCATCGCCCCGTGATTGGGCCACGGTTCCTTCCAGACGAACCGGAAAGCGAGTAGCGGAATGCCGATCTCCATCTTCGAGTTGGGCAGGGTCAGGTCCCATTTGTAGCCGCTGGTATTGCCGCCGTGCGTGCCGCCAACCTCCTCACCGACGAAAAGACCGCGATGTGTGGCACGCAGCATGGAAGCGAGTTCGGCGCCGCCAGAAAAGGTGTAGCCTCCGGCGAGCACGACCAGTCGGCCGGTGAATACCGGCCCGGAACGCTCCCAGCGGGTCATCAGGCCCTCCGGCGGTTGATTGATCCGATACAGGTCTCCGGCAGGGCCCGGCTTCACCGTCGCCAACTCATCGGCGTCATAGATGTCGTGCTCGAACACCTTGCCCGACAGGCTGGTGATGCGCAGATGGTTGGGCCGCGATCGGACCGAAGCATATTTCCGCAGAGGGTCAGCGACCAGATAAGAGAAGAGAATGCTTTCGTTCGGTTCGGAGCCGCCGCCATTGTCGCGCAGGTCGAGGATCAGGTTTTTCGCCCCCCGCGCCGCGAGCGTATCGAAAATGCCCTGGATCGTCATGCGATAGTCGGCACCGACGCTCCGGTATCGCTTGTTGCTGAAGGTGGGGACATAGAGATATGCGGTGTCGCCATTCACCCAGGTCAGCGTCGCGACGGGCGCGGGGTCATCGGGAACTGGCGGTCGTGCGCTCACCGGAACGGGATCAAGCCTGCGCGATATCAGTGTCCCGTCGGGGAGCTTGAGGCGCACGTCATAGCCCGGCTCGTTGCCCCGCAGCCACCAGCGCACTGTCGCATAACCGCGTCCCGCCCGATCGCGCATCACGCCGGTGCGATTGTCCCCGTCATGGGCGCTGACGGACGCCATTTCCTCCAGCATCGTGGCGTGACGGACGCCATTCACCGACATCAGCTCGCTACCTGTGGGAACGTCCGCTGCGGTGCCATATCCGGCGATCACGAAGGTGCCGTCATCGCGCCACAGGAGATCGAGAGGAAAAACCTTTGCGGCCTGGCGATAGCGGCAATTCATTCCCTCGCTGCGTGCAACCGACAAATGACCCTCGCCGATCCCGCGCATCAGCGGCGCCAATGCTCGGAAGAGATCGTCATCATCGGTCGCCTTTGCGACAAGCGCGCGCGCTTTGACTTTGCGCCGGGCCCAGGCCCCGTGAGATTGTCGCCAATAGATATCCGGTAGCGCCGTTTCCGCCGCCGAAATGGCGAGTTCCAGATCCTCGCGGGCCTGTGTGGGCGTGAGGGTGCCAGCCGGGCAGGCGGCGAGCGCGAGTGCAGCGGAAAGCATGGCGATCGATACGACGTCGTACCGATCGCCGGCAAGGTGCTAACCGCCATTCCCCGCCGTTCCCGCCGGCTCTCGACCAATCCAGATCGTTAAGGAGCGGAATCGCCATGCCAGGAAGCCGATCTTCGTCCATCAAAGCCTAAGGCGATGATGATCGATTTCTTATCGAACATTTCGGTCCAGTAGCTGTCCGTTATAGGTTCCCGGTTCCCGTCATCGCCTGCTCCGTCGTTGGCCTCGGCCTCGCGTTGAACATGCCATGGCGGGAAGAGTTTCCTTCCCGATTGCGACGACGGGCGCCGAACGGACAGATGATCACCGACATCGCGATCCGGCTGGTCAGCGCGGCACTTTTGGGCAGCCTAGTCGGCTTCGAACGCGAGCGTCGAACGAAGTTGCCTCTCAGGACGCCTGTCCACGGTCGGCGGCTTGGGCTGCCAGGAAGGCGGGGCGCGCCGAGAGCCGCTGCCAATAGGCCACGATTTCCTGCGTGAATTTGTAATCAAGCGCCAGCGCGCGTGCCGAGAGCAGGGCATAGCCCACGCAGAGATCGGCCATCGTGAACCGCCCGGCGCACAGCCAGTCGCGGTCGCCGAGCGCGCGCGTCAGGTGGCGCAGGCGCGAGAAGAACCATTGGGTATAATCGTCCGACACCTGCCGAACGCGCCGGTTCTCCGGCTCGATTCGGGTATAGCGCAGCACGATGGTCTGCGGGAAGGTGAGCGTCGCTTCGCTGCGGTGCAGCCAGTCGAGCCACAGGCCGAAATCCGGTTCGGCTGTTTCGACGGCGAGCGGGGTCGGGCCATGGCGGGCGGCCAGATAGTGGGGGATCGCGGCGGATTCGGTCATCCGGACATCGCCGTCGATCAGCAGCGGCACCGTGCCCAGCGGGTTCAGCGCCAGATAGTCGGGCTGGAGCGTGCGCGGCGGAAATGGCAGCAGATGCAGCCGATAGGCGAGCCCCATCTCCTCCAGCGCCCACAAGGCGCGGAACGAGCGAGTGCCCGGGCAATGATATAATTCGATCATCCGCTCGTCCGGTTGCTGCGGACGCCTCGACCGGATCGCCGCATTGCAGGACCTTTTCCAGCCGATGGAGCAACCTGTCAATATTGTACAACAATATTTATGAATTGGTTGAACAATTTCTCTTGCCCGGTGTTTTCGTGCGCCATAGGATTGTGTCAACAGCGCGTCCTTGAAGGTGAGAGAGCGATGGCGATCCCTGTGTCCACGAACGGCTTCGATCCCGCCCGGCTTGATCGTCTCGACGCCTTCTTCAAGCACCGCTACCTGGACACCGGCCTGCTCCCACATGCGCAGCTGCTGATTAGCCGCGAGGGCGAGATCGTCCATTTCTCCAGCCAGGGCAGCGCACGCGCGGATTCGGATCGCGCGATCGACGGGCGATCGATCTTCCGCATCGCGAGCATGACCAAGCCGGTCACCTCCGTCGCGTTTATGATGCTGGTCGAGGAGGGCAAGGTCGCCGTCGATACGCCGGTCCAGGATGTGCTGCCGGAGTTTCGCGATGTCGGGGTCTATGCAGACGGGGGCGGCGACACGCCGTTCGCGACCCGTCCGGTGGACGGACCGATACGGATGCTCGATCTGCTACGCCACACGTCAGGACTTACCTACGGCTTCCAGAATCAGACGGCCGTCGATGCCGCCTATCGCGCCCGCAAGGTCGACGTCGATCGGGTGGACGGCTGGCATGATGGCCACGATCTCGCCGGATTCGTGGCCGACCTGGCGACATTGCCGCTCGAATTCTCGCCGGGCGCCGCGTGGAACTATTCGGTGTCGACCGATGTCCTCGGCGCGGTGATCGAGCGGGTGTCAGGCGAGCCGCTCGACCGCTATCTGGCCGATCGCATCTTCGAGCCGCTGGGGATGGACGATACCGGCTTCTCGGTGCCGGCCGGCAAGGTCGACCGGCTGACCGACTGCTTCCTCTTCACGCCCGACAGGGGGCGCCTGATCTATGATCGCGGGGCGGAGAGCCTGTGGCTCCGGCAGCCGCGCTTCGTCTCGGGCGGCGGTGGACTGGTCTCGACCGCGCTCGACTATCACCGCTTCTGCCGGATGTGCGAGAATGGCGGCACGCTGGATGGCGTGCGGCTGCTCGGCCGCAAGACGCTGGACCTGATGACCGCGAACCATCTGCCCGGGCGATCGGATCTTTCGACGCTGTCGCGCTCGATGTTCAGCGAGACGCAGAATGCCGGCATCGGCTTCGGGCTGGGCTTCGCGGTGACGCAGGATCCGGCGCTGGCGATGATCCCGGGTTCGGCCGGCGAATATTATTGGGGCGGGATGTTCTCGACCTTCTTCTTCATCGATCCGGTCGAGCGGATCCACGTCATCTTCATGACGCAGCTCGGCCCATCGAACACCTATCCGATCCGGCGCGAGCTCAAGACCCTGGTCTATTCGGCGCTGGCCTGACGGCGGCGGCGTCAAGCCTCCCGATACAGGGCCCGCAACCGGATCTTGTCGATCTTGCCCGTCGCCGCCAGGGGCATGACGGGCAGCCGGATCACCGCGTCGGGAACCCACCAGGAGGCGACACGGCCCTTGAGCGCGGCGAGCAACTGCTCGTCGCTGACATCCTGATCGTCTCGCATCTCGACGACCAGGATCGGACGCTCCCCCCATTTGAGGTCGCTGCGGCCGATCACCGCCGCGAGAGACACCTGCGGCAGCGCATTGACCACCGCCTCGATCTCGGACGGGTTGATCCATTCGCCGCCCGACTTGATCAGGTCCTTGGCGCGGCCGGTGATGCGCAGATTGCCACGGTCGTCGATCCGCGCGAGGTCGCCGGTGTCGAACCAGCCGTCCTCGTCGGTCGCGGCGGCGGTCTGGCCGAAATAGCGTTCGATCACCGCGCCGCCGCGGACGTGGAGGCGCCCCTCCTGGTTGCGCTGCTCGGGCAGCGGCATGCCACTCTCGTCGGCCACCATCAGGTCGATGCCGATCGATGGACGGCCGGAAATATGCGCGTCGCGCGCCGGATCACTCAGTACGCCGAAGGTGCCGACCGGCGACAATTCGGTCATCCCCCAACTGGTCTGGACGATCACGCCGAGCTGCTCCTCCATCCGCTTCATCAGTGCTGGCGGCAGCGCCGCGCCGCCGGAGATGATGCGCTTGAGCGACGGCAGGCGCCCACCGACGGCCTCCATATGCTCGCACAGGCCCAGCCAGACGGTCGGTACCCCCACCGCGACGGTGACCTCCTCGCTGGCGATCAGCTTCGCGAGGCTGGCGCCATCGGTGTGGCGGCCGGGCAGCACCAGCTTTCCGCCGCTCGCCGGCACCGCGAAGGGAAATCCCCAGGCGCTGGCATGGAACATCGGCACCACCGGCAGGACCGCATCGGCGCTGGTGGTGCCGAGCACGTCCGCCTGCAGCAGGCGCAGCGTGTGGAGGAAATTGCCGCGATGCGTGTAGGTCACGCCCTTCGGCGCGCCGGTGGAGCCGGAGGTGAAGCAGAGCCCGCTCGGCGCGGTCTCGTCGAAGCCGCCCCAGCGAAAGCCTTCGTCGGCGTTTGGGATCATGGGCTCCAGCGCGTCGATCCGCACCGGGCCGGCGGGGAACTCGGCCGCGTCGTCATCGATCACCAGGATGCGCTCGATGATGGCCGCTTTCGTCGCCAGCTGCCGCGCGAGCGGCAGCAGGTCGGCGCTGGCGATCAGGATCCGCGCGCCCGACTGGTCCAGCATCGCGGTGAGATCGACCGAGGTCAGGCGTGGATTGAGCGTGTGGCAGACGGCCCCCATGCCCATGATCGCGTACCAGACCTCGACATGCGCCTGGCTGTTCCACGCGAGCGTCGCCACCCGATCGCCGACGTGCGTCCCGAAGCCTTCCAGGATGCGCGACACGCGCAGCGACCGCGCGCGTAGCCCGGCGTAGCCGATCCGCGATATGGTGCCGTCGCCGCGCGCCGTCGCGACCTCGGTCCGAGGATGCCATTTGGCGGCATGATCGAGGATCGCGTTCAGCGTCAGCGGGAAAGACTGGATATCACCGTCCATCATCGACAGATTTCCGAATTCGAAGGGAGAGGCGGCGCGCCCGCGCCGATGTTCCACGTCCACGGCTGGGTGCCCGCCGCATGGCGGCTCGGCGGCCGGGCATAGGGAAGGCCCTTGCAGACATGCTCGCCGTTTGCCGACGCATGAGCGACAGGGGACATCGCCTCCGCCATATCGATCGAGGCGCATCCCTTGTCCGGGAGCGCGGCAGCCAGCGCCGCGATTCGCAACCCCTTCGCCATCCTTCCTCTCCCATCCAGTCGCCAGCGCGCCGGCAATCGCCAGCGTGCGCTAGGTATCGGGCGGGCCGCAGGGCCCGCCGTTCTTCGGCTAAGCGGCGAGACGAATGTCAGCCGATCACTTTGTCCAGTCGCAGCCAGAGCTGCTGGTCGAAATCCTTGTCGTCGACGGCATTGCCCATGCGCACGACGATCAGCTTGCGGCCCGGCACCACGAACAGGCGCCGGTCGAGCGCGCCCAGCGCGCCCACCAGATCGGCCGGCGCGGCCGCGATCAGCGGCCCGTCATGCCGGCCTGTCGGGCGCACCGTATAGGCGCTGCCGTTCAGCCACCACAGCCGGCCGTAGGACGGGTTGGTCGGCGAGCGCTCGAACATGGCCTTCATGCTGGATTCGGAGACGATGCGCTGGCCGTCGGCCGCCCGGCCGCCGTCGAGCAGGATCTGCCCGAACCGCGCGACGTCGCGCGGCGAGGTCACCAGGCCCGTCGGATTGCCGACATCGACGAACGACGCGGGCCGCTTGCGCCACGCGGTGTCGGCCATGCCGGCGGGGCCGGTGAGCCAGTCATGAGTGATCGTCTCCAGCGGCTGCCTGGCGGCGGCGGCGACCACCCGTTTGATGATCGCATAGACCTGAGTATTGTAGAGAAAGACCGTGCCGGGCGGTGCCTGGTAGCGATAATCGGTGCCAAGACCCGAATTCATATTGAGCAGGTTGATGACCCTGATCCTCGCTTCCTGCTCGGGGGCCGCTTTCGACCAGCCGGCGCCGAGATAGAAGGAGACTGGCTGCTGGACGTCGATCAGCCCCTTGTCGATGGCGATCGCGACCAGCATCGAGACGAAGCTCTTCTGCTGCGAGGCGACATCCTCCAGCAGGGCGCCATCCTTGTTCCGTTCATAGGTGAACAGCCTGAATTGCGGATCGTCCGGCGCGGGCCAGTTCTTCTCGACCAGGATCTTCCGGTCCTGGATGACCAGGAAGCCGGTGGTGTTCTGGTGCTGCACATAATCGAGCAACTGGTCCAGCGCGCCCGCCGACGGGGATGGCGCGGCGGGCATCGCGATCGCGGCCGGGCGCGTGACCGGCACCGCCATCAGCGCGGCCAGCATTGTCAGGCGGCGGATGAAGCGCGATCGAGCGGATAATCGAACCATAATCCCTCCCGGGGTTGTCAGGCGCGTGACTCGCCGGCTTTCTCGGAACGCGCGCCGCGAAGGTCCGCGTGATTGCCGGGGCCGTGCGCGAGCATCATTCGCGACACTTCTTTTTGCATGTAATACAGGATCTTGCGTGCGGCCTCGCTGGCCTTGTCAGCATCGCGGGCCATCAGCGCGGCGCGGACCTGGCGCCAATAGTCGAAGGGGCCGCCGCCCTCGTTCAGGGCAAGCGCGATGTAGGAGTAGTGGAAGCGGGTCTTCCGGCGGACCGATTCGATCATCCTCTGCGCATCGGGGCTGGCGGTCTCCGCCATCTCGCTGAAGATCGCCTCGCTGGTCTCGATGATCTGGGCGGACGGCGCGCCGGTCTCGGCTTCCGCCAGCAACCGGTCGATCAATGCCAGCATGTGCGTGATCTTGGCCGGCGACCCGCGCAGGCAGGCGAAACGTGCGGACAGGCCGTAGAGCGCCGCGCGCACCTCATAGAGATCGAACACCTCCTCGACCGTGGTCGCGGACACGCGCGCGCCGCGATTCTCCTCGAGCTCGATCAGCCCGTCTTCGCTGAGCGTGCGCAGGGCGCGCCGCACGATCGAGCGCCCGACGCCGAATTCGGTGCAGAGCCGCGCCTCGCGCAGCCATTCGCCAGGCGCGAGCTCCCGATTCTGGATCCGGACGCGGAGATTGTGCGCGATATCGTCCGCGCTGGTTCCGCCCGCCGGTGCGCGATCCGGCGTGTCCGGCGTGTCCGATGCCGCCGATTTCGTCGCGTCTTCCAAGATGCCGTTGCTCCCTCGAACCGCCTCGCAGCCGCCGATCCATCATCCGTCTATGGCCCAACCTTCCTTTGGGCAAGTTCTTTGTCGTACGAGATTTAAAAATTGTTGTACAATTTATTTGACTTTGCACGACCACATCGCAACAAAAGGTCAAAGGCGCCGTCATGAGCGCCATGAGCCTGGGAGGATGTATGCGAGCCTTTCTTGCCACCACCGCCTTGTTGTCGTGCGTCGCGATCAGCCCTGCCTTCGCGCAGGATGCCGCGCCGATGCAGGCCGGAGCGTCTGCCAGTCAGGCCGGCGTCGGCGATATCATCGTGACGGCGCGCAAACGCGCGGAAAGCATCAAGGAGATTCCCGGTACCATCTCCGCCGTCACCGCCGGGCAGCTGGCCGCCAAGGGGCCGGTCGTGGGCACCGGCGACCTGCTGGCCACGGTCCCCGGGGTCCGCTTCAACAATCTGACGGCGTCCAACCTGTCGGAAATCTCGATGCGCGGGTCCGGGACCGAGCGCGCCACCGGCGCGGATTCGGCGGTCGGCCTGTTCGTAAACGGCGCTTATGTCGGGAGCAGCTCGCTCGGCGGGCGCAACTTCAAGCAGCTCGATTATTTCGACATCGACCGGGTCGAGGTGCTCGAAGGGCCGCAGGGCGGCCTGTACGGGCGCAATTCCGAATTCGGCGTGGTTAATCTCGTCCTCGCGAAGCCGCAGTTCGACGATTCCGGTTATCTCCGCAATATCTTCACCGGCGGCCTGGATCAGGACCGGCAGGCCGGCGTCATCAACGAGAAGCTGAGCGACGACTGGGCCGTGCGGGTCGGCGGCGAAGTCTATGGCCAGACCAAGGGCTTCTTCTACGATCCCAACGCCCGCAAATATTATGATACGACCAGCGGCTATACGGTGCGCGGTCAGGTGCGCTACCGCCACGGCCCGCTCGACGTCACCCTGCTGGTTGATGGGCAGGACATGAAGCTGCCCACCTTCTCCAACGCCACCATCGTGCCGGGGGGCGGGGTGAACCCGCAGATACCGCTGGGCTATTTCAGCGACCGCTTCGTCATTCCGCACAGCACCGTCGACGGGATGCAGCAAAAAGAGCAGCGGGTGATGCTGCTGGCCAGCTACACGCTCGGCTTCGCGACGCTGCAGTCGACGACGATGTACAACCACTGGCATTCGAGCCAGCAATATTCGAACTCGAACATAGATCTCGGCACCGAGGCCCTGTTCCAGTCGCTGGGCGAGACCGGCGCCTATCCGTTCGCCCAGGTCACGACCGACGTCCGCGAGCGGAGCTTCTACCAGGATCTCCATCTGGCGGGCACGGCGCTCAACGACAATCTCTCCTGGATCGTTGGCGGCGAGTTCCTGGATCAGCACGACCGCTATGTCGTGACCTCCGCGACGTCGCCCTGCACGCTGACGGCCACTTCGGGCATCTGCACGGGCACGCCGAGCCAGCCGATCTGCGTCAAGGCCATCCCGACGGCGCTCGATTGCCCGGCGGTCTTCCCGGCGGTGTTCGGTTCGGACAGCCGCGTCCGTCAGCATGTCCAGTCGCTCGCGGCCTATACCTCGCTGACCTACAAGCTCGGCGATTTCTCGCTCAACGGCGAGGCGCGTGTCACCCACGACAACAAGTCGGCGGAGCAGTTCGCCTACAACCTCTACACCACGACCTATTCCAAGCTGCCGACCAGCTTCACCTTCAAGGCGACCCAGCCGAGCTTCACGGCCACCTTGAGCTACAAGCTGCCGAATGCGAGCCACACCTTGCTCTACGCCAAGGTCGGCACCGGCTACCGCGCGGGTGGCGTCAACAACGGCACCTTCAACGCCGCCGCGCCCAATCCCTACCAGTTCAATTACGGCGACGAGAAGACGATCAGCTACGAGGCCGGCGTGAAGTCCAACCTCACGTCCAACATCTACCTGCGCTTCGACGGCTATCTCTCGCGCACCAAGAATGCGATCACCAGCATCACCGACGGCTGCACGGTCAGCAATGCATGCGGTACCGGCCAGCAGACGTTCAACGTCAATGCCGGCACGATCCACGCCAAGGGCGTCGAGGGGGCGATCGACAGCCGGTTCAACGTCGCGGACGGCCAGCTGTCGGTGTCGCTGAACGCGGCCTGGCAGCATGCGGTCTTCGCCAGGATTCCGACGGGCATCACCGGCCTGCCGGTGCTCGGATCGAACGTGCCGCAGATCCCCGACTGGACGATGTCGGCGAGCGTCGATTACCGTCATCCGCTGACCGACGCGATCACCGCGTTCGGCAACGTCACCTATAGCGGCCAGCGCGGCGGCATCCAGGATGCGATCACGCTGGCGACGCCGGCCTTGACCCTGTCCGACTTCGACCAGTTCAGCCTGAATCTCGGCCTCGACATCAAGCGCTTCGAGGTGACCTTCTTCGTCAAGAATCTGACCGACCAGGTCTTCCAGGCGCTGAAATTCCAGCAGAACGGCTATCCGCTGTCCGCGCGCTACAGCCAGCCGCGGACGATCGGCGGCAGCGTCTCGTTCAAATGGTGATGGCGGTCCGCCGGCGTCGGTCGATCGATTGCGACGTCGGCGGCATCCCCTCCGGTTTCCGGGGCGCGGCGAGTGGACATATGATGCAGGCACGTTCCGCCCCCCCGAGCCTCCGCGTGGCCCTGATGGCGTCGCTGGGCGCGGCCGTCGAATGGTATGACTTCTTCGTCTACGGCACG
>Ga0068854_100001683_pt1 | contig 13462 bp, 11 predicted proteins | sample KBSCornC42_FD_66590 | JGI IMG/M metagenome (GOLD analysis project Ga0068854, IMG submission 66590) | Corn rhizosphere microbial communities from Kellogg Biological Station, Michigan, USA - KBS Corn C4-2 | ecosystem: Host-associated > Plants > Roots > Rhizosphere > Soil ... | reverse complement strand
TCCAGATCCGGGCGCTCGCGGCGCCATTCCTCCTGGATCTGCGCCACCCGGTCTTCTGATGACCGCTGCTGTGGCTGTTCGTGTCTCTGTTCCTGTCCCTGATTCTGTTCCCGCACGCGGATCAGCCTATCGCGGTAGCTTCCATGGAAGCTATGGTTCCTTCCGTGGAAGCTACCCGTCGATGGATCGTCCTGACAGCGGTTCCGCCGCTGGCTTGGGGCGCGAACTACTACGTCACACGCTCGCTGCTGCCGGCGGATCGTCCGCTGTGGGGAGCCGCGCTGCGGGCTTTGCCGGCCGGTCTCGTGCTGCTGGGCCTGACGCGACGTCTGCCGAGCGGGGTGTGGTGGTGGCGCTCGGCGGTGCTGGCGTTGCTGAACACGACGACGTTCTTCGTCCTGCTGTACGTCGCCTCCGAGTCGCTGCCGACCAGCGTCGCCGCCAGCATCATGGCCGCCTCGCCGCTCGCGATGCTGCTGATGGCGTGGGCGCTGGCCGGGCAGCGTCCGCAGCGCACGCATATGGGCGGGGCGGTCGTCGGGCTGGCGGGTGTCGTGCTCATGATCGGCGGGGGCAGTGCGATCAGCGTGAAGGGCGTCGCGGCGTCGGCGGCTGCGATGCTCGTGTCGTCGGTCGGGTATGTGCTCTCGGCTCGGTGGCGTGGGGGAGCGGACGTGTTGTCGCTGACGGCGTGGCAGCTCACCGCGGGCGGCTTGATGCTGCTGCCGATCGCGGTCCTCGCGGAGGGCGGGCCGCCGGCGCTCAGCCCCTCCGTCGCGCTGGGCTTCGGGTACGCGACGTTCGTGGCCACTGCGTTGGCCTGCGCGCTGTGGTTCGGCGGGCTGCGCCATCTGCCGGCTGGAACGGTCGGGCTGCTGGGGTTGCTGAACCCTGTCATGGGCGTGATGTTGGGCGCTTTGGTGGCGGGCGAGACGTTCGGTTCGCGCCAGCTGTGCGGGCTGGCCATGGTGATCGGCGGGGTCGTGCTCGGTCGGCCGGTCCGGGCGAAGGACCGGGGAGTCGTCCCCGTTCACCGGGCCAGCGCAACAGGGCGGCACCGGAGCGGAGTCGCGTCGTTGCGGTGATCATGAAAATCCTCAGACTCACGCTGCCCTCGACCCCGAAGGACGCTTTCGGGGCGGGCGAGTATCCGTCTGTCGACGGGAGTATGTGAGTCAGCTGTTATGCGGGCGGCCCGCGGCGGGTGTGCCGCGGGCCGTGTCAGTCCAGCTCCAAATCGCGCAGGACGTTCTTGGAGAACCGGTCGCCGCTCGCCACCTCGAGCGCCGTCACGCTGAGGGTCGCCAGGGAGCGGACGATGTTGACGGGGCGCATCGCCACGTCCTCGTAGGCCAGCAGCGCGACCTCGATCTCGGTCTCGAAATCGCGGTGCGCTCCGCCGATCATCAGCTCGCGCAGGCGCCCGAGGGTGATCTGCATCAGCTGGTGCACGTCCGGGTCCTCCCGCCAGGCCGCCGTCTCGCGCCGAAGCCGCATCAGCAGCATGCGGCAGTCGGCTCGCTCGGTCATGTCGGTGAGCCCTGAGGTCTCGGCCACGGCGACCAGGGCGGCGACCCGCTCGTGCGCCTCGTCGCGAATCCCGGCGGGGATGTCCCAGGCCGGGGTCGCCATCGCCTTCGCGGACGTCGATTCGTAGCGGCCGAACAGGATGGCGTCCCTTCTGACCGGCTGTCTGCCCGTCCCCTGCACGCCGTGGAGAAAGGTCGCGACGATCGTCCCGACCTCGCGCACACCCTCGATGCGCCCCTTCACACTTCGCACGGCTGCCGAGGCTTCCGCGATGCCGCCGCGTTCGGCGTTCTCCTCCAGCTCTGAGAGCATCGCCCACATGCAGGAGTCCGCCTCCTGGGCGATGTGGTCGATCTCAGGCCCGGCGCGCCCGGCGAACGCCCGCCGCTGATGCCGCCGCTGGATCCTGCGGAACAGGACCGAGATGATGAAGCCGCTGGTCGTGAAGCCGGTCATGCCGGACAGGAGGTTGACCCAGTAGGGATGCCGCAGCAGGAGGCCGGGGCGCGTCATCTCCAGCGCGGAACCGATCGCGAACGACCCGAGGGAGAAGACGGCCAGGAGCACGATGATCGTGCGGGGGAGGTCGTCTTCGGACATGGGGCCGAGTTTATGCGTGCTCTGATATTTGGCCAGCGCGGCTCACTCGCCGGACGAGCCTGAACGACCCTCAGGCGGAGGGTTCGTTGGTACGCCGCGCCGCCCGCTCGTTCAACACGGTCGCCCGGCGGAAAACAGGACCCTGACGTTCCGCGAGCGAAGCCCCCACCACGTTGTGCCCGGCGTCCGGGCCCGGCTCGGGCAGGAGCCTGGCGACGACGCCGAGCAGGCGCGTCGTGGTGGCGGGGGCGAGCCCGTACAGGCGGACGGCGGCCTTGGCGGCGGGGGTGAACACCAGCTCGGGGCGGCGGTGTTCGGCGGCGCGGACGATCGCGCGGGCGGCTCTGGTGGCGTCTCCGGACAGCAGTGGCATGGATGACAGCAGCGCGAACCAGCCGAATTCGCGGCCGGTGTGGCCGGAGAACCTCGCGGCGCGGTGCGAGCCGGTGCGCATCAGGCCCGGCAGGACGGTCGTCACGCTGATGCCGTCGGCGGCGGCTTCGGCGCGCAGGCCGCTGGAGAAGCCGGTCAGGGCGTGCTTCGCGGCGACGTAGGGGAGCAGGTGGGGGACCGGGATGCGGCCGCCGATCGAGGCGATGTTGACGATGGTGCCCTCGTGGCGTGCCCGCATCTGCGGCAGGACGGCCAGGGTCAGGCGGAGCGGGCCGGCGAACATCGTCTGCCAGGCCTGCTCGTAGTCCTCGATCGTCAGGGCCTTCGTCGGGCCGACCTGGATGATGCCGGCGTTGTTGATCAGGATGTCCAGGTCGCCGAAGCGGGATTCGACGGCGGCGGCGAGGCGGTCGCCGGCTTCGGGGTCGGTGACGTCGCACACCACCGTGTCCGCGTCGATGCCCGCCGCCCGCAGACGGCGGCCTGCTGTGCGCAGTTCCTCGGTGTCGCGGGCGCAGATCATGACCCGGCAGCCCCGCCGGCCGAGTTCCTCGGCGATCAGCAGCCCCAGGCCGCGGGAGCCGCCGGTGACCAGGGCTGTCTTGCCGGTGAACCTGCTGCTCATGGTGACCACTTCCCCTTGCGGAGCCGCGCGTTCGCGCAGCCGGGCGTTCGGTCCGGGGTGGTACCCGATCTCCGTGGGGTAAACGTGCGGCCGGATCCGGCCCGCGCGCCGCTACGCCGAGCGGCGTGAGGCCGGCTTCTTCGCCGCGGCCTTCTTCCGGCCCTTCGGGTGAGCCGGCTCCTGGCGGGTCTTCTTCGCCTGCTCCACCGAGGCCTTCAGCGCCGCCATGAGGTCGACGACCTTGCCGGCGGTCTCCGGCTCCGGCGCGGCCGGCGGGGTCACCACCTCGCCGCCTTCGGCCTTGGCCTGGATGGCGGCCAGCAGGGCTTCTCGGTACCGGTCGGGGTACTGCTCCGGGTCGAAGTCGGAGGCCATCTGGTCGATCAGCGCTTGGGCGGCCTTCAGCTCCTCGCCCTTTGCTCCGGACTCCGGGACCTCGACGGGCTCGCGGATCTCGTCGGGCCAGTACATGGTCTCCAGGACCATGACGTCCTCGCGGACCCGGATGGCGGCCAGCCGCTCGCGGTCGCGGATGGCGATCTTCACGATGGCGATCATCCCGGCCTTGCTGACGGCGTCGCGCAGCAGTGCGTAGGCCCGGGCTCCGGCCTTGTCCGGGACCAGGTAGTACGACCCGGAGTACATGATCGGGTCGATCTGCTCGGCCGGGACGAAGGCCTCCACCGTGATCGCCTTGAGCGTCGGGACCGGCAGGCCCTCGAAGTCGGCGTCGGTCATCACCACGGTGTCGCCGCCGGGCAGTTCGTAGCCGCGGGCGATGTCCTCCGTCGCCAGGGACTCGCCGTCGATCTCGCAGACGCGCTTCTGCCGGATCCGGCCGCCGTCCTCGGCGTGGTAGCGGTGGAAGCGCACCGACTTGTCCTCGCTGGCCGTGTACGCCGACACCGGCACGTTGACCAGGCCGAAGGAGATGGATCCGCTCCAGATCTTGCTACCGGGCATGCCGCCAGTGTGCGGCCGGCGCCGGAGTGCCGCCACCGGGGTTTGTTCCGGCGCCGCGGGGTACAGCGGAGCGCGTCCGACTAGGGCGGCTACCACTGAAAGGGTTCATCGTGGACGGGATCGTGCTGCTGAAGGAAGACCACAAGAAGGTCAAGGGCCTGTTCCGGGACTTCGAGAAGGCCAAGAAGTCCGGGAGCGGCGCCGACAAGCGCAAGCTGGTCGATCAGATCTGCACCGAGCTTGTCACCCATTCGTTCATCGAGGAGACGGTGTTCTACCCGGCGGTGCGCGGCGAGGTCGACGGGGTCGCCTCGGAGGTGCTGGAGTCGGTGGAGGAGCACCACGTGGTCGCGTGGCTGCTGTCGGAGATCGAGGGCCTGGATCCGGCGGACGAGACCTTCGACGCCAAGGTCACGGTGCTGATCGAGAACGTCACCCACCACGTCGACGAGGAGGAGTCGGACCTGTTCCCGGAGGTGCGCAAGGCGCTGGGGCGCAAGCGGCTGACCGAGCTGGGGGAGCAGATGGCCGAGGCCAAGGCCAAGGCGCCCGCCGATCCGCTCGCCTTGTCCTCGGCGAGGAAGTGACCGGCGGGAGCTGACCGGCAGCCTGCCGGAGAGCGGGCTGCCGAAAACGGGCTGCGCGAGAGCGGGCTGCGCGAGAACTAGCTCTGAGGCGACGGCGGGTACGTCAGCTGTGCAGCGTGACGACGTACCCGTCGGGGTCGGCGAAGGCGAAGGTCCGGCCGAACGGGCCGTCGAAGGGTTCGGTCACGATGCGCGTGCCGTGTTCGACCAGGTCCGCGTGGATCTTGTCAGGGTCCTCGGCCCGGAGCCAGAGCGCCACGCCCCAGCCGAGCTTGTCGGTGGCGTCGAGGCCGGGCAGGGGGTCGCGCACCGCGAAGGGGATCGGGCTGGTGTCGAACACCACCGCGTGGGGCGGGGAGACGGGCGCGCGGGTCAGCCCGAGCCGGTCTTCGTAGAAGCGGGCGGACGCTTCCAGGTCGTGGACCTGCAGCGAGATGAACGACGGTCCGATGACGGCCATGACGGCACCACTCCTTTGATGTCAGGTAACCTGATATCTAGGGTAGGCGCACGGCGCGAACTATGCAAGGTAACCTGATACTCGACGGGCATCGGGCATCGGGCATCGGGCTGAGAACGGCCCCGGGGCGAAGGAGGGGACCGTGAGCGGTTCAGACCGGGAGCAGAACACCGTCGACCGGCCCGGCTTCCTGATCAAACAGGCGCAGGCCGCCCTCAACGCCCAGATGGCCCGGGCGCTGCACGAGCACGGCGTCACGATGACCCAGTTCGCCGTGCTCACAGCGCTGGCCGAAGAGCCGGGCCTGTCCAACGCGGACCTGGCGCGCCGCGCGTTCATCACGCCGCAGAGCATGAACGAGACCCTGCGGGACCTCGAACAGCGCGCCTGGATCAGCCGCAGCAGGCATCCCACCCACGGGCGGATTCTGCGGATCGGGCTCACCGAGCAGGGGCGGGCGACGTTGCAGGCCTGCGACGCGACGGTGACCGTCATCGAACAGCGGATGCTCTCGGGTCTCGATGCCGGTCAGCGTCGCGAGCTCGCCGTGGCGCTGCGGGCGTGTATCGCGGGACTGGATCCCGCGCAGTCGGGCCCTGCTAAGTCGGACTCACCCGCCGAGCTCTGACCCGCCGAGCTCTGACCGGCAGAGCCCGGATCGGCGCCGCGTCCCACTACCCGACGCTCAGGCTCCCTGTGGTAACCACCGCACGCACCGCCGCCTCGCCGAACACCAGGCGTGCGCGCTCATCGCTGTCGATCAGCCCACTCGGTGCGCCCGATCAGCGCTGCGACGGCACACCCGCAGGCGGCCGCGCCTCAAGGACAGCGAGCCGGTCGTGCCGGACCACCGCGTTCTGGATGACGTCGGCCGTCTGGCGGGCGATGAGCGGCCAGACGAGGTCGGCGCCCGCCGTCCTCGCCGCTCGTGCGGCCCGCGGCAGGTGGCCCGGCTCGGTGAGCATGCGGCGCAGGGCCGCCGTGTAGGCCGCGGCGTCGCCGGGCTCGGCCAGCAGCCCGCCTCCGGTGGCGAGCATGTCCTCGGCGTAGAAGAACGAGGCCGACACCACCGGGCAGCCGGCGGCCAGGGCGAAGGTCAGGGCCCCGGAGCCGATCTGGTCCTGGGAGCGGTAGGGGGTCAGGAACGCTGTGCTGCACGCCAGGAGCGCCGACACCTCCGCGTCGGTGAGGAAGAAGTCCAGGAAGCGGATGTGGTCGCCGACGCCGAGGTCGTCGATCAGCTCGCCCAGAGTCCGGCGGTAGCCCTCGCCGTGCCGTCGCACGATCTCGGGGTGGGTGGCCCCGGCTATGACGTAGTGCAGGTCGGGGAGGTCCCCGACGAGGTCCGCCACGGCGGCGATCGCCGTCTCCAGCCCCTTGTTCGGCGAGATCAGCCCGAACGTGCTCACGACGGTGGCGCCGGCGAGCTCGGCCAGGGCCTCGGCGACCTCGCGGCGGACGGAACGGCCCGACCGCTCCCGGTCCGGCGATCGCAGGGCTTCCGGCGCGCCGTGGGGCACGGTCACGAACCGTTCCGCCCGGATCCCGGCGGCGGCCGCCAGCTGCTGCGCGGTGGGGGAGAAGACGGTCACCGCGGCGGCGTCCCGGCACAGGCACTGCAGCACCGAGGCCTGCCGCCGGCTCGGCTTGGCCGGCACCGTGTGCAGCGTGACCAGGTAGGGCACCCCGGCCGCCGACAGCTCCGCGGTGAAGGATGTGATCCACGATCCGTCCGGACCGCCGTAGATGCCGAACTCGTGCTCGACCAGGACCGCCTCGACACCGGCGACCGCCAGGGCGGCGGCGGTCTTGCGATGGGAGGCGGCGTCCTCCTGGTCGAGGACGGCCGTGACCTCGCTGCCGTACCGGAATCCCTCGCGGTCCACCGCGCACACCGACACGTCCAGGTCGGGCGCGACCTCGACGAAGCCCCGGTACAGGTGCGAGGTGAAGCAGCTGATGCCGCACCGCCTCGGCGGGTAGGTCGACAGAATCGCGATCTTCGTCGGTTCCCGCCGCGATCGCCCGGCAGGCAACCGCACGCTGGGCGCGGTCAGAGTCGTCGTCATGGCAGGGCTCCTCTGCGTGGAATCTGCCCTTTATGACCCGGATTACCGCCATGATGCATTACCCGTCGGTATCGATGTGATCCTCCGGATACTCCGTGTAGGTGGACGTCAGCCACACCGCCGCTCCCGCACCCAGCGTGACCGCCGCGCTGGCCGGCTCGCCGTTCAGCGGTTCGGCCACCGCCTGGACGGCGCCCAGGTTGCCCTCGCCCGCGCCGCCGTAGACCCGCGCATCGGTGTTGATCGCCTCGGTCCACGTCCCCGGCCAGGGCAGCCCGATCCGGTAGTCCCGCCGCGGCATGCCGGAGAAGTTCACGACGCATGCCAGCGCATCGCCGTCCGGGCCGAAGCGGAGCACGGTGATCACGTTGCCGTCGCGATCGGCCCCGGGGTAGCGCACGGCCAGCGGATCGCTCTCCCTGGCCCACAGCGCGGGGCTCTGGCGGTAGACCTTGTTCACATCGCTGAGCAGCCGGGCCAGGCCCCGCGTGTCGTCGCCGTCGGCGTCGTCCCAGTCCAGACCGCGCTCTTCGCTCCATTCGGCGCGTTGGCCGAACTCCGCCCCCATGAACAGCAGCTGCTTGCCGGGGAACGCCCACTGATACGCGTACAGACCGCGCAGCCCCGCCAGCTGCTGCCAGCGGTCGCCGGGAATCTTGCTCGCCAGGGACTGCTTGCCGTGGACCACCTCGTCGTGCGAGAGGACCAGCAGGAAGCGCTCCATGAAGGCGTAGGTGGTCGGCCGCATCAGCTCGTCGTGGTGGTAGCGGCGGAACACCGGCTCGCGGACCACGTAGTCGAGCGTGTCGTGCATCCAGCCGAGGTTCCACTTCATGTGGAAGCCCAGGCCGCCGTACTCCGGCGGAGCGGAGACCCCCGGCCAGGCCGCGGACTCCTCGGCGATCATCAGGACGTCGGGATGCAGGTGGCGGACGGTGCCCGTCAGCGCCCTGAGGAAGTCGATCGCCTCCAGGTCGCCGTTGCCGCCGAACACGTTCGGCTCCCACTGCCCGGGCTCGCGCGAGTAGTCCAGGTAGAGCATGGAGGAGACCGCGTCGACCCGGATGCCGTCGGCGTGGAACTCCTCGATCCAGTACAGCGCGCTGGAGATGAGGAAGTCCCGCACCTCCCAGCGCCCGACGTTGAACACCAGGCTGCCCCAGTCCGGGTGCTCGCCGCGGCGCGGGTCGACGTGCTCGTACAACGCGGTGCCGTCGAAGCGCGCCAGGGCCCACTCGTCGCGCGGGAAGTGGGCCGGGACCCAGTCGAACAGGACACCGATCCCCGCCTGGTGGAACCGGTCCACCAGCAGCCGCAGGCCGTCCGGGTCGCCCAGGCGCGCGGTCGGCGCGAAGAAGCCGGTGGTCTGGTACCCCCACGAGCCGCCGAAGGGGTGCTCCATCACCGGCAGGAACTCCACGTGCGTGAAGCCCAGCTCGGCGACGTGGGCGACCAGCTGCTCGGCCAGGCCGCGGTAGTCCAGGCCGGGGCGCCAGGAGGGCAGGTGCACCTCGTAGATCGACATCGGCCGGTGGAACAGGTCGTGGGCGGGGTACCGGCCCCGCTCGGCCAGCCAGTCCTGATCGCCCCACGTGTAGTCGGATTCGCAGACCACGGATGCGCTGGCCGGCGGCACCTCGGCCCGGAAGGCGAAGGGGTCGGCGCGCGTGCGCCACTGGCCGTCGGCACCGAGGATCCGGAACTTGTACCGGTCCGCCACGCTCGCCTTCGGGACGAAGCCCGACCAGTGGCCGTTGGACCAGTCGCAGTCCAGATCGACGGCGCTGTACATGTCCCAGCCCCCGAAGTCGCCGTCCACCTGGACCCGGGTCGCGTTCGGGGCCCAGACCGAGAACCGCACGCCGCCGCCGGGCTCGGGGTGGGCTCCCAGCTCGTGCCACAGGCGCCGTGCGCCCTCACCGTTCATCCCGCTCATACCAGCAGCCCCGCGGCGGCGAGCAGGTTGGCGTCGTCGGCCGGCACCGGCGCCGCGGCGGTCTCGGGCTCCGGCGGGCCCAGCGTCGCCGGTTCGCTGACTACGCGCTCGTAGATCTCGGCCGTCCGCTCGGCGACGCTGTCCCACCCGAACCGCCGGCGCACCATCAGGCCCGCGGCGCGCGCCATGCGCAGCGCGCCGCCGCGGTCGCCCAGCTGCATGCCCACGGCCTCGGCCAGCGCGGCGTCGTCGGCCGCCGGGAAGGTCACGCCGGTGACCCCGGGCCGGACGATCTCGGCGAGCCCGCCGGTGGCCGAGACCGCCAGCGGGGCGCCGGCGGCCGCCGCCTCCAGCGCGACCAGGCCGAACGGCTCGTACAAGCTGGGCACGACCATCGCGTCGGTGCAGGCCATCGTCGAGGGCAGGGCCGGGCCCAGGAAGCCGGCGAAGGTGACCGAGGAGGCGATCCCCAGCCGGCGGGCGGCTGTCTCCAGCTCGGCGCGGTGCGGACCGTCGCCGGCGATCACCACCCTTACGTCGCCGTGCTGCCGGCGCAGCCGCGGCACCGCGTTCAGCAGGTGCTGCACGCCCTTCTCGTGGACCAGGCGCCCGGCGAACCCGATGAGCGGCCCGGGGCCGGCGAACGTGGCGCGGGCCGAGCGCACCTGGGCCGGGGTGGCCTTCCACAGCGGCAGGTCCACGCCGTTGGGAATTACCTCGATGCGGTCGGCGGGCAGCCCGAACAGCGCCGTGACCTCGTTGCGCATGTACTCCGAACAGACCAGGACGCGCGTGGCCTCCCGGCCCAGCCACCACTCCACCGAGTGGATGCTGCGGCTCAGGTCGCCGGCCAGCCAGCCCTGGTGCCGGCCGACCTCGGTGGCGTGCACCGTGGCCACCATCGGAACCCCCAGATGGTGCCGCATGGTGACGGCGGCGTGGGTGACGAGCCAGTCGTGCGCGTGGACCAGGTCGTAGCGCTCCCCGGCGGTGGCGCGCAGCGCGGTCCGGGTCAGGGTGTGGTTGAAGGCCATGGTCCAGGCCAGCAGGTGCGGGGTGTCCAGCGGGATCCGCGGCGGGTCCTCCGGCGCGCGTACCACGCGTACGCCGTCGACCATCTCGTCCAGGGCCGCGCCCGGCGCGTGCCGGGTGGCCACGGTGACCTCGTGGCCGGCCCGGGCCAGCCTCGTGGCCAGGGCGTGCACATGGCGCCCCAGTCCGCCGACCAGTACCGGCGGGTACTCCCACGACAGCATCAGGACTTTGATCCTGCGCCCCTGCGGTGGGTGCTCGGTCATTCGCTGGAATTCGTCCCCGTTCGTCACAAGGCGACCTTAAGCAGACTTCCCGATCTTGGCTCTCCGGAGATACCGCGATCGGGCCGGACGGGGGAGGCGCCGCCGAAATGCGCGTTGCGTGAGTGCTCTCTAGGGTCGGTGATCATGCAGGCGGAGAAGGATCGGCTTGAGGCAGCCGACGACGGACGGGTCCCGTGGCGCGCGTGGGGTCCGTATCTGGCCGAACGGGCCTGGGGGACGGTCCGGGAGGATTACTCGTCCGGCGGAACCGCCTGGGACTACTTCCCACATGACCACGCCCGTTCGCGCGTCTACCGCTGGAACGAGGACGGCCTGGCCGGGATCTGCGACGAGCGGCAGTGGTTCTGCTTCGGGCTGGCGTTCTGGAACGGCCGCGACCCGATCATCAAGGAGCGGCTGTTCGGCCTGACCGGCCCGGAGGGCAACCACGGCGAGGACGTCAAAGAGTACTGGTGGTACCTGGACTCCACGCCGACGCACTCCTGGATGCGGTGGCGCTACCACTATCCGCAGGAGGCGTTCCCCTACGACGAGCTGGTGCACGTGAACCGGGTCCGGGGCCGGGACGATCCCGAGTACGAACTCGTGGACACCGGGGTGTTCGACGAAGGGCGCTACTGGTCGGTGACCGCCGACTACGCCAAGGCCGGCCCCCGCGACATGTGTGTCCTGATCAAGGCCGAGAACCGGGGTCCGGAGGAGGCGACCCTGCACGTGCTGCCCACGCTGTGGTTCCGCAACACGTGGGCCTGGGGCCTGCCCGACCACGGCGACTACCCGGTCATCCGCGGCGAGGGCGCGCAGCTGGTGGGCGACCACCGGTTCGCGGGGCGGATCGTGCTGTCCGGCGACGGCACGCCGAACGCGCTGGCCTGCGACAACGAGACGAACTCGCAGCTGCTGTGGGGGTCGCCCGGGCGGTCGCGCTACCCGAAGGACGGGATCAACGACCACGTGGTGCACGGCGCGCCGACGGTCAATCCCGACCGCAGCGGGAGCAAGGCCGCGCTGCACTACGTGCTCACCGTGCCGGCCGGCGAGACGGCCGAGATCCGGCTGCGGCTGACGGCAGAGGACTGCGACCGTGATCGCGAGGCCGGCGACGCCGCCGAAGCCGACTATGACGCGGACGCCGAAGATTTCGGCTACACCACCGACGCCCCCGCGCCGGTGCGCGACCTGCCGAACCTGGCTTCCGGCTTCGAGGCGGTGCTGGCCGCCCGGCAGGCCGAGGCCGACGAGTTCTTCGCCGACCTCACCCCCGGCAGCTGCACCGCCGACGAGGCGCTGGTGCTGCGGCAGGCCGTGGCCGGGCTGCTGTGGTCGAAGCAGTACTACCACTACAACGCCGCCCGCTGGCTCAAGGGGGACCCGCTCGACCTCGCCGACCCCGGCCGCGAGCAGGGCCGCAACGCGCGCTGGTGGCACTTGTCGGCGCGGGACGTCATCGCGATGCCGGACGCGTGGGAGTACCCGTGGTTCGCCGCGTGGGACCTGGCCTTTCACGCAGTGGCGCTGGCGCGGGTCGACCCGGCGTTCGCCAAACAGCAGCTGGAGCTGCTGCTGGAGGGCTGGTATCTGCACTCCTGCGGCCAGATCCCGGCCTACGAGTGGAACTTCGACGACGACAACCCGCCGGTCCACGCCTGGGCCGCGCTGCAGGTGTTCCACTTGGACGGCGCGCGCGACCTGGACTTCCTCAAGCGCGTGTTCCGCAAGCTGCTGATGAACTTCACCTGGTGGGTCAACCACGCCGACTCCGACGGGGACAACGTCTTCGAGGGCGGATTCCTCGGCCTGGACAACATCGGCCCGTTCGACCGGGAGCACGGCGTGCCGCCGGGGACGTTCCTGCAGCAGAGCGACGGCACGGCGTGGATGGCGATGTATTCGCTGAACATGATGGAGATGGCGCTGATCCTCGCCCGGGAGGACAGCACGTACCACGATCTCGTCCCCAAGTTCTACGAGCACTTCGCGCTGATCGCCGAGGCGGCCTACCGCATCGGACTGTGGTCGGAGGAGGACGGGTTCTTCTACGACGTGCTCCAGGTCCCCGACACCGGGCTGGTCCCGGTGCGCGTCCGCTCGGTGGTCGGGCTGCTGCCGCTGGCGGCGGCCACCTCCGTGCCGACCCGGCATCTGCGCTCGATCGCGGACCTGGTGAACCGCGTTCGCTGGTACCGCTCGAACCGGCCGGAGTACACCGAGCTGCTCGGCGGCGCCGACACCCGCAACGGCGACCGGCAGCTGCTGGCGATGGTCGGGCCCGAGCGCCTGCCCCGACTGCTCACCCGCATGCTGGACGAGGACGAGTTCCTGTCCGGCCACGGGCTGCGCGCCCTGTCCCGGGAGCACCACGGGCATCCGTTCTGCCTCACGGTGGACGGTTCGGACTACACCGTCGAATACGAGCCCGGCGAATCCCGCACGGTCTTGTTCGGCGGCAACTCCAACTGGCGCGGCCCGGTCTGGTTCCCGATCAACTACATGCTCATCGACGCCCTGGACCGCTACCACGAGTTCTTCGGCGACGAATGGCGCACCGCGTTCCCCGCCCCGGACGGCCCCCCGGCCACGCTGCGCCAGATCGCGAACGACATCGCGCACCGCCTGGTGTCGCTGTTCTTGAAGGACGCCGACGGACGGCGGCCGGTGTTCGGCGACGTGAAGCTGTTCCAGCACGACCCGGCGTGGCACGACCTCATCCCGTTCCACGAGTACTTCCACGGCGACACCGGCGCCGGCCTGGGGGCCTCGCACCAGACGGGATGGACGGCGCTGGTGGTGAACCTGATTCTGCGGCGGCAGGATCTGGGGCGGCAGGATTCGGGGCGGCAGGATCGGCGGCTCTGAGTTATGTGGGGGTCGTGGTGGTCGTGGGGCGGGCGATTGGTGCGGTTGGTCTGTGGTTTGACAGGCGATTTTTTACGGCTTCGCGCTGGTTTAAGAAGGATCCGCTGGGTGGCGCAGTTCGGTG
>Ga0068854_100001680_pt1 | contig 13486 bp, 13 predicted proteins | sample KBSCornC42_FD_66590 | JGI IMG/M metagenome (GOLD analysis project Ga0068854, IMG submission 66590) | Corn rhizosphere microbial communities from Kellogg Biological Station, Michigan, USA - KBS Corn C4-2 | ecosystem: Host-associated > Plants > Roots > Rhizosphere > Soil ... | reverse complement strand
CCGATCGTGGATATCCAATCGTCGATTCGGTCGTCCGGCTGACTCCGGAACTGGCTCGGCACCACGCGGCCTGGCTGACGCCTCATGGGTTGCGTCCCCCCTCGGCAACGAGCGAGTCATCATTCCAGGCCGAGGCGAGCGTGGACGCCTTCGGGTTCCTGTGGCGGTGGATTGGGAACATGCGCTCGCAGGCCGATCTCCGGATGCGCGTGCTGGACCGCTATGGCGTGACGCCGGAAGACTTCGCGGACAAGTTGGTCCTGGACGCCGGTGCGGGCGCGGGTGACCAGTCGCGGTTCATCCTCGAATGCGACGGTGCCGTCGTATCGATCGATCTCTCGTCCGCCATTGATGTCGTCGCGTCAAAGTTGCGGATGAATGCAAATTGGGTTGGCGTGCAGGGGGACGTAACCGCGCTGCCATTCCCCGATTCTCAATTCGAAGTCGTGTATAGCGAGGGTGTGATCCAACACACGCGGGATTCTGTGCAGACGATCCGCGAACTGCTGCGCGTATTGCGTCCCGGCGGAACGATTCTGGCCAGCCATTACGTAAAACTGCACCCGAGGACGCGCATGCATCGGATGCGGCGCGTGTTCACGAATGCGTATTACGGTTGGCTGCGGCGCACATTGTCGTCGATGGATCGATACAAAGCCCTGTGCGCCACGGGGGCTCTGGCGGCCTTGAGCTATGTACCGCTGCTCCGTCTGCTGCTCCGGAAAACCGGTACGGCTATGTACTACGACCTGATGCCGGATTTTCGTACGACCTGGGCGAATACATTCGATGTGTACGCCGATTTCCGTTACCAGCGCTATGTCACTCCCGAAGAGTTCCGGGCGTACTTCGAGGCAATCGAAAACGTCGAGATCGTCCTGGCGACTCCCGGCTGCGTCAAGGCGCGGCGCACCGGCGTTCACATCGACCGATGAGCTCACCGCGCGTCAGCGTCGTCATGTCCGTGTACAACGGCGCCGCCTTTCTCGGAGAGGCCATCGAATCGGTACTGGCGCAGACGTTTTCTGATTTCGAACTGCTCGCGGTCAATGACGGCTCGACCGATGACACTGGCGATATCCTCGGCCGTTATGCGGCAGATTCGCGCCTGCGCGTGCTCACGAATCCGCAGAATGCCGGACTGACGCGGTCATTGAATCAGGCGTTGGCAGTGGCAACAGGAGAATTGGTCGCGAGGCAGGACGCCGATGATCGTTCTCTCCCTCATCGCTTCCGGCGGCAGGTGGAATTCATGGACGCGAATCCCGCCATCGCCTTGCTGGGCAGCGACGTCCGGTTGATCGACCACAAAGGCCGTCCGCGCCTGCGGCGCGCCGGCTATCGAGCCCGCACCCCCCTCGGCGCGCGGTGGCAGCTTCTGTTCGAAAATCCGTTCATTCACACTGCGGTGATGTTTCGCCGCGGCGTCGTCGTCGACCGGCTCGGCGGGTATGACGAAACGCATCCATTGAGCCAGGACTTCGAGCTCTGGTCTCGCCTGATGGCCGGCTTCGACGCTTGCAACCTCGGCGAGGTCCTTCTCGACCATCGCACGCATCGACAGTCGATCAGCGGCCGGCGGGACGCCGGCATCATCGCGAGCAGACGCGCCAACATGGAGCGGAACATCGCAATCCAACGGCGCAACGTCGCCGCGATTCTGGCCGACGATGCTTTCGCCGATGAATGGCCTCCGCTCTGGACGGCCATCAACGTTCCGTGGCTGGCCGCGGCTCCGCGGAATCCGGCCCGTGCACTTTCATTGATCGACGGAATGTTTCGACGCTTCGTCGAGCGGAACCCACACGCTGAATATGACGCCGACATCGCCGCGCATCGATCGCAGGCGTTATGGACCCTGGCGCGCTATCTCGCCACGCGCGACGCGCGCGGCTGCGCAGAAGTTGTTTTCTCGTACTGGAAACATCGACGCAGAACTAGGAGGTATCGCCCGAACGGGGCCGCAGTGACGCGCCCCTGAACCAGGCCCGGACAAATCATGTGCGGACTTGCCGGCTTTGTTGCTGCTCAACCCGGTCCTGCCGAGGATCTGCTGGACAGCCTCCGCCCGATGTGCGAGGCGATTGCGCACCGCGGTCCTGACGATTCCGGCGAGTGGATTGACGCTGCGTGCGGCGTTGCCCTCGGCTTTCGCCGGCTGGCCATCATCGACATTTCGCCTGCCGGCCACCAGCCGATGGTCTCCGCGTCCGGCCGCTATGTCGTCATGCTCAACGGCGAGATCTACAACTTCGAAACGCTGCGCGCCGAGCTCCAGGCGGCAGGCGAAGCCCCACCCTTCCGCGGACATTCGGACACCGAGGTGTTGCTGGCTGCATTCGAGGCGTGGGGGGTTGAGGCGGCGGTGAAACGCCTCAATGGGATGTTCGCCATCGCGTTGTGGGACCGCGAGTCCCGGCGCCTGCATCTAATCCGCGACCGGATGGGTGTGAAACCGCTCTATTACGGCTGGGCGGGCCGCGCGTTCCTCTTCGGATCGGAGCTCAATGCGCTGCGGCGGCATCCCGCGTTCTCATGCGCAATCGATCGCGTCGCCCTGCAGCTCTATTTCCGTTTCCTGTACGTCCCCGCACCGTTCAGTATTTACGAAGCCGCGCGTAAGCTGATGCCCGGAACGATTCTCACGTTCGATCCGGCGACGGGCCGCGCGGAAATGACCGTGTATTGGTCCGTAGCCGCAACAGCGATTGATGGCGTCCAACAGCCCTTTCGAGGTTCGGAAAACGAGGCGTCGCAGGACTTGGAGGCGTTGCTGCGCGACGCGGTACGCATGCGAATGGTTGCGGACGTCCCGGTTGGTGCGTTCCTATCCGGAGGCATCGATTCGTCGCTCGTCACGGCGCTCATGCAGGCGCAACGATCGACGCCGGTACGCACCTTCTCCATCGGTTTTTCCGAGAGCGAGTACGACGAGGCTCCGCACGCTGCTGGGGTCGCGCGGTACCTCGGGACTGACCACACCGAGCTATACGTGACGCCGGACGACGTCGCGGACGTGATTCCGAAGCTGCCATCGATGTATGGCGAGCCGTTCGCGGATTCGTCGCAGATTCCTACGCACCTTGTCGCGATGCTGGCGCGCCGCCAGGTTGCCGTCGGTCTGTCAGGTGACGGCGGCGACGAAGTGTTCGGCGGCTATTCGCGGTACGCCGTCGGCGAGAAACTGTTCCGCCGTTTGGCAGCGCTCCCTGTTTCAATGAGGCCCTTCATCGGGCGTGCGCTTGCCTCGCTGCCGGCCGGCCTCTGGGATCGTTTTCTCGCGGTCTGCCGTCCGCTGCTGCCCACTGAGCTTCGCCGGCCACATTCCGGCGAGCGGCTGCACAAGCTCGCCCGCATGATCGCGGCGAAAACTCCCGACGCCATGTATTTCGAGTTGATCTCTCACTGGACGGATCTCGTGCAGCATGGCATCGCCGAGCAAGCACCGTCGGCCTGCGACCATGACTGGCAGGCGCTGTCTGAGCCGATGGATCAGATGATGTTTCTCGATCAGACTTCATACCTTCCGGATGACATCCTGACAAAGGTAGATAGAGCCAGCATGGCAGCGTCGCTGGAAGCACGCGCGCCGATGCTCGATTATCGAGTCGTCGAATTTGCGTGGACCCTTCCTTTGCCGATGAAGGGGCAAAACGGAGAGGGAAAGCGCGTTCTGCGCCGAGTCCTCGGTCGCTACCTCCCCACGTCGCTCAGCGAGCGTCCAAAGATGGGCTTCAGCATTCCGCTCGAGTCCTTGCTGCGAGGACGATTGCGCGACTGGGCGGAGTCGTTGCTCGACGCCACAACAATCGGCGGGCAGGGACTATTGGATGCCGAATTGGTCAGCCATCGGTGGAATCACTACGCCGGCGGCGATGATCATTGGAAACACCACGTCTGGGGTGTGCTGATGTTCCAGGCATGGATGGAGACCGAACGACGTGCTCAAGCGAGTTGTTGCGTGCCATAGGCGCTTTCATGGTCTCACGCGCTAACCTCGGCAGACGCCTCCGCGTCCACGCGCGGAATTTTCGAGAGGCGGCTGGGACTCAAGTAATTCCAGAATGTCCATTCCGCTGTTTCCCGACTTGCCTGCAGCGGCCTGGAAGCCGCGAGGCAAGCGGGCTGTGAATCACCAGCCGCCTTCGTGTGACTCTCTACCACTTGCCAGGCGTTGCTGCCGGACCGCGGAAATGCCGATTATTACCGGAGGGTACCGCGACGGAGCGTTCTGCTTCCGCCGTCGAGGGCGGCGGTCCAAAGAAGAATCTGCGTTCAGTAATATGAGCGCCGCCTTCGCGTCCCGAGGAAACCATCTCGGCCCTTCTATTGTGCCTTTCCCGAATCGTTTGCAGGCGGCTACTTCCGCGCCGGAAACCCATTTCGGTACATGAAGCCGTAACAAGCAACGAATCGGATTACCACATTACGAGACCCACCCACGGAGACTCCATGCACCGCATGCACGCCATTACGATGGCTCTAGTGTTGTTGTTTGCCGTTTCGAGTCAGTCGCAGAAGAGAGCACAGTCACTGGACGCCGCCCCTCCCCCGCCCCTCGTCGAGAAAATCGATGTCTCGGTAGTCAACGTCGATGTCACCGTCACCGACCGCCATGGCCAGGCAGTGGCAGGACTGACGCGCAATGATTTCGAGATTTCTGAGGATGGAACCGTACAGCCGATTTCCAATTTCTACTCGGTCGAGAGCGAGGAAGCGCGTGTGGATACACACCCCGCGGCCTCCCCGGCGGACGAGCCGGCGGTGCCGCCGGACCGCTTCCGCCGCAAGGTGCTCGTCCTTGTCGATAACGTCAGCACGACCGTTCATGGCCGCAACGAAGCTCTGGCGAAGCTCGAGACGTTCATAAGGGATCATTTCGACGACGGTCGTTACGACTGGTCGATTGCCGTTATGGACAGCCGGGTTCACCTCGTTCTTCCGATGACGTCCGACAAGAAGGCGGTGCACGACGTGATCTCGGAGATCCGGCGCAGTCCATCCCGAAAAGAAGTGAAGGCGCCGATCCGCGCGTCGGATGTTTCGCGTTCTCCCGACTCCGGCGTCAACCGCACCCAGTTGCATGAAGGCGAGGTGCCGTCCGACATCGCGACGAACTTCCGAGGGGAAGCGAATCTGACCGAGCAGATGATGTTCGCGGCATCCTCGACCGGCGCGATCCTGCAGGCCGTCCGTGCGTTCGGTGCGAGTGAAGGACGCAAGATCGTCCTCCTCGTGGTCGGCAGCCTTCCGATGGCGCACGCCTCACCGATCGAACGCATCGGCGGCGACAATCCGCTCGGCAATCATATCGAGTCGGTGGCCGGCGCGGACCGTGACCTCAGCCAGATGCGCGAGCAGCTCGTACACGAAGCCAACGCCTCGAACACAAGTTTTTACATCATCAACGCGGACGGTCTGGAGGTACCGGATCAGGAAGCGATCGGCAAGAATTTCGGAGCTCCGCCGGCGGGCTCGAATGCCGCCGATACCTCGTCCATGTTCTGGTTGGCGAGCGAGACGGGAGGGGCTTACATGCCGGGCAACCGGATTGATCAGTCGTTCGCCGAATTCGACCGCCGTTCTTCCACGTTTTATTCACTGGGATACGTACCGCCGCATCCGAATGACAGGCGCTACCATCGACTGGTCGTCCGGCTGAAGGGGCGGTCCGGATACCACGTCCAGTACCGGGACGGCTACTCCACCGCGCCAACCGACGTGCAGATCAGCCGCGCACTGAAATCGCCGCTGGGCGCCTCGATGCAAACGTCGATGATGCCAATGTCGTTGATCGTCGGCTCGCCGCGGTATCGTGGACGAACGGCAGTGGTCACTCTCAAGGCGGCCATGACCATGGAATCGCTGCAGTACATCATCGATGCGCGCGGCTCCCGCACCCGTCTGCACGTCTACGTCTCCGTTTTTGATCGTTATGGCCGCAACCTCACATTGTCGAAATCGTTTGCCGACATCGCCTTGCGGCCGAACGAGCCGGCCACCGGTCCCATGACCGTGACCATTCCGCCGGTAGCACTGGCCAAAGGGACTTATCGCATCGTCGTCGCCTTACGCGACGAACTAACGGACAAAGTAGCGCTTGCGGAACGCGAGGTTAACCTGTAACGATCGGGGGCCGAACCGAAGCGCCTATGCACAACAACGGCTCCCGGCTCGGTGCTCATTCGCGGCATGGGCGTACCTCCTCGACAAGGGAGCAGGGACCATCGATGGAACCTTCGTGGAACGCATTCGCCGACTATTTCGCCGCAGCATTTCCTCATCTTCGCGTGGCGATCGAAGATGAGGCTCTCACATGGTCTCCTGAACCTCACTACTTTCTGGGAGCGTACCTGCTCCCGGAGCTCCTGACGGCAGCTCGCACCAAAAAAACCACCGCCGTGTTGCATGCTGCCGCTGTCCTTGAAGCGGTGCTCACTGCGAAGGACCAGGATCTATCGGAGGCAGCGTTGCATTCGGTGCTGAAGCCGCTGGCGGACTCAGTGGATTGCCAATGCGTATTTCCGCAACTCGGTCCTGCAGCGGCAACCATGATCCGACGGCTCCGAGTCACAACCTGAGTCGCGGTTCGCTTCGCCATGATTCTGGTTTTCGTTCAGGCGGTATTAGCGATCCTCGCGGGTGTGGGGCTCTTCCGGCTGTGGCGCCTGGCCAATCCTTCCGAACGCTGGCTCGGCTACGTGGTCGCTGCTGGATTCCTCGTCCGCGCGACCCTTGGTCAAGCACTCTTCTGGATTTCGTGGGCGCGGCTGCCGATCGCGCGTAGTCTGCAGACGGGAGACGGACTGTGGTTCTTTGGGGATGACGCGAAACTCTACTTTCCGGCCGCTGTCGTGACGGCTCGGAACGGCCTCGGCGCCATCTACGCGTTCGACCCCACTGCGCCGGCGCGCATTTATATCCAGACGCTCTCGGCGGCGGTGTGGCTGGTGGGCGCGGTGGCATCGACCGCTTTTCTGCTCAATCTTTTTTTCTACCTCGGCACCGTTGCCGTGATCACCGGCTGGCCGGTCAAGGATCAGCGGTCGCGAGCCGCCGCTGCCATCGCCGTCACCGCGGTCAGCCTCTCGCCCGCACTCGTGCTCTGGACGTTACAACCGCTGAAGGACACCTGCTTCCAGTTTCTGTTCGTCTCGTTCATCGCCGCGTGTGCCGCATGGCAGCGCGCATGGGCGTCGCCGAGGCAGCGCGGCAAACGGATCGCGACCGCCGTGCTGTTGCTGATCTTGATGTTTGGCCTCGCCTCGATCCGGTGGTACTTCGGATTTGTGCTGTTCCTCGCCGCTTCGTTCTTTCTGCTGCTGACGGCATTCAAGACTGCCGGACGAACGCTCGCGGCCGTCTCCGCGGCCGTCGTGATCGTGCTTCTGCTTTCGCGCGGCCTGGTCGTTGGCTCGGGCGTGTACCTGCCGCCGCTTCTCAGCGTGGCGCTGAATCCTAAGACGACATTCGCCGCGGTCAGAGCGGATCCTTCGTTTCTGTTCCACCAGGTCGAGTCGGCACGCGCATCGTTCGACGCTGTAGGCGGGCGCACCGTGATTCGCGCCGGAGATCGGCTGCCGGTCGCGCGACCGGATCACGGCAGAAGCGAGGTTCAGAAGCCTTCATGGCGAGGCGAACGTTTGCTCAGGGGCGCGGCGGCGGTGGTGCTGCCGAGCAGGATCGGTGAGAGACTCGGGATTTTTCATGTAGGCGGTGGCCGGGGGATGCTGTGGTTTACGGAGATCGATACGGTCGTCTTCGATGCCGCTCTCCTGCTGGCGCTTTTCTCCGTCGCCAGCCGGTTCCGCCTGGCACTGCGCGATCCGCTCACGTGGCTCACGCTCCTGATCACGTTGCTGATCGGGATCCCGCTCGTCTATGTGGTCAGCAATTTCGGAACGCTCTTCCGGCTGCGGGAAATGATCTACATCGGCCTAGTCCTGACCCCGTTGGCAGTAGCGACGGCCTTCTCGCACGACACCGGAGCCGCATCGACGCATGGTCGCGGTAATAAAAAGGCGTCTTAAAGGTCTGCCCGCAACGGGTGGCGCATAGGAGATAGTCACGCAGGCGGCTGGTGACTCAGAGCTTCTTGCCCCGCGGCGACCGGGCACTGCGGGCATGCGGACATCCCAATGAATCGGACATTCTTCGAATTGCCTGAGTCCCAGCCGCCACCTGGTGTTGGCGATTGCATCGAGCGGGTTCTCGTGAGTATGACGAGGTCGGCGCGGAGACCGGCGCGGATCTCACCGAGCTCGTCGCCGCGGCGCAGCCCGTGCGCCGCATTCGACGTTGCGATTTTTCAGAATCTTCAGCGGCGGAATGCCGGCTTCCGCCAGCAGCGTGAGCTCATGATGCAGACTGGCTCCCGGCACGATCCACGGCGCCGCCGTGTCCGTCCCATCCAGCAGTTGCAACCGCCCCTGTCGCCAGGTCGACCGAGAAACTCGTCCACCCCGGGCGCGCCACCACACGTTCGGCTGCGCTCTCGTTCTTCGTGTCGTCGTTCGTCAAGGCATTGTTTTTCATGGCCGTCATGGAACCCGGACGCGCCTGCGAGCGCGCCCGGGTTCACTACCTCCTAACTCTACGCCTTCGGTGCGGTGGAGGTGACAGGTCCCGGCGACGGCATCGGTGCCGGTGCGGGCGGCGGCGATTGAGGCGCTTGCGCCGCCTTCTTGCGGCGCGAGACACCTTTCAGCCGTTTGACCTCCTCTACGTGCGGCAACAGCACCGCCTTGCCCGGGTCCTTCGCGAGCTGCGACCCGATTGCGTACGCCTGCGTGGCGATGAGCGCGAGCCGCTGACGGCGATTGAGGTTTGCGCCCTCAATCCCATTCAGAAACCCGCGAGCCTCCTCGGCCGCGGCCTCCCAGCGGATCGCGTCGTCCTGCAACTGACGCACATCGTCGAGCGGCTGCCCGATCGCCTGCGACACGTTGTCGAGCACGCCGATCACGTTGATCGACGCCTCGACGACGGTTTTCGACTGCATGCGAAGACGCTGTTTGACGAGCGTCCGCTGCTCTTTCGACAACGGGGCCATGTCACCGATCTGCGACTGCATGCTGCGCAGCTGCGCGATGACCGCTTCGGCAGACAGACTGACTGCATTGGGGTTCGATGAAACAGGGGTGGTAGTACTCATGACAAATCCTCCTTACGCGAGCTGTCAGGCCGGAGGGGGCGTCACGACTCGTCGACAAGTACGCGAGCGGCCACCGGCTGGAAGGCTCGGCCACGCGCCGATTCTTCCGGTTGATGATTCCCCGAGGCGTGTCACTCACCCCGAGAGCCCGCGGCAGGAGGAGATAACTCGACTCCCGCGCCGATACAGGACTATGTGCTTTCCAGCACGCCCATACCGCCGACGGCCGCCAATATCAAAGTTCTTACGATCTTCGATGTTGTAGCAGGCAAGATAGGCAGCGTTTGACGGCGCGTCAAGTGCCGACGCGCCGCTCCGCGCATTTGTAACGCAGCAGCCACATCTGCGCACACGCGCTTCGACGCTGCGCGACGCTTTTGCGCGGCGGCGCAACGTTGCTGCGCGGCAGCGCAACACTGCTGCGCATCAGCGCAACGTTGCTGCGTGCCGACGCAACTCTGCTGCGCATCGGCGCAACGTTGATGCGCGAGAGCGCAACGTCTGTTGCGCGACACTGCAGCACTGGTGCGCGGCGGCGCAACGTCTGCTGCGCATCACCGCGACGCTTGCTGCGCGCCAGCGCACCGCTGCTCCGCCTCATCGCAACGTTGCCGTGGATCAGCGCAACGCCGAGGAAAACCATCCTCCATCTGTTTTTATCTGCGTCATCTGCGGATCAAACCGCCGGCCAAGCCATCGCCTCAGCGAACCCCGGCAACGCCGCTGACAACTCCTCGATGTGCGCGCTGGCGATGCCGTCCAGCTCCCGCTCCAGCACGCCGCTGACCGTCGTCTCCTGCTGGTCCGCCCGATACTCGAGCATGTCGATGTGATGCCGCGGCAGCCGCACCCGCAGCTCCGCGCTCCGGATCGCCTGTGGCAGGACGCCATCCGCCTCATCCCCAAGCGCCTCTTCGATGACATGCATCGGCCAGATCTCCAGCGCCTTCGCCATCATCTCCGCCCGCGGAAACCACTTCCCCACCGGCGTCGCCCGCAACTCCACCTCCCCCGCCTCAATCGCCTCGGACATCTCCCTCCGCGACCACCCGAGCAACTCCGTCGCCTGCATAATGCTGACATGCGGCCGAGGGTGTAGGAAGATGTGCCGGATGCGGGAGATGAGGTCGGGTTCGAGCATGGTTTTGCGCCTCGTCCTTAGCTGTTAAACAATGTGGCGCCGCGCAGCTGATTTGTCAAGAGGCGATGAGACATTCCAGAGATACATCTGCAGTCGGCGAATTACTCGGAGCGCGCATCCGCGAAGTGCGATTGAAACGCGGGCTCAGTCAGCAGGCGCTCGCCGAACGCGTCGGCATCCCGCAGACACACGTCAGTGCGATGGAGTTGGGAATCCAGTTCCCGAACCTTCTGACCGTCCTCCGTCTTGCCGTCGCGCTGGATTGCAAGGTAACCGACTTGGTTCGCGTCTTCGACAAGGCCGACTTGCTTTCGATACTACCGAAGTGAGTTGCTCGCCACGACGCCTCAATAGAAATCGGAACGTCGCGATTCGTGATGGCTCAGAACGTCACGGCAGAACGCCAGCAACTCGTCTTGGGTCAAGTCACTTTTACAGTCGTTCGTTCGCCACGAGCAGATCACGAAGTCGGGTACGCCCAAACCGTCCCCCACATGATCAACGGTCGGCATGTCAGCGAACTGCTTCTTGTAAGGTCGTCCGCCCTGCTTAGCCGCTACGTTGTCGTATGTGCTGATCAGATCCCATCGCAGCGCTGCCCCTGTGTAAGCATCGCGGCCACCACTCCGCGTCACGGCTTCGTGGATTGCGACCATGTAGCTTTCTCGCGTAGCAGTGCCGTTACCGCGCTCTCGATCACGCCCGCAATGTGCGACTGCTTTTCGACTGAGCCAGCGGATGTATGCCGCTTCGCCAACCTCTCCTACGAGGAACAGCGGCAAAGAGTATTTGATGGAGGGCATCGTGGACCATTCTAATCGCCTTTGGGTCGGCCAACGGCGGTGATGTGGCCCTCTGGCGGCGTGCTCGATCTCACGGTCATCGAATTCGGTCCCCAACAGAAGTCCGCTGCGGATCACTCTCGCGCGGAATTGAAGCCGCGATGGAGTGCGCGTTGCTCGTAAGACTGCGTCCCGTGCGAAGCTGAGGCGTGGCGAGCGCCGAACCGAATCCGCAAGAGCGCCGGTTACGGACTCGCGCGAGCGCGCACGAGGGCAAGTTTCTACAGCCGGATCGGCCCGAGACCGACGATGTTCCATTCCGAGGAGGTATAACCCGTTTCTATATAGCGTGTGGAGTCCGCCATTCGACGGACGAGAAGCAGAGGCCTGACTCCACTCTTCGCTTCCGAAGCACTACCGCGAGTGTCCGGGGTTGCATCCAACTGCGAGGAGTGGAATTGCCAAAATACGGCTCAGTTTTCTACAGGGAGTAGAAAAAAGACTGATCCGCGCGAACTGTGGTAAGACTGGCCGAGGAGATGTCACATGGCAACCATGCGAGAACGAGTCGTAACAAATCTCACCGACGTGATTAACTCTTTGACAGCGCTTGAGGGCATCCACGAGGGTCACGATGATGTTGCCGTTCGTGACATCCATGCCGTAATAGGCCCAATCACTGAGCTACGAGACCGCTATCTGGCGGGCGGGGCTCAACCCCTTGATCCGCGTTCGGCGCAAGTCATTATGACCTTGTCAGAAGACCTCGAAAAGCGCGGAAACAAGTCAACCAGTGCCGTTGCGAAGAGAGACCTAAACCATGAAGCACAAAAGCTTAGTGCTTTCCTCACGAATGCCGGGCTAATGGTCGGCTCGGACGGACTGCAGTTCACCGCGCCGTAGATGATCTCTGCCCGCGAGCGTCGCCTGCACCTTCCCGGCAATCCAAATTTTCAGCGTGAGGGGATGATCGGATAGATACTCCCAGCTCCGCGGAATCCGTATCGGTCGGCACTCCGGAAGAATCAGCGAAAGAGACTCGGAATCCTCACCATCCCTAACGGAAAAACGCTGGCCCTTCTCCTTCCTCCGAAAGAATCTCTCGCACCGCCCCAGGAACCATTTCCCGCTCGAAAACGTTTACGGCTGCCATGTCATCCATCCCGCCTCCCCATCACACGAAGTTGACTACAACCAGCTATTTTACCAGGACGCCCTACTTCCCGAGCCAGTGGTGTATTGCCTCGATGGCCGGAGGCAGAGCAACGATTAGAAGCACGACTGTCAAAACGATGAGGACTGTCGTAAGTCTTTCCAATCGTTTCGATGACCGCTCCACCTTCTCGACCGCTTGTAGTCCGAGCTCGGCCTGGCAGACCTGCGCGCAGTAGATCGTGATAGGCATCCCCATCCCGTCCTCCACGTCCCCAACAGCCCTACCATTTTGTCGTGAATCCGTTCTGCATCGCCCGATTTGATGACCTCCTGAACCGATACGCCTTTCGTCACCTTTGCCTCCTTTGATCATTTTGAGCCCGCGAGCCCCAATCTGTCTTTGCGCGATCGTGCGCGCAGATCACGGGGTGCTCCACTCCGGTATCCGTTGCGCAAACGCGAGGGCGAGATCGAATCCAAAAAACCTCATGTAGCCCTCGAATAGCGGACGGTCGATCACGGCCATGAGACGTATGTAGTACTCAATCGGATAACGGACGTCGTCGAAATCGACGAGCGCGATCTCCACCGCGTGCTCGATGCGGCGCATATGGAAAAAGAAGTTGTCGAACGCGTCGCGTATGTAGGTTTCCGTCGGGTCGAATAAACCGTATTTCGCTACCAGCGCCTTACGCATGGTGTCGTCGTCGATCGGAACGAGCTGGCCACCACCAATGTCGAAGGAACGCCCGCCGCTCCAGTCGAGCATGGTCATGGCGTTCCAGGCCTTGGCGATCAGCTCGTCCACCAGCTCTTTCCCGACTTTCGCCTGATCCCAACGCCTCCGCAATTCCCGTTCCTTCCGATTCTCGCGCGACTCGCCAAGGCCGCGAACGATGGCCCAAAGACCGCCGGCGATCGCCACGCACCACGCCAGAAGCTGGAAGACATTCATCCAGAACTCGGGAAGCTTGTGCATGTCGCAATTATCCGCGAAAGGTAAGGCCGCGCCTCATAAAACGCGGCTGCCCTTGCGGTCGGCCACGGTATCTCAACCCACGCGCTGGTCAGCGATAGGACATGCCGATCAGTTGGGGGTCGCATCTGGAAAATCAACTTAGCGTTGAACCTTAAGTTGATCTTCCAATGCGACCCCCAACTTCACACGGCTCCTGGCGCAGATCGAAGACGCACTTGGGGACCTGGAGCAGCGCGCAGCGCTCACCGCGCCTTGCAGTATGTTGCGCGCATGCT
>Ga0068854_100001674_pt1 | contig 13498 bp, 6 predicted proteins | sample KBSCornC42_FD_66590 | JGI IMG/M metagenome (GOLD analysis project Ga0068854, IMG submission 66590) | Corn rhizosphere microbial communities from Kellogg Biological Station, Michigan, USA - KBS Corn C4-2 | ecosystem: Host-associated > Plants > Roots > Rhizosphere > Soil ... | reverse complement strand
ACGGTGAAGACCTGGTGGTGGAACGGGTCGTTGTTGGTGTAGCCGACCAGTTCGCCGTTGAAGATGCCGTACTGGACCGTGGCGCCGTTCGAGGTCAGCCCGGTGATGGCGTGGCCGTTGGCGTCGGTGACCTGGACGTCGGCCGAGGCGGTATTGTGCTGGAAGCTGACGAAGCGGTTGTTGGTGAAGCCGGAATCGTTGTTGTCCGCGCCCCAGGACACATTGAGGCTGCCGGTGACGGAAAGGTCGTGGTGGTCGGGCGACGAGCCGTCGAACAGGTTGGCTTCCTTCACGGTCTCGCCGGCGCCGGTGCCGGCGACCGGGACGTCGTCCTGGACGTTGACGTTGAAGGTCTGGTTGACGCTGTCGCCGTCATCGTCGGTCGCGACCACGTTGAAGTTGAGCGCGATCTCGTTGGCGCCGTTGCCGGCGGGATGATCGAGGTTGCCGAGCAGCGTGAAGTCGTAGCTGCCGTTGTTGGCGTCGGAGAGCTGCACCGTGAAGATCTGGGTGGTGTGGTTGCCGCTGCCCACGGTCGCGATCAGTTCCTGCTGACCGTTCGAATCGGTGACGATGCTGTAGCTCAGCGCCTGGCCGTCGGAGGTCAGGTGCATGCCCTGCAGCGTGGAGATGGTGGTGGACGCGAACGCCACCGAGCGGTTGTTGGTGGCGCCGGAATTGTTGTCGTCGGCGCCCCAGCCGATGTCGAGCGAGACCACGCCGGTGGAGGCGTTCTGCGCCTCGCCCGGAATGTTGTGGTTGCCGAAGGAAAGGCCTTCCTCGCCGACGGTCTGGTCGGCGATGGCGCCGGTCAGCACCGGAATATCGTCCTGCACGTTGACGGCGAAGGTCTGGTTGATGCTGTCGCCGTCGGCGTCGGTGGCCTGCACCGTGAAGACGAGGCTGATATTGTCGGAGCCGACCGCGTGATCGAGCGGGCCGTCCAGCGTGAAGGTGTAGGCGCCGTTCGGCGCGGTCGGGTCGAGCGACAGCGTGAAGATCACCGCGCCGGTGGCCGAGCCCTGGTGCGCCGTCAGCGTCTCGCCGCCATTGCCGTCCGAACTGACGGTGTAGACCAGCGCCTGGCCCTGCGAGGTCAGCGCCGTGCCCTGCTCGCCGAAGATCGTCATGGCAAGGCTCGTCACCGCGGACGGACCGCCTGGGATCGCGGTGGTGTCGTCGGCGGCCAGGAAGGACAGCGCCCGCCCGAAGCCCGAGCCCGGCTGCACGATCTCGTTGTCGGCGCCCCAGTTGACGTCGAGCGAGGTCGTCACCGTCAGGGTCTGGACTTCGCCATTGAGGTGGTTGCCATCAGGCAGGCCGTCTTCGCCGACGGTCTGGGTCGTCGTCGCGCCGGTCAGGGTCGGAACGGTGTCGTCGACCGTCAGCGTCACGGTGCCCGATACCGGGTCGCCGTCGCTGTCGGTCGCGGTGAAGTTGAAGGTCAGGTCGATCGAATCGAACCTGGTGCCGCCGGAGACGTGATCGAGCGGCTGGTATTGCGTGATGGTGTAGCTGCCGGTGTTTGAGACGTCCGACAGGCTGACCGTGAACACGATGTTGCCGGGGACTTCGCTTTCGCCCTCGCCCTCGCCTCCGGTGACCGGCACCGAGGTCGGCGCGGTGTCGCCGGTATAGCCGACCAGCACGGTGTTATTATCGAGCAGGACGTAGTGGACGGTCTGGTTATCCGAGGTCAGGCCGGTGAAGGGAGTGACGGTATTGCCGCTATCGCCATGAGCGGCGCTTCCGGTCGTGGTGACGGTCGCATTGGTGAAACCAACGCCGCGGTCGCCGTTCTGGTTGGTGTCGCCGCCGTTGGGATCGGTGTTGAAATTGTCGGCGCCGAAGGAGATGCCGAGCGAGCCGGTCGCGGTCGAATGGAAAAACGTCGTCGTGGGATCGGTGACGGTGACGTGGCTCTCGTTGGCGACGTTGATGATCGGCGAATCGTCGTTGATGTCGATCGGAATCGTCGTGGTCGTGCTCTGGCCGACGCCGTTGGTGGCGACGACGCTGATCGAGAGATCGAGGGTATCCTCGGTGCCGTGGATTGGATCATCCAGCGGACGCATCAGGGTGACGGTGAACTGGCCGTTGAGCGTCGAATTGGCGTCGAGCGAAATGGTCAGCACTTCGTTGGCGACGATCGTGGGATCGGCGCCGACATAGGCGATCAGGGTCGGCTCGCCATGGAGCGTGGTGATCTCGAAATGAACCGCCTCGCCGCCGGAGGTCAGGCCATCGAAGGTGTGCTGGGTCGGCGAGAACGCGAGGCTGCGGCCGGTCAGCGCGGTGCCGAAATTGATGTTGAGCGAACCGGTGAAGGCGGTGGCAAGACCGCCGACATCGCCGGGACCGCCGGGGTTGCCGCCGGGCAGGCCATCTTCGTTGAGAATCACCGCGGTGATCTGGGTGGACGTCGGCGAGGTATTGGCGGCCAACTCGGTGAAGGCGCCGAACGTCGTCCCGTTGTTCTCCGGTCCGAGCAGCGCCAGCGGATTGCCGATCGACAGGGGATCGACGGTCGGATCGCTGAAATGCGCGCCCGCCGTCGGGCCGCTGCCGCCGCCGGCCGCGGGAAGGATCGATTGATCGGTGGTGATCGGGAATTCCGAGGCGAACTGTTCGCCGTTCAGCATGTGGTCCGGCGCCATCTCGAACGAGATGTTGTTGAGCGGATGGCCGTCAGGGCCGAACACTGGATCGATCGCCACCGTCGACTGGTTGTCGAACAGTATGATCAGCTTGTCGCCGACGCGGATGAACGTCAGCTTCTCGCTGGAGATGTCGGAGAAGTCGAGTTGGTTTGCGCCCTGGAGATTGACCGTGACGGCCGCGCCGTTCTGCGGCTTCTCCAGTTTGATGTTCCGAGGCCCGGAGCCCGATTGAGTGGTGGTTCCTTGAAGCTGCGCCAGCAATACAGGTGCATTCATCGACTTAACCTCACGCCTCCAGCCCCTTGGTGGGCCGTTTGTGAGGGTTAAAATATTATTAAGGGGATACCTCCGTCAAGAATTACCACTTGTTTTCCGATAGTTTGAGACGATTTAGTTAAGTCCAAAAGTGCACTCAGCCGTTAATACATGTAAACGCATTCAAGGATGCATTTGTATTCCCAAGAATTAGACGCGGATCCGGAATATTAGTCTTTGGAACCTCATAATTAGTATTGTTAATCCTAGCCTATAAACGTCACACAACGCCGGGCATCGACAATCTATCGGAATATATACTTGGCGGTAATATTGGATGCACCGGTTCCGCCCCCGCGGAATCGCCGATAAAACACGAAGCTGCCGTCTGATTATTGGTAGAGAGATTTCCGGGGATTTTTTGCGGGAAAAAACACGCAAAAAGTCTCAATCAGGCGCGTTGCCGGCGGCGGGACAACGGGCAGCCGCGTCCGCCAAACTCGCCCGTGCCTGGCGGCGGTTCAGCGCGAACAACAGAGACAATTTGGACGAGCCAGGCTCAGCCAAGGCATCCAACAAGGACATCCAACAATGCAGATGATGCGGCCGTTACGCGGCCACGCTTCGATCAGACCCGCGCGACGGTGCAGGCCACCGGATGATATTTGCTCAGATAGAGCAGCGCGTGATCGCGAATCCCGTCGAGCCAGACACCCCGCCCGGCATAACGATAGCCGACGCCCATCGGAATCAGCCGGACCGGCAGGCCGTGATGCGGCGACAGGAAGAGATGCCCGATCACGACATCGCCCGGGACCACCGCCGGGCCCGCGATCAGGCTGTAATTGCCGCCATTCTCGCAAGAGATCGCGAAATGGGCGCCCGGCAAGGTGAGCTCCTGGGCGCTGGCCCCGGTTACCGGGCTGGCAAAACCAAGCCCCGCCAAAACGCCCGCCAACACCAATTTTCCGAACCGCATCTGCTCATCCCCCGGAGGTCTTCGTTCGGCCCCCAGTATGGTTGAAAAGCGGCACGCTTCCAAGTCCTTGCCGATGACATTCCGAAGGAATTCGGCCCGACCTTCGGATTATCGAGCCGCTGTGCTTTCAGAGCCAGAGCGGCAGGGTTTCGCCGCCGCCGGCCTCATTGGCGCGGTCGGCCGCCGGCAGCATGTCCATCTCGCTCTCGTGGTGCGGTCGTTCGGCATAGGGCGCGGCGAACAGGCTGACGCCGTCATGGTTGATGGCAAACAGCGGCATGAACTCGGGCAGATCGCCGGTTTCGATCAGCGCCATCCGCCGGTTGTCGAGCACCAGCCAGCGGCCGTCGACGCGCACGGTCAAAACCGCATGGTCCTGGCGCACCGCGAGGTCGCGCACCAGCAGGAGCTTGATATCCTTTTCCGGAATGCCGGCAGCCAGCAGCACCGCGAATTTGGCGATCGCATAGTCTTCGCAATCGCCGGCGCCGGACGCCAGCGTTTCCAGCGGCGAACTCCAGAGATCGGCGACCCCGTGCTGTTCGTAATCGCTGACGTAGCGAACCGCCTGGTTGACCGCCCGGTTGACCGTCTCGACGCGGCTCCTGACGTCGCCATTGCGGGCGGCCGCCGTCATCGCGATGAATTTGCGCGAGGCGCGGCCGCAATTCTGGTCGTCCGAACGGCAGGCCTCGATCTCGTTCGCCTCGGCGCTCATCTTGGCTTCGACCCCGCGCCATTTCTGCCAAAGCAGTCCTTCCGGCGCGCGGAACGTGAACAGACCGAACGGCTCCCCGCTGCTGACTGTCGGCAGTTTGGCAGCCGGCGTCGCGTCGTTGAGCACGACCGGTGCGCCGTCGGCGGCGATATCGGCGGATGCGACCTGTAGCGCGCCGGACTTCGCGGTAGCGAGCCCGTCATGCTTGGCCAGCACGGCATTGATGGTGAAGAAACGCGCCGGGGGCGGCGTCGCCTCACCGGTATAGGAGGTGTTCAGGTGCCGAACCACCGACAGGATGTCGGTCTGGTCGAGGGGCTGCTTGTGGATACGGGATTTCGCCAGGGCATCGCCGCATCCGGCAGCCGTTAACGAAACCGCAAGCATGATCCCCAGCACGCGCGGGAATGCCCGCGCCTGATCGATACGCAACATGACTGACGCCCCATTTGTCCGGGGCATCGGCCGACGTCACTTGCGTCGATCCTGTCCCGGATCATTAGGGGACAAGGGATAGATCGGAAGCTTCTTCAGCCCGGTTAAGGCGCGTCAACACTTGAGGAAATGTCGAGAACGGCCTGAATGGCAGGCAACCGCGTTCAATCGAATTTTATCGAACGCGATTTACCGGGCATTCACCCTGTGCCGGGCCCAAAGCCCGAAGGCTCCGGGCAGGCCACCGGCGCCGGATGACGGCGCCGGTGAACCGGGTCAATGCTCGCGCAGGGCTTCGTCGCGCAGCGTACGCGCGGGCTTGATCAGATAGTCCAGCACCGACTTGCGGCCGGTCAGAATTTCCACCGTCGCCACCATGCCGGGCATGATCGGCAGCGGATGCTCGTCGGTGCCGAGATGGTTCTTCTCGGTACGCACCATGACGCGATAGAAGGTCTCGCCGCGCTCGTTCTTGTCGCCCTTGTCGTCGGTGATGGTGTCGGCGCTGATGCGCTCGACCTTGCCGTGCAGCGAACCGTAAACCGATGAATCGTAGGCGCTGATCTTGACCACGGCCTCATGGCCGGGCCGGATGAAGGCGATGTCCTGCGGCCGGATCCGGCCCTCGACCAGAAGCGTGTCGTCGAGCGGCACGATCTCCATCAGGCTGGCGCCGGGCGCCACCACCGCGCCGATGGTATTGACGTTGAGCTTGTTGACGATGCCGTGAACCGGCGAGCGAAGTTCGGTGCGGCGGACGCGGTCCTGCGCCGACTTGATGTTCTCGTCGAGCACGGCGAGATCGCCGCGCGACTTGGCGAGATCGTCCTCGGCTTGGGCGCGGAACGCGGTCGTAACGTTGAGCAGGCGCGAATGCGCTTCCTCCACCGCGGCCTGGGTCTTGACGATGGTGGCCTGCGCCACCGCGAGCTGGCCTTTCATATCGGTAGCCTGGCGGTCGGCGCGCAGCATCTCGATCTCCGGCACCACCTTCTGCTGGTACAGCTTGCGGGTCAGCTCGGTTTCGCGATTGAGCAAATCGAGGGTCTGGGAAAACCGGGTCGCGGAAGCCTTCAGCTCGTCGATTTCCTTTTCCTTCTGGTTTTCCTGCTGCGAGATGACGTCGATATCCTGCGCGATCTTGCGCATATGCGCATCGAACACTCCCTTTTCGGCGTCGACCGCGCGCGGGTTGGCTTTGATCAGATCATCGGAGAAGACGACGCTCTTCAGGCCTTTGGTTTCGGCCTCGAGCCGGATCACGCGGGCGCCGGCGGCGCCACGGCGTTCGCGGATTTCAACGAACTGCGATGCAAAGGTGGTGTCCTCGATGCGCGCCAGCGGCTGGTCCTTGTCGACGATGGCGCCTTCCTGCACCAGCAACTCAGCGATGATGCCGCCTTCGAGCGATTGCACGACCTGGGTCTGCTGCGACGGAACGACCTTGCCGTTGCCGCGCTTGACCTCGTCCAGCACGGCGAAGTGGGCCCAGACCAGGAACGTCGCCATCAGCCCCGCCGCAGCGAACAGCACGATGCGCGAGGTCCGCGGCGTCCGCAAATCGATCGCGGCGCGAATGTCGTTGGAGAATGTGAAGTCAGATTGCGACATTGGTCGCCCTCGCTCCCGGTTGCGGGGGCGCGCCGGGGCGCAGCCGCGTCAGGATCTGTTCGGCGGGACCATCGGCGACAATCTTGCCGTTGTCGAACACCAGGATCCGGTCGACCAGCGACAGCAGCGACGGACGATGGGTCGAAACGATGATGGTCATCTGGCCCTTGGCGAGAACCTTCAGTCGCTCGAGGAATTCGGCTTCGCTGCGCACGTCGAAATGCGCGGTCGGCTCGTCGAGGAACAAAACCTTCGGCTGGCGGATCAGCACCCTGGCGAGCCCGATCGCCTGCTTCTGGCCGCCCGACAGGCTGCGCCCGCCTTCGGCAACCATCATGTCGTAACCCTGCGGGTGGCCGGCGATGAAGGTTTCGACGCCGGACAGGCGCGCCGCCGCCAGCACTTCCTCGTCGGTCGCCTGCGGCCGTCCAAGCGTGATGTTGTCGCGCAGCTTGCCGTAGAACAGGTCGGTGTCCTGAAGCACGAAACCGATACCGGAACGCAGATCGGCAGGGTCGTACTGGCGGATGTCGACGCCGTCGACCAGGATCGTGCCCTCGCTCGGCGGATAGAAAGCGGCAGCCAGCCGGCCGACCGTGGTCTTGCCGGATCCGACGCGGCCGATGATTCCGATTTTCTCGCCGGCCTTGACCTTGAACGAGATGCCGTCGAGCGCCTTGGCGGGACTGTTGGGATAGGAAAAGCTGACATTGTTGAAATCGATGCGGCCTTCCTTGATCTCGCGCGCGACGTAGATCGTTTCCGGCGGGCGCTCACGCTCAAGCCCCATCAGCCGGTTGATCGAGCGCAGCGAGGACAATGTCTGGGTGCCGCGGGTCATGACCGCGGCGATGCCGGCGATCGGACCGAGCACGCGGCCCGACAGCATGTTCGCCGCCACCAGTGCGCCGACCGACAATTTGCCGTCGAGGATCAGGAATACGCCGACCACGACCAGCAGCAGACTGCACAATTGGGTCGCGACACTGGCGCTGGTCTGCGCCAGCGACGCCCAGAACTGCACGTCTTCGCTCGAGCGTGCGGTGGCAGCGACCGAACGCTCCCAAATCGACTGTACCCGGCTTTCGCCGGCAACCGCGCGAACGGTTTCGATGCCGGCCAGCGATTCGACCAGGATGCCGTGCCGTGCCGCCGATTCAGCCTGCAGGCGGCGTATCGCGCGATCGAGCGGCCGCTGGATCACCAGACCCACGCAGATCATAACCGGCAGCATGCCGAGCGGAATCCAGGCCAGCGGGCCCGCGATGATGAAAAGCACCATGATGAACAGGATCGCGAACACCATGTCGGTGGCCGAGACCACCGTCCCCGACGTGAAGAATTCGCGCACCGAATCGAAGTCGCGGATCTGGTTGGCCAGGATGCCGACCGAAGGCGGACGCTTGTCCATCTTCAGCGAAATGACGTGTTCGAAGATGTCGGCGGCCAGCACGACGTCGATCTTCTTGCCGGTAATGTCGATGATGCGGCTGCGCACCACCTTGAGCAGGAAGTCGAAAGCAATCGCCAGACCGAGGCCGACCCCGAGTGCGACAAGCGACGGGATCGCGCCGTTCGGGATCACCCGGTCGTAAACGCTCATGGTGAACAGCGGCGCCGCGAGCGCCAGCATGTTGACGATGAAGGCCGCGATCGCAACGTGGCCGTAGTTCGAGCCGAAGCGGCTGACGACGGACCAGAACCAGTCCTTCTTGGGAAGGTCTCCGGTCGCGATTGCGCGCGGATCCGAGACCGCCGCGGTTCTTACGAAATACGCAAAGCCGGCATATTGCGCCTTGACGACGTCGAGACGCTCCAGCACGTCGGCGTCGCTTGCCGGGCTGGACGGATTGGCCAGTGTGAGGCGGCCCGCGGCCAGATCGATGCCGAGCAGGATTCTGGTCGAGCCGTCATGAAACAGGATCACCGCCGGCAGCACCAGCGCGGGAATTTCTTCGAGCGGACGTTCGACCAGTTGCGCTTCGAGGCCCGCGCGTCGCGCGGCCCGTTCATAAAGTGCCGCGCCCAGCGTGCCGCGTCCGAGCGGCAGTCCAGCCAACAGGGCACTTCGGCTGAGCGCACGGCCGTGGTGGGCCGCGAGATATAACAGGCTGTCGGCAAGCGGATCGGTGTGCGCCGACGGCGCCTCGGGCGAATTCACCGGGGCGGCGCCGGATGCAGGCACGTCAACTCTGGGCGCCGCGGCCTGAGGCGCAGCTCCGATTTTCGCCGAACCGAGCTTGGGCTCCAGCTTGAGGTCGAATTTGGGTGAGCGGATGTTCAACGGTGCCTCGGCATTTCCAAAGGCACGCCCTGCGCAAACCGAAGGCGGGGCGTCCCCTTAACGAAACCTAAATTCAGCTTCCGCAAGCTTTATAGGAAATCGCCGCAATGCACCCGAGCTATTTCGTGAAACCGGCCAACTAGCTGGACTTACAGTAAATCCAGCCGTGCTCTGGTTAATGGCACGCCTCCAAATCGAGGCGGCCAAATCGGCTTATTTCGTAGCCGCCGCAGGCGCATTGGTCACGCCGTATCGACCGGTCGCCATGAACAGCGCATTGGCTTCGCGCGGATCGGTCGAGCTCCAGCGATCGCCGAAAGTGATCACGCGCGGCTCCGGGGCCGGGGTGAACGGCGACATCCAGCGCTGAACCGGCGCGGCGACGTTCAGGGGTTCCGAACCGGGCTCGGGAGCGCTCACCAGGATCGGGGCGACCTTCAGCGGGATAAAGCCGAGCGGCTTGACTTCAAGCAGGTCGGCTTCCGGCGGCTTGGCGGTTTTCAGATAGCTCAACAGCTGTCCCATCGCGGCCAGCAACTGATAGTCGGCGAACACCGCAACGCCGCGGGCCGAGATCAGCGAGACATTGGCGTTGAAGAACTGGTTCTGCGAGTTGAGCAGATCGATCAGCGTGCGCTGGCCGAGTTCGTATTCCTTGCTGTAGGCGACGAAGGTGCGGCGCGCCGCCTCGACGTCGCGCAACAGGGACGCCGCGCGATCGGTCGTGATGGTTCGCGCCGACCAGGCCTTGTCGAGCGACTCCAGCGCCTCGCGCTGCAGCCGCGCATGTTTCTGCTGTTCCTCGATCATGCGCTGGGCGGCTTCGGTGCGCTTCCAGCTGCTCTGACCGCCGTTGAAGATATCCCAGCTGACGACCACCTTGCCGCTGGCCTCGTCATGCAGCCCCGGATAGACGATCGAATCGACGCCGCGCAGCACGTGGCCTTCGAGCGAAACGTTCGGCACGAAGGCGCCCGCGGTGGCATCGAAGGCCCGCTTGGCCGCCACCACATCGGCGCCGGCGGCGCGGATGGTCGGATTGTATTTGAAGGCGATGTCGAGCGACTCGTCGCGGCTCGCCGGAAGATCCGGCAGACGGCCGGGGAAGCGAAGATTATACGGCTCGATACCCACCGTCTTGCGGTACTTGGCCCGCGCGTTGTCGAGGCTCAACCGAAATTCGGCGAGCGCGGCTTCCGCGGCGGCGACGCGTTCTTCGGCCTGCTGGGTATCGCCCTCGCCGGCGCGGCCACCGGCGAAACGCGCCCGAACGTTCTTGCGCAGTTCGAGGTGGACCTGCAGGTTCTGCTCGGCGAGCGCCACGATGCGGGTGTAACGCGTCACGTCGACATAGGCTTCGGCGGCGTCGAGAGCGATCAGCTCGGTACGCTCATGCACGCGGAAGGCGGCGGCATCGACCCGGGCGGCCTGGCGCCAGATTTCGTTGAGGGAGGCAAAGCCGTCGAACAGGGTCTGGCGGATCGTGATACCAACCTCGCGGCCCGGCATATACTCGCCATTATTGACCGGCGGCGGCGTGATGTACTGGTTGAGCATTTCCGGGCCGGCGCTGGCGTCCAGCCTGACCTGTGGCAGCAATGCGCCCTGACTTTGGTGCAGCTCCGCCTCGGTTGCCTTGCGATTGGCCGCGGCCTCACCGACACCGGGATTAGTCTTCACGGCCTGGTTGATCGCGTCCATGATTGAATATGGCTGGGCCGAACGAGCGGCCTGCAAGCCTGCTGCCGAAACAGCCACAATGATTATTGCTTTTGATATGCGCCCCATAACGGTCAGCGGTATCAATAAACTCCAAGCCACGCAACCGGATGCGCCGCAGTTTTGACCCCAAAACGACTCAGTTCCTTCGGAAGGCGCGCGAGTGTTGCAAATTGGCCCCATTGCCCCGGAAGTGTTAATCCAGGTCACACATCTCCGACATCATACTGTCACGGCGACACACCCCCGACACGGCGCAACGCCGGCGCTGACGTGCTGCGCATAATAGAGTGTGAAAATGGCCGTTTTGCCCCGCGGCCGCGTTTGGCTAGGCCTCGGACCGTCCGCTGCCTCCGGGAGGGCCGAAAGCATGCTGCTTTGCAAAATTTCATATCTCCGATAGCAGCAATCGATATTGTTCTACCTTAGGTTTAAAAACCGTGGCGATCTGTCGCGACTCTCGCTTGCGGTTTCCGCAATCGCTGGCCCGACTCATCCGCTTCGCGGAAAGCCGAAGCACCGGATGATTTTCCGAAGCTGCCGCTGTCGCCACACCATCTGCACCGCATGAAACGCCATTGCCGTTTCAGACAAAATCCGAAGGCCTGCCGGAATCCTTGCCGGCGCGCTTGCCGCGCGGCCATGCGTTGGCTCTCGCGCAGCTTGTGCGGCGAACCGGCCGAAAATATACTCGGCCTCAAGCGAGTTCACCGAACCAGCAGGATTTCTGCGCATCAATCGGGGGCTGCCAGCATGCACGTCAGAAAAGCAATCGCCGCCGCTCTCTTCACGGCTTGCTGGCTTTCCGCCGGATCCATGGCCAGCGCAACGGAAAGTCAGGCCACTCCGGACACGGGTTGGCCGACGAAAGCCTGGCCGACTTCGACAGCCGAGGAGCAAGGCATGGATTCGGCCAGCCTTGCGCGATTGATCGAAACCGTCGGGATCTACCGGCAGGACAGCCTGATGGTGATCCGGCATGGCAAGATCGTCGCGGAGGCCTATTACGCCCCCAACGTCGCCGGCGTCAGCCACGACCTGAGATCGGTCACCAAGAGCATCACCGGCACCCTGACCGCGATCGAGATCGGCAATGGCCTGGTCGACAGCGTCGACCATCCGGTGGCGGACCTGTTTTCCGATCGCCAGATCGCCAATCTCGACGACAACAAGAAGGCGATGACGGTCCAGCACCTCTTGGACATGACGTCCGGCATTGCGTGGCAGGAAAAATCCTACACCCCGGATGAGACCATCATGCGGATGTACCGGGCGCCTGACCGTACCGAATTCGTGCTGAACCAGCCGATGTCCGACGCGCCCGGCGCCAAATTCTACTACAACAGCGGCAATCCCTATCTGCTGTCGGCGCTGATCACCAAAAAGACCGGACATAGCGCATTCGATTTCGCAAAAAAGGAATTGTTCGAACCGCTCGGCATCACCAGCGCCAAATGGGGCAACGTGGATGCCCAGGGCGTGACCGATGGCGAAGCCGGGCTCTCGCTGTCGCCCCAGGACATGGCGCGCATCGGCTACCTCTACCTCCACCAGGGAATGTGGGACGGCAAGCAGATCATCCCGTCGTCGTGGGTGGAGCGGACCAAAGCCGGAAGTGTGCCGGCGACCTTCGGCCTGCATTATTCCAACCTGTGGTGGTCGCGTCCCGACATGGACGCCTTCATGGCCCTGGGCCGCCACTCCCAGATGATCCTGGTGCTTCCGAAGCTGGATATCGTCGCCACCATGACCGGCATTTTGCGCGACGACGAATTTTATCCAATCGCGCGGTTGATCTATGACATCTCCCGCTCGGCCAAGTCCGACACACCGCTGCCGGCCGATCCGATAGCCCAGGGGTTGCTTGCCGCGGCGATTCACAACGCCGCCACGGAAAAGCCGACCGCGGTCGGCCCAAGGCCTGATCTCGCCAAGGAAATATCCGGGAAGGTGTTCAAATTCAGCGACAACGATCTGCACGTGAAGAGTTTCGCGCTGCATTTCTTCGACCAGGATTCGTCGTGGGAAATCACCACCGATACCGGCAAGGATCATTCGATCCAGCGGTTTTCCGGCCTGATGGGACTGGACGGGGTGTTTCGCAAGAGTCCGCCGGCGCCTTACGGCATCAATGCCGTCAAGGCGCGCTGGATCAACCAGCACACCTTCGAGGTCGATCGCCGCATTCTCGGTCACAGCGAAACCCAGCTTTGGACGCTGACCTTCGACGGCAACAAGGTCGACGTCGCCTTCGAAAATACCGACGGCACCAAGGCGCGTCTGCACGGTGAGATCGCCGACTGACCCCGGATCAAGCTCTCAGTCGCGCTTGTATTTGTAGTCGAACGCGTCTCCGCGCGCCGTGATCAGGCCGGCGGTCGGCGCCGGGAAGTGGATCGGCAGGATCAGCGTGTCGGTGCCGGCGACGGACGAAAAGAATTTGCGTCGCGACACCGCCGACTGTTTCGGGTCCCAGTCCGGCCGCGCCGACCATTCCGGCTCGCGGCACTGGATCTGGTGATGCATCAGGTCGCCGGCCACCACCGCGCGCTTGCCTTTGGAAAAGATGTTGACGCAGCAATGGCAGGGCGAATGCCCGGGCGTCGGCGTCAGGGTCACGGTGTCGTCGAGCGCGTAATCGTCATCGACCAATAGCGCCTGCCCGGCCTCGACGATCGGCAGGCAGTTGTCGCGGAACACAGTGCCCGGCGGATTGGCGCCCTTGGCATTCTCGGCTTCCCACACCGCGTATTCCTTTTTGTGAAACACGTACTTCGCATTCGGGAACGTCGGCACCCAGCGGCCGTCGCGCAACGTGGTGTTCCAGCCGGTATGGT
>Ga0068854_100001672_pt1 | contig 13505 bp, 12 predicted proteins | sample KBSCornC42_FD_66590 | JGI IMG/M metagenome (GOLD analysis project Ga0068854, IMG submission 66590) | Corn rhizosphere microbial communities from Kellogg Biological Station, Michigan, USA - KBS Corn C4-2 | ecosystem: Host-associated > Plants > Roots > Rhizosphere > Soil ... | reverse complement strand
GCGGCGAGATAGACGAACAGCTTGAACGCCGAGCCCGGCTGGCGGCGTGCCTGGGTGGCGCGGTTGAACGGGCTGGCGGCATAGTTGCGTCCGCCGACCATCGCGACGACGCGGCCGTCGGGTCGCATCGCGACGAGTGCCACCTGCGCCTTGCCAAGGCCGGAAGCCTTGATCACGCGCTCGGCCGCGGTCTGCAGCCGCATGTCGAGCGTGGTCGTCACGGTCTGCTCGGTGGCGACACCGCCGGCGCGGTCGCGGGCCTCGGGGAGCACCCAGTCGGCGAAATAGGTGCCGTTGGGCAGGGTCTCGTCGCTGTCCTGGACGTGCAGCACGGCCGGGCGCACACGGCGCGCCTCGGCCTCGGTGATGAACCCGGCCTCCTGCATAGCGCCGATCACCAGCCGCTGGCGCTCGCGGGCGCCGTCGAGATTTCCGGTGGGGGCGAGGCGGCTCGGCGCCTTGACGAGGCCGGCGAGCAGCGTCGCCTGGCTCAGCGTCAGATGCTCGGGCGTGGTCGAGAAATAATGCTGGGCGGCAGCGCGCAGGCCGTAGACGTTGTCGCCGAAATAGACGTTCGAGAGATAACGCGAGAGGATCTCGTCCTTGCTCAGCCAGGCCTCCAGCCAGAAGGCGATCAGCACTTCCTGCGCCTTGCGCCCGAAGGTGCGGCGGGAGTTGAGGAACGCATTCTTGGCGAGCTGCTGGGTGATCGTGCTGCCGCCCTGCGATCCGCCGCCCGAACTGACGTTGTGGAACGCCGCGCGGGCGATGCCGCGGGGGTCGACGCCCCAATGGCTATAGAAGCGCCGGTCCTCGATCGCGATGAAGGCCTGTGCCACATGGTCGGGCAGCTTGGAGACGTCGACCGGCTTGCCGATCACCGCCCCGCGCCGCGCGATCGGCGTGCCGTCAGATGCGAGCAGCGTGATCGACGGAGGCGCGGGCGGCCGCAGCGACTTGGAAAGCGGCGCGGTGATCGCCAGCCAGGCGACCGCGGCGATGAACAGCAGGATGCACACCGCGAGCCCGCGGACGATCCAGCGTCCCCAGCGGATGCGACGCTTGGCGGGAGTAGAGGGCGGCAGGTCGTCGCCGCCATCGAAGCCGCCGCCTGCGCCATAGCCGCCGCGATAGGGCTCGTGCGGCGCCGTGCTTTCACCCGCCCCCATGCCGGGCCGCCAGATCGGTTCGCGCTTGTCGCGCCGCCCCTGCGGACGCCAGCCCTGCGGTTGTGCACCATCGTCGTCGGCGCCATCGCGCCGCAACGGGAATCGACTATCGGGGATGCCGGGCTCGCGCGCCATGGCCCCGCCTTAGCCGACTATCTGTGTTATCGCAATAACACACAGGGATTTTGCGGAGGGATGGTCGCTCAGGCCTCCAGCTCAATGTCCCAGTAGAGCCAGTCGCGCCAGGTATCGTGGAGGTGGTTGGGCGGGAAGCGGCGGCCATGTTCCTGGAGCTGCCAGCTCGTCGGCCGGATCGGCTGGATGTAGAGCGGCATGCCGGCCTGCTGGGGGGTGCGGCCGCCCTTTTTCAGGTTGCAAGGCGCGCAGGCGGTGGCGACATTTTCCCAGGTGGTGCGCCCGCCCTGGGCGCGGGGAATGACGTGGTCGAAGGTGAGATCCCGATGCGATCCGCAATATTGGCAGGCGAACTTGTCGCGGAGGAACAGATTGAACCGGGTGAAGGCGGGGAATTGCGAAGGCCGGACATATTGTTTGAGCGCGATGACCGAAGGAAGCTTCAGCACCGCGCTGGGACTTCGCACCTCGCGTTCATAATAGCAGACGACATCGACGCGTTCGAGAAAGATTGCCTTGATTGCCGTCTGCCAGGGCCACACGCTGAGGGGATAATAGCTCAACGGTGTGTAGTCGGCGTTCAGCACGAGCGCCGGGCACCCATCCGGATGGCGGATCAGATCGGGATGGTACATGCAAGAACCTCACCCTCGATTTCGGTGCCTCGCCTCTTGCGCAGAAGCGTGACGCCCGCATGACAGCATATGCCGCGACTCACGGTCAAGAGCCACATTCATGAATATCCACACCCGATTTGCCCCCAGCCCCACCGGTCGACTCCATCTCGGCCATGCCTATTCCGCGCTGCAGGCCCACGACTTTGCACGGGGCGCAGGCGGTCGTTTCACCCTGCGCATCGAGGATATCGACGGCACGCGCTCACGGCCCGAGCATGTCGCAGCGATCCTCGCCGATCTCGACTGGCTGGGGCTGGCATGGGACGAAGTGCCGACGTTCCAGTCGCAGCGGCTGGGGCTGTACCAGGACGCGCTCGACCGGCTACGCGCAATGGGGCTGCTCTACCCCTGTTTCTGCACGCGCGCGGACATCGCTGCGAGTCTCTCCGCGCCGCATGGGCCGGATGGCCCGCTCTATCCTGGAACCTGCCGCGGCTTGGTCGATCCCGATCTGACGCGCCCGCACAGCTGGCGGATCGACGTGGCGAAGGCCGTCGCGCGGACGGGGCCGCTCACCTGGCACGACGCCCATGCCTGCACGGTCGATGCCGATCCCCTGAGCCACGGCGACGTGATCCTCGCCCGCAAGGACGCACCGGCCAGCTATCACCTCGCCGTGACAGTGGACGATGCGGCGCAGGGCATCAGCCATGTCGTGCGCGGCGCCGATCTGTTCGCCGCCACCCATGTCCACCGCCTGCTCCAGGCGCTGCTCGACCTGCCGACACCCGAATACCGCCACCATGCGCTGCTCGCCGGGCCGGACGGCCAGCGCCTCGCCAAGCGGCACGGCGCGCCAACGCTGGAGTCGCTGCGGCTGGCGGGTGAGAATGGCCCCGCGCTGGCGGACAGACTGCGCAAAGGGGAAGTACCGATTGGCTTCGGCCCGATCGAGGCGTAGGGTACCGCGATGTTGTTTCTCGCGATCCTGTTCCTCGCAGCGGTCCTGGCGACGCTGTTCTTCCTCATCAAGGGGCTGGTCACCATGGCCGGCACCACCACGCAGGACCTGGAAGGCGACGGCCCCAGCGAGCGCGCGTTGCGATCGAACAAGCTGATACAGAAGCGCATCCTGTTCCAGGCGGTGGCGATCGGCGTCGCCGCGCTGATCCTGCTGATCGCCTCCGCCAAGAGCTGAGCAGGTCAGCCGCCGCTGACCCGCCACACGGTGTTGCCGAGATCATCCGCGATCAGCAGCGCGCCGGTCTTGTCGAGCCCCAGCCCGACCGGGCGGCCATGCGCCTTCTCGCCCTCGACGAAGCCGGTCACCACGTCGACCGCCTTGCCCGAGGGACGTCCCTCGGCGAACGGCACGTAGATCACCTTGTAGCCGTTAAGATGGCCGCGATCCCAGCTGCCATGCTCGCCGATGAACGCGCCGGAGCGCCACTGCGGCGGGAGCGCGGCGGCGTTGGCGGCGAACACCATGCCCAGCGGGGCGACATGGCTGCTCAGGCCGTAATCGGGCTTGATCGCCTTGGCGACGAGGTCCGGCCGCTGCGGCTTGACGCGCGGATCGACATGCTGGCCCCAATAGCTGTACGGCCAGCCATAGAAGCCGCCATCGCGCACCGAGGTGAGATAGTCCGGCACCAGGTCCGGCCCCAGCTCGTCGCGTTCGTTGACCACGGTCCACAGCACGTTGGTCAGCGGCTCGAACTGCAGGCCGTTGGGGTTGCGCAGGCCGGTGCCGTAGAGCCGGTAGGCGCCGCTCGCCCGATCGACTTCCCAGATGGCGGCGCGGCCACGCTCGGCGTCCATGCCGTTCTCGGTGATGTTGCTGTTCGAGCCCACGCCCACGTACAGCTTGGTGCCGTCGGGGCTGGCGACGAGGCTCTTGGTCCAGTGATGGTCGATCGGGCCGCCGGGCAGGTCGACCAGCTTGGTGCCCGCCGCGGTGATGCTGGTCTGACCGGTCTGGTAGGGGAAGCGCAGGATCGCGTCGGTATTGGCGACGTACAGGTCGCCGCCGACCAGCGCCACGCCGAAGGGCGAGTTCAATCCGGTGATGAACTTGGTCTTGAGCTCGGGCACGCCGTCGCCATTCGCGTCGCGCAGCAGGATGATGTCCATGCCTGCCTTGCCGCCGCCATGGGCGTGCGCCTGGATGAGGTTCATCGCCACGTCCTTGGGGCGATGGATCGGCTCGGACGGACCGTCGGTCTCGACGACCAGCACGTCGCCATTAGGCAAAGTGTACACCGTGCGCGGCTTGGCGAGCCCGGTGGCGAAGGCCTGGACCTTCATGCCTGCCGGTACCTTGGGCTTGGCCGACCCCCAGGGTGCGGGCGGTACCACATGCATCGGCGGCACGAGATATTGCTGGATGTCCGGCAGCTTGGGATCGCCACCGATCTGCTGGCTGGTATCGCCGCCCTTGCTGGCGCAGCCGGCGAGCGCGAGCGTGGCGCTCGCGGCGAGAAGCAGTGCACGCATCAGCGAACCCCTCCGAACAGGCTTTGGCGCAGCAGGATCGCACCCAGCGCCGAAGCGCCGGTAAGGATCAGCACGGTCAGCACCGACAGGATCAGCCCGGCCGGCATCGCCCCGTACGCGTCGCGGCTGTGAATGAAATTGTTGAGCAGCGCCAATACCATGGCGACGGCATAGGCGATCGCATAGGGGGTGAGCAGCCGATTCGCCCGCACTGCCGGCCGCAGCAGGTCGACGATGCCGACGATCGCGCCGAGCGCGCCCAGCACCATGCCCCCGGCGATCAGCCAGTCGGAGAAATTCTTCCAGGCGATGTCATAGGTCCGGAAATAGGCGATGTCGGTGATCATGCCCACAAAGAAGCATACAAAGGGCAGGCCGAGCACGATCGGGTGCAAGGGCAGGCCATAGGATCGGGTGCGAAGCGGTACGGGATCGGGCACGGGACGTCTCCCCAGACGAGGCAGGTCCTTCGAACGGTCGCGCTTTCAAGGGGTTCCGTCGCTTCCCCTCAAGCCCCTAGCCCAGGCCCCGCATACGCCTTACCTTCCCGGCCCATGGTCAAGCTCAACAAGATCTACACCCGCACCGGCGACGCCGGCACTACTGGGCTGGCGGACGGCTCGCGCGTCTCCAAGGCCTCGGCGCGGATGGAAACGATCGGCGATGTCGACGAGGCGAACAGCGCGATCGGCGTCGCGCGCACCGCGCTCGCGGCCGGCGAGCCGCTCGATGCCACGCTCGCCCGCATCCAGAACGACCTGTTCGATCTCGGCGCCGATCTCGCCACGCCGGGCGAGCGGGAGGGCGCGCTGCGGATCACGCCCGGACAGATCGCATGGCTGGAGGCCGCGATCGACACGCTCAACGACGATCTCCAACCGCTCAACAGCTTCGTGCTGCCCGGCGGCAGCCCGGCGGCGGCGGCGATCCACCTCGCCCGCGCGATCACCCGCCGCGCCGAACGCGCCGCGGTGGCGGCGAACGATCAGGGCACGCTGAGCAGCAACGCGCTCATCTATCTCAATAGACTTTCAGATTTTTTGTTCGTCGCCGCCCGCACCATGAACCAAAAGGGAGCGGCGGACGTTTTGTGGGTCCCTGGGGGACCTCGTAACCAATAGCCGTTGCTGCGCGCATCCCTCCGTATGGGTTGCCCACGCAACCGGTCTGCGGTAGGAGAACAGAATGCGAACGATGCCCGCCACTGCCGCCACCCCGGACGCCTTGGCGGCGCAGTTCGCGAACGTCCGCGCGCTCAGCACCGCGCTGGTGGCACCGCTGTCCGATGCCGATGCGACGCTCCAGTCGATGGACGACGCGTCCCCAGCCAAATGGCATCTCGCGCACACGACCTGGTTCTTCGAGACCTTCGTGCTGCGCGACCATGTGCCTGGCTATCGCCTGTTCGACGAGCGCTGGCCGTTCCTGTTCAACAGCTATTATGAGGCCGAAGGGCAGCGCCACGCCCGCCCCCGGCGCGGCATGCTCTCGCGCCCGACCCTGGACGAGGTCCAAGCCTATCGCGCGGCGGTGGATGCGGCGATCGTCGCCGCGATGCCGACGCTGCCGGCCGAGGCGCTGACGCTGATCGCGCTGGGCTGCCAGCACGAGCAGCAGCACCAGGAGCTATTGCTCACGGACATTCTCCATCACTTTTCGGTCAATCCGCTCGAGCCGGCGATGTGGCCCGGTGCGGCCAAGGTGCCGGTGGCGATGCCCGGACCGATCGGCTGGATCGAAGGCGCGACAGGCCAGGCCAGCGCGGGCATCGACATGCCCGAGGACCTGAAGGGCTTCGCCTTCGACTGCGAGACCCCGCGCCACCCCACCCTTCTTCACCCGCACGCGCTGGCCGATCGCACGGTCACCAACGGCGAATGGGCGGCGTTCATCGCCGATGGCGGCTATGCCGACCCGCGCCACTGGCTCTCGGACGGCTGGGCCTGGGTGCAGGCCGATCGGATCACCGCCCCGCTCTATTGGGCGGAGATCGACAGTGTGTGGACCCGCTTCGGGCTTGACGGCCGCCGCCCGATCGATCCCGCCGCGCCGGTGACGCATGTCAGCTTCTTCGAGGCCGATGCCTATGCCAGCTGGGCCGGCGCCCGGCTGCCGACCGAGTTTGAATGGGAAGCGGCCGCAGCGGGCGCCGATCCGCTGGGCGGCAACCAGCTCGATGCCGCCGGCCCGGCCGAGCCCCGCCCATCCACCGGCGGCCCCGCATGGTTCGGCGACGTGTGGGAATGGACCGGCAGCGCCTATCGCCCCTATCCCGGCTTCCGCACCGTGGAGGGCGCGGTCGGCGAATATAACGGCAAGTTCATGAGCGGGCAGTTCGTGCTGCGCGGCGGCAGCTGCGCCACCCCGCGCGGCCATGTCCGCGCCAGCTACCGCAATTTCTTTTATCCCCACCAGCGCTGGCAGTTCACCGGCGTACGTCTGGCGAAGGACCTCTGATGCTCAAGCAGGAACTCGAAGACGGCCAGGCGAGCCTTGCCGACCCCCATTTCCGCGCCGACGTGCTGACCGGCCTCGCCGCCAGCCCGCGCGCGATTCCCGCCCGCTGGTTCTACGACCGCCGCGGCTCGGAGCTGTTCGAGGAGATCACCGAGCTCCCCGAATATTATCCGACCCGCACCGAGACGGCGCTGCTCGAATCGATCGCCGGCGATCTCGGCGACCTTGCCGCCCCCAATGCGGCGGTGGTGGAATTCGGCTCCGGCTCGTCGGCGAAGACGCCGCGGCTGCTCCGCGCGATCGAGCCGGCCGCCTATGTGCCGATCGACATTTCCGGCGAATTCCTGCGCCACTCCGCATCGCAGCTTTCCCAGGCATTCCCGGGCCTGCCGGTCTACCCGGTCGAGGCCGACTTCCTACGCCCGGTGCCGCTGCCCGAACAGGTGGCGAAGATGCCGAAGCTCGGCTTCTTCCCCGGCTCGACGATCGGCAACATGAACGCCTGGCACGCGGTCGACCTGCTGCGCGCGATGCGCGAATGGCTGGGCGAAGGCGCGCGGCTGCTGATCGGCATGGACCGGGTCAAGTCGCCCGAGATCCTCGTCCCCGCCTATGACGATGCAGCCGGCGTGACCGCGGCGTTCAACCTCAACCTGCTGGAGCGGATCAACCGCGAGCTGGACGGCACCATCCCGGTCGACGCCTTCCGCCACCGCGCGATCTGGAATACCGACTATGCCCGGATCGAAATGCATCTGGAGGCGCAGCGTAACGTCGACTTCACCGTCGACGACCGCCCCTTCACGATGGCGGCGGGCGAGACGATCCACACCGAGAACAGCCACAAATACGGCCCCAATGGCGCGCGCCAGCTGCTCCGGTCGGGCGGCTGGACGCCGATCGAGCAATGGACCGACGACAAGGACTGGTTCGCGCTGATCCTCTGCGAAGCCCAGCCGCTGCGCCGGGCGCCGTAACAGACCGTTGACCGGGCGTGTGCCAGGCCGCAAGGCTCCCGCCCATGCGCTTCTTTTCGGACAATGCCGCCGCCGTCTGCCCGCCCGTGCTCCAGGCACTGGTGGAAGCGAACACGCTCGACACCGCCTATGACGGCGATGCCTGGTCGAAGCGGCTCGACGGCGCCTTCTCGGATCTGTTCGGCACGCAGGTGCGCACGCTATGGGTGCCCACCGGCACCGCGGCGAACTGCCTGGCGCTGACCGCGCTTTGCCCGCCGCATGGCGGCATCGTCTGCCACCGCGACGCGCACATCCATTGCGACGAGGGTGGCGCGCCCGAATTCTACACCCACGGCGCCAAGCTGCTCACCGCCACCGGCCCCGGCGCCAAGCTGACGCCCGAGGCGATCCATGCCGTCGTCGATCCGATCCGCAACGACGTGCACCAGGTGCAGCCGCACGCGATCTCGATCACCAACGCCACCGAATATGGCCTGGTCTATACGCCCGACGAAGTCGCGGCGATCGGCGATCTTGCCAAGGCCCGCAAGCTGGGCCTGCACATGGACGGGGCCCGCTTCGCCAATGCCGTGGCGCATCTCGATTGCCATCCGGGCGACGTGACCTGGCGGGCGGGTGTCGATGCGCTGAGCTTCGGCTTCGTCAAGAATGGCGGCATGAGCGCCGAGGCGCTGGTCTTCTTCCGGCCCGAACTGGCCGACGTGACGCTGTACCGCCGCAAGCGCGCCGGACTGCTCTTCTCCAAGGGCCGCTATCTCGCCGCGCAGCTGCTGGCGATGCTGGAGAACGACGTCTGGCTCGCCAATGCCCGCGCCGCCAATGCCGGGGCGCGACTGCTGGCCGAGGCTGCCGGCGATCGGCTGGTCCACCCGGTGCAGGCCAATGAAGTGTTCCTGAAAGCGAACCCGGCGGAAGCCCAAGCCTTGCGCGCGCTGGGCTTCGACTTCTACGACTGGGCCGAGGGCGAAGTCCGCCTCGTCACCAGCTGGGACCAGGCGGAAGACGCGATCCGCCCGCTGGCTCAGGCGATCGCGGCGCTGTGATCGGGGCACCGGCCCTGCCGCGCTCGGCGCGGATCACCGTGCTGATCCCCTTCCTGCTGGTGACGCTGATCTGGGGCTCGACCTGGCTCGTCATCAAGGACCAGCTGGCAGTGGTGCCGCCCAGCTGGTCGGTAAGCTATCGCTTCCTCGTCGCGGGCGTGACGACGTTGCTCTGGGCGGCGTTCCGGCGCGACCGGCTGCTGCTCGATGCGCGCGGCTTCCTCTTCGCCGCCTGCCTGGGGCTCGCCCAGTTCGTGCTCAACTTCAACTTCGTCTACCGCGCGGAGTCGCACGTCACCTCGGGCGTCGTCGCGGTGGTCTATGCGCTGCTGCTGGTGCCCAATGCGATCCTCGCCCGCATCTTTCTCGGCCAGAAGATGGGGCGGCAGCTGCTGATCGGCTCGATCGTGGCGATGGCGGGCGTGGCGCTGCTGTTCCTCCACGAGGCACGGCTCAACCCCGTGGGGCCGCACGAGGCGCTGCTCGGCATCGGCATCGCGCTGGCCGGCGTGCTCTCCGCCTCGGTCGCCAACGTGATGCAGGCGACCGGCACCGCCAAGGCCTATCCGATGGCGACCACGCTCGGCTGGGCAATGCTGATCGGATCGGCGCTCGATGCGGGCTTCGCGCTCGCCACGGTCGGCCCGCCGGTGATCGAGACGCGGCCTGCCTATCTGCTCGGCATCGTCTATCTCGGCGTGATCGGTTCCTCGATCACCTTCACCATCTATTTCCAGCTGATCCGCACCATCGGTCCCGCCAAGGCGGCGTACACCAGCGTGCTGATCCCGGTGATCGCGATGCTGCTGTCGACGCTGTTCGAGGGCTATCGCTGGTCGCTGCTCGCCGTGGGCGGCGGCGTGCTGGTGCTGGTCGGGCTGGTGCTGGCCTTGAGGGCGCGTAGGCCCAACCGGTAATCGGCGTAGCGCGGCCGCCAGCCGAGTAGCCGCTTTGCCTTGCCGTTCGCCACCCGCCGGTTCTCGGCATAGAAGGCGCGCGAGGCGGCGCTGAGCTCGACTTCGTCGGGCGTCACCGCCGGGCCGGGATCGATGCCGAGCAGCTCGGCGGCATAGGCGAGCACCTCGGCCTGCGGCGCAGGGAGATCGTCGGCGAGATTGTACGCGCCGGGCGACCCTTCGAACGCCGCGATCACGCCTGCGACGAGATCGTCGACATGCACCCGGCTGAACACCTGGCCGGGGAAATAGACGCGCGTCGCCCCCGCCGCCATCCGCTCCAGCGCCGAACGCTCGGGGCCGTAGATGCCCGGCAGGCGGAAGACATGTGCATTGGGCAGCGCGCCCCAGCCGAGATCCGCCTCGACCCGGCCGCCGCGCCGCCCCCGCAGCGGCGCACTCTCGTCCACCCAGCCGCCGCCGGTATCGCCGTACACACCGGTGGAGGAGAGATAGCCGAGCCATTTGCCGCTCGCCGCAAGATCGGCGCCATAGGCAGCGAGCACCGGATCGCCCTCGCCCGGTGGGATGCTGGAGAGGATATGCGTCGCCATCGTGATTTCCACACGGGTGCGCGCCTGATCGGCGAAGGTAGCGCGGGTGACGGTGGCGACGACTCCGCCGCCAGCCTCCACCGCCGCCATCAGCCGCGACGCGGTGTAGCCGGGGCCGAAGACGAGCAGGCGAACGACGCTCACTGCACGCTCCCGAACAGCGCGCCGAAAAAGTCGCCCTGGTTCCAGCTCGGCCGTGCGTCGCCGTCGGCCAGCGCCTGCACCGTCGCCAGGCCGACATGCTTGTACTTCACCGCCGAATTCCAGTCGAACGGCAGGTCTATCTGGTCCGACGGCTTGTGATAATTCTCGTCGAGAAACTTGCGCGCTACCACCGCGCCGGTGCCGCCGGGACCGGTATCGATCGACACCGCCGGGATGCCCGCCTGGACGAAGCTATAATGGTCCGAGCGGACGAAGAACATCTCCTCCGGCTCTGGATCAGGCACCACGCCCAGCCCTTCGGCCTTGGCCGCGGCGGCGACCACCGGACCGATGCTCGATCGCTCGCCGCCCAGCACTACCAGGTCGACCAGCGGATAGGTGAGGATCGGCATGTCGAAATTGACGTCGGCGACGATCGAGCCCTTGGGCACCGTCGGGAAATGCGCGAAATAGTCGGAGCCGATCAGCCCCTTCTCCTCGGCGGTGAGCGCGACGAACAGCAGCGAGCGGCGCGGCCGCTTGCCGCTTTCCTCGATCGCCTTGGCGATCTCCAGCAGCATCGACACGCCGATCGCATTGTCCATCGCGCCGTTGTAGATCGTGTCGCCCTTGACCGGCTCGCCGACGCCGACATGGTCGAGATGGGCGGAGAGCACCACCGTCTGCGCCTTGAGCGCGGGATCGCTGCCCTCGATCCTGCCGACCACATTGTGGCTGTCGCGCGTCGAGAGCCGAGTCTTGCTCGCCACCGCCAGCGTGCCGGTGAGCGGCCCAGTCGGCATGCGGCTGCCGCGCGTCTGTGCGGCGAGCACATCGGCCCAACGCAGCTTCGCGCCCTCGAACAGCTTGGCCGCGCCGGCCTGGCTCACCTGGCCGACGACCGGCGCATTGGGCGACACCGCGTTGGCGACGCCGTCCGGCCCTGCCCAGCCGGTACGCGGATAGGCATAATAAGGCGCGAACTTCTCGACGCTGAAGTCCCTGGCCCGCGCGATCGTCTCGATGATCAGCACCGCCTTGGCGCCGCGCGCCGCCGCCAGCCGCGCCTTTTGCCCGTCGTCGCCGAAATGGGCGTTGACCTCGTTGGGCAGGCCCTTGGGGGTGCCGTCAAGGACCGCGACGATCTTGCCGCGCACGTCCAGGCCCTTGTAGTCGTCGCGCTTCCCCTGCGGGTAGACGATGCCATAGCCGGCGAAGACCAGCTCGCCTTCCGCCTTGAAGTCGGGTGCCGAGGGCACCGGCTCGTTGACGAAATCCTTGCCGAAGGCGAACGGCACGTCCTTGCCGCCGCGCTTCAGCAACCAGGTCGCCTTTTCGGCGGGGCGATAGGTGGTCAACTTGACCGGCTGGAACCAGCCGCCATTCGCGCCCGGCGTGAGACCCATCGCGAGCATCCGCGCGGCGACATATTCGGCCGCGACGTCGAAGTCGCGCGTTCCCGCCTCACGACCACGTAGCGCATCCGAGGCGAGGAACTGGACATGCGCCTTGATCGCCGCCTGTTCGGGGGTCAGCGGCGCCGCCTGCTGCGCCAGCGCGGGGCTGGCGAGCAGGAGCAGGGCAAGCAGCGCGTGCTTCACCAGGGCTTACTTCGCGCCCGGACCGTCATAGGTGAGGCCGAAGAAATCGCCCTTGTTCCACACCGGCTTCGCGTCGCCATTGGCGATCGCATTGGCGATGCGGAAGTTCACGTCGACGAAGCGCACGCCCGACTGCCAGTTGATCGCCGGCTGCTGGTCGATCTGGTCGGAAGGCTGGTGATAATGGTTCTTCATGAAGTGGTCGATCGCCGCGCGGCCCGGGCCGCCGGCACCCGGCCACAGGAATACCGAGGGCACGCCCTTGCGCACGAAATTGTAGTGATCCGAACGCACGAAGATATTCTCGCCCGGCAAGGGATCGTCGGACATCTTCACGCCGATCTCGGCCGCCGCCTTGGCGACGATCGGCCCCAGCGTCGAATGGTTGGCGCCGTACACCACGATATCCTCGAACGGATAGGTGATGATCGGCATGTCGAGGTTCACGTCGGCGACGATGGTGTTCTTGATCGTGGGATTGTTGGCGAAATAGTCGGAGCCGACCAGGCCCTTCTCCTCGGCGGTCACCGCCAGGAACAGGATCGAGCGGCGGGGCTTGGTGCCGGCCGCCTTGAAGCGCTTGGCCTCCTCGATCAGCGAGGCAGTGCCGATCGCGTCGTCGAGCGCGCCGTTGTTGATCGTGTCGCCCTTCGCGTCGGGCTTGCCCACGCCGATATGATCGAGATGGGCGGAGAGCACGACGACTTCGCCGGCCAGCTTGGGATCGCTGCCTTCGATCATGCCGGCGACGTTGAAGCTCGGCATCGGCGTCAGCGCGGTCTTGATCGCGATGGTCAGCGTACCCGGCAGCTGGATCGCCTTAAAGGTCGCACCGTCGACCGCGGCTGCCTTGGCGATCGACGCCCAGGGGGTCTTCGCCCCCGCGAACAGCTTCTCGGCGCCTGCCATGCTCAGCAGACCCAGCCCCGGCGTGCCGGGTGCGGCGATATGGCCGGTGCCATCGGCATTGCCCCAGGTGACGCGCGGCCGGTTGGCATAGGCGGCGTACATCGAGAAGGGCCGTGTCTTGGCGGTAAGCGGCGACTCGAGCGTGATATAGCCGACCGCGCCGTGCTTCTTCGCGATCTCGGCCTTGGCGGCGGGGTTCTGGAAATGCGCGCCTTCCTCGCCCGGGAAACTCGACGGCGCGCCGCCGAAGAAGGCGACGATCTTGCCCTTCACGTTGACGCCCTTGTAGTCGTCGCGCCCCAGCCCGACGATGCCGTAGCCGACGAACACCACCGGCGCGGTGACGCTATATTCCGGCTTCTCAGGGTTCGCGCCGGCGATGAAGTCCTTGCCCGCCTCCAGCGTGATCGGCGCCGCCTTGCCGCGGCCGATCGACATCGCGCC
>Ga0068854_100001663_pt1 | contig 13536 bp, 10 predicted proteins | sample KBSCornC42_FD_66590 | JGI IMG/M metagenome (GOLD analysis project Ga0068854, IMG submission 66590) | Corn rhizosphere microbial communities from Kellogg Biological Station, Michigan, USA - KBS Corn C4-2 | ecosystem: Host-associated > Plants > Roots > Rhizosphere > Soil ... | reverse complement strand
CGAATCGTGACGGTGTAGTAGAAATCTCCGGGTGCCTTGTTCTTGTCCGTGATGATCATCGTCTTTCCATTCCCCTCGACGTCCTCGCTGAATTGAGAGGTTGGAAGACCGTTCGTGTGGAGGAAGATCCAGTCATCATCCGGATTCGCCTGGTGCATTAGAACTTTCCCCGCCGCCCCCATGCAGGCCACCAGGCACGAAAACGCGAAGTCGTCCGGCGGTGTGGTGAACGTCACTTTCACGATGGGGCTTTTTCCATTGTCGTCACTGCACTCGCACCCGTTCTGCTCCTTTCCATTCTTCCGCGTCTTCGCTGTCTTCCTGGATGTCGAGCTCATGGACGCCCCCGATCGTGAGTGACTTTCTCAATCCCGCTTCGAGCTCTCGCGCACGAGTCGCATGAACGTCGGCCTTCGGTAGCCTCGATGAGCCAATTCTTCCACCAGGGGCTTCGCCTCCTCGCGCTCGCCGAGATGGAGCAGGGCAGCGGCCTGCACGGCGATGAGCTCAGTTTCCGGGTCGACTCGTGTGATCGAATCCTCGACCGCAATGGCGTGCACCCAGGCATCGTGTGCGCCGCGCGCATCTCCCGAGCGCGAGAGCGCCGTGCCCAGCGTGACCGAGGCATCGGCCGCGGCGCGGTGGGATTCGATGTCGTCCGGCTTCTCCTTCAGCGTCGCGGCGCTCGCGGCGCTCGCACGCTGCGCGGCTGCGAGCGCGTCCTGCACTCGCGCCAGCGCCAACAGCGTCCGCGACTCGCTGATACCCGCGAGCATGCGCTCACCCACCATGTAGGGATCGGCCGGATTCTTCGCCAGAGAACGCGCGATCTCCGCATCGCCATCGCGCTGCTGCTTGAGCGACTTCTCCGCCTCGCCACGCTCCAGCAAGGCCTGGGCTACCTGGCGATCGCTCTTCGCCAATTGCCATTTCAACACGGCATCGCTGGTGTCGTGGGCCGCGAGTGATGCGAATGCGTCGTGCGCTGCCCGTGCGTCCACGAGTGCCCCGTCGATGTCGCCCATGAGCACCTTGAGCTCGCCGCGATAGGCATGGCCCACGGCGACGTCACGTTGCTTTTCGCGGTTCGTCGTGTCGTGCGCCAGTGTGGCTTCCTTGATCGCGAGCTCCCGGTCATGGTTCGCCAGCGCTCCCGCGAGGTCGCCGAGCTTTCGCCGCGCGACCGCTTCCGCATTGAGCTCAGCCGCGAGCGACACCTGCCAGGGCAGGCTGTCCGGGCGCAGGTCCACGAGCTGCTGGTTGATGTCGCGACTCGCACGATACGATGCGACCGCGCCAGCCAGATCGCCCTTGGCCTGCTTCGCGAAACCGATGTTGTTGAGCGCGTACGCGAGCTCCTCGCGATAGCCGAGGCTGTCGGGGTAGTGCGCGATGAGCCGCTTGCTGATTGCGACGAACGGAAGGAAATGCCGGAGCGCGGCATCGACGTTCCCCAGCTCCCACTCCACGTTCCCCGCCCAGAACTGACTGTGTGCGAGCCCGATCTGCCAGCGGCCGTTCAACGAGTCCTTGGCGGCGAGCCCCGTCGCGATCTGGAGCGACTGGCGCATCAGATCGCCCGCCGGCGCGAGCTTGCCTTGGCTCATGCGCACCTCGCCCAGCTGCTGCAGCGCCTCCGCACGCCGGTACAGCTCCTCGCTGCTGAGCTGCGACGCGGGAACGGCGGCGAAGTACGCCAGCGCGCGATCGCCAACGGCATCGAGGAGATCCAGTCGTCCAAGCGCCGTGAGCTTGTCGCGAAGATCGCCGAGCATGAACCCGATGAGCTCCTCGGCCTGTCCTTCTCTCGCGACGGCGACCGCACGCGCCCGCGCGACTCGGCGCGCCTGAATCGCGGCCCCCACGCCGGATGCCGCCAGCAGCACCAGCGCGAGAGCCGAGAAGGCCACGCTCACACGATGCCGTCGCACGAACTTGCCGGCGCGATACGGAATGCTCGCCGTGTGCGCGGACACGGGCTTGTTCTCGAGATATGCATCGAGATCCAGCGCGAGCGCGTTCGCGGTCGCGTAGCGACGCTCGCGGTCGCGCTCGAGCGCGTGCAGTATCACGGAATCGAGATCCCCGGACAGCGCGTGACGCACGTCCGCGCTCTCGGCGTGACGCTCGCCCGCGATGAGCGCGCGGCGCTCCTCCTGCAGCGACGCAAACTGCACGCTCGGCGGCGGCGGATCGTTGGAGACGCGCTGCGCGAGGAGCGCAGCCCATCCGGGATATTTCTCCGGATCGAATGGCAGCACGCCCGCGATCAGCTCGTAGAGCATCGCGCCGAGCGCGTAGATGTCCGCACGCGTGTCGATGTCGAGGCCGTCGGACAGAAATTGCTCGGGGCTCATGTACGCGGGCGTGCCGAGCGCGATGCCGGTGGCCGTGAGCCGGGCACTATCCGCCGTCGGTGCGATCGCCTTCGCGATGCCGAAGTCGATGACCTTGCACAGCGGTTCGCCGTCGGTCTCCGTCACGACCACGTTCGAGGGTTTGATGTCGCGATGGATGATTCCCTTCTGATGCGCGTGCTGCACCGCGCGACACACCTGGACGAACAACCGGATTCTCTCGGGGATCGTGAGACGGTGCGCCGCGGCGTAGGCGGTGATCGTGTCGCCGACGACGTACTCCATCACGATATAGGCGAGCCCGGCACTCGTCGCGCCTGCATCGTACACGTGCGTGATGTTCGGATGGTCCATCATCGCGAGCGTCTGCTGCTCGGAGCGAAAGCGGGCGACGACCTCGCTCGAGTTGCCACCCGCACGCAGCACCTTGATCGCGACCTGACGCCGAACCGGCTCGTCCTGCTCAGCCAGGTAGACGGTGCCCATGCCGCCCTGGCCAAGCACGCGCACAATCCGGTAGGCACCGATGCGCGTCGGCTGCTGCACGTCTCCGGTCAGCTCTCCGAAGAAGGGAGAGGTGTCGTTGGCGGGGACCGCACTATCGGCATCAGGCAGCATCGAATGCGCCTCCGACGCAAGCTGGAAAGAGCGAATGTACGCGGCCGGGCGGAAAATGCTACGGATCGGACCCGTCCCGCTCTGACCACTCGTGCCGCCCGCTGGTATCTTGCGAACCACGATGAAGATCAGAACGATCGTGCGAGGAGCATTGGCGTTCGTCGTGCTCCCGATTCTGCTGGGATCGATCGCCGTCGCCGCCACCCGGCTGCTGGATCGCACCAACGGCTCGATCGATTCCTCGGGGCGGACACGAAGATTTCTTGTTCACGTTCCGCCGAGTTACGATCGAACGAAGCCCATGCCCCTCGTCATCAGCATGCACGGCGCGGGGGGATGGCCGCGTCAGCAGCAGAATCTGACCCGGTGGAGCAGGCTCGCCGATGCGCAGGGATTCATCGTGGCGTATCCGGCGGGAAGCGGCTTCCCCCGTATCTGGCACCTGTCCGAGGATGTGGGGCTGAAGCGCGATGTGCAGTTCATATCCGCGATGATCGACACGCTCGAGCGCGCCTACAACATCGATTCGACCAGGATTTACGCGAACGGATTTTCCAACGGGGGAGGGATGGCGTTCGTGCTCTCCTGCACCCTGTCCAGTCGGATCGCAGCGATCGGCCTGGTCGCAGCTGCGGAGACGCTTCCCTGGAGCTGGTGCACGAACAATCCGCCGATGCCCATGATCGCGTTTCACGGAACCGCCGATCCGATCGTTCCGTACGAGGGTGGGCAATCTCCCGTGACATCAGAGACGTTTCCCGACGTGCAGGCGTGGGTGTCCGGCTGGGCCAAGCGGAACCAATGCGCACCTGCACCGACCGATTCCGCGGTGGCGCCGGATGTCACGCGACGCACGTACACCGACTGCGCCGACAGCGCGAACGTCGTGCTCTACACCGTTCGCGACGGAGGCCACACGTGGCCCGGCGGCAAGCCGCTGCCACGCATCCTCCTCGGCGCGACGACGCGCGAGATCGACGCGACGAGAGAGATGTGGACGTTCTTTCGCGCGCACGAACGACATGCCGGTCACGACTCGACCCGACGGTAGCACCCACTATTCACTCCACATTCCATCCGCGTGCCGCCGCTCGAATCCGACAGGATCCTTCCCGATGATCCCACCTATCGCACGGTAGTCGAGAAGCGCTTCAACAAGCGGTATCGTGCCAGTCCCGACTACGTTCGCCTCGTTGGCTCGACGCAACAGGTGATCGCCGCGGTTCAGGACGCGGTGAGGGAAGGGCGCCGCCTCGTCGTTACATCGGGCGGGCACTGCCTCGAGGGATTCGTCTCCGATCCCGATGTGCGCGTGATCATCGATGTCTCGCCCATGAAGCGCATCTACTTCGATCCCGCCCTGCGCGCGGTGGCCGTCGAGGCTGGCGCCACCGTCGGTGAGACCTTCCGGGCACTCCACGATTCGTGGGGAGTCGTCGTTCCGCTGGGGGAATATCCGGGGATCGGCATGGGAGGGCACGTCGTCGGCGGCGCGTTCGGATTTCTCTGCCGCGAGCTCGGTCTCGCGGCCGACTATCTGTACGCGGTCGAGGTAGTCACGGTGAACGCCGAGAGTCGCGCATCGAGCGTCGTCGCCACACGCGAGCCCGCGGATCCCAATCGAGACCTCTGGTGGGCGCACACGGGCGGTGGCGGCGGCAACTTCGGCATCGTGACGCGCTACTGGTTTCGGTCTCCCGATGCCTCGGGCGACGATCCCGCGATGCTGCTGCCGCGCGCCCCGGAGCTCCTCATGACGTTCCAGGCAGAGTGGAGCTGGAGCGACGTCGATCAGTCGACGTTCCTTCGGCTGCTGCAGAATCACGGTGCCTGGTGCGAGCGGAACAGCGGCGCCGATTCACGGAACGCGACGCTCTTCTCGCTGCTCGAGATTCATCGCAAACAGTTCGGCAGGATCATCGTTCGCGGCCTCAGCACGGCGGTTGCCGGCGCCGAGCGACAGATAGGCGAGCATCTCGCGGCGCTGCACGAGGGGATCGGCGCTCCAGGCGGACTCGTGCTCGAGCGCATGCCATGGCTCGACTTCGCGCTGAATCCGATGCCCGAGCTGTTCGCGATGCCGCCCGGCGGCGTGAGCGTGAAGGTGAAGGACGCGCTGCTGCGAACGCCGTTCACCGATCGGCAGATCGGCGTCGCCTACGACTATCTCACGCGCGACGATCACGACATCATGGGCGGCGTGCTCGGTCTCGCGACGTACGGCGGCCGCGTCAACACCGTCGCGCGCGATGCCACCGCGTCCGTGCAGCGAAGCGCGATCCTGGATACCGCCTGCAACACCGGATGGCTCGATCCCGGGGACGCCGAGAAAAACCTCGCCTGGGTGCGCGCGTTCTATCGGGAGCTGTTCGCCGACACGGGCGGTGTTCCTGTTCCCGGCGATGCGTACGACGGATCGCTCATCAATCATCCGGACACCGATCACGCCGACGCCACCCAGAACCGCTCGGGTGTGCCGTGGTCCTCGCTCTATTACGGCGACAACTATCCGCTTCTACAGGAGATAAAGGCGCGCTGGGATCCGCGTGACGTGTTCAGGCACGCGCTCTCGATTCGATTGCCGTAGTCATCGGAAGCTCATTCGCCTGCGGGCGGCGTGAACGTCACGCGTCCCTCTGGATCGCGCGACACGACGCCCGCGAACTCGCCGAGAAATTCTCGCGTCCACCACGCGCCGGTCGTGCGCTTCGCCTCGGCGCTCGTGAACCAGTACTGCCATCTGACCGTGCGTACCATGGCGGGAGGATGCCCCTTGAACGGATCGCTCCGGAACAACGCGATCACCTCTTCGCTGCCGGTCACGAGGCGCGCCTGCGCTGCCACGACCCATTGCGACGCCTGCCATGGTTCCAGCGATGCGAACCAGAGGTTCCACTCGAAGCGCGGCTGATAGGGAGCGTAGATGCCCGGCCGCTCCATCGGATCCTGCGGCTTGTAGCGGAACGGGTACGCGATCCACGTGCGGCCGCCGTCGTTGCTTCCCTGGAACTCGATCTCGTAGCGCTGCTCCGTCATCGTCGCGAACAGTCCGTACGCATTCGCCACCCGGAACGGTTCGAGCACGCGCTCGGGCGCACCGAGCACGCCGACGGACCCCGGCGCGAGAAACGCCCAGAGCGTCGCGTAGAAGATCCAGCCGAGGACGAAGGTTTCCGACAGCACGCGCGCAGGCGAGCGCGCTCTGGCGACGGCGCCGATCCGCACGAGCTCCGGCCGCAGCGTCGCGTGCGGAGGCGGGACCGCGGTCGCGCTGCGCGCGCGGCGCGATCGCACTCGCGTCACGATCCACTCGACCGCCCGGTCGTCCAGCAGCAGAAAGCCGAGCATCAGCACGAGATAGTTCAGGAATGCGTAGTTCGCCGTCGCGATGATCCCGATCTGCAGAGCGGTGACGATGGGAAAGCATGCGAGCCGAAAGCGTCGCGGCATGAACACCGCCCACACGACGAGCAGCTCCACCGCCAGCGTCAGTGCCACCGTGCCCGCGTGAAACCAGTGCGGCAGATGCTGCACGTACCATCCCGGCCACGCGGGGAGGGGACCGTTCTGGTAGTACTCATCCATGGCGGTGAAGTCGCGCCAGTGCACGTCTCCGCTCATGAGCTTCACCAGGCCGGACTCGAAGTAGATCCGGAACCACTCCCATCGCAGCATGAACAGGCTGAATCGCGACGGCGGATCGTGCGCGCCGAGCCCCGGCCGGAGCCCGCGCGGGGCGAACCAGATCGAGATGAGCCCTGCCTCGAGCAGCATCCCGTCCGATTGATAGGACGAGAAATCCTGCAGTGTCGCGACGAAGGAAAGAAACAGCATCGTGCAGAGGGCGATCATCGCGCGCGGCCAGATGTTGCCCGTGAGCAGCAGGGAGCACACGATGCCCAGCCCAACTGCAGCCATCAGCACGCTATCTTCCGACCGCACCCAGAAGATGCTCGGCGCGTACCAGAAGCGACTCAGGCCGTGCAGCGCCCCGCTCACCTCCTGGAGATACGTGCCGACTGGAAGGATGCCCCGTTCACCGATGAGCCCGAGCACCTGCCGCGCGAGCGAATAGAACGCGGAAAAGAAGATCAGCCCCAGCGCACGCAGGAATATCCACCGCGGCACGAGCACATCGGGCGCGCGCGATGCGAGCGTGCGATAGACGGAGCTGACATTCAGATCGTACGGCCGAGCGGTCACATGTGATCTCCTGCGCGCGAAGGTGCGCGTCCCGTCGTTCCGGGCGCCGCGAGTCGCAAGCGGTGCGCCCGGCACTCGTACGGACCGCGTGTTACAGTTGGGCCCGCCATTTGCTGGGCTGGCGCTGCCAATGTGCCTTCGCGCTTGATCTTCGCCCCCAATCGGACATAAGTAAGAGCCCCCGGGAAAGGCTCTCATGAAGGAGCTCGCGTGACGACTGCGCTTCAGGAACGACTTCAGACCACACTCGGCACCGCCTATCAGGTGGAGCGGGAGCTCGCGCCCGGTGGGATGAGCCGTCTCTTCCTCGCGACCGAGCGGGCGCTCGACCGCAAGGTGGTCGTGAAGCTGCTTCCGCCGGAGCTCGCGACCGAGCACAGTGCACAGCGTTTTCAGCGCGAGATGCTCGTCACTGCGAAGCTGCAGCACGCGCACATCCTGCCCGTGCTCACCGCTGGAGCGCGCGATGGACTGCTGTACTACGTCACCCCGTACGTCGCGGGGGACTCGCTGCGGAATCGCATCGCCACGAAGGGACCGCTTCCCATCGGCGAGGTGATAGCGCTCATGCGCGAGGTTGCCGAGGCGCTGGCATTCGCGCATGCGCGCGCGGTGGTGCATCGCGATCTCAAGCCCGACAACATCTTCCTCCAGCACGGCCACGCGATTCTCGCGGACTTCGGCATCGCGCGAGCCGTCGAGAAGGCGACGCGCGGCACCCCTACCGAGCGGCTCACCGTCACCGGGCTCGGCATCGGCACCCCGGGCTACATGTCACCCGAGCAGCTCGCGGGCGATCCGAACGTGGACGCGCGAACGGACATCTACGCGATGGGCATCGTCGGCTACGAGATGCTCGCGGGGCACCCTCCGTTTCCCGGCCGCTCGCCGGCCAAGGTGATCGTCGCGCACATGACGGAAGCACCGGCGCCGGTGACGACGTACCGCACCGACGCTCCGCCGTTGCTGTCCGAGCTGATAGGCGGATGCCTGCAGAAGGATCCGGCCGACCGGTGGCAGACGGTCGCGGAACTGATGCCGCCGCTCCAGGAGCTCATGCTGTCGCAGGCGGCGCAGGGCAGCATGCGGAGCACGAGCGAGCACGTCGTGGATTCCACGGAGATGGCCGCGATGTCTCGCATGCGCGACAGCCTGCGTGCAGGACTGCAGGCATTCGAGCGAAATGATTGGCACGAGGCCTTCCAGGAGCTGAGCGCGGCCGAAGCATCCGGATCGATGCCGCCCGAGAATCTCGAGAGACTCGCCGAAGCCGCGTGGTGGATCGGCAGGAGCGAGGAGTGTCTGAAGCTGCGCGAGCGCGTGTACGCACTCTACCTCGAGAACGGTGATGCCCGTCGCGCTGCGACGGTGGCGATCGCGATCGCCGAGGACTACTTCCACAAGTTGGCGCGGTCGGTGGCGCACGGGTGGCTGCAGCGTGCGGAGCGCCATCTCGAGGGACTGCCGGAGTTCAACCAGCATGGCTGGATGGCGCGGAGCAAGTCCCTGCTCGCGCTGGGCGAGGAGAAGGATCTCGAGCGTGCGTGGGCGCTGGCCGGAACGGCGCTCGACATCGCCCGCAGACACGGAGATCGCGATCTGCAGATGCTCGCGCTGCAGGATCGCGGGCGCATGCTCGTGTCGCAGGGGCGAGTTGCCGAGGGGATGGCGGCGATCGACGAGGCCATGGCCGCATCCGCGAGCGGTCAGATCGGCGCGCGTACGGCGGGTCGCATCTACTGCAACATGATGAGCACGTGCGAGAAGCTCGCGGACTACCGTCGCGCGCGAGAGTGGAACGAGGCGGCACGGCAATGGTGCGAGCCGCACTCGGACTCGGGATATCCCGGCATCTGTCGCGTGCATCGCGCGGAGCTGCTGCGGCTGAACGGCTCGTGGAGCGAGGCGGAGGTCGAGGCGAAGCGAGCGTCCGTGGAACTGGAGGGCTTCCTGAGCGACGTCGCCGCCGAGGCGTACTACGAGCTGGGAGAGCTGCGCCGGCTCATGGGAGACCTGAGCGGCGCCGACGGTCTCTTTCGTCGCGCGCACGAGCTCGGGCGCGATCCGGTTCCCGGGCTCGCGCTGCTGCGGCACGCGCAGGGGCGCACCGAGAGTGGGCGGGCACTTCTCGAACGTGCCCTGTCCGAGCCCTCGCTCTCGCAGCTCGATCGCGCGAAGCTGCTGCCCGCGCAGGTGGAAGTGGCGATCGAGACCGGCGCGACGGACGCCGCTCGTGCGGCGGCCGAGGAGCTGACATCGATCGCGGAGACGTACGGATCGCCGGCACTGGTGGCGCGCGCCGCGTACGCGCGCGGGCTCGTGGAGCTGAGTGAGGGACACGCCGCCCCTGCGTCGGCCAGCCTGCGCCGCGCCTGGCGACTCTCGAAGGACTGCGATCTTCCATACGAAGCCGCGCGCGCGCGAGTGTCGCTCGCGCAGGCGTATCGCGCGTGCGGAAATGCGGATGATGCGGAGCTCGAGCTGCAGGCGGCGGTGATCAGCTTCGAGCGGCTGGGTGCGACCGCCGCCGCGCGGAGCACATCGGCGCTGCTCGAGGCGCACTGACGGGTATTGCCGGAGCGGCGGCCGCACGTCTATATCCCGCACGATCGTCCTCCGAATTCTTCCAGGGAACCCATGCGCCGCAGCGAGCCGCTCCTGCTACTCGTTCTCGGTCTCATCTGCCTCGTGGTCTCGCGCATCGGTGCGCTGGAGCCCGGCACATGGATGCTCGAGGTGTTCCCGATCTTCATTGCGGTCCCGATCCTCGTCGCCACCGCGCGGCGCTTTCCGCTGACGCCGCTCGCGTACCGCCTGATCTTCATCCACGCGCTGATTCTCATGGTCGGCGGCCATTACACGTACGCCAAGGTGCCACTCGGCTTCTGGATGGAGCGTGCGCTGCATCTCACTCGCAACAACTACGATCGGATCGGGCACTTCGCGCAGGGGTTCGTGCCGGCGATCATCGCGCGCGAGATTCTCCTGCGGCGCACGCCGTTGACGCGTGGCAAATGGATCTTTTTTCTGGTCACCTGCATTTGTCTCGCGATCAGTGCGTGCTACGAGTTCATCGAATGGGGCACCGCCGTGATCGGCGGCTCATCCGCCGACGCGTTCCTCGGCACGCAGGGAGATGTGTGGGATACGCAGTGGGACATGTTCACGGCGCTGATCGGCGCCATCGTCGCACAGCTGCTGCTCTCCCGCGTGCACGACCGACAGATTCGCGAGCTCGAGACCGTGAGGGGCGGCGCGAGCGCCACTCTGGGCTACACGGCGGCCGACTGAGGATGGGGTGAATTGAACCGTCGCACATTCATGAGGCGCACCGCGGGCGCCCTGGTGGCGTCCGCGGCAGGAGTCGTCGGATACACCATCGGGGTCGAGCCGCACTGGCTGGAGCTCGTCGAACGGAATCTGGCGATCGACAAGCTGCCGAGTGCACTCGAGGGGGCGCGGCTGGTGCAGATCAGCGATCTGCACATCGGGCCGCAGGTGAGCGACGACTACATCGTGCAGTCGTTCGATCGCGTGCGAGCGCTCGCGCCGGATCTGGTCGTGTGCACGGGCGACTTCATCACGCATCGCGTGGCGCGCCGCGAGGCGCAATACCAGCAGCTGCGAGCGGTGCTCGCGCACTATCCGCAGGGCAAGCTGGCGACGGTCGGCATACTGGGTAATCACGACTACGGGCACGGATGGGGCGATCCGGCGGTCGCCGCACGGGTCGCATCCGAGGCGGAGCGCGCGGGCGTGCGAATCCTGCGCAACGAGGTGCAGCCGGTGGCCGGTCTCGATCTCATCGGCATCGACGATCTGTGGTCGCGTCGCAGCGATCCGGTGACGGCGCTCGGTCTGCGGGAAAGCGGGGCGGGGCTCGTGCTCGTGCACAACCCCGACGCGGCGGATGAGCAACCATGGCCGGGTTACCGCGGCTGGATGCTCGCCGGTCACACGCACGGCGGCCAGTGCAAGCCTCCCTTTCTTCCGCCACCGCTGTTGCCCGTGAAGAATCGCCGGTACGTGCAGGGTGAGGTGTCCGTGGACGCGGAGCGAACGCTCTACATCAGCCGCGGCGTGGGACATCTGATACGGGCGCGCTTCAACGTGCGCCCCGAAATCACGCTCTTCACGCTGCGATCCGCGGCCCGCGCGTAGTCGTTTGCGCACTCGCCGGTGATCGCGCGCGTCGCAACCGTAGACGATGTTCCTGCCGTCCAGGCGCTCATCGCGCAGTCGGTGCGCGAGCTCAGTGCCGGGTACTATACCCCCGCGCAGATCGAGGCAGCTCTCATCGAAGTCTTCGGTGTGGACACACAGCTGATCACGGACGGCACCTACTATGTGATCGACGCTGCAGCCGGCGTCGTGGCTGCGGGCGGCTGGAGCTTTCGCCGCACACTTTTCGGCGGCGATCAGATGAAGGGTGCCGCAGATCCGAAGCTGGACGCCGCAACCGAGCCAGCGCGGATCCGGGCGTTCTTCGTGCATCCGGGGTGGGCGCGCCGGGGGCTCGCGCGCGAGCTCTACGCGCAGTGCTCGCGCGCGGCGCTCGCGGCAGGCTTTCGCGCGTTCGAGCTCATGGCCACGCTCCCCGGCGAGCCACTGTACTCCGCACTCGGTTTCTCGGCCATCGAGCGCACGTCCATTCCGCTCGCAGGTGCAGTCGAGCTGTCGCTCGTCAGAATGACGCGCCGGATCTAGCCGAGTCGCTCGACCAGTCGCTGCGCATCGAACGGCGCGTGCACCTTGGCATCGTTGTCGAAGTACACGTACACATCCCTCGAGCCACCGGCCGGAGACCGCCACGAGTCCACGCGCCCCGCCCACTCGTCGAGCTCGGCATCGGTGTAGCCACTCACGTACAGCTCCTCGGATCCGTGCAGACGCACGTACACGAAGTCGGTGGTCACCTCGTAGGCGATCGGAAATTTGCCGGCGCTGTCCGCGATCACGAATGCGCAGCGATGCGCGCGCAGGATGCTGTAGAACTCCTCGTGGAAGTAGCTCGGATGCCGAACCTCGAACGCGTGGCGATACGCGACGTTCACGGCTGCCTCCGTGAGCGCACCGCGGCGCAAACGCTGATCGTGCTGGCGCGCCACGGCCTCACCGTCGCGCGCATCGCGCGGCAGCTGTCGTATGAAGCCATCCAGTCGCTCGGCGTCGAAGGAGTAGGTGGCGGGCAGTTGCCAGAGAAACGGTCCGGTGCGAGCGCCGAGCGCGAGCACTCCGCTCGCGAAGAAATTGCCGAGTGCCGTTTCGGAGCGGCGAAGCTTGAGATTGTGCGTGATGAAGCGGCCGCCCTTGATCGCGAACGTGAAGTCGTGCTCGGGAACCTCGTCTGCCCAGCGTTGAAACACAGCGGGTGATTTCAGGCTGTAGAACGTGCCGTTGAGCTCGATGCTGTTGAAGCAGCGGCTGGCGTACTCGAGCCAGCGCCGCGCCGGCAGATCATCGGGGTAAAAGCGACCTCGCCACGGCTTGTAGTCGTAGCCGCTGATGCCCACGAATGCCCGGCCCCTGGCCATCGCGTCTGCGGAACGCGTCGCGCGGCGTGATGTGCGAGGTCCCGCCTCGGTGGACGAACGCGTCACCGTCTTCATGCGAGCGGGAGGGGCAGATACGGTGCCACTGCGCAAGAGATTCGGCGCGATGCGGTTGCGGTGGCAGGATCGGCGCCCTTGATTGCTGTCACGTGATCGCAGCGACAGCCCGAGCTCCGAACGGTGAGCCGACATCGAACATGAATGATCCTCAATCCCGATTGCGGGGTGCGCTTGCCGCCGCGATACCGAAGCTCGAGGCAATCTCCGACGCCGATGCTGCCGTTCCGCGCGCGCCGGGCAAATGGTCGCGCAAGGAGATCGTCGGGCATCTGATCGATTCCGCGTCGAACAATCATCAGCGATTCGTCCGCGCTCAATTCACGGACGATTTGATCTGTCCCCCGTACGATCAGGACGCATGGGTGCGCGCACAGCGCTATCGCGACGCACCCTGGAACGAGCTGGTGTCACTCTGGAAGCTCCTGAACCTGCACCTCGCGCGAGTGATGGCTGCCATTCCGGACTCGATTCGGAACACGCCGCGAACGCGACACAATCTCGATCGAGTCGCGTTCCGTGCCCTTTCGTCGAGCGAGCCCGTGACACTCGAGCTCTTCATGCACGACTATGTCGCGCACCTCGAGCATCATCTCACGCAGATTCTCCAAGCTGCGGACGCCACGTGAGCGAGCGACTCGGAGTCTGCATGGTCGCAGTCGTGCTGGTGATGACGCAGAGTTGTTCCGTCACGGCACCCCCCGCTACCGCTCGCAATTCGATGACGGCGAGGACGCGCGTCCCCGCGT